>Ga0181529_10001077_pt1 | contig 37351 bp, 31 predicted proteins | sample PEATcosm2014_Bin_36_FD_119763 | JGI IMG/M metagenome (GOLD analysis project Ga0181529, IMG submission 119763) | Peatland microbial communities from MTU Mesocosm Facility, Houghton, MI, USA - PEATcosm2014_Bin10_30_metaG | ecosystem: Environmental > Terrestrial > Soil > Wetlands > Peat | place... | reverse complement strand
TGCTGCATACTCGTATCAAGGCGGAAGACTCCGTTTATTGAGATTGGTCCTTGCTCGGAACTCAAGCTCACATTAGCAGAGCTTCCGCCGGTCTTTCCGAAACCTAACTTGGACAAGCCTGAGAGTCATCTCGACGTTCCTTCGCGCCGGAAATACTCCACCGTCAATCGCAGCCCCTCTTCGAGCGTCACTCGCGGCTCCCAGCCGAGCACGGCGCGCGCCTTTGTGATGTCGGGGCACCGCTGCCGCGGATCGTCCTCGGGCAGCGGTTGGAACTCGGTAGGCGACTGCGAACCCGTCAGCCTCATGATGTGCTCCGCGAATTCGAGGATCGTCATTTCGCGCGGGTTGCCCAGGTTCACCGGGTAGCGCTCGTCGGAAAGCATCAGCCGGTAGAGTCCGTCCACCATGTCGCTCACGTAACAGAAGCTGCGCGTCTGCGAGCCGTCGCCGAACACGGTGATGGGTACGCCCGCCAGCGCCTCGCTCAGAAAAGCCGGCACCACACGGCCGTCATCCAGCTTCATGCGCGGCCCGTAGGTATTAAAGATGCGCGCGATGTTGGTGGCCACGCCGTGCTTGCGGTGGTAAGCCATGGTCAGCGCTTCGGCGAATCGTTTGCTTTCGTCGTAACACGAGCGCGGCCCAACCGGGTTCACATGGCCCCAGTACGATTCCACCTGCGGGTGAATTTCCGGGTCGCCGTAGCATTCCGAAGTGGACGTCAGCAGGAAGCGCGCGCGCTTCTCCCACGCCAGATCGAGCATGTGCCGCGTGCCAGCCGATCCCACCGCCAGCGTCTCGATCGGGTGATCGAGATAATCCTTCGGGCTGGCGGGCGAGGCCATGTTCACCACCGCATCCACCGCGCCCGCGATCGAAAACGGCTCAGTGATGTCCTGCTCGATAAGACTGAAGCGAGGTTCGCCCACCAGGTGCGCCAGGTTTTGCGCGGCGCCCGTAAGGTAATTGTCGAGCCCCACCACCGTGTGCCCTTCCGCCAGCAGGCGGTCGCAGAAATGGGACCCAATGAACCCGGCCGCGCCGGAAACGACGATACGCAAGAAGGCCTCCCTCTTGATTCTAGCGGGGTAGCTGCGGAGTATACGGGAACAGATAACGGGCAACCTAAAGGATGCCCACCTGGTGCGTGCTACGCTCAGTCTTTGGCGGATCCCGATGCACGCATCGTGGCTGGAACGGTTGATTCTGATTCTGCTGAGCGCCGCTTCGGTGTGGCTGTTTTGGCGGCGCTTTCGCACCGTGGAGCGGGTGCTGCGCACGGCCCGCGCGACGCCCGACTTTAGCCTCGCACCCATCGGCCCGCGCATCCGCCAATTCCTCTGGGAAGTCGCCGCGCAGGGCAAGGTGATCGGCGGACGGCCGCTGGCCGGCCTCGCGCACGCGTTCGTGTTTTGGGGATTCTGCGCCTTTGCGCTGGTCACGCTCAATCATTTCGCGGAGGCGTTCGGCTTGCGGCTGCTTTCGCCGGCGAGCGGATTCGGCCGCGCCTATCTGGATTTCGTCGCCGTCTGGGCGGTCGCAATCGCGGTGGCGATTACCGGCCTCTTCCTGCGGCGCTTTGTCGCGCGGCCGGTCTGGCTCGGCAAGCTTTCGAAGGAATCGGGAGTGATCGCGGGGCTGATCCTCCTCCTGATGCTGACGTATTTGGCCGCGCTTTGGCTGCCCGATGGCGCCGCGGCGCGCGCGAACTGGTGGCTGCACACACTGGCGCTGCTGGCGTTCCTACCACTGATTCCGCACACCAAGCACTTGCACTTGGCGCTCAGCCCGGTGACGGTCTTCCTGCGCCGGCAGGGCTTTAGCCGCACACCGCCGCTGGTGGGCGACGAGGATTTCGGCCTCGACACCGGCAAGGACATCACACGCATCGATGCCCTGCAGGCATTCACCTGCGTCGAATGTGGCCGCTGCACCGAGCATTGCCCGGCGTATAACACCGGCAAGATATTGAACCCGAAGGAAATCGTTCTTGGGGTTCGCCGTTACCTGAACGAATTCGGAACCGGCGGCGAAGCGCCGCTGCTGGGTCGCCACATCGACGAAGAGGCCGCTTTTCAGTGCACCACCTGCGGCGGCTGCGAATTCGAGTGCCCGGTGGGGATTCAGCATCTGCCGCTGATCGTCGGCCTGCGACGCGGCGCGGTCAACACCGGGAAATGGGAAAACGATTACGGCTCGAAGTTGTTTCTCAACTTGGAGCGCCATGGCAACGCGCTCGGCTTCGCCCCCGTCGATCGACAGAAATTCATCGAGAAGAACGGACTGCCATATTTCGACGGCACGCAGGAATACTGCCTCTGGCTGGGTTGTATGGGCTCGTACGATCCCCAAGGCCGGGAGATCGTTCTGGCACTGGCCCGCGTGTTGCGGTATGCCGGCGTCACCTTCGGCGTGTTGCGTAAGGAAATGTGCACCGGCGATCCGGCACGCCGTTTGGGCAACGATCTTGCCGCGGCGCAGGTGGCGGAAGCCAACCTAGAAACGTTGCGTGCGGCGAAGGTCGCCCGCATGGTTTCCATCTGCCCGCATTGCGTCCGCACCATCGGCACCGATTGGCGCGAATACGGAGCTGCCTTCGATATCGTTCATCACAGCGAGCTGCTGGCGCGGTTGGCGACGAAGGTGGATACGCGCCTTCCCGCCGCCCGCACCTCGGCCGGCAAAGTCGTCTTCCACGATCCCTGTTACCTGGGCCGTTACCGCAACATCTACGACGAGCCGCGCCGTGTCTTGCAGCGTTACGCGGATGTGGCCGATCCGCCGCGCGCCCGCGAACGGTCGTTCTGCTGCGGCGCCGGCGGCGGCCAGATGTTTCTCGGTGAAGAGAAGGGAAAGCGCGTCAACCTGGCACGCGCCGAAGAGTTGGTGGCCACTGGCGCGCCTGTGATCGCCACCGCTTGTCCCTTCTGCCAGAGCATGTTTCGCGACGCCCTCGGCGAGTTTACCCAGTCCCCGCCTAGGCTGCTCGACATCGCGCAAATCGCCGCCGCCGCGCTGCCGGAACCGAAGCGGTGTTAGCGGGAGTTTACTGAGAGATGAGCCGCAAACCCTCAGTTCTAATGTGGCTGGCAAAAGTGGTTGACGAAAGTGATTGAAAAAATTAGTGTCAAAAGTTATTGACAGGCGCCGGGTTTCGCCATACAATTCCGCAGGCTGCTGATTAGGACATATCGATCTGCTTCGGGATTGTGAGCAGGCGGAATGCATGTCTTTGCCTGCTGAGGTTTGATGTTGTCCTCTTGTCATAGGGAGGTGTCTTAGTGAAGCGCCGAGGTGGATTCATGATGAAGTTTGCGCTGCTCCTGATGTCTGCTCTTTGCCTGCAGGCTCAATTACCAGTTCCGCTTGCGACGGCGGCCAATTTCGCAGTCCTCGCCGGCTCCACTGTCACCAACACCGGCGCGAGCGTGGTGAGTGGAAATCTTGGGTTGAGCCCCGGCACTTCGGTAACTGGGTTTCCCCCCGGAACTGTTACCAACGGGACGCAACACGTAGCCGATGCCGTCGCCGCTCAGGCCGAAAGTGACGTGACAACCGCGTATGGCAACGCTTCCACACGACCCTGCCCTGGCCCCCCTATGCCTGGGGACATCGGCGGGACCGTCATCACGCCAGGCGTTTACTGTAATTCGACCTCGGTCGGCATTACAGGAACCGTCACACTCAGCGGTAACGCGAGTTCCGTGTTCATCTTCCAGATCGGCAGCACACTCACCACGGCGGCCGGCAATAGTGTGGTGCTCCTCAGCGGCGGCGTCCTGCCTTCCAACGTTTTTTGGCAGGTCGGAAGTTCCGCAACTCTTGGAACTAACACAACCTTCAACGGAACGATCATGGCCCAGGATTCCATCACGGTCAACACCGGAGCCGCGCTATACGGCAGAGCACTGGCACGGACTGGCGCGGTTACATTAGCCGACAATGCGGTGGAAGACCCCTCCGAGACGCCTGGTGGCGGCCCTGGCACGCCCGCTCCGCCGTCGCTGATTCTCGTCATGCTAGCTCTCGTCCTCACCGCGGCATACGTGAAGCGAGAGCGGCTGGTGAGGCCGTTCAGCAGGAGTTGAAGGCCGGAACATCGCGCGACTATCGTGTGCCCTCGGCGGGCTTAAGCTCTACGTGTCTCGTACGTGGCTGCATTCACTTTCCTTCTGTTACGGGACGGCTCGCCCGCGCAGATTCAAGCTGGGTGCCCAATGAAGGAGTGATGTGCGGCAACCCAGATTGACTGTTATCCACTTGGATTGTGGAGCGCGCTGGACAGCAACGGATTCGATACGGATAGCGAGCGCTGCAAAAAAAAACGCGCTCCCTTCCCGCCGATGGCTGGAAAGGAGCGCATTGGGTTCTGTCTCGAAATTCGGGTTAAGCGCCGCAGAGCCATGCGACGCCGCGATCAGGCCGCCGATCGAGTCTCGAACCAGCCGGCGTGGGGTCCGGCCTAGTTAAATCTTCCGGCATTTATTGCGTTCGTTCAACCCTGTCACCTTTTGATAACGGTACCAGTACTACACATAACGAGGCAATAAACGACCAATATCTTTCGATGACACGCTCGTACGCCCCGAAGTAAGTAGGCCGCTATCTGCGTTTATTGGAACTTGATGCAGCGCAACGCCACGGCGACCATGCGCAGCAGCATCCAGCCGTGGCTCCAGCGCTGGATGTTGGTTTCGCCGTACGTGCGCGCCCCGTAACGAACCGGCATATCGGCGATTTTCAAATTGAAACGCGCAGCGCCAAAAATCAGGTCGAAATCGCCGAAAGGATCGAAATCGCCGAGCCAGGAGCGATTCTCCGCGATGACCTGGTAATCGCGCCGGCTCAGCACCTTGGTGCCGCACAGCGTGTCCCGGATGCTCTGCCCCAGCAGCCAGCTAAACGCCTGGCTGAAAAACTTATTGCCGAGCAGGTTGAAAAATCGCATGGCTTGGTCCTGCATGGGATAAACCAGGCGGACGCCGTTGATGAAATCGCCGCGCCCCGCCAGCCAGGCATCGTAGAAGCGCGGCAAATCCTCGGGCGCGACGGTGAGGTCGGCATCGAGAATCATCAGCACGTCGCCGGTGGCTTGCGAAAAGCCCAGTCGCACTGCGTCGCCCTTTCCCTTGCCGGTTTGACGGAAAAGCTTGGCGGGGTAACCGGGGCGGCTGGCGATCTCCCGTTCCACGGCCTGGTAGGTGCCGTCCTGCGAGCCGCCCTCGACCACGATCAGTTCTGTGCCGGATCCCATCTGCGGAAGCCGGTCGAAGATGCGTGGGACATTGCCCTCCTCATTGCGCGCCGCCACAATCACGCTCACGCTGGCCTGGCGGCCGGGCTGCGGCTCGGGCCGCGGGCGTGCCACCAGCACGTTCGTGATGGCCAGATACGAGAACGGCCACAGCCGCACCAGGTAACGGTTGGCCAGCGCGCCGGCCAGCGGCACGTGCACCGGGCACATCACCTCACGGGAATGCCGGATCGCTTCAAACCGCGACAGGTAGAGCAGGTTGGTGACGTCGCCCACCGTCAGCCAGTTTTGCGGGAGCATGCGCTTCACCAGTCCCAGCGTCTCGACGATGCGCCGCGGGCCTTCCCACAGGCTGCTGTAAAAGTTGAGGAAGATTCGCGTCGAGGGATGGCAATGAGCGGCGATGCGCGCCAGCACGGCCTGCACGTCCCAGACGTCGTTGATCAGGTCGGAGCAGATGATGGCGTCGAATCTTTCGCCGAGGTCGAAATCGTGCGCATCGGCAATGACAAAGCGAAGCTCCGGATGTCGCACCTGGGCCAGGCCCACCATCTCGGAGGAAAAGTCGATGCCCACGCCGGCCGACGGACCGAGCGCCGCGAGCAGATCTCCGGTCCCACAGCCGATCTCGAGTACGCGCGCCCCTGCCGGGATGGCAAAGGCGAACCAGCGCGCGAGTTGGGCGCGGTAGTAGCGCCGCAGCGGCTGCCACCGCTGGATCTGGCGGGCGAATTCGTCCCAGAATTCTCGCCGCTCGCTGGTGTACTTGGACTGTTCGGGATTGAGCATTGCGTATCTGTCGTGCGGGATTCCGTAAATCTTCGATTCGGAGCCGCGACCGTCAGGGAGCGGTTGCACCGCCATCAATCACGCGCTCTACTTCTTCTTCGGCGCCGGCGGCTTCCACTCCCAATATACGGCACAATTCTGGCCTTCATCCTCGAAACTCTTGGCAAACGCGTCGCCGACCCCGAGTTTGTCCAGGTCGTCCGTGTCCTCGCAACTGGCCGCGGCGGCGAACTTGCCGGCGGCGATGCGGCGCATCAACTCCGCCCTGGGAAAGATGTGCAGCATCTTCTCCATCTCCGGTTTCAGTTGCAGTTTGTGCGCATCGGAATGCTCCATGCCTGACGGAGGCGTGCGGCGGGAGATGAAGTAGACCGCCTCATCGGCGTACACAGGCGCACCACGCGGCACCACTTTATCCAGCTTGGCTGCGATGTTCTCCAGGCGCTTCCACCACGGTGCCCCGTCCCAGTCGTCGTACAGATCCCGCGACAGGGTGACCACCAGAATCGCGCCGACGAACGCTACCGCCCAGCGCACCGGCACGGGCCGCGCGAACAGCGACACGATGTAGGCCAGGCCCGCCACGGCGAGCGTCGCCAGGAATGGAAGCGTCAGCAGATAATAACGGGCGAAGGTGGGGTGCGCGGTCGAAATGTGCAGGCTCAGGCCCAGCGCCAGCCAGCCACACAGATAGAATGGGGCGCGCGTCGAGCGGTCCCAGCCACTGCGGAAGCGGACGAAGAACACGCCCGCGGCCACCAAAATGGCGAGCAGGATCGCCTGCGGGTCGTTGGCCCACGCGGTGAGCACGTCTGCGTCATGTCCGGTAGCGTTGGGCCAGGCCACCTGGCGGTAGAGGAGGTGATATTCGACGATGTCGAAGCGCACCACGCGCGGCGCGCGCAGAACCACCGGCACAAACGGCAGCAACGGCGCCGCCGCGCCAGCCAGGAAACCGGCGAGTTTCGTCCAGCGCGCACCGGCTCGGTTGTAGATCAGCAGCCACACCAACAAAATCGGCACTGCGGCCGAGGCCAGTAGCGTCGCGCCGGCCGCGGCCACCACGCAAAACCCCGCCGCGGACGCCGCCAGCCAGCCGCGCCGTTCCGCCGACGACAGCACACAGCGATATGCAGCCACCAGCAGGAACAGGCACAGCGCGTAGCCCTGCCCAATGGTCGAGTAATCCACGAACTGATGATTCAGCCCGGCCAGCGCCACCACCGCCACCGCGCCGCCCACGCGCCAGCCTGCAATGGGAAACCGCCGGTAAACCGCGTGCGCGGCCAGCAGCACGCCGCCGGCGCCCATCATGCCCGCCACCGCGTGCGCCGTCCGCCACGTGTCGCCAAACAATCGCATCCATCCGGCATTCCAGTAGGCATTCAGAGGCGCTTGCGGGAAAAAGAAATCCAGGTACGGGGTCTTCCCCGCTTTGATGAGTTGCGCGGCCAGCAGATGGAACCCTTCGTCCCAGGCGAAAGCGACAGTCTGCGCGTAGACCGCCAGGCCGGCGGTCAGCAATATCGCCACTACGGCAAACGGCGCCCATGGCCGGCGCCACAGTTTCTCGCGCTGCGAAATCGGCTCGATCGGCGTCACAGCTTCTTGGGCCGCCAGCTCCGGTGTCTCCGGCGCGCCGGCCAGCGGATCGATAGTCTCCGCCATAACTCTATTCTTCGCTCCAAATCATGCGCGTGTGGTCGCGGTCCGCCGAATTTCGGTCATCCAGGTAAATACGGCCGGCGCCGGTCCATTCGGCCGACCCCGCAATGGGCCAGTCCGTAATCAGATAATTGGTTAGATCCGAATCGCCCGGGTCGACGTCCTTGGTCCAGACTCGGCCGAACGTCTGGCGAAATGTCGCCAAAACATTCTTGGCGAAATCCGATTCGGCGGCGCGGTCCAGGATGACGTTGGCGGCGGTGCGCGCGGAAACGGCGCGGACGTCGGCCATGAACTCCTGGCTGAGCAGCTCCGCCGGAATTGCTTTCCCCGTGTACGCGTCAAGCAGCGTGAAGCCGTAATGCACCCTCTGCGTACGCGCCCGCCGCAACGCGTAACGCGCCGAAAGCGGCACGAAACGCACCTTGGCCGGCAGCGGTTGCGGCAGAAACCAGCGCTGGGCGATGTCGAGCACATCCGGGTCCACATCCACCGCATCCACGCGTTCCACCTCCGTCAACGCCGAAACATCTCTGGGAAACGTGAACCCCGCTGCTCCCACCGCCAGCACTAGCGCGCAAGGCGAGGCGGCCAGCAGGCGGTCCGCTTCGAGCACGTAACCAACCGAAGTCTCGCCCGTATCGGCGTAAATGGCGGAAGCGCGTCCACCGTTCAAATACATCGCCCGCTCCAGGCGCCCGCTCGCTCGCCGCTCGTCCACGATGCGAATCGTCTGATGCGGGCTGTCGAAGCGAAACCGCTGATTGGCCGGCACCGGCGATCCTAACCCCGCCCGGCTCACAATCGCCAGCGCAGCCGCGCCGGCCGCCACAATCATCCACCTCCTCCGATGGCTCGCGGTCCACAAAGCGGCCGCCGCGAACAGCAGTCCGCAAATCGCGTACGTGGAGACTTTCACCCCAAAGTTCGGAAACAGGTAAACCGGCGTGACGATGCCGCCGGCGACGCTGCCGAGGGTGGAGTAGAAAAGCACGCGGCCGGACGCCTTGCCCGCCTTGCCTTCGTCGTTGGTGAGCTCTGCCAGCAGCGGCACCGACTGTGCCACCAGGTACACCGGCACGGCGAATAGCAGCGTGGCCGCCACGCCGATCGCCGGCGCCAGGCTCAAACCCGCATCCAGCAACCGCTCCAGAAGAGAGGCTTCAAAAGGAAACGAAACCGCCGCGTAAATGGCGCCCGCAAGAAAGAGGTTGACCGTGAGCGCCGTGCGTGTGCGCGAGTGGCTCCAGCGCGACGACAATTGCCCGCCGTGCCAATAACCGGCACTCAATGCAAACAGAATCACCGCCAGCAGAACGCCAGTCAGCGTCATGCTGGATCCGACCACGGGTATCGCCAATCGGATGGCAATCACCTCGACGGCCAGAGTCGAGAAGCCTTCGGCAAAGGCAACCGCCCAGGCCAGTAGCCGGAAAAAAGTGTCCTCTTTGATCATTCGCGCGCCCGAAACCGGGAATTCTACATTTAACATGGCGCGCGCTATTCAACGGTTGCGCGGCGGTGGTGCCTGCAATCTGCGTTGAACGCAGATTGCAATCGTTTCCGCGCCGCCGGGCGGTCCCTCGTGCGGCGGGGGTGTGCGACCGGAAAGCGGGTGGGTTTGGATGATGGGCAAATTCGCCGGTTTCCGAACGTACAGATACGCTAGGCGGTGGCGGCGAGCCCGGAGGGCGAAAGAGAATAGCCCACGGCGCAAGCCGTGCGGACACCAGGTGCTTCCCCCCAGCCCCGGAATGGGGCGGGACAACGCTGACAGGAGCCGCGCCGCCGGGCGGTCCCTCGTGCGGCGGGCGTGTGCGACCTGAAAGCGGGTGGGCCTTGGATGACGGGCAAATTCGCCGGTTTCCGAACGTGAAGATACGCTAGGCGGTGACGGCAAGCCAGGAGGGCGAAAGAGAATAGCCCTCGGCGCAAGCCGTGCGGACACCAGGTGCTTCCCCCAGCCCCGGAACGGGGCCGGTAGCCACTGCCTTCGTTTCCCGCGGCTTATAGTGGGCTATTTTCTTTCGCTCCTCCGGAGCTGGATTCGCACACGACTTTGGGGAGTGGTATTCACTTCTATATCGCACGCCCGCACTGCGTTGGTGGGGCATGCTTTAGCTTGCCCTTATTTCCCGGAACCGGCGCTACGCCCGGCGCACACCTACTCTAAAGAAGCCCGCCATTTTCTTGCGGAAGGCGCGGACCGATCCGCTTCTCGTGTCGCACACTCGCATCTGCCCTGGCAAACCGGGCGCAAGTGTCCGCCAGTAAAACCCACCTATGGATGCTCGGGCGTCGGGGTATGCTCTCCCGCCGGTGGGGCCATCAGCGGCTCTTCCGCGCCACGGTGGCACGTGTAGCAACTCACGTGGTCCTTGCCGTCGGGAAACTCCGGGTTAATCGAGCGCACCAGCTCGATCATTTTGCGGGCAACCATCTTGTGGCGCTTGTCGTCGCTCGCGAAATCGCCCTGCACGTGGCAGAACGTACATTCCACGCCCAGCGCGATGCGGAACGCATGCATGGCTTCGTGCACCTCCTCCGGCTTGAGCAGTTGCAGGTTCTTGGGTGTATACGGCATCGCGTGGCCACCGGCTGGCGGCGCACCCGGCGGCGGACCTTGTGGCGCCTGCGCGCAGAGCGGCAGCGCCAACAGCATCGTCAGTATAATTCGCATTGAGACATCATACAACGGAATCTGCTCCGGGCACCCGCCCTAGGTGGGGCAGGATTTATCCTGCCAACGCCCACTTGCGGGCGCGTTTTCTCACGGGTCTAAAGGGAACTCGAACCCACGCTCCTACAGCGGCTGTACCCGGATGTTGCGGAACTCAATCCGGTAGCCTTCGGCTTCCAGCGCCACGTAGCCTTCCAGGACCTCGGTCTGCGTGTACTCGTTCACCACCTTGCCGTTCACGGAAAGCGTGATCGTGCGGCCCTTGGCGGCGACGTCGTACGTGTTCCATTCGCCAGCCGCCTTGACGCGGTTCTCGATCATCTGCGGCAGCAGGTTGAAGCGCTGCACCACTCCGTTCACCGGCGTGTTGCCGAACAGGTACCCACCTGCCGGGCTGGTTTGCGCCTGGTGCCAGATCGCGCCCTCCGCGTCGTTGCGTATGAATACGCCGCTGTTGTACTTGGCCTTTTCGTCCGGCAGCTTGGTGAACTTCCATTCCACGTGAAAGACCAGATCCTTGTACGGCGTGTTGTAGCGCAGCATTTCGTGCCCGCCGTCGCCTTCGCACACCAGCGTGCCCGCCGCCGGGTCCAGCTTCCATTGCGAGGGCTGTCTCACCGCTTTCCCAGGCGGAATCGAAATCCGCGTCCATTGCGAGAAGCTCGCGTCCGGAGAAATGTCCGTCCATCCATCGCCCTGCGCCCACGCGGCGCCGGCCAGCAGCAAGAAGCTCAGTATTCGCATAATCGTTCCGTCATGATTATAACCACCGGCAGTCTAGGTGGGGCATGCTTTAGCTTGCCCGTATTCTTCCCGATCCACGATCGCTCCGCAAAGAAAACCGATGCTCTATCCCAGCCCAGGAACGGGGCGAAACAGAGATGAGGAAAACGCCTCAAACCCGCGCCCCTATCTCGCCGCCAGGTCTTCCAGGAAAATCCGCCGCCCTTCCTTGTAATCGGCCGAAAGCATCGGCCCGAGCTTCGCTGCCGCTTCCGCATCCGCGCGCTCCGCCGCAAACAGGCTCATCACAGAATCGAACGCGGCCCGGCAGGCGTCGGTAATTGTGCCGTCGTACCGCTCCGCTTCGTCGAGCAGCGCGTTGGCCGCCGCCAGTATCTTCTCCGCCGCCCGCACCCGTTCCACGGCGGTCTCCGTCAGCGCTGCCACTTTCGTCTGCGCAATGTGCGGCCCGAAGCTCTCGACCAGCGCGCCCCACCGTTCCAGCACGATCAGCGCACCGTACCGGTGTTGATCGAGCGCAATCTCGTGGACGAATGCCCCGCCCTTGGCTTGCCCCTCCAGCCGCCGCAGCGCCGCCGACGCCGCATTGAACTCGCCGCTGAGCGAATCCACGAACGCGGCTATGCACCCGCGGAACTGGTCTTCGCTCAAGCTCGGAAAACGGAGAATCTGCACGCGCCCTCAGACCGCCACGTGCTCGCCGAGCGCCCGCTCCACTTCCTGCGGTTCCAGCCGTTCGCCGCCGTTCAATCGCACCAGCAGCGACTCGATGATCCGCTTGGCTTCATCCTTTTTGTAATTCTTGATGAACCCGTCGTAGAAGTGTTCCCCCGCCAGAGCGTGATTGATCTCGCTCTCCTTGTTGTGGTCCTGAAGTTCCGTAAAATAAACCACCCGATACCGCCCGGTGTATTCCACCTCGCGGTAAATCTCAAACATCACCTTGTCCGCCTCAAAGAGCATCGTTTTTCGAGATTATCACAGGCGGAGGGGGAGGCGAGTGGAAACCGCGACGCGGTACCAGCGTTTCGCGTTCTGCTCGGGCCCTGTCGGACTAATTCTGCGGGCGGTAGGATAAGAGCGATGCGGATTTCTCTCCAGGCCGTTGTAGCCATGATTATCGCCGTGCCATTCGGCAGCGCATACGCACAGGCTGGCAAGTTAGAACAGCCACAATCCGATTCAGGTGCAGTTTGCATTGAGCGATTGCAGATTCGGACTACCCGCCGTTTGCGAGATTTGCAGCTATTTCCGGTACGATAACCACTTCCGTGCTTCTGTCACCCCAGGCATCGGCGCAGTCGATCAAGACCGAGGCGAAAATGGACCACGCGAGGGGGGCACACTTCTTGGTCACGCCTGTCGAGACCGCCATTCAGCGAGCGGCTTTCCGACCCAGCTGCGGCGGGCGGACCGTAGTAATGGTATTCCATTTCGAAATCGGCCAAACGGTTGCCTATACGCCGAAGCAGTCAGTAACGTTCGGTTATCCGAATACGTTTTGGATTGTAACAGAGGCGCAGCACTACACGACCCGTAATAAGGCGGGACCTTCCCGCACAGACGAGGCGATGTATCCATAACCTATGCCACCCCGCCGCAAACCGCCCACTCCCTCGCCCGACAGCCCCTTCGCCCCCAAGCCTCGCAAGCATTTCCCGCATGAGTTCGTGCTCGACGCAATCGCTGCGCTGTCGCCGCGGACTAACCCCATGTTCGGCTGTCTCGCGGTCTACATCGGCGACAAGATCGTCCTCATCCTGCGCGACAAGCCCGCTCCGGATGCGGACAACGGCGTGTGGCTCTGCACCACCGAAGAACACCACGAGAGTCTCCACCGCGAGTTTCCCAACATGCGATCCATTCGGGTGCTCGGCAAAAAGGTGACCGGCTGGCAGGTGCTTCCCGTGGATGCGCCGGATTTCGAGGAAGCTGTCCTGCGCGCCTGCGATCTCATCCTCGCCCGCGATCCCCGAATCGGCAAGCTACCCAAACCGCGCCGCCCCTCGAAACCCAGCCGGTAGGACAGGCGATCGGTTTTCGTCGCCTGTCTCCGCCCGCCGCCGATCGCTCGCCGGGCGCGATGAAAAGATGGGTGAGTTTCAGGAGCACTATCCAGGGCGCATCTTCGAAAGTGCCTTTCGCTCGCCCACGGCAGCCCCAAAAACCGATAGCTCCTGCCTTCAATCACCACTTCAACAACTTTTCTCAACCCATTGTCCTCAAAGCCATTACCCGCTTTTCTACCAGCCTGGAAGCCGTTCCAGCCGTCCCTCCCATGTCAAAGTGAAATCAGGAAGCGGGCTATTTGTGCGGCCCGCTTCGCTTTCCCAGAAGCCGGCCGAGAATGGGCCTGATCGGGCCCATTCTTGACCGTTGTTTTTTATATTTTTCAATGACGTGACGTCATTCCGTGGGAACGATCCGTCCCACGGACAGCCCGCGACAGGAAGGATACGGCACCACCCACCGAAACGACCTCGGCCCTGGCCCAAAAAACACTCCACTAAGTCGTGGCGCAGGCCTCCAGGCCTGCAGAGCCGAGAGTCATCTCGGCTTTTCTTCGCCACCATTCACCCGAAAAGCCGCCGCGCCACGCCGCGCCGGCCCGCCTGCATTCGATTAGCATAGTAACCATGCGAACAAGCGTACTGGCCATTGCCGTGGCGTCCGCAGCTTTGCTCTCTTCCCAGCCGGCCGCACAACTCGCCGATGGCGTGGCGGAATTGCGTGCCGCCTTCGCGCACCCTCCGGCCGACAGCCGGATCATGATGCGCTGGTGGTGGTTTGGCCCGGCGGTCGAGAAGCCCGAGCTCGAACGCGAACTGCGCGCCATGAAGGATGGCGGCATCGGCGGCGTCGAGATCCAACCCGTCTATCCGGTCGTGCTCGACGACCCCGCGCGCGGCTTGAAAAACCTGCCATATCTCTCGGATGACTTTCTCGATGCCGTGCGTTTCGCCAACGACACAGCACGCGAGCTTGGCCTTCGCGTCGATATCACGCTCGGCAGCGGTTGGCCTTATGGTGGACCTGACACGCCCATCGGTCTCGCATCCGCAAAGCTCCGTGTCGAGCGCCTTGCCGTGCCGGCCGATGCCACTGCGCTTGCCATGCCCAAAATCGCCGAGGGCGAAAAGTTTGTCGCCGCGTTTGTCGCACGCGGCACCGCATTCGATCGCATCGCGAACATCGACGATGCCGGAATCCATCTCTCCCCGAACGCTCCCGCCGGCAGCGCCGTGCTGGTCTTCATTTCGAGCCGCACGCATCAGGCCGTGAAGCGTGCGGCCGTCGGCGCCGAAGGTCCCGTGATCGATCACTACAGCGCCGAGGCGATTGAGAACCATCTGCAATTCATCGGCGGCCGGTTGTTGCAGGCCTTCGGCGCGCACCCGCCCTACGCGGTCTTCAGCGACAGTCTGGAAGCGTACGGCGCGGATTGGACCGCCGATTTTCTGGCCGAGTTTCAGAAGCGCCGCGGCTACGATCTCACACCATACCTCCCGGCGCTGGCCGGCGACATGGGCGAGATCACCTCGAGTATCCGCCACGATTGGGGGCAGACGCTGACCGAGCTCGCCAACGAGAATTATCTGACGCCGCTGCGCCGCTGGGCCGTCGGGCACGGCACCACGTTCCGTTCGCAGAACTACGGCATTCCGCCAGTGAACCTTTCGAGTAACTCGCTGGTCGATTATCCCGAAGGCGAAGGTTCCGCGTGGAAGCGCTTCGCCGCCACCCGCTGGGCATCCTCGGCCAGCCATCTCTACGGACGCAACGTAACTTCGTCGGAGACGTGGACGTGGCTGCATTCGCCGGCCTTCCGCGCCACGCCGCTCGATATGAAGGCGGAAGCCGACATCCACTTCCTGCAAGGCATCAATCAACTGGTCGGTCACGGCTGGCCCTATTCGCCGCCGCAGGCGGGCGAACCCGGCTGGCACTTTTACGCCGCCGCGGTCTTCAATCAACACAACCCGTGGTGGATCGTGATGCCCGACATCACGGCCTATCTCCAGCGAGTAAGCTGGCTGCTGCGCCAGGGCAAGCCTGTCGACGATGTGGCGCTGTATCTTCCCACCGCCGATGCGTATGCGGGCTTCACACTGGGCCACGATTCGGTGAACGAATCGATGGATAGGCTGCTTGGCCCCAACGCGATTCCGCAGATCCTCGACGGCGGCTATAACTACGACTTCATCGACGACGACGCCATCGCCGCGCATGGAATCCGGTACCGCGTGCTGGTGGTGCCGAATGTGGAGAGGATGCCGCTCAAGACGCTCCGCAAAATTGCCGAGTACGCGCGCAGAGGCGGCATCGTCATCGCCACCGGCCGCGTTCCGTCGCTCGCGCCCGGATTCCTCGAAGCCAAAACCGATACGCTGCAAATCCGCGAGTTGGCGCAATCCTTATTCGAAGCCCCGTCCGCGCTTGGGCACTTGGTAAAAGACGACACGAAGCTGAGCGAGACACTGCACCAGTTATTGCCACCGGATGTGACCGCACCGCCTGAGATCGGCTTCGTTCACCGCAAGGTGGCGTCTTCATGGGACGCCTATTTCTTGGTGAATACCTCTAACCATCGCGTGCGCGGCCAGTTGGGAATCCGGGATGGCTGGATAAACGAATCGTGGGATCCTTTCGCCGGCAGGACGACAGTGTTAAATTCTATCGATGCGAGGGAGCTGGACCTGGCGCCTTACGAGTCGCGTGTCATCCTTTGTCACCCTGGGCCAGCCGGGGTTTTCTATGTGGGTTCTGGCGCTGTGGGCGGCGGCCCGCCTCGTGTCGTGCTGGATCTGAGCGCCGGTTGGAAGGCGACATTTGCCTCCTCCGCGCAACCGATGACTATGGATCCGCTAACTTCTTGGACGGAAGTTGCCGGCATGAAGAACTACTCAGGCACGGCAACCTATGAGAAGACGTTCAACTTAGATGCCGCCACGCTCGCAGGGCAGGGCAAGCTCTACCTCGATTTCGGCGAAGGCACGCCCGTCACTCCGCCGGAACGCCGCGGCAGCGGTATGCGCGCGCTGCTCGAAAGTCCCGTGCGCGAAGCTGCCATCGTCTACGTCAATGGCCAGCGCGCCGGTTCGGTGTGGCATCCGCCCTATGAAATCGAAATCACCGGCCTGCTCCGCGCCGGCGAGAACTCGTTGCGCATCGTTGTGGCGAACCTCGCCATCAATGCGCTCGCCGCGCAGCCGCCGCCGGACTTTTCCGCGCTGATCGCCAAGTACGGCGACCGCTTTCAGGATCAGGACATGAAATCCATCCAGCCGTTGCCCGCGGGAATTCTCGGGCCCATACGAATCGTGGCGCGTTAACGGAGCTCGCTAGTTTGCAAGTGAGCCGACCGTCCGTTTTGGTCGCGGCTCCGATCGTTTTCTGAGCCTCGATCGCGCCGTGGCGCCGGCTGTCAAGCCGGCTGAGCCGAGAGTCGTCTCGGCTTTTCTTTCGGGCACGCCGTTGCGAAAAACAACTCGCCCGCAAGCGGGCGTTGGCAAGCTAAAGCACGCCCCACCGGGCAAAATGACCACTGGCTGGGGCTTTACGCCATCACGCGCGCCATGCGGTCGATCGCTTCGTCGATTTCGGCGTTGTTCTTGAAGCCGAGCGTGACACAATCCACGCAGCCCAGGTTCATGGCGAATTTCATCGCGCGGTCGCGTTCGGCGAAGTCGACGTAGCTGCCCTCGCCCACCAACTTCATGCTGATTACGCCCATGCCTTGCTCGTGGACCGCCTTGGTGTGTTTCACCACTTCGTCCACGTTGCCGATATCGTTGGTGTCGCGCAGTTGTTCGGTGTCCATGTGAACGCCGTTGTGATTCATGCGGATCATGGCGATATCCAGCCATTGGTTGCCGGGAAAAGTCCGCAGCGCCGGCAGGCCATGTACCGAAGCGCCGTGCGACAAAATGATCTTCTTCGACTTGGCCTCGGACATCGCGTCCTGCAGCGGCCTGTAGTCCTGCTCCCAAGTGGGCGGGCGCAGGCAATGCAGCAGCAGAATGTCGATGTATTCGGAATTCAAGGTCCGGCGGTACAGGTCGATCTTTTCCGCCGGCGGCGGCCCATAGGGCGGCGTGCCGTACTTGGTCATCAAGCGATAACTGTCGCGCGGCAAACCCTTCAGCGCCGTCGCCAGCATCTCGGGCATGCCATGATAATTTTCCGCCGTTTCAAAGAACCGGATGCCGCGGTCATAGGCGTAGCGCACCAGCCGCGTGAATCCGTCCTGTCCCAGGTTTCGTTGCACCGCACCGCTCAGGCTTCCGGTGCCAAATGCCAGCCGGGTGACCTGGACGTTGGAGCGCCCGAGCGTCACCCAATCCGTGGCCGTGCGCTTACCAGTAGTGGCAAGCGCGCTACCGCCCAACCCGGCCGCCAGGCCCACGCCCGCGGCGGTTTTGATGAAATCTCGTCTAGTGGAATGCGCCATATTTCCCTCCCTCATAGGCTGGTACTTACCGTCACTCTATCACTTTGCAAGCGTGGTAGGATAACTGCGGAAGCACCAGCATGGGCGCCTTGTGAATGTAACGTTATTTATCACGTGTTATAACGACACCCTTTTTCCAGCCACTGGAAAAGCGGTGGTCGCGGTGTTGGAGCGGCTGGGCCACACCGTAAGTTTTCCGCAGGCGCAAACCTGTTGCGGCCAGATGCATTACAACACCGGCTACCAACACGACGCCCGCCGCATGATGTTGCATTTTCTGGAGGTTTTTCGCGACGCCGAAATGATCTGTGTGCCTTCGGCATCGTGCGTGGCAATGATGCGGGAGCACTTCCCGAAGATGGCTGCGGATATGCCGGATGCCTCCGTCGGCCGCGAAGTGGAAGCGCTGTTGCCGCGGGTATATGAGTTCTGCGAATTGCTGGTGGACAAATTTCGCTCGGTCGATACCGGGGCGTCCTTTCCGCACACTGTAACGTTACATTCGACTTGCCATTCGCTGCGCGGCATCAAGATAGGGGAACGCCCGATGCAATTGCTCCGCGCCGTGCGGGGCCTTACCTATGTCGAGCTGCCGCAAGCCGACCAGTGCTGCGGCTTCGGCGGCACCTTCGCGATTAAGAACGCCGACGTCTCGGCCGCCCTGCTCAGCGACAAGGTACGCGCCATCCTGGACACGCAAGCCGAGGTCTGCACGGCCGTGGACAATTCCTGCCTGTTGCACATTGGCGGCGCGCTCAGCCGGCAACGCGCCGGCGTTCGCTGCCTGCACCTGGCGGAGATTCTGGCATCCACCGCGGGAGCGTCCGCATGAGCGTCAAAGTCGGACAGGCGGCGGAAGCGCCTCCATTCGCCATGGCGGCGCGCGGACTGCTGGCCAACGCCCAGCTCCGCCATAACGTCCGCCACGCTACCGACATGATCCGCGCCCGGCGCGCCCATGCCGTGGGCGAAACGCCGGATTGGCAGCAACTGCGCGATTCCGCGCGCGCGATCAAGGACCACGTTCTGCTCCACCTGGAAGCGTATCTGGAGCAGTTCGAAGCCGCCTGCACCGCCGCCGGAGGGAAAGTTCACTGGGCACGCGACGCGGACGAGGCCAACAGCACGATCGTCGACATCGTCCGCTCGCACGGCGCGACCGAGGTCATCAAGGTCAAGACCATGACCTCGGACGAGACCTCGCTCAACCCGGCGCTGGAAACGGCCGGCATCACGCCCATCGAAACCGACCTGGCCGATCTCATCATCCAGCTCGGCTCCGACAAGCCTTCCCACATCGTGGTACCGGCACTGCACCGCAACAAGGCCGAGATCCGCCGCCTCTTCATGGAGAAGATGCAGCTTCCGGAATTGGGCGAACGCGCCGAGGATCTGGCCGCCGCGGCGCGCCGCTACCTGCGCGAGCGGTTCCTGCGCGTGCCGGTGGGTTTCAGCGGTGCGAACTTCGCCATCGCCGAATCGGGCTCGCTCTGCGTGGTGGAATCGGAAGGCAACGGCCGAATGTGCATCAGCTTGCCCAAGGTTCTGATCAGCCTGGTGGGCGTCGAAAAGATCATTCCCAAATTCGGCGATCTGGAAGTCTTTTTGCAGCTTTTGGCGCGCTCGGCGACCGGCGAGCGAATGAACCCGTACAACTCCATCTGGACCGGCGTCACGCCTGGCGATAGCCCGCAGGAGTTCCACGTCGTCCTGCTCGATAACGGCCGCACGGGCGTGCTGGACGAGCCGGAAACGCGGCCCACGCTCGCCTGCATTCGCTGCGGCGCCTGCCTCAACATCTGTCCCGTCTACCGCCAGACGGGGGGACACGCCTACGGCTCGATTTACGCCGGGCCGATCGGCGCCATTCTGACGCCGCAGTTGCAATCGATGAAGCATTCGCGCTCGCTGCCCTTCGCGTCGACGCTTTGCGGCGCCTGCTACGATGTCTGTCCGGTCAAGATCGATATCCCGGAGATTTTGCTGTACCTGCGCAACAAGGTGGTGAAGGGCGGCGGCGCTCCGGTGGGCGAGCGGGTGGCGATGAAAGCGGCGGCGCGGGCGATGAAGAACGGCAAACGTCTCGAATCGGCGCAGAAACTGGTGCGTATCGCGCAGAAGCCGTTCGTTCATGAGGGCAGGATCGAACGGCTGCCGGGCATGCTGGCGAACTGGACCCGCTTCCGCGATTTGCCCGCGGTGCCGGCCGAATCGTTCCGCCAGTGGTGGGCCGCGCGCGAGCGCAAGGAGACAAAATGAGCGCCGCCACACTGGATGCCAGGCAGGAGATACTGGCACGAATCCGCAAGGCGGTTGGCAGCCACGGCAATCGCGCGGCGGACTACGCCGCGATTCCGCGCGAATACCGGTGCGAAGGCGGCATGGCGCCGGAGGCGCGGATGGAGCTGTTCGCCGCCCGCCTCTACGATTACGGCACCAGCGTCTACCGGTGCACCACGGCGCAGATCGCCGATGCCGTGGCACAGGCGCTCAGCGCGCGCCGCCGCACCGGCATCGTGGTTTCCCACGGTGTTCCGGCGAGCTGGCTGCCCGATAACTTCGAATTCGTGGAAGACGACGGGCTCAGCTATTCCGTGCTCGACCAGAGTAACGGTGTGCTGACCGGCTGCGAAGTGGCGGTTGCGTTCACCGGCACGATCATCCTGCGCCATGGCACAGGACAGCCGCGCCGCGCCGTCACCCTCGTTCCCGATTATCACCTCTGCGTGGTGCGGGCTCAACAGGTGGTGGAGACGCTGCCGGAGGCCATCCGCCGCATGGAGGAATTTCGCGCAGCGCCGCTCACCACCATCTCCGGCCCCTCCGCCACTTCCGATATCGAGATGACCCGCGTCAAGGGCGTGCATGGTCCCAGAACGCTGGACGTCGTGCTGGTGTCGTAAGCGTTCTTACGACGCTTCACTCCCCAACTCAATTACAAAATATTGGGACCTGCCGGGGCCAGGATTGCTAACGCAGTGCTCCTGGTTGGAGGCGGCCCACACCACCGAACCGGCTTCCACACGGGTGATGGTCGAGCCCAACGTCACATCGAGCTGGCCGGATTGCAGCATCACCACTTCCTCGTGCGCGTGCTTGTGCGGAGGGTGAGACGCCATGCCCGGGGCCAGATCGGTGAGGTGCACCGCTACGTGGTAGCCAGTGTGTGTTTCGCCATCGAGCACTTGAAGCGAGCGCTTCTCTCCTTCGCTCTTGACTGGGAGATCGGCAAAGCGGTAGATGCGCGAATCGACGAGCTTCTTTTCGTTCTTCTTATCTTCGGCGTGTAGGGCGGCGGCCAGCGCCGGCAGCAAGACGCCCAAATCTCTGCGTGAGTATTTCACACGCCCAGTGTATACCGGTAGCCACGCGGCAGGGAGCCCGGCTCAAACGTCGAACACGCTTACGGCTTGCTGCAGACTGGCGACGGGGTCGCGGCCTGTCGCGGGTGTGTACTCGTGCGCGACATAGCCGGCGAACCCCAATTCCGCGATGGACTGCGCAATGAAGCGGTAATTGAGTTCCTGCGTACCGTCGATTTCGTGCCGGCCGGGATTGCCGCCCGTGTGGAAATGGCCGATCCACTGGTAGTAATCGCGAATGTTGCGAACAATATCGCCATCCATGATCTGCGCGTGGTAAATGTCGAATAGGATCTTCACCCGCGGCGAGTTGACGCGCTTCATCACATCCACACCCCAGGCGATGCGGTCGAACATGTAGTCCGGGTGATTGACCTTGCTGTTCAAGTACTCCATGCAGATGTTGACGGCTCTATCTTCGGCGTGCGCTTTGACCCGATTCAGAAAGGCCACACAGTTATCGGCGCCCTCCGCGTCGGGTATGCCTTTGCGATTGCCGCTAAAAGTGATGATGCTGGGGACGCCGTTTGCCGCGGCGGAATCGAGCGCTTGGTGCATTGCCTTTTCGAGCGTCGCGTGATTCCCGGTGCGGTTCAGCGCATCCGAAATGGTCCCGCCCGGTCCGGGTGGCCACATGGTAGGAGTGAGTCCGTACTTCTTCAGCGTCGGCCATTGTTCTGGGCCCTCCAGGTCGTAGCCGCTCAGGCCCAGGCGCGCGGCGATCCGGCAGGTGTCTTCGAAGCTCATGTCGCGCGCGAACACTCCGCGCGTGACACACTGTTTCAAGCGGCCCTTGCGGGGCGGCGGCGCGGGCGTCTGCGCGGCCGCGGCCGTCAACGCCATCGCGGGCAGAAAATCCCTGCGGCGCATGGGTGACCTCCCAGAACAAGAGAGTAGCGTAAATCGCTTGGCGGCGGCGAATTTGGCCGGAAAGAACCGCGCCCGCCAGCGGGCATTGGCAGGCGAGAAACCCGCCCCACCTTCAGAATTCGAGGCGCAGCGCCATCTGGCCTTGGCGCGGAGCGTTAGATTGGCTGCTCACGACGCCGAAATTGGCGGCGCTGATATTCGATGCTGGCGCGCCGTACACGACGCGGTTGAACACGTTGAAGAATTCAGCGCGGAAGATCAGCTTTACATGCTCGTCGATCGCGATGCGCCTCACCGCGCCAACGCTTTCATTCAGATTCCACGGCGCGCGCAAGCTGTCATAGGATCGCGCCGCACTGCCGAGCGTGAAGGGCGCGGGCACAGTGAACGCCGCTGGATCGATATAGCGATCCACCGCCGGATCGAAGTGACTGTAACTCATTTCGAGCGGCACGCCGGAAACGACGTTTGGCCGCAGCGCGGAGTTGAACAGCGGCAGCGTGTTACTGGCGGTCAGGACGATGGGCATCCCCGCCCAGTATTGATCGATGTTGGTGAGCGTCCACCCAGACATCAACTTGCCCAGCGCGCCACGCTGTAAGAAACGGTGTCCGGGACCGAACGGCAGATCGTAGAGGAAGCTGATGGAAACCGCCTGCGGCACGTCGGTATCGCTCACGGCTTTTTCGAGTCCTCGATTGTAATAAGTCTGCCCCGCCGGGCCGCCGCCGGCCGCGATGTCGGCATCGGTGAGAGTCTTCGACCACGAGTACGCCACCACGCCAGTCAGCCCGTCGGAAAGGCGGCGCTCCACTTTGGTTTGCAACGCGTGGTAGGTCGAGTCGCCGTTCGGATTGCTGAGATTGGTGATGGTCAGATACTGCGGAAACGGCCGCAGCGCCTGCGCCACCGAGCCGGTGAAGCCGGAGTATGGAATTGGAATGCCCGCCGCCTGCGCAGGCGCCGAAGTTACTGGCGCGGAGAGCAGGCTACCCAAGCTCAGATAGCTGGGGTTTAGCTCATTCGGCTGAATGAGAGCCGTGCCCAGGCGAGTGCCTTTCACACCGACGTAGTCGAATTCCACGAGCACCTTTGCTGGCAGCTCCTGCTGAACGCCAACGCTCCAATTCTGAAAGTACGGCGGGCGGCCGTCGCCAGCACCGATCATAGTCACGGCCGAGCCGTTAACAACGGTGGGGCTGATATCGGGCGGGCGGACGTAGTTCTGCGGAAAGCCGCTATCCCAATTGAAGGCCGGCGTGACGCCGTTGTTGGTGCTGGCGAAAACCGGTGAGGCGTTGAAGCCGAAACCGAAACTTTGCGATTGCCGCAAACCGGCGTCGGCATTGCCCGGCCCATAGTAAATGCCATAGCCGCCGCGAACGGTGGTCTTCGGCGTGGCGGAGTAAGCGAAGCCTACACGCGGGCCGAAGTTCTTGTAATCGGTCTTGGCGAAGCTGGACAAACCGCTGCGGCCTGCGCCGGCCCCAAGAAACTCAATTGCACCCGGCAGGTTGCCCGCGCCGGGATTGGCGAGGGTTGGATCGAAACTGGCGAGATTATTGTGTGCCTCAGCGCGCGGAAAATAGATTTCGTAGCGCAGCCCCAGGTTCAGCGTCAGCGTGCGGCTGATCTTCCAATCGTCCTGCGCGAAACCGGCGACGTAGCGGTAGCGAATGCCGGGAACCAGCGTGAGCTGATTGAGCTGGCCCTGGTGCACGTCCCCCAGCAGAAAACTGGCGAACGCGCTGCCGGTGGACGAGGTGCCGGGAAGGCCGGTTTCGAGCGTGTTGAACGCGAAGTTGCCCTGCGATCCGAAGTAATCCGCGCCGTTGGTTTCGAGCCATCGCGCATCGGCGCCGAACTTAAAGCTATGGCGGCCGCGCATCCAACTGACCGTGTCGTCGAGTTGAAATACGTTGTTGATCTGCTCGCCTACTGTCTTGGTTCCGTTGGTCGATCCCCAAGTCGCATAGCCATCGTTGAAGGTGACGTACGGGAATGCGTTGCCGGCGCCGGTGGCGACACCGGTGAGGCCGATTTGGGTGGGCCAGTTCTGGTTGGCGGCGAGTGAGTTCCACAACTGGGCTTCGCGCGTGAAACCAAACGCGGCGTTATTAAGCAGGTTCGGCGAAAACACCCAATCGTCGCTCAAGCGCGCCCAGCGCGAGTTGTAATCGTTGTTCAGGCCGTTGGTGAAGGGATCCGGCAAAGTGTCCGGATTGATCTGCGCCTGGCGGCCGATGTAGAGGAAGCCGCTGAGGCGGTTGGCGTCGGTGAAAGAGTGATCGATCTTCAAATCGACCTGATCGCGACTGAAGCTGTTGGCGCCTAGCGCGAGGAAGTTATTCAGATTGCCGGCGTTGGTAGGCTGCGGCAGAAGCGCGACGATCTTCGAGGAAACCGAGCTGAAGGAACTTTGCGGAATCTGATTGCCGGGAAACGGCGTCCGCGTGTAAGCGCCGCTGGCGGTTAGCGTATTCGTCGAGGGATCGTAGATCAGGATCGGCTTGCCGGTGCTACCCACGAGCGAAGAGAAATTGCCGCCGCGAAAAGCGTCTGGCGGAATGCTCACCAGCGAATTCGACGACGATTGATCGTAGCGGAATCCGCTGTAGACGAAATAAATGAACGTGCGATTACGCCCGTTGTACACATGCGGGATTGCAACCGGGCCGCCGAGCGCCGCACCGAATTCGTTTTGCCGGTTGACCGGCGCGGCGGTGGCGAAGAAGCCGCGCGCGTCGAAGACATTATTGCGGAGGTAATCGAAAACCGCGCCGTGAAACGCATTGGTGCCGGACTTACTCGAAAACACTTCGAACCCGCCACCGGTGCGGCCGTACTCGGCGCTGAAATCGCTATTCACCAGGCGGAACTCCGAGACGGCTTCGACCGATGGATAGGTGAACAGCGTGCCGCCGCTTTCCGGACTGGTGGCGCCGACGCCATCGAAGAGCACTTCCTTGGCGCGGGATTGCGATCCATCGATCTGCGTATTGGCCGCGGTGCCGGTGACACCGGGCGTGAGGAAGATGAAGCTCTCCGGATTGCGCATGTTGCCGGAAACGAATAGAGGGAGATCGGTGACGAGCTTTTCGGTGATGGCGGTGGAGGTTGTCGCATTCGCATCAGTTTTCGACGCGGTGACATCGATCGGGTAGACAAGCGCTAGCGGGGAGTGCACCTGGACGTTCAGGGTAACGTCCTCCGCCACGTCGACCTGAAGCCGCATGGTAGACGCGTTGAACCCCTTTGCCCAGGCGGTCACCTCGTAGCGTCCCGCCGGCAACTGCTGCAAAGTATATATGCCTTGCTCGTTGCTGATTGCGTTGTACTTCTGCCCAGTCGCCTGATGGACCGCCTCTACGGCCCCGCCGACAATCACCGCGCCCGACGGGTCGGTAAACAACCCCGTCAGCGTGCTGCGGTCCGACTGCGCCAGCACCGCCGTGGCAGCCAAAAACAGAATTGCGAGATTGCGTGGCATGAGATCGTTGTCCGGTATTGACCGGTCCTCTACAGTGTTCCATTTTGGTGGGCACGCGGGCAAGCTGGGAAGGCTAAGAAAATAGCGTGGATCGGGAGTGACTGTTGATTTGGGGAAGACGGGCGAGCTAAAGCATGCCCCACCTTCGGTTCGGTAACATGAAGCCATGCCCTGCTTGCTGCTGGTGCTGGTGTTGGCCTTTCCGCGCGTCGTGATGGTGCTGATGTTTCTATTCACCACCTATCTCCAGCGGGCCTATCATGGCATCCTGCTGCCGGTGCTGGGGTTCATATTCCTCCCGCTTACTACGCTGGTCTACGCCTGGCTGACAAACACGCACCGGCCGATGGTGGGAGTGAACGCGCTGATTCTGGTGGTGGCAGTGGTGATTGACTTGGGCGGGCTGGGCGGGGGCGCGCGTCACCGGTCGCGGGACTGAGAGCGAGGCCTGCGGCTCGGCCTGCGGACTGCATAATAGTAAGTATGCGATATCGCGCGTTGGGCCGGACCGGCTGGCAGGTTTCGGAAGTTAGCTTTGGCGCCTGGGCGATTGGCGGCTCCTGGAGAGAGGTGAGCGACGAGGAATCGCTGGCCGCGCTGAACCAGGCCGTGGACTGCGGAGTCAACTTCATCGACACCGCGGATGTTTACGGCGACGGCCGCAGCGAGCGGCTGGTGGCGCGGCTGAGACGAGAGCGGCGCGAACCGATCATGGTCGCAACCAAGGCCGGGCGGCGGCTGGCGCCACACACGGCGGACGGGTACAACGCGCGAAACTTGACGGGCTTCGTGGAAGACAGCCTGCGCAATCTCGACACCGATTGTCTGGACCTGGTGCAACTGCACTGCCCGCCCACGGAGGTCTACTACCGGCCCGAGATCTTTGGCGCGCTGGACGATCTGACGCAGGCGGGAAAGATCCACTACTACGGCGTGAGCGTGGAGCGCGTGGAGGAGGCGCTGAAGGCCATCGAATTCCCGAACGTGCGGACGGTGCAGATCATTTACAACTGCTTTCGCCAGCGGCCGGCGGAATTGTTCTTCCCCGAAGCGCGGCGGCGCGGAGTAGGGATTCTGGCACGCGTCCCGCTAGCCAGCGGACTGCTCAGCGGGAAGCTGTCGCGCGATTCGCGGTTCGCCGCCGACGACCATCGCAGCTTCAACCGTCACGGAGAAGCGTTTGACGTAGGCGAGACCTTCTCCGGCGTGGATTACGACGTGGCGCTGGAGGCGGTGGAGGAGATGCGGCGCCTGCTGCCGGCCGGCGTTAGCATGGCCGCGTTTGCGCTGCGCTGGATTCTGATGGACGATGCGGTGACGTGCGCGATCCCCGGCGGCAAGCGACCGTCGCAAGTGGCGGAGAATTGCGCGGCGGCGGATCTGCCGCCGCTATCCGCGGAGACGATGGCCGCAATCCGTACGACCTACGATACAAGAATTCGCCCGCTGGTGCACCAGCGCTGGTAGGGGACCGGACGCGGACTTCCATGTCGATTCAGCGCGTACTCATTCTCGGCGCCAAGGGCACCCTCGGCGGCCAGCTCATGAAGTTATATCCCCAGGCCGTCGGCTGGGACCGCGAAGATATCGACGTGCTCGACTTCCCTGCCCTGTGGGCCAAGATGGCGGATTTGCGGCGGCCGCCCGATGCGATTATCAACTGTGTCGCGTTCAACGACGTAGATGGCGCGGAAGACCGGCCGGAGGCGGCCATGGCGCTGAACGGCTGGCTCCCCAACCAACTGGCGCAATTCGCTGCGGAGTTGGACGTGCCGCTGGTGCACTACAGCACCAACTACGTGTTTGACGGCGCGAAGGGCGTGTACGAGGAAGCCGACCGGCCGGCGCCGCTATCCAACTATGGACGATCAAAGCTAAGAGGGGAGCAGTTGATCGGCGAATCCGTCGCCAAGTGCTACATTGTGCGGACTGCGGTGTTGTTCGGACCGAAAGGCGCGAGCGACCTCTCCAAGAAGAGCTTCGTGGATCTCATGCTGGATCTTTCCGCCAGGCGAGACACAATTCAGGCCGTGTCGGATGAAGTCAACAGCGTCACCTACGCGCCGGACCTGGCGGCAGCCACGCGCGATCTGCTCGCCGCGGCGCCGGCACCCGGAATCTATCACGTGGCCAACAGCGGCGGCGTGAGCTGGTTCGATTTCGCGCGCGAGATTTTCCGCATCGCGGGGCGGCAGGTGGTGGTGCTACCGGTGCCCTCGACGTATTTCCCACGCAAAGCGACGAGGCCGGCCAAGGCCATCCTGCTGAACACCAAGTTGCCGCCGCAGAGACCGTGGCAGGCGGCACTGGCGGAGTTTTTGGGACGGGCTTGAAAGACCTGGTGCGGACCGGCCGCTCAGCCCATCTCCACGACCACGTGGTTCTCGTCGGCCAGTTTCTCGGCGGGGATGAGGTTACCGTCGAGCGGCTCGCCGTTCAGCACGAGCTTGCGCACGCCCTTCTGAACGCCGGCGGGATTGTGAACCTCCACGCGCACTCGCTTGCCGCGGAAAACCCGCGACACCGTGAAGGCCTTCCACGCGGCGGGAATGCAGGGATCGATGCGCAGGCCGCCGTATTCCGGCCGCAGGCCCAGGATGTGCTGCGTCGCGGTGAAGTACGACCAGGCGGCCGAGCCGCTCAGCCACGGAACCCGCGATGCGCCGAAGCGCGGGCTCGCCTTGCTGTGGGTGAACTGGCAATACACGTACGGCTCGATTTCGCGGACCTCGGCTCGTGTGTTCCATGCGCCCGGCAGCGTGGCACGGAAGTATTGCCAGGCCAGATCGCCATGGCCCAGCATGGTCTCGGCGATCACGGCCCATCCTTGCGTGTGTGTGAAGATACTGCCGTTCTCCTTCATGCCGGGATTGAACAGTGCCGCACGCATGACGTTGTAATCGGTTTCGACGTAAGGCGGAGCGCAAATCATCAGCCCATGCTCGGTGGCTAGCCGGTCGCGCACAGCCTGCATCGCACTGGCGGCGCGGGCGGCATCGGCGTGCCCGCTCAGGATGGACCACGATTGCGGATTGAGAAATATCTGACCCTCGCGGCTAGATCGCGAACCGAACTGGAAACCATCGGCGCGATAGGCGCGCAGATACCACTCGCCATCCCAGGCATGATCCCGCAGATTCCGGTCCAGCTTATCCAAGTTAGCCTGCGCCCATGCTGCATGTTCTTCGAGGGCGAGTAAGTAACTCACTTCCAAATACACCGAAAGCGCATAGCGAAGCTGAAAAGCCACGAAGACAGTCTCACCGCGGTCGCCCAGACGAATGCAATCGTTCCAATCGGCAAACAAGCCGCACGCCAAACCGTGCGCACCGCTGCGATTCAGGCTGAAGAGGATGGCCCGCTTCATGTGGCCGAGCACTGTATCTTCACCTTGATCGGCGTAGGGAAGAGTCTTGCTATAGAAGGAAAGATCGCCGGTCTCCTTGACATACGCAGGGATGGCATTGAAAAGCCACAAGCAATCGTCGGAGCGGTACTCTTCCTCGCGCGGCGCCTGCTCCGCACCCGGACGATGAGCGAACTGCTTGACCACAGGCATGGCGCCGCCGGTCGAAACCTGGCCGGTGATCATTAACTCCAGGCGCCGGACGGCTTCGGCCGGGATTGCATGCATCACGCCGAGCATGTCCTGCACCGTGTCGCGGTAGCCCAAACCGTCCCGCTCACCCGCGTAAATCAAACTGGCGGCGCGAGACCATGCGTAAGTCATCAGGCAATTGAATGGGCTCCACATGTTCAACATGCTGTTGAACTCGGCGTCGGGCGTTTCCACGGCGATACCGGCGATGCGCGCGTGCCAGTAACTCTTGAGGCTGGCCAGTTCTTGATCGACCTTCTCCGGAATGGCGAACTCCTCAGCGGCACGGCGCCCTTCCTCGCGCGCCCTGCCTACTCCCATTAACACGAGAAACTCGCGGGTCTCACCGGCGTCGAGGCGAATGCGGCTTTGCAGCACGCCACAGCCATTGTCACCCACGGCGAGTGAGTTGGTACACTGTCCGCGCTCCACCACGACGGGCTTGGCATAACTCCCGTAAGTACCGAGGAACGCGGTGCGATCCGTGTCGTAGCCCGAGACTTCGGAACCGACCAGGGCGAGGAAAGTGTGGCGCCCCTGGTCACTCTCCTCGAAGTTATCGGGCATGAGAGGAATGTTGACGTTGGTTCCGTGATCGACGATGCCACCTTCCACTGCCATCTTCACGATGTGCTGCGAGTATTGCAAATTGATCAGATCGTTGTAGGAGCTCCAATTCCCGGCGTATTCGACATAGGTGAAGGCGCTGAGCCGGCGCAGTTTGCCGCTCAAATTGGTCAGCCGGACGCGCCAGCACTCGAAATCTCTGTCGAGGGGGACGAAGTAAGTGGTCTCGGCGCGAATGCCCGAGTACTCGGATGAAATGATGGTATACGCGCTGCCATGACGGCACTCCGACCGATACTTCTCCAACGGCTTTCCCACCGGCTGCCAGGAAGCGGACCAATAGTCGCCGTCATCATGATCGTGCAGGTAGATGTAACGCCCCGGCTGATCCAACGGGACGGAATTGAATCGCAGCCGAGTGAAGCGGCCCTGCGCGGCCGATTTATAAAAGCTGTAACCGCCGGCATTATTCGTGATGATGGCACCGTATTCGGTACTTCCCAGGTAGTTACTCCACGACCGGGGCGTATCGGGACGGGTAATTACATATTCCTTGTTTATGTCGTCAAAATATCCAAACTGCATTTCACCACTCCGGGGATGATTAGGGGCCTGTCCGGTAACTCAAGTCGTCGTTTCATGGCAGACCATTACTTGGCGCGACGGGCGGCCAGCTCGGCCTGAATCTTCTTGGTGGACTCCTCATTGAGCGGGTAGAGGAACATGCCCAGCCCGGCCAGCAAAGTTCCCACGGCTGGCGCGAAGGCCATCAGCACGCGAATGCCATGCAGCCCTTCGGCAGTCTGCGCCACATTGGGCTTGAACCCTGTAACCGCCAGCACCAGGGCCACCACCGAACCGCCCAGCGTCCAACCGAGTTTGTTCGACATTCCCGATGCAGAGTAGATCAGCCCGGTTGCGCGGCGGCCGGTGCGCCATTCCGAGTAATCGGCCGTATCGGCGAACATGGCCCACAGCAGGGCGGACGTAGGACCTGTCATCGCGCAGTAAATGATGTTATACACGTACAGCAGGGCTAACTGATGCGGCCCGACCCAATAGGATAGGACCAGCGCCACCGTGGCCAGCAGCATTAAGCCTATAAACGCGTTCTTACGGCCCGTGAATGGAGTCACATACTGGATCAGGAAAGTGCCGGTCACGGACATCACCGAACCGACCACCATGAATGTTGCCGCCGCTTCCAATCCACCGCCGTAATACTTGAAATAGTATCCGATCGCCGCGCCGCGAATGCAGACGAAGAACACGCTCAGAATACCGAGCGCGCATAACACCAGCCAGGGCGTGTTGGCGAACAAATCGCGCATGTCGCGGGCCCGCGAAGTGTTCTGTTCCACCACCGGCTGGACGCGTTCACGCGTGCTCGCGAAGGTCGCCAGAAACAGCGCCACCGCCGCCACGGCGTATACTGCGATTGTCAGTTGAAAGCCGAGCGCCTGGTTGCCCTTGCCGAAGAAAGCCACCAAGCGCGGAGTCGAGAACTGCACGACCAGGCCGCCCAGAAAGGCGAAAGTGAATCGCCAGGAAGAAAGGCTGGTCCGCTGCTGGGAGTCGGCCGAAATCACGCCCATTAGAGACGAGTAGGGAACGTTGATCGCGGAGTACACCAGCATCATCAGCGAGAGCGTCACGTAGGCGTAAACCAGCTTGGCCGAAGCGCCGAACGAAGGCGTAGTGAAGGTGGCGACACTGATGATGCCAAACGGCAAGGCCATCCAAAGCAGATAGGGACGGAACCGGCCCCAGCGGGTGCGTGTGCGATCCGCGATGGTGCCGATCACAACGTCGGAGAACATGTCCCAGATGCGCGTGACGAACAGCATGGTGGCCAGAGCGCTGGCTGTGATTCCAAATACGTCCGTGTAGAAGATGAGCTGCCAGTAGACGAACATCATCCAGATCAAGTTGGAAGCGCCGTCGCCGCACGCATATCCGATCTTTTCGAGCATCGGTAGTTTCTGATTATCCTGCGTCATGGTGAGTCTGGGAGGACCGGTAAGAGGCGATGTTATCACAGTGAGGCGCAGACCGGCGCCTCTATTTGGACTCCCGGGTCCGGTTTGGCATGGCCCTGCACGCCCGCTCAGGGCCCAACCACTACGCTGCCTCGACGCCGCGGGTGGTAACCTTGATCTCATCCGGAGGGAAAACGGGTATGTCACTCATCACGAATCTTACAGGGGCGACCGAGACCCCTTTCAGCGTCGGTACTTCGTACGGCGAAGCGCAATTCAAGCTGTTTCACAAGACCGGCGCCGGCATCCGCCGCTCGGTGGTGTTTGTGTCGCACGGATTCCAATGTTATCCGGCGCAAACCGATCCGAACACTTCGGGCATTTATTCCTTCGCGTATTTGATACCAAAGAACACGAGTCTTTCCCGGACGCGCTACAGCGCGGGTTGGGCTGCGGAGGCATGCAGCAAATTCAGCGGTCAGCCGCTGGCGTTCGCAACGGCGGGAGTCATCGCCGCGGTCGTTGGCGCACACGGTGAACCGGCGGATGCCAACTACAACGTGGCACTCGAATCGATGCTGGATTTCTGCGATATCGCGCTATTCGATCAAATGCATTTCAGCGAGGAGAGGAGATTGGAGCGGGATGGCCTACTCTTACGAGTGGGGGAACTGGGGAAGCAGATCCTCGCCTCCAAAGACCCCCAAAAGCGACTGGAATTGAAGAACGGGAAGCAGGAGGTGCTGGCCAAACTGGCACTCTTCGACAACAACGCGATTCCCCTGGTGGAGATCGTGGGCCATGGCGGTTTCGACCGCTTCACCCAGTACCTGATGCATTGCTGCCGGCCGGCATGGCCGCCCGCCGGCGGCACTTCGACAGGCGCCGCCGCGCTCACACCACAAGGGCTCTACGCGTACGACGACGCTTTTCGCACCAGCATCGATTGACGGCGTGAGCGAACGCTTCTAGCGATTACTTCTTCGCAGCGGAGTAGAAAGCGTCCAGGAACTCATAACGGTCGCGATGCTCTTCGGGAGCGGCGTGACAGACGGCGTCCAGGTGCATCACCTGATGAGTGTTGCCGAAGGCGGGCCACTTCGGCAGGCCGCCGCCATTGGGGTTGGCCTTCTTGATGAAGTTGGCAAAATAGGCGGCAATTTCCTCGGACGCTTTGCGATCCTCCGGCCCCCAGGCCGCCTTCTTGGAATCGAGCGCGCCGAACACGTACTCCAGTTCCCAGGAGTGTCCGGCCAAACCTGTCACGCCAGGAATGTGCATATCTCCGGGCAGCGGCACGGCCCGGTCGAAGCGGAAGCGGTACACCGGCGCCTTCCCGGTGGCAGCGTGAACCTCAATCCACTTCCAAGTGGAGTAAACGATGAAGGTGTCGTTGGCCAGATCGCCCGCCGAGGCCAGCGCTTCTTCGTCGTTGGAGGCCGCGTAGACCTTGGCGGCATCGCCGGATTTGTTTCCGAAGCGGGCACTCAACTGGCCGCGGAATGACGCCGCGGTAGGCTGCGGCTTGGCTCCCAGCACGGAGCCTCGCACCTCGTCGGCGTTCCATCCGGCCAGCAGCGCGACGTGGTTCTGTTTGCCGGCGCCGTAAATCGACGCCAAGTCCGACGGCAGGAAATAGCCATCGATGTCCGGGCCGAATCGCATCGGGCCGCCCTTCGCGTAGGCTTTGAGCACGTCCTCGGCGGAGATGGCGCGCAGTTCGGCCAGGGACTTGGCGCCCGCGGCGGTGGCAAAGCCGACTCCCATTTTCTCGGCCTGGTCTAACGGGGTCGCCGCCAGAATGCCGCCGGTATTGAACACGGCGCCGCTTTCGCCGATGGCCCCGCGGAACAATCCCGCGGCCAGAGGCGAGGCAACCAGTGCACTGACAGCCGCGGAACCCGCGGATTCGCCGCCGATGGTCACTTTGGCGGGATCGCCGCCAAACGCCGCGATGTTGCGTTGCACCCACTGCAATGCCGCCACCTGGTCGAGCAGGCCGTAGTTGCCGGAAGCCTTGTGCGGCGATTCGGCAGTGAGTTCGGGATGGGCGAGGAAGCCGAACACGCTCAGCCGGTAATTGATGGTGACGACGACGATGCCGTTCCTGGCGAAATTGGTGCCATCGTAACGCGGCTCATCGCCGGAGCCGGCCGCGAAACCGCCGCCGTAAAAATACACCAACACGGGCAAGCGCTTCTTGGGCGCCGGCGAGGGCGTCCACACATTTAAGTAGAGGCAATCTTCGCTTATGCCCTTATCGCGAAAGATCATGTCGGAAAAAATGGGCGCCTGGTAACAGCGGGCGCCAAATTGATCCGCTTTGCGGACGCCCGTCCAGGGGGCTGGCGGTTGCGGCGCCTGCCAGCGGAGAGCGCCAACCGGCGGCGCGGCGAACGGGACGCCCTCAAAAACACGCACGCTGGAATCGGCGCCGGCGATTCCTTCCAGAGCGCCGCCTTCCACCTTCACCTGGTCGCCGGCGACAGCCACAGCTACCGCACACAGCAGGAAGCAGCCGCTTCGCAGCGGCACGTCAAAGAGTCTCCGCATGGCAAGTTCTCCTTAGACTGGAGTGTAACCCGCTTGCGGGCATGCTGGCTGAGTCAGTCGGGACGCACGCGTGTCTTTCGATTACAATGTAGTGCTATGGCGTTGTATCGGATCTTTCGCATGAAGGATGCTGCGCGGCAGCAGTTCCGCCTGGCGCCCCACGTGAGCGGCGCGGTTTCGGTGAAGCCGAAGGATTTCGAGCAACTCGGCCAAGTGGAAGGACAGAACGAGTACGACGCGTGGAGCGCGTCGCGCGAAGCGGGCGATGCGCTTCAGGTGGGCGATCTGCTGGAGTCCGAGGACGGCCGCCTGCGCATCTGCAAGTTCGTGGGATTCGAACCGGCTGAGTGGGTGCTACCCGAACCCAAGCATGCCGCGGAGCCCGAGCCGGCGCCCCAGTCCACCACGGCTTAGGCAATAGGAGACACCATGCGCGAACCCAGGCTCGGCGACGATATCGACGATTATTGCGTGCGCTGCAAGCGCATCATGAATCACTCCATAGTGTCGGTGATCAACGCCGAGCCCGCCAAAGTGCGTTGCCGCATCTGCCACAGCGATCACGATTTTCGTCACGAACAGGCGCCCCCACCCAAAGTGGACGCCCGCAAACAGGCGCTGTTCAACGAGGTGCTGAAGAAGGCGAACCCGCTCGCCGGTGCCGCGGTGGATGACGCGGTGGAGGAGCCGGAGGAACTGGCGATTCCGGTGATGGAGGAACCCGTGGCCGCCGCGGTGGTTGCGACCGTCGCCACAGTCGCCGCGAAACCGAAAGCGAAGGCGGTTGTACCGCGAGCGGCAGCCGCGGCGAAGGCTAAGCCAAAGCCAGCGGCCAAAGCTAAGCCCAAGGCCAAGGCTCGCAAGTAGACATGTGCCCCAGTGTGTTGCCGGCGGTTTCGGCCATCGCGCCATTCGAGTGCGTGCCGTTTCGCGAGCCGGGGCGATGAGGACGCTTCGCCCGCGCATCGGGCGAGTCTTCAGGATTCTGTCGGCGATGACGCTCGCCGCATTCGACGCCGGCGCGGTCGAAGTTCATCTTCAGTTCGGCGCGCTGGAGCGCATGCTAGCCCAACAAGTCTTCACGCAGGAAGGCCGCAAGTACGTGAAAGGCAGCGAAAAGACGCGCTGCAATTTCGCCTATCTCGAACATCCGCAGTTTCAAGGCAAGGATGGCCGGCTGTTCATCCGCGCGCGCTTCAGCGGCCGTTCGTCCGTCAACATGTTCGGCCAGTGCGTCGGGCTGGGCGATGCGTTCACCGTGGTCATCGCGGCCACGCCCGTTTTTCAGCAGGGCAATGTGGCGCTGGCGGGAGTGACCGCAGTGAGCGATGGCAAGACGGGGTTTTACATCCGCCGTGTGTGCACGGCACTTTCTACCAGCCTGGCGCGCGATTTCCATTACCCGTTGGCGGCCGAGGCGCAACGCGCGCTGGAAGACCCCGGCATGCAACCGGACTACCGGCGCGAGTTGCGCCAGTTCCGCGTGCCCGAAATCCGCGTCACCAACGATGCGTTGGTGCTAGTGGTGGATTTCGAGCTGACCGTGAAGTGAGGGATCGCTTGCTCTGGTGTTGGATCGTCGCGGGATTGGCGGCACTGGTCGCGATGGCCTCGCTGCGCGGCGAACGGCGGCGAGCGGCTTACGGGAAAGCCCGCCTAGCGCAACGCGCGGGGGCGCTGCCGCCTGCCACCGTCATTGTCCCCGTGAAGGGGGAAGAAGAGGGGCTGCGCGAAAACCTGGCAGCGCTGGCGGCGCTCGACTATCCGGATTACGAGTTGATTGTGGCCGCCCAAGCCGCCGCCGATATTCCCTCCGGCGTGTTGCCGCGGCGGCTGAAAGTGGTGTTGGCTCGCGGCGGCAGCGCGGAGGCGAGCGAAAAGGTGCAGAACCTGATGGCCGCCGTCGCAGCCGCGCGCCGCAGCAGCACGGTTTTCGCCTTTGCCGATTCCGACGCGCGCGTCACGGCCGGCTGGCTACGCGCGCTGGCCGCGCCGCTCGATGAAACGGGCGTTGGCGCATCCACAGGCTATCGCTTTTTTCTGCCGGTTCCAGCCGGCGCGTGGAGCCTGCTGCGCGGGGTTTGGGATGGGGCGGTGTTCGGCCTGCTCGGCCCCGGCGACAACCCGTTTGCCTGGGGCGGCTCGATGGCCATTCGGCGGGAAGTGTTCTTCGCGGCCGGCGTTCCCGAGCGCTGGGCAACGGCGATCAGCGACGACTACGCACTGTCCGCGGCTGTCCATCGCGCCGGCCTGCGCATCGCATTCGCCCCCAGCGCGCTGGCGCCCAGCCCGGAGCGCATCGGCGCGCGCGGGTTCTTTGCATGGTCGCGCCGGCAACTGCTGCTGACCCGCGTCTTCGCCCCCCGTCTGTGGTGGGCCGCATTCGCAGCGCATGTCTTGTACTGCGGCGGCATGGCGGTCGCGACAGGCACGTGATTGCACGGGTGGGTTGCGGCGCCGTGGGTGCTCGCCGCCCAACTTTTTCCCGGCATGGCGAAAGGCTTCCTACGCGCCCGACGGGCACGCGCGGCGCTGCCCGCACAGGCCGCGTGGTTCCGGCGGTGGGGATGGACGCACACGCTGCTGACTCCCATCGCCACCTGGCTGTGGCTGGCGGCTCTGCTCTCTTCAGCCTTTGGTACGTCGATCAATTGGCGCGGGCGGAGATATCGGCTGCGGAGCGCCCCGTAGCCGCGGCTCCCATCGGAGCCGCGACCACAGCGAGCGGGAGCAATGCAGTGTGTTACAAGTGCTGCCAAACCGGGGTGATTTTGCCCCGTTTGAGGCGAGCTAAGTCATTTAAAACAAACAAAACGGCCGGCCGAAAACGGGGCAAATTCACCCCGTCTTGCGGACAGGCCGGCAAGCAGATCCAATGCCAGCGCGAGTGTCGACGCCGGACCTGCGGGCCCATGCGCAGCAGGTACTTCCTGTAGTTACTGTGACATGGATGCTGGCGGGCGCGGCGTGGGAAGGTTGGAGCAGGCAGTTGGAAGCCGTTCAGGGTTGGAGAGTTAGTGGCTGCGAGAAAAAGTCGATGAAGGTGTGACCGATGGTAATGAGGATGGGCGAGGAAGGTCGGCGCGGGGGTGCGGCGATTCGGGCTGGCGCGGTCTGCCGCTTTCGCATGGCTCAGAAAGACGACGCAGTTCGGGCTGTGCCGGTTTTCACGGTGACCCCGTCACACTAGACGGCTGGAAACTCTCGCGAAACCGGGTAATTGGCCTGGAAGCTGTGAAACAATCAAACATTTCTCTTGAATTCTGTATCAAGGTCCGTAAACTGGATTCGTGATCAACGACGCCTCCCCTCGCTACGAACCGATCGACCGCCGGCAGGTGGTTCT
>Ga0181529_10001071_pt1 | contig 37439 bp, 28 predicted proteins | sample PEATcosm2014_Bin_36_FD_119763 | JGI IMG/M metagenome (GOLD analysis project Ga0181529, IMG submission 119763) | Peatland microbial communities from MTU Mesocosm Facility, Houghton, MI, USA - PEATcosm2014_Bin10_30_metaG | ecosystem: Environmental > Terrestrial > Soil > Wetlands > Peat | place... | reverse complement strand
CTTTTTTGGTACAGATAAGTATCTCTTATGCCGCGCCGACCCCGCACCCGATCTTTCTCCCTTCTGGAGCTGCTGGTGGTGGTATTGATTATGGCGGTTGTCATTGCCGGAGCGGTCTTCTTTACGGCCAACTACGTCACGTGGGCCAAGAACACTTCCGACAAGCAGACCTACACCATCCTCAATGACGCGCTCACCCGCTGGAAGACGGAAGGCGGCAATGTCGGCGTCCTGACAGTCGGCACTCCCGTAGGCGAAGTCCTCCAGTATATGCTGACCCCCATCACGCTGGCGGGAAATGAGTCGCATATCTGCCTGCGGCCGGGATCCACCTATCCGGCCAGGTCGATTGTGGCGGCGGGCAACTACGCGCAATATCACTTCGCGCAGTACAACACCTACAGCGACGGCACCACAACGTTTGATACTCCCACCAGCCAGTATCCGGGTGGCCGGGCGTACCTGGCAAACGATGGACACACCGATTACAACTTTGGTGTCACAAGCACTACAGGCTATATCGCTGTCCAAGCGGGTTCAGGCTCCCCCACTGTCCAGGACGGCACCATGAATAATGCCGATACCGCCTCTGGCAGCAACCCCTCGATCACCTTCTGGTCGTGCCTGGGCAGCGGCCCGACGCCCACCGCCCCCAGCGGCACCATAACACAGATTGACCTCACCAGTGGACAAGTGGCGGATTATGGCAATGGCTGCAACCTGACGAGCATCGATGTCGGCGGGCTGAAGAACCTGAACTGGATGGACGTCTCGGGCAACGCGTCCATCACGGGATCAGCCGGAAGCCTGAACTCCCTGTACTCCGGCCTACCAACGGTCACCAGCGGACAGTTGAATGTCAACGATGACGGTCAGGCGGCCACCGGCAGCAGCATAGGCATCGCCGCCGACAAAGGATGGCAGTGCGACGTGCCCTCCCCGATCTTGCCGACTCCAGCCGCGTATCCCGGCTCTGGAGGCGCGACAATGAGCCACGCAAGCGGGTATAGCACATGGTCTTACAGCGTGATCGTATCAACTACCACGAATTATCTGGCCTACCAGCCGCAGGGAGGCTCTGCCGTAATGATCGGGTCGGGCTCCCTTACCATACCTGCCTGCAGTTCCGTCACGGTCTGGTCGGTGGATATCACCGGAAAAGCCACTGGCAGCATAGTCTACTTTAAAGAGAACAACAACGAGCTGGGTTCGCTGGATATTCACGGATGCACTGGCCTGCAAACGCTCCAATGCGGATACAACCAGCTATCGACGCTTAGCGTCAGCGGATGCCCCAGCTTGTCATGGCTCTCCTGCGAGTACAACCAGCTGGGCTCACTGGATGTCAGCGGGGACGCAGCCTTGACCTATATCTCCTGCGGCAACAACCAGCTGACCTCGCTGAGCAACGCCAGCGGGCTTACCCACCTGCAGACACTCGGGTGCGACAGCAACCAGATATCGACGCTTAACGTCAGCGGATGCCCCAACCTGACCTATCTTAACTGCAGTGATGATAACTTTGGCACCATCAATGTTACCGGGGATAGTCTGCTGCCCCTGTACAACGCGGGGAACAATAATTTCCAGGTGCAGGGAAATCCCAACGTCTCTGTTACCGGACAGTAGCCCCCGCTCTTGCCAAGCCCGTGCTTTTTTGGTACAGATAAGTATCTCTTATGCCGCGCCGACCCCGCACCAACTCTTTCTCTCTTCTGGAGCTGCTCGTGGTGGTATTGATTATGGCGGCGCTCATTGCCGGAGTGGTCTTTTTTGTGGCCAACTACGTCACCTGGGCCAAGAACACCTCTGACAAGCAGACCTACACCATCCTCAATGACGCGCTCACCCGTTGGAAGACCGAAGGCGGCAATGTTGGCGCCCTGACAGTCGGCACTCCCGTAGGGGAAGTCCTCCAGTATATGTTGACCCCCATCACGCTGGCGGGCAATGAATCGCATATCTGTTTGCGGCCAGGGTCCACCTATCCGGCCAGGTCTATTGTGGGTGCGGGCAATTACGCGCAGTATCACTTCGCGCAGTACAATACCTACAGCGACGGCACCGCGACGTCAACGGTCAATCCGTATCCATATGGGCTGGGCGTAGGCTATCTGGCCAATGACGGCAGCTCTGACTACTACTTTTATGTCCAAAGCTCCACTGGTTTCATCGCCGTCAAAGACTCCGCTGGAAATATAACCGTACAGGATGGCAATGAAAACGGCGATTTCGCTGCGGGTAGCAACGCCTCGATCACTTTCTGGTCGTGCGTGGGCCCGCTGGGACCTGACAATGGAACCAATTCAGCCCACAGCGGCACCATCTCGCAGGTCTATGCCTTCAGCGGGCTTGTGGGGGGGCAAGGATCCACGATCCTGACGAGCGTCAATGTCAGCGGACTTACCGACCTGAACTATTTGGACGTAGCGGGCAACCCCGCCATCACGGGATCCGCAGGGAGTTTGAATGCCTTGTACAACAGTCTCCCGACGGTCACCAATGGGACATTGGGTGTCAACGACGACGGCTTGGCGGCCACCGGCAGCAATATCCTGCTGGCCGCCGCCAGGGGTTGGTCCTGCGACGCCCCACCGCCCAATATTCCACAACCGTCCAATTTCCCCGCTTATCCCGGAACGGGAGGACTCACCATAGGAAACGGTGGCGCGCAAGGTTACTCTCTTCAGGTTCAGACAACCACAAATTATCTTGCCTATAAGGCTGGCGGGGGAACGCCCGTATTATTGACTACCGGCTATTTGACCATACCCAACTGCAACTCGGCCACTATTTGGTCAGTGGATGTAAACGGAAATCCAAGCGGTGCGATCACCCAAATCAGCTGTCCAAGCAATGCCCTGACCTCGCTTAACGTCAGCGGCTGCTCGGGCCTGCAATCTCTCAACTGCGATTACAATCCCCTGACTTCGCTCAACCTCGGCGGCTGTTCAAGCCTGCAAACCCTCAGTTGCCAGTACAGCCACTCCCTGACTCCGTTTGACTTCAGCGGCTGCCCAAGCCTGCAGACCGCCAATATCACCTGCAACAACGCCACTTCTCTTACCGTCAACGGCTGCCCCGCGTTGCAAAGCCTTGCTCTCGACCTCTGCTATAGTTTGAATTCGCTCGCCGTTACCAACTGCCCCAGCCTGACAACGCTTTCCTGTAGATATGGCTGCGGCATGACCTCTCTCAACGTCAGTGGCGATACTGCCCTTCAGACCATCAATGCCGACCACAACCAGCTGGCCACGCTGAGTTTCACCGGACTGACCAGCCTGCAGGGCCTCTACTTCTACAACAATTCTCTGACCTCGGTTAACGCCAGCAATCTGCCCAACCTGCAGCATCTAAACTGCAGCAACAACCAATCCGGCTGCGCGATCAATGTAACCAACGACGCGGCGCTTTGGGATTTCAATTACGATTCCGGCGCCGTCATCACCGGACGGTGACAGCATCCGGCCTGTGCGTCTCCCCGCCAAAAACCGGACGCGCGGCGCCACAAAAGCCTATTGGTTGTAAATATGAAGTGACGCTCCGACCGGGTCTGTCTGGGGCCGATAACGCGTTGCCACGGCACTGGGCGACATGGCACGGCTCAGCGCCAACGCGAGCGGATCCGATTTCGTCTCTGGTACCCGTCCGAGCGCCCTCCTCATGGGATCCCCTGCCGTCGGATCGACCATCAGAGCATTTCTAAAAGCGTGCTCCGCGCCTTCCCCCGTCAATCCCTCCTTACCGGCCTCTCGTAAAGCTGCCACCAGATTCTCCGCGCTCTTTCTGGTGGGAATTGCGGTCTGCCAATCCTGCGCGAACATCACGCTGTAGGCGCAGTATTTCTTTCGATCTCCCGCGGCAGCCGCGGCGGACATGGCCCCCATCGATATCAGGACCGCCACTTTGGGATTCTTCGTTCTGGCAGCTTCCACCGCTTTCACCCCGCCTGATTGGGCGATGATCCGGGCCACGTCAAAGGGACCCGCCGCATCAAAATTCGCGGGGAGTTTATCGCGGACCTTCTGAGCCAGGACACCCCTGACCTCTTCACCAAAAGCATATTTCCTCGTTCCGGGGTCCCACTCGCTATGGGCCAGCATATAGGCCCCGGCATAGACAGCCAGGCGCCGTACCGGGTCGTGCGGGTAGTTCCGCTCGATCACGTTCACCAACCGTTCCGGGTTGCGGCCATCGGTTCGCAGCAGCTCCATGCCTATCTGCATGGCTGTTCGGATATTTTCGTTGCTGAGTTCTATGGTGGTAGTCATAAAGGAAAAAGATTCTGTCGCGCGATGTAAGACGCGCTTTTTGTAAAATACCGGCAATTGCGGTATCCTGTTGGGTACAGGCTGGGAGGTTGCCGCTATGCGGTCAAAGCAGGCTGGGGTTGAGGACTCATTGGCCCGGCAGGGCGCGACATGGCACGGTTCAGTATCGTCACAAGCGGACCCACGCCAAAGTTCTCTGCCGATCTGAGCGCATTTCTCATATATTCTCCAGCCTTCGGATCAGTCCGTACAGCCCTTCCAAAAACTCCCGCCGCGCCACCTTCCAGTCGCTGCGACAATCCCATATCATAGAGCCGCTTCACATCTTCCGCAAGGTGTTCCGCGCTACTCTTGGTGGGGAAAAACATATGCATATCTTCGGCAAACATCACGCTATAGGTACAGTAGTCTGCCTTGTTTCCGGCGGCGGCTGCCGCAGCCAAAGCTCCCATCGATATCTCTGCGGCCGCTTCGGGATGTCTCGCCCTGGCAGATTCCACCGACTCCACTCCCGTGACATTGGCGGTACTCCTGATCGAGTCAAAATATCCTGTCAGATCAAAACCAACTGTGATTTTATCGTGGGCCTGCCTGTCAAAGAAATTCCTGACCTCAGCGCTATACAGATATTCCCCCTTCTCGGGATTCCACCTGCTATGGGCAAGCATATAGGCTCCGACGCAGGCAGCTTTCCGCGATGTCGGGTCATCTGTATAATTGTGTTCGATCATCTCTATCACCGGCCCCGGGTTGGGGCTGGCAAGAAATTGCAGCATACTCATGCCCGTCCGCTTGGCATTCAGAGTATCTTCGTAACTGGGTATGTTTGTAGTAGTCATAAAGTTTAAGCGCTCTCTCGCAGGGTATACTATAACCTCTTTCCCGTAAAATGCCAATAGATTATGAAATATCCCGTTTCATGGGGTACCGACGGGTGGCTCCTCACGACGCGGACAGATCCCGCGTTTTCAAGTCCCCAGGCAGCAGAATGCCGTTCAATATCAACATGAACGCTCCCGAATGCACGCCCGACTTGAGCGCCTTTCTCATGTGGTCTCCGGCCATTGGGCCGGCCTCCACGGCCTTTTTGAGGATACCCTCCACTCCCCCTTCCAGGCGATGCGCCAACCCCATCTCATAGACCCGCTCCAGAGCCTGCGTCAGATTCTCCGCGGTCTTCCCGGTGGGGGCTTCGGTATGCTGATCCTGCGCGCGCGTCACGTCATAGGCGCAGTAATCCCCGACGTTTCCCTCACTCGCCGCCCCGGACATGGCTCCCATCAATATCTGGAGAGCCGCCCCGGGATTTTTCCTTCTCAAACGTTCCACCGCACCCACTCCTTTCACCCGGGCAAAGACCGCGGCCGCGTCAAAGTGGAAGGTCGTGTTGAGACGGACATAGGTCACGTCGTGGGCCTGCCTGTCAAAGAAATTCCTGACCTCCAGACCAAAGGCATACGTGTCAGTCCTGGGATCCCATTGGCTATGCGCCACCATGTAGGCTCCCGTATAAGCCGCCTTTCGCAACATCGCGTCGCCCTCATAGTCCCGGCTGATTTCGTCCGCCACCCGCGCCTGATCTGTGCCGACAGCCGACTCCAGCAGCTCCATGCCCGCGCGCATGGCTGCCAGTACCTTCTCTTTACTGGATTTTGCAGAAACAGGCATAAGGAGGGAACACCCCGTGTAGCGCTACAAGGTATTCTCTTTCCTTCCGGACGCAAATATCCCGCGCCGGTATAACAGCAGATTCTCGCCCGACTGCGGATGGGCGGCCTGTTGCTAAAGATCCTGTGGCACGGGCGGACGCCAAGTCAGACGTCAAAACCCGACTTGGCGCATTTACACCGCCTGGCTTGGCGCGGCTTCGGCCTGTGGGGCTTGCGGAGGCAGGCCCAATGTCCCCGCAAAATTATTCAAGAGCCGATCCAATCTTGTTTTTGGACGGTTTGATTGAACCTTGCCTAATGCATCGCTCATTTCCGCACTTCTAATGCCAAGGGGAACCAAGGCTGTGCAGCGCTTTCTGAATCTTTCGGCAACCTCTTCATGCCCCGCATCCAGGAAAGCGGTATATAGCGCCACAATCATAGGAATCTGCTCCGCTTCGGTTGGCGACTGCCGGACAAACCAGACTGCCAGACCCTCCACCAGGGTGTTATTTTCTGGGCTGTAACTATCCAAGGATTGATAGGTACAGACCCGCGCCAGCTCGACTCTTTTATCTCCTTTGTAGTTTCCAAAAATATCCTTGGAGAACTTTGTCGTATCAATACCATTTCTGAATAAGGCACCGATACAGGTTCTTGCCGCTTCAATCTTGTCCTCGGCTGCTTCTACAACCTTCCTGGCAAATTCTCCGGACATATGCTCAGCTACCTGCTCACTAAACACATCGAGAAACCCGTCTGCCAGACGAAGCAGCCCCCAATCACCGTTGGCACCATCAATACAACGGGACGTAAATTCTTCGACCTCTTCTCTGACTGGCTTGTCCGCGCACAAGAACCCCTCCAGACAGCCTTTCGCGATTTCCGCGCGGTCAAAGTCTGCCTGATCAATACAATATTTAGCGAAATCAAGAGCCTCCCGATTGTGGCCACCGCCAACCAATACGCCCACCACCACCTCCGCAATCCCGGCTGAATCTTTCTTATCGGCATTCAAGAAAAGTTCTTTCGCGAAGGCTGTTGTCTTTGCGACGATTTCAGCCCTTCTGGTTTCAGCCACCTCCGCATTCCCTTCTTTTAGCCTCTCAAAAACATTACTGGCCTCATCTGAATGCGCGCCGATGAGAATAAAGGCTTCCATAAGCAGGCTTGGGGTGAGGCTGGACACATTATCGTCCTTCATGTTCTGCGTTAATTCCTCAATAGTATACGCCATATATTTGCGTAGATTATGGCTGTTATGATGGAAAGTCAAGTGGAGAAAGGGCAATATAGGCAGACCGATTCCTTAGCGCGCTTCCTAGCAGGCGAACGACTGCTCGTCGTTGCCGGGCTTCTTCAGAGTCCCCGCGCCCCCCATGCCCTTGCTCAGGCAGCTTCCCATCACGGATCTAAGCGGCGAGACAAAATCAGCTCCTCTTCCGGTCCCCGCAAGTTGCGTGGTCGATTGTTTGGCATCGTTGACGGCAATTCCGGGGGACTTCATGACCGCCCACTCCAAAAACTGCCTGTGATAAAGCTGCTGGGTTTGCTTGTACTGGGCTCCCAAGTCAGAGCGCGGGTCGAGCTCGGGGGGGATATTCGAGGGGTGTGAGTCATTGATGCAGTCTATCACCTGCCCCATGTCGTAGCGCTCGCCGAAGGGATCGATCCCCGTGCCGTTAAAGCGGTCATCGGGTGAAGTCGGGTAGACGCGAACGGACTTGCCGCCAAATTCCACCGGATGCGCCCGGGCTATATCGTCAACGGTCTGCTGGTCCATGTTCGCGCCGAAATAGTTGAGCATCCGGATGCTGTCCGCAGGCGTTTTGACCATCTTGCCCGTCATGGCGAAATAAGTCTCGTTGAGTTTGGAGAGCCGCACTTCCATCTCGCGCGGATCTCCCATATATTCCTTCCACGAATAATCCTTCGTCATCTGCGAGTTCAGATCTTTTACCACCTGATTGGCACTTGGATGGCGGTGCTTGGGATCCTGTGCGTCCGAAAGATTGGCCCTCATGACTCCCAGGTGGCGGTTCACCTCCCTATAGGTCGGTTTTGTCTCCGCCTGCAGCTCATCCATCATTGCCTGCGCCCTATCGACAGGAACCGAAGAGCCAGGCCCATACTGCAGTTGTTGGTGCGTCAGTTCGTGCTGCTTGACGCCCGCAAGGGTCGCGTCCGACAAATCCTTAAGGTGATCTTGGTTGACATGGATGGCTTTATCGTCGGTACTGGAATACCCATCCGCGCCACTCGCATCCTGATCGTGATCCATTGCCGCAGGCTTCTCAAACGGTTTTATTTCTGGAGTGTTGGTCGGGCTTTGGCGGTAGTCCGTCACGAAACTCTCGATCGCGTTTCCGCCGGGCTTGGCATTGGGGTGCGTGTGACAAAAGGCTATAAAATCGTCCGCGCTCATCTTCCCCATCTTTGCCGTGGAGGGAAGCTGATAGTTGTCCTGATAGGCGATAGCCCTTTGGAGCGCCTGATCGGTCACGTCAGCGCCGGTCTTGGGATCCTTGTAGCGCATATAGTCCAAAAGCGGCTTGTGCTGAAAAGTGGCATCATTGGGATCGTAAAGATGGTCCCGTTCAGCCAGCCCCTTCTGACGTTCCATGTATTTCTTGTAGTTGGCGATCTCTTCGGGGGTGAGATCCGGGAGGTTTCCACCGTCGGGCAGCCTCTCCATGGGGGGAGGATCATCCATTCCATCAGGGATCTCCGGCAAGGCCGAGATATCCGGAAACGCGTCCGACGAGCGCTGGCCCAACTGATCTTTCAGGGGATTGCCCATGTACAGGCACAGTCTAACACCGTAAAAGACATACCCTTTCTATGAGGGGCTTTTTACAATCTTTTTACCTGGCTTGAGTATGATTCCAGGATTCCTTCGCCCGCGTCATAATGTTCAGGGTCGCGCGCTGGCTGGCCGCTGCGGCTCTGGAACCGTCAATTTCCCTCCAAAAGAGTCCCTCAACCGCGAAAAGCCCTCTGGAGCAAAAAAATCTCTTCTTATCACAAAGAAAAGGTTAGGACGCTCGTTGTCGTGACAGGACTGCCCCATGCTGAAAGCATCTTTCCCATCGGTTCCCAGACAGCAGGCCACCGCCACGCGCTCCTTGCATTTGGCGTAGAGCCATCCCATCTCGTCCTCCCCAAAAATTCTCTTCGAAAGATCCAGCCGGACACAGACAACCTCTCTTTGGCCCAAGTCCCGCCCCAGCCACGCCCTACCACTCTCGACAAGATCAAGTTCGTTCACCACTAAATCAAAATCCGTTTTGTCCATGCAGCAATAATACTATAATTATTCACGTTATTCAATCACTATAATTACCCATCTTTAGCCGCCCTTCCCCTTTACGCTCTAATTTGCGGATAATCAGAGCCAATGCCAAAAACGACAAATCCCCTCCCGGATAATTTGCAAACGCACAGATGTGTTCATTCAAACGCCTCTTGTTCTCAGAAAGCGCCACTTTCCAGTCTAGAGCACTCCCATAAAATATGTATTATTCCAGACCACCCAACCCCTTGCGGGTTGCCTTATATAGCCACCGGTTGCGGTGCTCTTTACCGGTGGCGAGTTTTCTACTGTAGCCGCAGAGCGGTGGTTCGTGCGCGAAGCGCGGTAATACCTCCCTTGGGTCGGGGTGGTCAGTTTTTTACGGGGGGCAAACTCACAAATCCCGTTGGCAATACTGGATGCCCCACGCATTCCTCCCCCTTTTTCACTTTACACCCCCCTTCCCCTTCGCTACGCTGGTGCTTTAACCCTTTTTATATGCCAGCAGCAACTGCCAAGAAATCAACCCCGGCCTCCTCAAAGGCGAAATCGACCAAGTACGTCTACGAGTTCAGCCAGAAAAAGACGGACGGCGACGCCTCAATGAAGCCCCTCCTGGGCGGAAAAGGCGCGAACCTCGCCGAGATGGCCCGCATAGGCCTTCCGGTGCCTCCGGGATTCACGATCACCACCGCGATCTGCACCTACTATTACGAGAACAAGAAATCCTACCCAAAGACCCTCGACGCAGACGCGCGCAAGGCCCTCGCCAACATCGAGGCGATGGTCGGCAAGAAGTTCGGAGACGCCAGCGATCCCCTGCTCTTCTCGGTGCGCTCCGGAGCGCGCGAGAGTATGCCCGGCATGATGGACACCATCCTCAATCTGGGACTCAACGACAAGACCGTCATCGGCCTGGCCCACAAGACCCAGAATCCCCGTTTCGCCTACGACTGCTACCGCCGCTTTATCCAGATGTACGGAGACGTCGTCATGGGAGTGCAGTCCCGCTCGGAAATCGAGCATGAGCCTTTTGACGAAGTGCTCTCCCACCTCAAGGAGGAAGTCGGCGCCAAGATCGACACCCAGCTGACCGCCGAAAATCTTCAGGAGCTTATCAAGCGCTACAAGGCACTCATCAAAGAGCGCACCAGAAGCGAGTTCCCACAAGACGTCTACGCCCAGCTCTGGGGCGCCATCGGAGCGGTATTCGGCTCCTGGCAGAATGAGAGAGCCATCCTTTACCGCCAGAAGTACGCCATCCCCCACGAATGGGGCACGGCCGTCAACGTGCAGTGCATGGTCTTCGGCAATATGGGAAACAAATGCGCCACGGGAGTGGCCTTCACCCGCGATCCCGCCACCGGCGAGAAGCGCTTCTACGGCGAGTACCTGATCAACGCCCAGGGCGAAGACGTGGTGGCCGGAGTGCGCACCCCGAACCCGATCGCCGAGCTGGCCAAAGATATGCCGGCCGCGCACGCCGAGCTGGAGCTCGTCCGCAAGAAGCTCGAGAATCACTTCCATGATATGCAGGACTTCGAGTTCACCATTGAGAACGGAAAACTCTATATGCTCCAGACAAGGAACGGCAAGAGGACCGGCATGGCCGCCGTCCGCATCGCCTGCGAGATGGTCGATGAAAAGCTCATCGACATCCCGACCGCCGTCAAGCGCATCCCCGCCGACTCTATCAGCAGCCTGCTCGTCCCGATCTTTGACACCAAGGCCCGCAAGGCCGCCACGGTCATCGGCACGGGACTGCCGGCCGGCCCCGGAGCCGCCACGGGCAAGATCGTATTTTCAGCCATCCGCGCCGAAGAGATGGAAAGGAACGGCATCAAGTCGGTCCTCTGCCGCATCGAGACCTCGCCTGAGGATCTGCGCGGAATGATCGCAGCCGAAGGCATTCTGACCACCCGCGGCGGGGTCAGCTCGCACGCGGCCCTCGTCGCCCGCCAGATGGGCAAGGTCTGCGTCTGCGGAGCCTCCACGATCCAGATCGATTACCACAGGAAGACGCTCGCCGGCAACGGCATCGTCCTCCACGAGGGCGACGACATCTCGATCGACGGCTCGACCGGCGAGATCTTTTCCGGACACGTCGACACCGCCCCCAGCGAGGTCAACCAGGTTTTAAGCGGCACGCTCAAGCCCGAAAAGAGCTACGCCTTCCAGCTCTTCGACCGCGTGATGAAGTGGGCGGACAAATACCGCACGCTCAAGATCCGCACCAACGCCGACACTCCACGCCAGGCCAGGATGGCCATCCAGATGGGAGCCGAAGGCATTGGACTGTGCCGCACCGAGCATATGTTCTTTGAAGGCGACAGGATCACCCCGATGAGGCAGATGATTCTGGCCCAGGACGTGCGCGAACGCCGCGCCGCTCTGGCGCTGCTGCTGCCCTATCAGCGGGACGACTTCACGGGGCTTTTCAGGGAGATGAACGGCAAGCCGGTCACCATCCGCCTGATCGATCCTCCCCTGCACGAGTTCCTGCCGCAGGACGCCTCCGCGCGCCAGACCCTGGCCGCCAAGCTTGGCATCGCCCCAGAGGTGGTCGCCGAACGCGTCAACGCGCTCCACGAGCAAAACCCGATGCTCGGCCACCGCGGCTGCCGTTTGGGAATCGTTTATCCGGAGATCACCGAGATGCAGACGCGCGCCATCTTCGAGGCCGCCGCCAGTGTCGTCAAGACGAAGATCCCCGTCATCGTCGAGGTGATGGTGCCGCTCGTGGGCTTCAAGAAAGAGCTTGAGAACCAGGCCGGAATCATCAACCGCGTCGCCGCGGAGGTGATGAAGGAGAAGGGAGTCAAGCTCGACTACACGATCGGAACCATGATCGAGATTCCCAGAGCCGCGCTTATGGCCGACAAGATCGCCGAAGTGGCGCACTTCTTCAGCTTCGGAACCAACGACCTCACCCAGACCACTCTGGGAATGAGCCGCGACGACTCCGGCAGCTTCCTGCCTTCCTACAAGGATCTCGACATCCTCCCGCAGAACCCCTTCGCCACGGTAGACCAGGAGGGCGTCGGACAACTGATCCGGATGGCCGTCGAAAGAGGCCGCTCGACCCGCGCCGGAATGAAGTGCGGGATCTGCGGCGAACACGGAGGTGATCCCGCGACGATAGGATTCTGCCACAGCGCGGGACTGACCTACGTCTCCTGCTCGCCCCCGCGCGTGCCGGTCGCCAGACTCGCGGCCGCCCAGGCAGCCCTGAAGGATCTCGACAAGGCCAAAACGCCCGCCAAGAAGAAAAAGTAGTTTATTTTTACAAGACTCCGGATGCCAAAAAGCTTCCGGAGTTTTTGTTTATAAGTCTTATTTCCCATTCCCTTCCGCTAATACCCTCTTGCCTTCCGCCGCGCGGTGGTCATGCGTTCGCGCAAGCCTCCCTGCTCCAGAAACTCCTTTTCCAGCTCCCTTATCAGCCTGTTGAGCAAAAAATTAGTCTGGTTGACCACGCAAAGGATAATATTTGCCGCCACCTCATCCGAACGGCTTTCTATATAAGTCTTATATGTCTTATAAGACCTATCTGGATTGGCAGCCAGTTTCCTGACAAAAGAAGCCTCTTTTGAATTTTTGTCCCACTGCTTAAGTTCGTGATTCCTCAGATAATCCTGATAGTCGCAAAGCAATTCTTCCAAGCTGGCCCTGGCCACATTCATTAGTTTTATCTCAGTTTCCTTGGAAAGTCCGGAAGCGTGAGAGCCTTCCACAATATTCTGCTTTCCGCTCCTGGCGGCTTGGATCATCTGGTCTGTGGTTCTGGACTTCTTGTCCACAAATCTCCTGCAAAAGTCCACCGTCGCATCATGGACAATCTCCGACATCTGATAGGCAGAGAGTTTCCTATACCCTCCGTACTTTGGTATAAAGCCCTCAGGCATCGGTGGAAAGATAACAAACACCAGCCCACCTAGGCAAGCCCAGAAGGCTCCCTTCAATAATCCTTGCATATGTCGGTAAAAGGGTTATAATATGGTGAGACGATTTTTTATGACAGACAGATTAACAAGCAAAGAGGCAACCAGCCCTCTCGATAAGATAGACAAAGGGCTCAGAACCTCTTTGAATGTCATCATGTGCGTTGGGACAGGCGCAACAGGAATCCTATTAGGCGTCGAAGTGGCCCAAGCCTACCTGAACTCCCAGATCAAACCCCTCCCCCCTTTGGAGGCTCCCAATAATGTGCCGGGAGTCCCGAATGCGCCGACCTTCGGCGTGGCCGATGTCGGCGGGTCCAACGTGACACTCAATATCACCAACAGCATGAGTGATCCGTCGGCCAATCCAAACGGCCCTTTCATCACAACGGTCTTTTGCTATGATATACCATTCCCAGTCAGCTCGGCGTCCGTCGACGATCACGCGAGAGCATATTTCTACGATCTTACCAATAGTGTTGGACAAGTCACCCTGCCGGATCTGGAACGCGGACACCTCTATTCGGTCTATATGTTCTCTCTTGGCCCAAAAGGGGTCAGCGGGCCTTCCTCCAAGTCCTACTGGTTTACCAACTCGCCAGCGCGCTAAACTTGGGCGTGTAGCGACAAGCAGGACACTCAGAGTGTTCCATATAAGTCCTATAAGTCTTATACGTCCTACTTCTCTGCTCTGCGGCTTCGCCGCTCCAACTAGTCCCGTAACCAGTTTAGCCGCAGCGCGGCGATTTATGCGCGAAGCGCGGTAATACCTCCCTTTGAAGGGTCGGGGTGGCCAGCGACTTCGCGAAGCAAAGCGGAGCGCTCCGTAGCCACGTATTTCAATGCGTGGCGAATGGCTGGTGTCTATTCTGGGCGGAGATTATTACGTGGGCACTGCGGGCCCACACCCGCCTGGGGCTTCACCCCCACACCCTCACGAATACCATCCTATTAGATGCACATCCGCCTTCTCCTATTCTCCCCTGATCCCCGCCATTTCGGAGATCTTCCGCGCCCTCTCCTCGGCCTCGCGGGCGATGGAAGTCACCTGCTCGCCGATCGTCCGCACGGCCGTGGCCTGTTCGGTGACGGCGGCGGTGATCGAGGCCTGAGATTGGCTGATCGTCTGCGTGGTCTTCTGCAGTTCCTCCACCAGCTCATTGGCGGCTTTGGTGCTCTCCTCGATCGCGTTCACCTGCTTGGCGATCTGGGTTGCCGCGTCGTCTGAAGCCCGCGAGAGGTTCCTCACCTCGCTTGCCACCACCGAAAAGCCCGCGCCAGCCTCTCCCGCGCGCGCCGCCTCGATGCTGGCGTTGAGCGCCAAAAGCTGCGTCTTGAAGGCGATGCCGGAGATTGTCTTGGAGAAGGTGGAGATCGCGTTTCCGGCCACGGTCAGCGTGTGAATCGCCTCGGCCACCTTTTGGGAGGCCACGTTCCCGCTCTCTGCGCCCTTGAGCGCCTCCCTGGCATTGGTTTCCACCCCTGCAATCGCGGCGGCGACCTTGGTCACCGTGGAGATCAGCGCGGTGGCGTTGTCGCCCACGCGTTTGAGTTCCTCGGCATCGGCCGTCACCGACTCGATACGGTGGCGCTTGTACAAATGGCAGTTGTCGGGACGGTTGAGTCCATTGTGGATGGCTTTGGCCATCTCCTTGCAGGACCCGTAGCCGCAGCCCCCGCAGTTCAGCTCGTCCTCGGGCCTGGTTTTGAGCATCTGCGCGTACAGTTCCTGAAGCTCCGACGCGCTGGGATCCTTGAGCGTCACATTCGCGCTTCTGTCCACGTAGGTTCTATTGTAGAGCCCCGGCTTCCAGTAGCGGTTCATCTGTCCCTCCACCGCCCCCTGCATCTTTTCGCGGCTCTCGCCCACCCCCCAGTGCTCTTTTTTGTAGCGCTCCTGCATGGTCTTGGCGCGGCGCTTGACGACCGACTCCAGCTCGTCCTGCGAGGCGTGGCGGTTGGGCGTTCCCGTCCCGCCATTGCAGCCCTTCTCGCAGTTAAGGCAGTCGATAAGGAGCGGATTGCAACCGCTTCGTATGGACTCTGGCAGTTCACTCAAGTAATGATAGACCGTTCCCGGCCCTTCGATCTTGCGCGAGAAGGCGTCGGCTCCCGGATTCCAGCGCTTGACCGTCTCCAGAAGTCCGCCGGGAGTCGAAAAGAGCACCGCCCTCTCGGCAGGCGGATTGTCGTAATCGACCTCCGGGTAGCTCGCGACATTCTCCCCGTGCTTGCGCATATGCTCCATAATCGCGTTGAAAGTCACGTTGTAGTCCCCGATGCCCGTCTCATCGAACTCCCTCTTTTTGGCAATGCAGGGGCTGATGACGGCGATTTTGCAATCGTGGTACTTCGGGTAATACTCGCGGATCATCTTCGCCGTGTGCAGCATGGGGCTGTCGGCGGGCGAAAGGTAGGGCAGGAGCTCCGGCTTGTAGAGCTCTATCCAGCTGACGAGCGCCGGACAGGGCTGCGCGATGACGGCCTGCGGTTTGTTCTTTTTGATGTGTTCCAGGTAGCTTTTCACCGTCAGCTCCGCGCCAAAACTCACGTCAAAATTCGCCTTCACTCCCAGGTGCTTCATATAACCGTTGAAATTGAGCCACTTGTCAGGGAAGACTGCCGCCACGGCAGGCGCCACAATCGTCACCATCGGCACCTTTCCCACATCGGCAAAGAAGCGCTCCGCGTCGTCGATTCCCCTGCGCGCGCCGTGCTTGCAGGCGTCTATGCACTGGCCGCAGCCGATGCACAGGTCGTGGTTGATCGTCACGTGGTCGCCGGAACCGTTGTTGCAATGCTTGACCGGGCAGGCGGCGATGCAGGCGTGGCAGTTGACGCATTTGGCGGCGTCGACCTCGACTACCGGGGTCAACGGATGGGATGATTTTACTGTCGGCATGGCAAGAGGATGATTATCAAAACTAACTGTATTTGCTTGTTTCGATAACCACAGCTAATTCATACGGTATTATTCGGTATTGCCTAAAGAATCTTGTCGTCTTTATATTTTAGGCCTAAACTACCATTATTCCATGAATGATAAATCCTACGCCTCCGTCTCAGACGCCACCTTCATAAATGAAAAGGCCATCCTTGATACACTTGGGAGCGCCCCAAAAAATCCATCTTCTTTGCAGGTCGGCGAGATCCTCGGCAAGGCCGCCCTGCTGAAGGGCCTCGAACCCGCCGAGGTGGCGGTCCTCATGAATGTCACAGACCCCGACCAGACGCGGCAGCTCTTCGACGCAGCCATCGCGGTCAAAAGAACAGTCTACGGGGATCGTGTCGTGCTTTTCGCGCCCCTTTACATCTCGAATCTCTGCAAAAATGAATGCGACTATTGCGCTTTCCGCGCGGGCAACACCGGGATAGCCCGCAAAGAGCTCTCGCAGGAGGAGATCCACCGCGAGATCGAGGCCGTCCTGGCCACCGGACAAAAACGGATCCTCATGGTGGCCGGAGAGTCGCACACCGAGAAGAATGATTTCGATTACCTTTTGAAGGCCGTCGGTTCCATCTACGCCGCGCGCCACGGCTCCTCCTCGATACGCCGCGTGAATGTCAATCTGGCTCCCCTCTCGGTCGAAGGCTATAGAAAGCTCCTCGACGCGAAGGTCGGCACCGTCCAGATCTTCCAGGAGACCTACCATCCGGAGACGTATCTGGCCCGCCATCTGGCCGGCCCCAAGCGCGACTATTGCAACCGTATGAACGCCTTTGACCGCGCGATGGAAGCCGGAGGAGAGAACGGCATGGACGTCGGTTTGGGCGCGCTCCTGGGACTCTACGACTGGAGATTCGAAGTGCTGGGACTTCTGCGGCACTCCAATCATCTGCTGAACGCCTTCGGGGTCGGTCCGCACACAATCAGCGTGCCGCGCGTCGAACCGGCCACCGGCTCGCAGTTTGCCAACAGCCCCCTCAGACACGCCGTCCCCGACGACGATTTCAGGAAACTCGTCGCCGTCCTGCGCCTGGCGGTTCCCTACACCGGCATCATCATGTCCACCCGCGAGAACGAGGCGATGCGTCGCGCCACCCTGGCCCTCGGCGTCTCGCAGCTCTCGGCAGGCAGCCGCACCGATCCGGGTGGCTACACCGGCAGCGACGAGGCCAGAAAAGACGGCCAGTTTTTTACCGGTGACCACAGGGGACTGGGCGAGGTGATGCTCGGTCTGGTCCGTGGGGGCTACATTCCCTCTTTCTGCGTGGGCTGCGAGGAGAACGGGCGGATGGGCAGGGCCTTCATGAAGCTGGCGCGCGCGGCGCAGATCGGCGGCTACTGCGAGCCCAACGCGCTACTGAGTTTCCAGGAATTTCTCACGCATTACGCGAAGGTGGAATCCCCTCTGCGCGTCGAGGGAACGCGCCTTGTCCAAAGAAAACTTGCGCTGATGCAGACCAAGCGGGCACCCTTCCATGACAATGCCCCCGGCCTGCTGCGGCGCGTGGAGGCCGGAGAGCTGGGAGTGAGCGTGTAGCGACAAGCAGGACACTCAGGGTGTTCCATATAAGTCCTACGTCTCTGCTCTGCGGCTTCGCCGCTCCAACTAGTCCCGAAGGGACTTCGCGAAGCGTAGCGGAGCGCTCTGTAGCCACGTATTTCAATGCGTGGCGAATGGCTGGTAGCCACGTATTTCAATGCGTGGTGAATGGCTGGTGTCTCACCTCGTCCCTTCCTCCCACGCCCCCATGCCGCCCTTAAACTCTTGCCTGCCCCCTGCCCAAAAGATATCCTTTTCCCATGCCCCCCACCCGTTCGGAGCACGATCTTATCGGCAGCCTGGAGCTTCCGGCCGATAGCCTGTGGGGCATAAATACAGCGAGGGCTTTGGAGAACTTTCCGCTTGCCGGACGCCCGATACACACGGAGCTCGCCCGCGCCTACGGGGTCGTCAAGCTCGCCTGCGCCAAAACCAACCGCGCCCTGGGCTGCTGGAGGGACGACCCTGCCAAAGCCGACGCCATTCAACAGGCCTGCGAGGAGCTGGCCGAAGATAGGGAGCTTCCTCTTCCTTCCCCGAAGGGAGACTGTTTAGTCCCGGAGAGTCCGCGCCAAGCGCGGACGTGGACTTCGCAAAGCGCAGCGGAGCGCCCCGACGCAGTCGGGGTTAGCCACGGGTTTCAACCCGTGGCGAGTCTCCTGGACTCCATCGTGGTGGACGCCCTGCAGGGAGGCGCGGGAACGAGCACCAACATGAACGTCAACGAGGTGCTCTCGAACCGCGCTCTTCAGATTCTGGGAGAGGCTCCCGGCAATTACAAAAGAGTCGATCCCCACGACGACCTCAATCTGCACCAGTCGACCAACGACACCTATCCCACCGCTTTGAAGCTCGCCGCCATCCGCCTCTTCAAGAAGCTGGAGGAACGCGTCATCATGCTGCAGGAGTCCTTTCAGCGCGCCGAAAAGCGCTTCGCGCGCGTGGTGAAGGTCGGCCGCACGGAGTTTCAGGACGCCGTCCTCATTACTCTTGGCCGCGAGATGGGCGCCTACGCCGACGCGCTCGGCCGCGACCGCTGGAGAATCTACAAGTGCGAGGAACGCCTGCGGGTCGTCAATCTGGGGGGAACGGCCATCGGCACGGGATTGGCCGCTCCCCGCGACTACATCTTCCGAGCCACCGACGAGTTGCGCTCGCTCACCGGCATCGGCTTTGCCCGCGCCGAGAACCTCATCGACGCCACGCAAAACACAGACGTCTTTGTGGAGGTCTCCGGAATTTTGAAGGCCCACGCGGTAAGCCTGCTGAAAATCTGCGGCGATCTGCGCCTGCTCTCCTCCGGCCCCGAGGCGGGACTTGGCGAGATACGTCTGCCGGCGCGTCAGGCTGGCTCATCGATCATGCCCGGCAAGGTCAATCCCGTCATTCCCGAAGCCGTCAGCCAGGCTGCCATGCTCGCGATGGGTCACGACGGCGTCATTGCGGGGGCCTGTGCCGCGGGCAGCCTGGAGCTTAATCCCTTTCTGCCTCTTGTGGCGCACTGCCTGCTGGAAAGCCTCGACGTGCTTTCCCGCGCCGACGAACTGCTCGCCACTCTCTGCGTGGACGGGATCGTCGCCGACGAGGCGCGCTGCCGCTCCCACGTTGAATCCTCCACCGCCTCCGCCACTTCTCTCATGCCGGTTCTGGGCTATGAACGCGCCTGTGAGGCTTTCAGACTGGCCGCGAAAACAGGGTCCACGATCCGGCAGGTCGTCCTCCAAAACGGCTGGATGAGCGACGCCCAGCTCTCAGCCGCGCTCTCGCCAGAGGCTGTCTGCAAGCTGGGCCAGCCGACGATTCCGCCCTTCCCCGCCAAAAACAACCCCTGAAACATCCCAACAAAATACAATGATTTCCACCCGCGGCGCAGGCCGCTCTGACAAGTCCCGTAGGGACTTCGCGAAGCGTAGCGGAGCGCTCGGTAGCCACCCATTTCAATGGGTGGTTGTATTCGGACAGATGATAACCCCCCCCTCCCCCAAATGAACACCACTCCCAGGGGCCTGCGCCTGCACATCTCATTTTTTGGTCGGCGCAACGTCGGTAAATCAAGCCTCCTGAACGCGCTCACGCGCCAGCAGGTCTCGATCGTCTCGCCCGTCGCCGGCACCACCACCGATCCGGTTGAAAAACCGATGGAGCTGCTGCCTCTTGGACCCGTTCTTTTCACCGACACCGCCGGCATCGACGACGCGGGCGCCCTGGGTAAATTGCGCGTGGAAAAGACAAGGAAGGTGCTCGAACGGACCGATCTGGCCGTCCTCGTCTGCGACGCCGAGTGGGGCAGCTTTGAGGAGGGGCTTTTGCGCGAGCTGCGGGAGAAGAAGATCCCCGTGGTCATCGTCTTCAACAAATCCGACCTCGCTGCTCCCCCGCCTGAGATCATTTCGCGTCTCACCGAAGAGAAGATCCGCTTCGTCCGTACCTGCGCTGCCGCTGGCATACCCCCACCCCCTGCCTGCCCTATCAAGACTACTGCGGCGCCAGCCGCTCCGAATCAAGTCGCGGGTAGCGACGGCACCTCCGACGAAGTCGGAGACTTAGCCCACCATTTCAATGGTGGGTCTATCGCTGTCCCTACCTGCCCTATAGTGTTTCATAATGACATCAATACAACTCCCACCCCCTACCCCCTCCCTCAGGGCGGGGGAATATATCGGGGGCGGTGCCCCCAGACCCCCTTTGGGCGTACTAATGTCGAGTACAATTGCCCTATCAAAACTACGGCGGCGCCAGCCGCTCCGAATCAAGTCGCGGGTAGCGACGGCACCTCCGACGAAGTCGGAGACTTAGCCCACCATTTTAATGGTGGGTTTATCGCCCCGCCCGCCTCCTCTGGCATCGCCGAACTACGCCAGGCGCTTCTTGAAAACGCCCCCGCCGAATTCATCGAAAGCCCCGCCCTCGTGGGCGATCTGGTCGGTCCCGGGGAATTGGCCGTCCTCGTGGTTCCCCTCGACAAAGAGGCCCCCAAAGGCCGCCTGATTCTGCCGCAGGTGCAGGCGATCCGCGACCTGCTCGACTCCGACAGCCTCTGCGTGGTCGTCAAAGAGCGCGAGCTCAAGCGCGCCCTCGAACTCATAAAGACGACTCCCAAGCTCGTCGTCACCGATTCCCAGGCATTCCCCAAGGTCGCCGCCGACACACCGCCCGATGTGCCGCTTACCAGCTTCTCGATCCTCATGGCGCGCTTCAAAGGCGACCTGACGACACTCGTGGAGGGCGCGCTGGCGATAGAGGGCCTCAAAAGCGGCGACAAGGTTCTCGTCGCGGAGGCCTGCACGCATCATCCGGTCTCCGACGACATCGGACGCGTCAAGATCCCCCGCTGGCTCACGCAGTACGCGGGAGGCGCGCTGGACTTCGTCCATACGCAGGGGACGGATTTTCCCTCAGACCTGCGCCCGTACAAACTGGTGGTGCACTGCGGAGGATGTATGTGGAACCGCAGACAGATGCTCAGCCGGATACAGATCTGCCAGCAGGCGGGAGTCCCGATCACCAACTATGGCCTTACGATCGCGTACAGCCTGGGCATCTTCGAGCGGGCGCTCTCTCCCTTCCCCGCTGTGCTGGAAGCATACAGGAAAAGTCGCTGCCGCCAGAGCTAAAAGCACTCCATCCACACCGATACACTCCCAACCCCTGCCCGCGGATTGGAAATAAGTCCTCTACGTCTTATAAGTCCTATGCCCTCGTCCGTGGCTATTCACCCTAGCTGCTGATCTCATCTATAGCATCCTGGACGGCCTCTACACCAATATCTGTTAGACGATTTTCACCCAGTATTGCCGCCGGATGTATCTTGGTCGCACCACTATCCACGATCATAGAACGAGCTACCAATTCGCCATCGTTGCCCACAGCGAAGAACATAGATTTCCCGGTCGAACGGTTTTTAACCCTCAACATGGGATTGTTCGCGATATAGGTGGCAAAGTTGGGGGTTGTCCTTTCTGGCTGCCTTGTCTGGACGGAAATATCGAGATTACCTTCGCGAAAACCGTCGTTCCGCAGACAGACGTTGAGCATCTCGAAGAAAAGATCCCTCGATTCGCGGTTATTGAAACGACCAAAAACCTTGGGGGACCTCTTGGATTTCCCTGGCACGCGACGCGCTTTCCTGAGCTTATCCAGCGCGATAATAATGGCCAGAGCGCCGTTTCTGGTCAGGCGATTCTCGCCCGGTATTGCCGTCAGCTCATGGGCTGTCGAACCTGCTTCCACGTTCTTATCCCGCACTATCAAGCCGCCGCCGTAGGTAACGGCAAAACGCGAGGATCTCCCGGACTGAAGATTTCTGACATCCAGCATGGGGTTGCATCCAAGTCGCTCGGAGAGATCACGGCTCATCCCTCTGGGTTTCCTCGTCCGGATGGAGACGGCCAATTCGCCTTCCTGAAAGCTGCCGTGCTGCATGCATATACCAAGCATCAGGTTGAAAAGCTCCTGGGACTCGCGGTTATGAAAACGACCGAACACTTTTTCTTTTTTCTCTGGCATATAAGATATATACTATAAATATTATCCCGTTGTCAACAGTCTAAAAGCATTTCACCCACACCTATACACTCCCAACCCCTGCCCGCGGATTGGAAATAAGTCCTCTACGTCTTATAAGTCCTATGCCTTCGTCTGTGGTTATTCGCCCTGGCTGCTGATCCCATCCAGTGCATCCTGAATGGCCTTAACACCGACATCAGTCAGGCGGTTCTCACCCATCACCGCCGTCGGATCCTTCCTGGTCGAACCCCCCTCTACTAACTTGTTATGGGCTATCAAGCCACCATCATGCCCGACAGCAAAAACCAAAGATCTTCTAGTCTTGGTGTTTTCGACTCTCAGCATGGGGTTATTCATGATATACGAGGACATATTAGAGCCCATCCCCCTAGGTTTCCCTGTCTGGCTTGAAATAACCAAATTGCCTTTCTGAAAGCTGCTGTGACTCATGCAGACACTCAAAATCTGGAAGTAAGTAGCTGTAGATCTGTCGTCATGAAAAGAACCGAACACTTTTTTGGACCTCGATAATCTTTTCGGCATACAAGATATATACTATAAATATTATCCTGTTGTCAACAAAATCTTCCGAAGCGACCCAGGGTTCGATTCTCTGAGTTTAATGATGCTGATCGAGATTTTTTGGTTGCCTTCCTGAAGGTGGCGGTGCTGCGTGCAGGCCATAAACATCTGGGAAAACCCGACCGGCCTCCGGTTCGCTGATCCCATCTATCGCGCACCGGATGCTCATGGCGCCAAACTCAGTCAGGCGGATCTCGCCCAGCATAGCCGTCGAATCCCCGGGGATCAAACCGTACCCCACGAACTTCTTACGGGATATCTTCAAGCTACCATCAGGGCCGACAGCCATAAACAAGGCTTTATTCGTCTCACGGTTTTTGATTTCCAGCATGGGATCGCCTGGAATCTTCTGAAGCGACCCCGGAGTCCACCCTCTGGGTCTGATGGTACTGATGGAGACATCCAATTTTCCCTCCTTAAAACAGCGGTGCTGCATACAGGCCATAAACACCTGGGAAAAGAGGTCAGGAGAACCCTGACTGTTGAGACGACCGAAGACTCCTGTGAGGTCATTCGACATATATATATTATATCCATAGTTACCTAATTGTCAATAAAGTGTAAACGAAATAATAGTTTTTACATTTCACCTTATCTGCCCCTCTTGCCATCCACACCCCTTTCTCCTATCATCCCTCCATGCAACCGCTCTCACGCGCCGAGATTCTCTCCTGGCTGAAGGAGGAAGACCCCTCGCGACTGGAGGAGCTGTGGAAGTTGGCCGACCAGACCCGCAGGGAATACGTGGGAGACGGCGTGCACCTGCGCGGGCTCATCGAGATCTCCAGCCACTGCGCGCGCGAATGCGCCTATTGCGGGCTGCACTCGTCAAATAAGACGCTCACGCGCTACCGGATGAACGCCGGCGAGATTCTGGAGTCGGCCCGCAAGGCCCGCGACTTCGGCTTTGGCACGGTGGTGATGCAGTCAGGAGAGGATTTCGGGCTCACCCAGGATTTCATCTCCGGCGTCGTCAGGAGAATCAAGGCCGAGACGCCTCTGGCCGTCACTCTGAGCCTGGGAGAGCGGACCGACTTGGATTTCGCCGCCTGGAAGAAGGCCGGGGCCGACCGGTATCTGATCCGCTTCGAGACCTCCGACCCGGAGCTCTACTCCCTCATCCATCCCAATCTGGGGAGCAGTCCCTCCGACCGTTTTGCGATTTTAAGGAAGTTGCGCGAGTTGGGCTACGAGATCGGCAGCGGGGTCATGGTCGGCATTCCCGGACAGAGCTACGAGACCCTCGCGCGCGACATCGAGATCTTCAGTGAGATGGATCTCGACATGATAGGCATAGGGCCTTACATCCCTCATCCCAATACTGCCCTGGGCTGCGGAAAACTGCGCCCCGCCTGCGCGGGAGGACAGGTGCCCAATACCGAGCTGATGACCTACAAGGCTGTCGCCCTGACGCGCCTCATGCGTCCCGACGCCAATATCCCCAGCACCTCCGCCCTGGCCACGGTCAACAAGGCTAATGGCCGCGAGCTGGGACTGATGAGGGGCGCCAATGTCTTCATGCCAAACGTCACCCCTTTGCAGTACCGCAGGCTCTACGAGATTTATCCGGCCAAGGCGTGCGTCTCCGAGACGCCGGAAACCTGCTTCAGCTGCCTGAGCGCGCGCCTCTCCACTATTGGCAGAAGCGTCGGACAGGGACAGGGCGGGCGACTTGAGAGAATAAGATCTTATCCGTAGATGTCCGTGCGGGTCCGTGTTGTGTCCACTCAGTCCACCATGTCCACAACGTCCATCTTCATCCACCCCCTTGCCCCCTTCTTCCGGCCTTTCAGCGGGCCCAGTCCGGCCTGCCCGGACGATCCGGTTGTAGCCCCGGAGTTCAGTCCGGGGGCTTCCTGCGCCTCGGGTTTTAACCCGTGGCAAATGAAGGTCTGTAAAAGATCTGCCCGTAAGCCTTTGATTGAACTCTTTGGAGAGCGCTTTTTCGTCCGTTAAGTAGTCTGTACCATGAGGTCTCTCTCCTTCAGGTCCCCTGTTCTCGCGCTTCTTATCGCGTTTTTTTTCTGCGCGGGTGTTCCGGCCTGGGCACGCGGCGGCGGCGGCTGTTTTCTGCCGGAGACCCCCGTCATGAAGGCTGACCGCGCCACGCTTCCAATCAGCCAGATCAAAGCGGGCGACAAACTGCTGGCCTTTACAACCGACGGAAAGATAGTCGTCACCACCGTCCGCAAGATCATCACGCACGAAGTCGACGAGTACCTGATCCTCAAGACCGCCGCGCGTACACTCCGGGTGACTTCCGAGCATCCCTTCTACGTGGGAGACGGCACCTTCAAAACCCTGCAGGCGCTGCGCGTGGGTGATAGCATCTACTGCCTCGACGGCGACGTGTTGCGGCCTGAGCGGATCGAGAGCCTGACGGTGGTCCATGAGAAAGCAATTGTTTACAACCTGCAAACCGACCATCCGAACACCTATTTTGCCAGCGGAGTGGCCGTCCACAACAAGGGCGGCGGGGGCGGACACTTTAGCGGGATCCACATCGGTGGCGGCTGGCACTATTCCAGAAGCAGCATTAATATCAACCCTGTCTTTATCGTCTTATTCTTCGCCGTCGTCCTGATGATTAACCTGATATACAAGAAAAGCCTCAGACACCAGAACGAGAACCTTGATTTCTGCTACAGCCGCAGGCAGATCGCCCCAAAGCTCGCCAAGACCACCAAGCTCCTGGAGTTCATCGCCAAGGTCGATCCAGAGATGCAACCGGCGAATTTGACCGCGGCCGCCCAAAGCACCTTTGTCACGCTCCAGCAGTGCTGGCAGTCCCGCAAGTACTCCCCGATGAAGGAGCTTTTGATGGACGGGCTCTACTCCGAGCACTGCAGCCAGATCAAGAGTCTCATCCACAACCATGAGATCAATATGATTGAAAATTTGGAGGTGCTGAGTGTGGACATCGTCAATGTCCGCTATACCACCAAGGAAAGCTCCCGCGAGTTCACCGCCCTTGTCACAGCCAGCGCCTGCGACTACTATGTGGACGATCGCACCGAGAGGTTCCTGCGCGGAGATAGAACAGGCGCCACCTTCCAGGAGTTCTGGACTTTCCAGCGGCAGGACGGCAAATGGCTTCTGCGTACCATTGAGCAAAGCCGCGAGGCCACAACGCTTAAGGACGAGAATTTCTTTGAGGAATTCACCGACACAGGACGCGACATGATCTATGACAAGGCCGCTGGACAGGCTGGACCGGCGGGCCCGTGGACGGATAGAGCGTCCCTCGACAAGGAGACCAACGTCGAACGACTGCTAAACTTCCTGGTGCAGTCAGACCCACTCTTTGACAAAGCCTCCATGATCGAAAAGTCCCGCAGCACCTTCTTGAGTGTCATGTTGGGACTGGAAAGCGCCGACCTCTCCGCAATGCCGGAGGACGCGCTCTTCCCGGAGATCCGCGAGAGCCTGCGCGTTGAGATTGAGCGTCTGAAGGCCGAAGGCGAAAGCATGGAGTTCCGCAACCTGTGCGTGCGCAAGGTGGAGCTGGTACTGGTGCAGAACTTCAGCGACAAGACGAAGGACGAATTCACCGTCCGGATCAGCGCCCACGCCCAGCAGTTCCTGAAGAAGAGCGGCAAAGTCCTGCGCTCCGATGAGGACGTCACGCCGATTGTCGTCTTCTGGGCCTTCGGCCGGATGGAGAACGCGTGGAGATTGAAGGCCGTTCTGACCGACGAGCAGGGCCGGAAAGCCATCGGCTCGGAGAATACCGAAGAGGGCAGCTCGCAGCAGATGCTGCAGTGGTACTATCGCCAGACAAGGGCGCTTTAGAAAAATAATTCTGAAAATCCGGCGTTTTCCTTTGACACTCCCGCGCCGAAATCTATTATCTTTCCATGATAGACATCTATTTGCAATCGAGACTGGGCTCATTGCTTCTTGGCGCGGCGGCCCTCGCGCGGCTTCCATTGGGTGTGGTGTTTACAGGCCCCAAAGCGACTCTCCGGCACGAGAAGGGAATAGTCGAACGCGCCATATCCGCGCGGAAGTCAAAGGCGCTGGGATTGGGATACCTGACCGCCGCCACAATAGGAGTCGCGGCAGGAGTGGTCTTGTGCAGGCACCTCATGCGGCGCGTGGGGGTTTCCTGGTAAAACAGGCGCCGACTACTACTGTACTTGATTATTGTGACAGTGCCGGATAATATGTCTTCTGATGCCCACTCAAGATAAAATCAAGAGAAGGCCAAGTCCGTGTTGTGTCCACTCGGTCCACCATGTCCACAACGTCCATATTCCTCCCACCCCTTTGCCCACTTCTTGCAACCTTTCCACGGGCCCAGTCCGGCCTGTCCGGACGATCCGATTGTAGCCCCGGAGTTTAGTCCGGGGGTGGTCAGTTTTTTACGGGGGCAAACTCCCCGTCTTCTCCAACAATTCCGTTGCGGGAAAATGTGCCGTTCATTAACATGATACCATACCATGTCACACGCCCCACTCACACCCGTCATCAAAGTCGACCCCGCCAAGTGCGTCAACTGTATGCTTTGCATCACCGCCTGCCCGGTCAAATACTGCAACGACGCCTCTCTTGATTACGTCGGAGTGGTCTCCGACGAGTGCATCGGCTGCGGAGCCTGCATAGACGTCTGCCGTCCGGGCGCGCGTTCCGGCATGGACGACTCCGATAAATTCTTTGAGGATGCCGCCAAGTTCCCGATGGTGGCCATCGTGGCTCCCGCCGTGGCCGCCGTCTTCCCGGACGATTACCTGCGCCTCAACAGCTATCTGAAAGGCCTGGGGGTGAAGGCCGTCATGGACGTGAGCTTCGGCGCGGAGCTGACGGTGAAGAGCTACCTGGAACACATCAAAAAGAATAAACCGCAGGCCGTCATCGCCCAGCCCTGCCCCTCCCTTGTAAGCTGGATCGAGCTTTACCATCCGGAGCTTTTGCGGCATCTCTCCCCGGCCGACAGCCCCATGATGCATCTGGCCAAGATGATTCAGGAGTTCCGCCCTGAGTTCAAGGGTCACCGGATCGCCTTCATCGGACCCTGCCTTTCCAAAAGAAGAGAGTTCGACGAGACGGGAGTAGTCGGCTACAACGTGACTTTCAACTCCCTCATTGCGCGCATGAAGACGCGCGGGGAGTCCCTCACCTCTTTCGCGCCAGCCGACTACGACAATCCGCCCACTGAGCGCGCCGCCTCTTTCTCCACTCCCGGAGGACTCCTGCAGACCCTCAAACGCTGGAATCCCGACGCCCATGAATTTACCCACAAGGTGGAAGGCCCGGCCGAAGTCTACAACTACCTCGAAGAGCTCTCTCGCCAGATCAACGAGGGGGGCACTCCCCCGCTTCTTGTCGACTGCCTGAACTGCGCCCTGGGCTGCAACGGTGGCCCGGGAACCCCCAACCGCAAGGTCTCGCATGAAGAGCTCTCCGACCGCGTTCAAAAGCGCGTGCAGCAGGTCTGCGCCAGTTGGGAGAGCCGGGGGAGCAATAAACCGGAGGCAACCAAATTTCTTATTGAGGACATCATCGAGAGCCACTGGAAAGAAGGGCTTTACCAAAGAAGCTACGTGAACCGCTCCGGCAACGTCGCGCTCAAGGAGCCCTCCGCCGGAGAGAGAAAAAATATCTTCAATGGCCTGGGCATACGCTCCGCGGCCGAGGAGTCGAACTGCAGGGGCTGCGGCTACGACAGCTGCGCCGACTTCGCCCGCGCGATCCTCAATGGCCGTTCGCGCGCCAACCATTGCAGGCTCTTCCGCAAAAAACGCGTGGAGCTTTTGCAGGAGGGGATCGAGAAACTCCGCAAGCTCTCCCTCCCCGAGGGCGAAGCCAAAAACCTTGTCACAGCGCTCATCCCCAGGCTGGAGGCCCTTCACGCGCAGGCCCTCGTCAAGCCCCCCAGCCCCGGCAAACCCGGCGCGCCCTTCTCGGAAATCGCCTGGCAGGCCCAAAGACTCGCCGAAACGACCGATGCACTGGAAGTCGCGCTGATAGCGGGGAAGATCAACAAGATGTGCTAATTTAGGAGGCTTGACAAATAAGGTATTAAAACGGATAATTGAGCAAATTAGGCTGACTCCGTGGAAAAAAGAACTTCCCCAGTCAAAACCGCCACCGGCTCTCTTCCCCAGAGAGGAAATGCGGCGTATTTCAATGCCGCGTCGAGTTTCATGTGCAACTGCGCTTTTGGACTGGGAAGCCCTGAACACGCCAAGACCATCGCGAACTTTGCCCGTAATTTCAAAGACCCCGAACAGGCCAGGGCCGCGTGGCAACTTCTTCTGCAAGCCAGAGCCTTCCCGCAGGATGACGGAGAGGCACTCAGACCTTTCTTCGCGGCGGCAGACAAGGCGCTGGCCCAACTGTAAATATCCCTCAAGCTATTTTGCCACTCCCCGTCCCGGATGGAACGGCACCTTAGGGAGCCCAGGGTTCCTGTCCGCCGTAGCCTCGGCGAAGGCTGGATCAACCCCGGGCTGGCCTGAGACGGCTACAATTCAAGGCGGGGGAATTGATTTTCTGGGGCTTCTCGCCTCATACCTCCTTCGTATTTTGTCCATCTCGTCCATGTCGTCCACAATGTCCACCGCGTCCATTGGGCACCTTCTTGTTTTTCATCGTCTCCCGACAAGTCCTGCCCTACCCCGACTTTGTCGGGGTGAGCGGCAGGGCGGCATAGCTCAGTCAACAACTTGAGCCGGGTACCGGCGTTAAAGGCGCGCAGCGCGGTGAAATTGCCAGAACAGCTGGCGACTGTCCGAAGCCCACGGCTCAGTGGAGGGGGATACGCCCCCTCCGCTCCCCGCCCCCCTCCACCGCCCTCATCAGGTCCGGCCTCCCCTCGCAGCGCAACCTGACAAGCACCGCCAACCAGGTGAGCGGGTCGCGGAAGATCCGCACCTTCTTTCCCTCCCTGAAGGAACGCGAACGGTAGTTGACCGGCAGCTCAAGGGGGCGGTAGCCCTTGCGGATGAGTTTGATGAGCAGCTCGTAATCAAAATCGAAGCGGTCGCACTTGAACTCCAGTCCGTGGAGGCAGTCCCTGCGGAAGACCTTGAACATGGTGAAGGGATCCCGCAGCTTCTGGGCAAAGAGCGCGTTTATCAGGGCGGTAAAGATCCAGTGGCCCAGATTCAAAAACAGGCTCAAGCCCCGCTGCCCGGCAAACTGGCGCATCTTCATGCCGCGCCTGCCGTGGCGGGAACCCAGGACGAACGCGCAGCGTCCGGCCAGCAGGGGCTCCATCAGCGCGTCGTAATCATCAAGGTCGTATTCCAGATCGGCGTCCTGGATGAGGACGTAGTCTCCGGTCGCAGCCGCAAGGCCTGCCCTTACCGCATGGCCTTTACCGCGGGGAGCGTCCTCAAAGATGAGCTTAACCCCCGGATGGTCGCGGTATTTCAGCGCGGCCTGGCGCGTGCCGTCGGTGGAGTTGCTTTCCACGATGATGATCTCCTTTTTGAGTCCTGGGAGCTCCTTGCGCAGCAGGCAGTCCATCAGGGAGACAAAAGTCTTTGCCTCGTTGTAGACCGGGACAATGACGGAAAGCACCGCCGTCTTTTGGACAGCCGCTTTGCGCGAGAAGGCCATCACTCCGCTGGCGACGACGCGGTGCCTCTGCCGCCGCAGGAATCCCGGAAGAACGCACGCCAGCAGCCTCACCAAAGGCGTGAGCACGGGAACGGGGAACCGCTCAAAATGAGAGCGGACATAGTCAAAGCTCAGAATCTTCCAGCCGGGCTGAAGAACGATCTGCCGGAAGCCCGTTTTGAAGAGCGCGGTTTGGAGCGTCTGGGAGTCAAAATACGCCAGATGCTCTGGCTTGAATTCCATCCAGTGCCGCCGCAGGAGCCGCGCAGACCAGGAATCGACGGAAGGGGTGACGACAAAGAGGGTACCGCCGGGCCTGAGCGCGCGGTGAATCTCCCGCAGGAAGTCGAGCGGCGAGCGGACGTGCTCCAGCACGTCGGAGATCACGCACAAATCAAACTCCCCCTCCGGCAGCGCCGCGTCTTTCAGCTCGCCGCAAAACACCCTTCCCTTTTTCAGGCGGCGACCGGCGACCTGGCTTGCCGGGGGAGAGTACTCGACTCCCGTGACGTCCCAGCCGGAGGCCTCCGCCTGGCAGAGGAAATCGCCCTCCCCGCAGCCGACTTCCAGAAGCCGGCCTTTGGTGGGCCCGTGATAGCGCCGGAGTTCCTCCAGGTAGAGCCGCGCCGTGGAGCGCTTGAGAAGCCCCGCCTCACGGCGCCCCTCCGCGCTCGCGCTCCCAAGGAAATACCCCTCTCCATAGATCCGCCGCAGCGCCTCGTCGCTTGGCTGCGGGTTCTGCAGGACAAACCCGCACTCCCCGCACTTTTCCACGCGGCAGCCCCGGACGCGAAAGAGCGGACGCAGGCCGCCGCTCCCGCACAAGGGACAGGCGGCGATCTTCGGTTCCCGGGCGGCCAGGCTCACGCGCCCTCCCCGCTCTTCGCGGTCTTCCTCCGCAGCACGCGCCCGGCGGCAATAAGAAGAACTCCGCCCACCGCGCTCCAGAAGAGGAGGAACGCCGTTCCCCAGTACCTGGGCCGGAACCTGAACTCGATATGGTAATCCCCCGCGCGGTCCAGATAAACGCCTTTGAAGCACTCATTGACCGTCAGAACCTCTTTGGGCTCCCCGTTGGCGGTTGCCGTAAAGTCCCTCGATTGGCTCTCGCTCAGGCAGACCACCCCCGCGGAAGGGGCATGAATGTCAAAGGCCGTCGAGTTGGGCAAAAGCGCGTAATGGGTGGCGGCGGAGAGAGTCGCCTCGCCAGACGCGGGAAGACGGCGCAGCTCCCCGCGCGCTGTGATCTCCCCCTCTTCGAGAGCGATAAAGGGCCGCTGACTGTTCTGCATAAGGTAATCGGAGAACTGATGAAGGGAGGCGACCGGCACAACCCTGTCCGCGAAAAAGGCTCTGGGCCAGGCCTGCGTGTTTTGCAGAACAACAAAATCCCGGACTCCCTGCTTGTAATAAACGCAAAGATAACCCGCGGGAAGCTTCGGCGGGAGTCCCTCCCGCGAGCAGACACGCAGAAGATTCTCCGGCTCCGCCAGCAGATATTTCACGTTCAGCAGGTTCAGGAGAGGCCGCGCCTTGACGATGTCCTCCACGTCGCTGGCTTCGCAGTCCCTGAAGCGGGTTCCGGGAAAATCCTTCAAGAGGCGCATCAGGGGCCCGTTGTTGAGCGGCTGGCAGGAATGAAAATCCTCCAGCCCGTAGATGGCATCGTAATCCGCCTCCGCCCTGTTCCACTTGAGCCCCGTCACACGGAAGGGCTCCGGGGTGTCCTGCCTGATCTTTTCGATAGAGGGGATCGGCGGGTTCATGACCGCGCGCGGCCCCGGTATCATCAGCAATTCGCGATCCCCGCCCGTGTACAGGCCAAAACGAAAGATCGGAAGGGATCCCAGCAGGGCGATTATCAACCAGCCGGCCAAAGGGACGCGTCCGCGTCTTTCCTTCAGCAGGATGTACAGCCAGGGAGCGCCAAGCGCGCCGGCAGAGGCGCATAGGAAATAAAGCGGGAAAGAGGGCTCATGCGACGCGTCGAGCTCATAGGCCAGATAGATCGCGGCAAACACAAGGAGCATCCAGAGCATATCCCTTTTGGCGCGCGCCAGATCGGTCTCCCGTGCCAGGCAGAGGAAGCCAAAGGCGCTCTGTATCATCAGGTGAAAGACCATCAGATAGCTGAAATCGGTATTGATGTGGTGCACCCTGTTGAGGAATGGAACAGAGAGGATCAGGGATTGCGGCACCCAGCCAAAGACAAAGCCGCCCCACAGCAGGAGCGCTCCGGCATTGATCCAAAAGAAGCCATTGCGCGCGCATTGGCGCCATCTGAGTACCGACAGGACGCACCCGCCCAAAACAAGCAGGCTGCTTCCCGCCATGCGCAGCGTAATAAAGTGGATACACACAGGGTCGTGGAGTCCCCGCATATGAAACAGCAGCCGCGAGTAAAACAGGTCATCAAAGAGTTTGGGCAGGAACAGGGGGGTAACCTGGTTGACCTGCGGATCCATGTGCAGGCTGAAGGAACCCGGCAACGCCGCCAGAAAAGAGAGCCAGACCGGAGCAGTCAATCCTAGGAAGAGGAGTACACCCGCCATCAGCATCCCCAGCACGCGCAGTCCCTCCGCGACGGATCGGCAGCGCGTCCAGGCGTATGCCAAAGCCGCCAGATTGAGCGCGCCGATCATCTCCACAGCCACCTCCACGTGTCCTCCGTTGAAGCAGGAGAGATTGGCCAGCAGCCACACAAGCGCCCAGCGGAAACGGTGCTTCGAGGCCGGATCCAGCCACATCAGCCCCGAAAGCAGAATCCACGGCGTGTACGAGAAGACAAAAAACACCGGGTGATTTTCTATATGCGAGAAAGCTCCACAATAGGCGCCCAGCACCGCGTATAGCAGGGATAACGGACGGCTGCCAAGAAGCCTCCAGACAAGCCAGCCAAAGCCGACGCAAAAGAGCACCTTGGCCGCCAGAAATTTGATGTCCCACGCCTCCGCCGAGCCGCGCCCCAGCAGAACTATCAGATGCAGGGGATCCCCAAACATAGAGATCGCCTGACCCAGCAGGGGGCTGCCGGCGCGGCTGTAGCGGTTCCACAACGGCAGCTCACCGTGTTCCCAAAGGCTCCTCCATTCGACAAAGGCAACCGGAACAGCCCAGAAAACGGTGGCCGAAGCGTCGCTGACATGATTGTCGACCGGCTTGCTGGCAGCGTCCATGCCCGGAAGGGGCGGCCAGCTGTCGTAAAGCATGGTGGGCGCGCAGGCCGGGGAGACAAAACTCTTGCCGCAAAAGACCACCGGGTAGCAGTTGACCGCCACCGCCAGAAGCGAAAGAGACGCAAGCGTCGCGATGGGGTGATGGGAACCCCAGGTGGAGAGCGCTCTGATGGCCGGCTTCATTCTTTTAGCACTATTTTCCACTGGTGGGTCCCCGTCGACTGCTCCATCTTCGCCACCGCCACCACATAATCATACTGGGACTGCAAAAGCGTAAGGCGGGCCTGGGAGAGCGCCGATTCGGCCTGAAGAATGTCGAGCTGGGTGCCGCTGCCGGCCGCAAATCGGGCACGGGAAAGCCGCAGGCTCTCGCGGGCCTGCTCGACGACCTTTTCGGCCGACTGCAGAATCTGGCGCGATTCGTCAAAAGAGGAATAGGCCTCACGGACGTCAAGGGTGGCCTGCAGCCTCGTCTGAAGGGCGGTGGCCTCGGCGGCGCGGCGGGCAGAGCGGGCGTAGAAGACCCTTCCCGCCGTGGCAAAGTTGTCCCAGAGCGTGGCCGAGGCGACGACTCCCATCTCCCAACCATTCACGTTGGCGGTGGTACGGCTGACCGACTCGTCCTTGAGCCAGTCGTAGGAGGCGAAGAAATTGACGGTGGGAAGCCCCGAGGCGATCGCCGTCCACTCCTGGCTTTGCGCGGCATGGGTGGAGTGGCGGGCGGCGGCGATGTCGGGACGGTAGGTCTCGGCGTCGGCGATCAGCTCGCTTAGGCGCGGATCGATCTTTTCGATGGCCAGCTCGCCCTGCACATCGGAAGGCTCAAGGTCGACGGCGGGAGGCGCGCCCAGGACGTTGAGGAGGTTCTCGACGGCCACGCGGTAATCATTCTGCGCGCGGATGAGAAGCGGCTTCTCGTTTTCGACGGCGACCGTCGCCTGCAGGACCTCAAAGTCGCTGGAGACTCCGGCCCTGCGCTTGGCCTCCACGTTTTTGAGTTGTTCCCCGAGCACCTGCAGATTCTCCTGGTGGACGCCGATGATCTGGCGGTCAACGATGACCGAGTAGAAGGCCTGCTTCAGATTATAGACGGTCAGCTCGATGGTCGAGGTGAGGCTGGACTTGGCCGCGAGCATATTCTCGCGCGAGGCGTTGATATTGGAGATGATGCCGCCCCCCGCGAAGACGCTCTGCCTGAGGGTAAAGTTGGCGTCCCAGTTCTTTCGGCCGGCCTCGGTGCCCATCCCGCCGTTCATGAGGGCGCTGCTCTTGTAATCGGTGCCGGAGGCGTTGGCCGTGACCTGGGGGCCGGCTGCCGCGACGCTCTGGACGAGGATCCCCTTTTGGGCGCGCAACTGCTCTTTGGCTATCTTGATCTGCGGGTTGTGTCCCATCGCGTAATCAAGCGCCTCATCAAGCGTCAGGGGAGTCGGGATGCCCTTGTCGGCCTTTTTGGACGGGAGTGGAACGCTCATCGTGGCGGAAGGCCCTGAGGCAAAGAGAGTGCCGGCGAGCAGAAGCGCCACCAGTGAGGAGAACGAGAGTCTCATGAAGCGAGCTTATGACAAAAGGTGGCCAGGTGTAAAGAGAGGAGAAAGACAGAGACAATCGCGAAAGGTGCCGGTCAGAAGTTTTCAACGGTGGAGCCGCCTCTGGCCGTCTTGACGATGTCGGTGTGCGGTCCGACCTGTTGGAGGACTGTCGCCCCGCCGATAGTAGCCGGACTTGGTTGCCAACCGGGAGGCAAAGACGGTGGTGTATAACCGCGATCGCCGCCACCACCGGATTGCTGGATGGCCTGAAGAGCCCTGCCCGCATCGGGGCTGAAGGCAGGCGAACCGGAAGGACTGTAGGCAAGAGTGTAAAGCGTGCTGCTTGCCTGGTAGTAGACCCCACTGTTTCCGGACTCGTCCAGCCCATAAAAACCGTCAGGCTGACCCACTCCAGCCTGCTGCGGAGGTGGATACACGTTCATCCCGTTCAAACTGATGGTGCTGGAGCCGACCCCACCAGTAATGTCGGAACAAGCCACACCCGACAGCCCCCTGTTCGGCGTCCCATTTCCGGGAGTACCGAGAAAACGCAGTATGTTGATTCCGCTGTCTCCGTTGGGGTTGCCCCCCAACGAGGTCCAGCTGTTGTAGCTCTCGTTGATCTGGCTGAACTGGGCTGCTGCGACGGTGGCGGCAACCTGGCTTCTGATATTGGTGAAACGCGGTACTATGATGGCCGCCACAACGGCCAGTATGGAGAGAGCCACCAAGAGCTCAATCAGCGAAAAGGCGGCGTTTTTCACGAGTCTGCCGACTTCCCGCTTCATGAAAGCGTCGGGCAGATTGGGGCGCATCGGAAGTGGACCGTCCGCGCCCAGCGAGGAGGACATCACCCCCAAGATTCTCCATGCGGACTCGAAGGCCTCGTCCGGATTTCCAAGCAAATCCCTGGCTGGCCTTGAGTACAGGGGCGTGCGCGCAGCACGGGGTGGCAGGGCCTTCCTGACAGCCTGGTGGACGGCGCGTCCCAGGGAGCCTTTTTTCCCGTCCATACACAACGACACCACCTTGTCAAAAACACGGTCTGGGATGTTCTCAAGGGAGTGCAAAGCCTTCCCGAAGGAATCGTCACCGCAAAGCGTCCGAAGCTCATTCATTAGATTCGTCCTCGCGGCCCCGTCAATAGACTCATACAGCAGTTCCGCCTGATCGGTCATATCGATATAGCGGTAATAGTCGGCGGTCGCCCCCTGGACACGAACCAGATCCCCACCCCTGCCCTCGTATTTTACAAGACGCATCAGCTTGTCGTTGTAGCTATCGATGGCGCTATAATAAGGCAGATCGGCCTCCGTGGGGGAAATGGCAAACATGGGGAACACGAGTCCGCGGGGCGCCACGCCCCTTCGGGACAGGATATTTTGGGCTACAAAACGATGAAGCCTTCCGTTGCCGTCGCAGAAGGGATGGATGAACACGAGGCCAAACGAGATGACAGCCGCGTGGACAACGGGATTGGTCTTTTCCAGACGGCTGTGAGAGGCGTAAAGCCCCTCCATAAGCCCTTCAAGGTCTTCAGGTCTGGCCGGCACACTCCTGACCTTTTTTGCCCCAGTCTTGTCCGTCTTCATCAGGTAGGACTGCGAGATGCGGTAGCCTTTGTCGCGTCTTTGAGGGACGGCGATCCTGTTTTGAAGGGTGACGAGATCCTTCTTGTTCACGAAATCGTGGTCGTCCCCCAGCACAGAAAGCGAGGCGTCATCAAGAAAGAGCCCCTCCAATTCGCGGTGGCGGCTGTTTTTCAGGTAACTGAAGGCTCTTTTGAGAACCCCGCCGGGATAGTCCTTGAAAAAATCGAAGGGTTTGACGCTTTTTTCCAGTTTGGCAAGTTTCCGCGTGCGCCGGACAATCGGACAAAAACGCGCGTCCCCCAGAAGGTTGTCATTGACTCTCTGGCGGGTGATCCTGACAGGGTCGGAGGTATAGTATAGATCCTTTTCCAGGATATCCACGTAGGCACCCTTCGCAAGGCTTTTGAGGGGGAGTTTTCTTCCCGTCAGGAGCTCAAAAAGATACCACACGCGACGCTGGTTGCGGCCTCGGGGGTTGGAACGAACATACGCGAGAGTCTCGCGGGGCGCCTTCGCAAAAAGGGCGCTCAGAATCCCGGGGCAAATTCCATCGAGAGACAGGGCCAACTCCAGCTCCCCGGCGAAAGTCGGCGCGGGGGAGAAGGATTCCGGATAGGTCTCGTAGATCATCCCATCCTTCTCCTCTTTGGAAGCCAGTGCCGCAATCGCCGAGTGGTGATATTGCGGCAAGACTTTAAGTCTGTAACGGGCAATCAGGGCGTCATCAGTATCATCCGGTTAGAAGCCATTGAGGGTTAGTTGGTTACAAAAGCTATTTTCTTTAAGTTGACACGATGTATTGGCAAGTAGTTCTTGTACAGGCAGTTGGTCAAAAGCGTGGGTTG
>Ga0181529_10001070_pt1 | contig 37477 bp, 39 predicted proteins | sample PEATcosm2014_Bin_36_FD_119763 | JGI IMG/M metagenome (GOLD analysis project Ga0181529, IMG submission 119763) | Peatland microbial communities from MTU Mesocosm Facility, Houghton, MI, USA - PEATcosm2014_Bin10_30_metaG | ecosystem: Environmental > Terrestrial > Soil > Wetlands > Peat | place... | reverse complement strand
CTCTTCATCGCGGAATCCTCCACCACTGCTTACCAGTCTGCCACAAAGCTGTTTCTCGCTTCAATCAAGCCGCGCCTGCTCACAGAACCGGGGCAAGAACGGCAGCGCAATTCCGTCACAGTTTCATAGCTAAAGGGGGGGAGGGGGGGGGGCATTCAGGGAATAGGGAACAGGGAATTGAAAAGCCCGGAGGTTTGGTTGGTGTTCATGGATTGATTGTGCGCTTACGGAAGGTAATTATCTGCAAAAAAGTTTTCAAGCGAATGTTCTGTTGCAGCACGGGGATTACCTCTACCCATGTCACTGCGTGTGCTTGACGGCGGCGTTGGCTTATACTCGGAGAACTGGATGAGAAACTCCACCGAGTTGCGCAACCGTCTGGAATCGTCGGCCTTCCCTGATCTGGGGTCGATGATGGAGGGCTACGCGCGGGCGGCGGCGGCGCTGGGACGGAGCGAGTTCAAGCAGAAGCTGGACTTTACCTCGGAGTCCATCGACGCGCTGGACGAGATTCTGGTAGTGGTGGGCGAAAGCCCGGAGCTGGAGCTGGACTTTGAGGTGCGGCTCTGGGGCAGCTACCTGGGCGAAGTGTTGCGGCGGCGCTATGCCGGCAGTTGGGAGATGACGCAGTATCCCGGCGGCGTGGTGGCGGTTCCGGCCATCGAGGTGCGCGCCTCGCGGCTCTTTCCGCTGATGAAGGTCTACCGGCGGCTCACCGTGGGCGACGAGGAAGACCTGCGCGCCTTTTATGCGATGGTCACCGAACGGCTGGGCAAGCCGGCGCAGGTGAATTGATCAGTTGCGGTGGGCGTGATTGACTTGTGGACCAATTCCAATATCAGACAGTGGGTCCGTTTGAAAAATTCCCTCGGGGGCTAAAGCCCACTTTGTTTTGCTGTTCTTTATGTACGGGCTGAAGCCCGTACCCTTCAATTGCTGAATCCCGTACCCTTCAAACTGACCCACCACCCAATGTCCGGCCTGCGCGGACCATACGCTGTGTGCGACAATAATTGATGAGATTGCGCGACGGAAATTACGCAGTGCGTGGAGGATGAAACAATGGGCGATTTACTACAACCAACCCACCTGATCATACTGGCTATCGTGGCATTTCTGCTCTTCGGGGCCAAGCGCCTGCCGGAGTTGGGCAAGGGATTGGGCGAGGGATTGAAGGGCTTCAAAGAAGGCCTGAAGGGAGTGGCTGACCCTGCTCCTACTGCCCCGGCGGTTCAGCAGAGCGCTGCGGTTGCGTCGCCCACCTCGGCAACGGTGAACTCCAAAGCCAATATGGAATATGTCACGTGCAGCCGCTGCGGCGGAAAGTTCGAGAATCCAATGGGCTTCAAAGTGGTAGATTTTGTCTGCCGCAACTGTCAGGCGAGTTCCTAGCATCAGACAAAGATCAATACAAATAGAAAGGCCTGTGCGAGATGCACAGGCCTTTCGTGTCAGAGCGTGATGCAGGCTCTATTTCGCGTCCTGCCCGGAGGGGTAATAGCCGTTCTTGGCGGCGACCTCCATGCCGGACCGGTCGACACGCACATCGATCTTGCGGAACTTGCCGTCGATCATCGGCTGATGCGTGTAGTAGACCAGCGTGTATTGGTTGCGCGCCTCCTCGGCGATCTTGGCGTAGCTCTTCTCGATGCCGTCAACGCCGTGCTCAAAGTCCGGCTCGCCGCCGGTGGCAAGAATGTAGCGCGACAGGATGTTGTCATACATGGTGCCGGGCAGGTGGATGCGGCTGATGTATTCCTCGCCCCAACGCGCCGAATCGCCCACCAGAGTGCCGTAGACCGCCGTCTTGTTGGTTTGCAGATAGCGCAGCACCTCTTTGTAGGTGGCCTTGCTGCCGTACTCCTTACCGTCGCTGATGACGTAAACAATACGGCGGCGGCCCTTGGGGCGCGTCGAAAGTTCCTTGGCAGCCATCAGGATGGCGTCGTTGAGTGTGTGAGGCTCCTTGCGGATGGGATCCCAGCCGCCGTTGCCGCCAGCCGATTTTCCCGGCTGTAGGTTGGGATCGACGCAACTGCCATTCTGGTGGATGTTGCATCCATACAGCGGGCCACTGTTAAACGGCACCAGCATATCGCGCCCGGTCTCCTTGGTCAGGGCCAGCACGGCGGGCAAGCGGTTGCTCTGCGCGCCGGTAAAGCCGGTCCGCTCCTGTGCGCCGTTGTTGTAAGAGAAGACGGCCACTTCGTCATAGGGCGTAAGCGCACCCTGGATAGCTCCCAGAGAGGTGTTCACCTTGGCCATGATGTCAGAGGTCAGGCTCTGGTCGATGACGAATGCAATCGAAAGCGGGAAGGAATCCGTGGTGAAAAAGGAGATCGGCTCAAAGGTATTATTCTCGTAAACTTTGAAGTCGCGCCAGGTGAGGCCGGCCACCAGCTTGCCCTTCGAGTCCTTCACCGTGACAGGAACCTCGATGGCGGTGACGTTCAGGCGGATAATGTTGGCCATTTTTTCAATGCCCTCGCCTGCGGCGGGCTGGATAGGCGGCGTGGTTTGAGTATCTGTCTTGACCTGATTGATGAGTGCGTGGCCGGTGGGCGCAGGGGTGCCAGTCTCCGGCTGCTCGGAGGGATTCGAGGATGAAGGCAGCTCAGAAGACTCTTCTCCTGCACCAATGCCGGGAGTAATCGGGCCATTCACGTCTGACAGGGGCCGGGGCGTCTGGGGAGATGGCGCGTCAGGCACAGGGGTTTGTTGCTGTTGTTGGGCCAGAGCCGCAAAACTCAGGCTCGTACTCAGAAACGCGGCCAGCGCTATTGCTGTAAGACCTTGCTTCACAGGAATTTAGTCCTCCAAGAACGCTGTGGATCGTTGACAGCTCATCGCTGGCCGTGATTGCCAAAGTCCAGAGATGGACCCCGGATGCACCCTACCGCGGGAAGCCGGCCAAAGAGAGCCTCAACCGTCAGAGTATCAGACGCGCCAGAGCCGCGCTGGTTGCGGCAATCGGAAAGACTGCAATTGCTTTTTTCAGTGTCCCGGCTTCGCCTGGGGTCCAAAATGCGATTGAATTCGCAGAGTCGCTGACACGGCTTGCTCCGGCGTCCTCGTCGCGCTGTGCAAAAGAGGCTTGAAAGACGCCCGTACTGCCCTGTTTCTGGACAAAAAATTACCTTCGTATGGTTACGCGTAATCTGGCGCTTCACACAGTTCCTCATTAACATCGGCTCATGTAGAAATTACTTTAGCCCTTTTCACTGGGGCGAGAGAATTTCCAAAGGAGCCTGCCATGATGACCAACTGTGCTGTCGGCGAAGACTTTGAGATCAGCCCCCGCTTTCGTCGCACCGTGGAGGAGCGGATTGCGCGCCTGGAAAAAGACGCCGCCTTTGACGAGGCGCAGGTGGAGCATCTGACCGATGGCGACCACATCCGCCGGCATATGCGGCTGGTGGCCATTCAGCGGGCTGAGGCTCTGCGAATGCGGCTCTTTCTGGATCGCGCAAATACCCGCCTGCCCAGGCCGATGATTGCGCTCTGACGCTCTGGCGCTGAATTATACCTATATAAAATGACAAGGGCCGCGCCTCGGACAGGGAGGAGCGGCCCTTGCCGCATTCCAGAGAAAGTCGTCTAATCAAGCGGCCGGAGCGGTCTTTCCCTGCCGGAGTGCCTCCGCGGCAATCATCAGCAGAATTCCGGCGATCCACAGCACGTGGCCCACCAGCGGAACCAGCGGAATCATCACGAAAAGAATCCAGGTTCCAGCGATGAAAAGCGCAATCGTTCCGGCCACGATGCGTCGCGGCCAGATGAATTTCGGCATGAGCAGCAGGATCAGGTAGAGCAAAATCAGCGGATTGATCCAGCCGCTCAGAATCGCCAGAAAGTATTTGGAGTGCCAAAGCTCCGCGCTGCAGGAGTTCACCAGCGTCATCCAAGCGCATTTGTAGCCCGGAAAGACATCCGGAGCGTCACCGCCGGGGAAGGCTTTCTCGCGACACGCGGGCAGAAAAAAAGCCGTCACATAAATGCAAAACCCCAGAATGCGGCTGATCACCACCGCGCGAGAAACCATTGCACTGCGAGCGCCTTGCGCCATCGAAGCCTCCTGAATAGACCATCATAGCCGATGACCGCCCGCGAGCACCGCATCGGCAATGCGCGCCGCCTCTGCCGCAGGACGCGCCGCATGAACGCGCACCATGGACGCCCCATGCAGAATGGCCGCCACCAGCGCCGCCAAGCTGGCCGTCTCGCGCGCCTCCACCGGCGCATCGCTGCCGTGATGCAGCGGGGCCAGCGTCCGGCCCAGAAACGACTTGCGGCTGACCCCGGCCAGCAGCGGACGGCCCAGCGAAAGCAACTCCGCCTGCCGCGCCAGCAACGCGTAATTTTCCTCGAAGCGTTTGCCGAAGCCGTAGCCGGGATCGAGAACGATCGCCTCCGGCGGAATTCCTGCTGCCGCCGCAGCCGTCAAACTTGCCGCCAATCCCGTGCGCACCGTTGCCAGCAGCTCGTTACTTGCCAGCGACGGCTGCGCAAGCCACTGCTCGGGCCGGCCCCGCGTGTGCATCAGGATGATGCCGCAGCCGGCCTCCGCGCAGACCGAGGCCATCTCCGCATCCCAGGCAAAGCCGCTCACATCGTTGATAATCTCCGCGCCCGCCTTCAGCGCCTCCCGTGCCGTCGCCGCTTTGTAGGTGTCCACGGAGACCACCGCATCCGGCCTTGCCCGCAGAATGCCCTCCAGCACTGGCAGCAGCCGCGCCTGCTCCTCTGCGGCGCTGACCGCCGGCGCCCAGACCGACCCAGCCGCTCCGCCCGCCCGCGAGCCTGCTCGTGAACCGGGCCGCGTGCTCTCTGCGCCCAGGTCGAGCAGGTCGGCTCCCTCGTCGAGCAACTCCAGCGCATGAGCCACGGCTGCCTCCGGATCGAAGAACCGCCCGCCGTCGCTGAAGGAATCGGGCGTGATGTTGACCACGCCCATCACCAGCGTGCGGCGGCCCATCTCCAGCGCGCGGCTGCGCAGTTGCCAGAGCGTGATGGTTCGGCTGCAAGGAGTCATTGGCTCGATCCTGGAAACAATATCTCCTCTCGATGGTACGCCGCACGGTAAATTTGTAGTATGAGCAACGAGGTTTTAAAGAGCGAAATCCCACCGCCGCTGCGCGACCGGCTGCCGCTACCCGGGCTGGCTGCGATCTGCCTATATCTGCTGGCGTTGGCCGGAGTCATCATTCTGGGCGTGGTGGGAGGACGGCACTATCCGCCGCTGTTTCTCGTCTTTGCGGCCTGCTTTATCGCCTGCAGCGCCGGCCTGCTGCTGCTGCTGCGCTGGGCCTGGGCCATGGCGCTGGGCGCGGTCTCGCTGCTGGCCGCCTACGACCTGTGGATCTTTTTCAGCCAGCACGAGACGCCCGTACTCGTCCAGGGTTTGCTCAACCTGGTCTTCTTCCTTTATCTGGTGCGCGCCGAGGTGCGCGGGAAGCTGCGATAGGGCGTGACCCCTCAAAATTAAGAACGCCACCCTTCGGGTCGAGAAATGAATATGTTTGGAATCAGCCCAGTAGCTGACGGATCATCCTGAGAAACATCATAGTATCCGCCAGAATCAAGTTGAAAAATGGGCACTCCTCGCTTGGTGATGACTACAGGAATCTGCGTAGCCGCCACTTCATTGAAGACAGACAGACAGTTTGCGCGGAACTGGCTGGCACTTATAGTCCGCATGGTCGATAGTCCTCATTGACTTTATCGATCCATATTGCTGTGTCCATCATGGTCATATTACAAGCCACTGATAAGTTCAGAAGTGAATCAACCGCTCCGCACTCACTGGCAAATGCTCTTCAGCTTCTCAACGGGCTTGTCCTTGAAGGGCGGGTAAGGCAGGCGGCGCGCGTCCATAAACTGGTCGGGCAGAGTGCCGCCATACTGGAGCGCCGCGCCGGGGTTCTGGGCGTAGACAGGGTTCTTCTCGACCTTGGCCAACGGGGCAAAGCGAAATCCCTCCTTGCGCAGCAGGTCGAGGAGGTCGGGCAGCATCAGGGTGGTAAAGGCCGTGGCGTGCAGCAGCAGCACGTTGGGAATCTCATGGCCGAAGGCGATGCGCTCCTCCTCGCGGCCCAGCCGCAGATATTCGGCGGCATTCTCCAGATAACTCTGGCGCAGCCATGCGATGGACGCCTCGTCCTTGCGGGCGGAGCAGCGCCCGTAGGCGTCGTTCCAGGCGTAGTCCTCAAAGTCCAGCGTCACCTGGGCGACGCGGTAGCCGTGCTGGCTGAGATAAGCGCGCACGGCGTTGCGTTTTTCCATGGTGTCGCCCTCCCACAGATAGGGATAGCGGAACCAATGCCAGTCGCGCGCGCCGCCATACTCGGCCAGCGCCGGCTCGTCGCGGGCAATCTCGCGCTCAAAGGCCTCGAGGGTGTTGCCGTTCAGCGAGAGGTGCGACCAGGTGTGGTTGCCGATATTCATCCCCGCGTCGATCCAGATGCGCAAAGCTTGCTGGGCGTCGGGGTCGTTCTCCAGTTTGACGGCATTCACAAATCCGTAGGTGCCGGTGAGGTGATTGGCAGTCAGTTCGGCGGTCAGCGCAGAGGCGATGCGCGCGCGTAGGTCACCCTTCGGCAGGCTGCCGGCGGCGGGCAGATCGTCAAAGGTCAACGCAACAACAGGGTGCTTGTCGAGGGACTCAGTGTAAGGTTTTCCTTTTCGCGGCGAGGCGGAGTGGTAGGACGACTGCGCCGCCAACGGCGTCATCGCCGCCATGCAAAAAGTGATTCCCAGCAAGATAAACCAACGCCTCATGCGAAATTACTCTCCCTGAAGGTATAGACGTGTTACTCACCGATATGGATCAACGCGCTCGGCGACCTTGTACCATTGCACCCGCTACAATCATAAGGTGATGGAACTGGTGCAGATCTCCCCCGTCCGCAGCGCCCCCGCGCCCAAGCCCGCGTGGCTTAAGGCGCGCGCCCCTGCGGGCGAAAACTATCACGGTCTGAAGCGGCTGGCCCGCTCGCTGCAACTCCACACCGTCTGCGAGAGCGCCCACTGCCCCAACATCGGCGAGTGCTGGCAGGCAAAAACCGCGACTTTCATGATGCTGGGCAACCTCTGCACGCGCCGCTGCGGCTTCTGCGCCGTGCCCAAGGGACGGCCTGAGTCCATTGACTTTGACGAGCCGCGCCGCGTGGCCGAGGCCGTCTCCGCGCTGGGTCTGGAGTACGCCGTCATCACCAGCGTCAACCGCGACGACGATCTGCTGGGCGGCGCCCGCGCCTTCGCGTTGGTCATCAGCGAGATTCGCAGACAGGCTTCCGGCTGCTGCGTCGAAGTGCTGATTCCCGATTTTCAGGGCAACGCCGAAGCTATCCGCACCGTCGTCGAGGCGCGGCCCGACGTGCTCAACCACAACATCGAATCGGTTCCCCGGCTCTATCGCGCCGTGCGCAGCGGCGCGCGCTACCAGCAGAGTCTCCGGCTCCTGCAACTCGCCAAGGAGATTTCGCCCGATGGGGTCACCAAGTCCGGCGTAATGGTGGGCCTGGGCGAAGAGACCGCCGAGCTGCTCGCAGTCTTTCGCGACCTGGCAGCCGCCGGTTGCAACATTCTCACCATCGGCCAATATCTGCGCCCCTCGCGCGACCACCTGCCCATGGCGCGCCTCTACACCCCGCGCGAGTTTGCCGAACTGAAGACCGAGGCGCTCCGACTCGGCTTCCGCCACGTCGAGAGTGGCCCGCTGGTTCGCTCCAGCTACCACGCCCACGAGCAGGCCGCGGCGACGGGAATGACTATGTTGGCGTAGCGGGTTAACGTTGGTAGAGACCGTGGATCACTCCACCTTCAGCATCGAAGCATTTTTCAATGATTTCGTAATATTGAGAGTCATTATGTTCGAAATGTCGAAATACAGCATAGGCGACCAGATCAGCCAATTGAATCAACCGCGACGCTTTGGAATCGAGAAAGACTGGAACTTCTGCATAGTTCCGGGTCACCCCATATTGGTGACCAGTGTATTTGAAATCTCGAGCGAGCGTTTGGATTCTTGCTTCAGTATTAGACTTGTCCAGAATGATCAATCCGCGCTGCTTATCATTTTTGCTTCGGTATAAACGCATCAGGTATTGGTCAAAGCGACTGCAAATCTGGGTAAATGCTACTTCCGCAATATCTTGGCCAGAAAAATTCTGTTTCTCCAGTACTGCGGCAAAAAGGCGAATATCGCGCGGATGATGACGCTGAAGCGTTGAAAGTGCATCCTTCATTGCTTGAATTCGATCGGGAACGTGATGTGCGTCCCATCCATCTCTGCCCGTGCGCATCGGCGAACCGTGAAGTTCAACGTCGTATGGACAACAGGGATCCCGCGCAAAGCGCAATGCGATTTGATTGAGTTCTTGTTCAATCCAATGTGTCGAACGTTCAAAGATGCTTAACCCGCCGAGAACAAAATGCCGTTGTTGCGGGTCGGCAACAGAACCGGATTCATCGAGATAAAGGAGATGCATGGCCCTCCCAGAGAGAAAATCTTCTCGTGAAACTTCTGACAAAATGAAAGGGGCCATACAAGATGGCCCCAAGAGGTCGGCCGGGAGGGTATAAACCCTAAGCACCGAAGAAATCGGCACACCCAACCGAGGCTTTAGTTTACATCAATAGTCAAACTTGTCAACTATTTTTTCCATAGATAGTTTGTGGTTCATGTATATATATGTATTATGTATAACTTAGATGGTATTATAGTGCACGATTGGGTGAACTCAGGCGACGCTCGTGGTTCATCGCGGAAACCCACACATTTGTATCAATGACGACGATCATTGGGTGGTAAGAGCCAGCTTGGCTTCTCTCTCAGCCCGCATCTCCGCACGGAGTTCCTTCACCAATCTCGGTACATCCTCCTCGGTGTATCCATGCGGGTTGCGCGTCTCCGCATATCTGCCGATCTCATCGAAGATGGCGCTGATTCTCTGGCCATGGTACTGCCGAAAAGCCTCCCGCATCAGTTCGCTCATCGAGCGATTTTCCTGCTTGGCAAGAGCTTCGGCGGAGGCCGCCATCTCGGGCGGCATACTGATCGAAAAAACACGCGAACGACGTGGATTCGAATCCATTCTTACATTGTACTACAATGTAAGAATATTAGATTATCCTTGCAAGTCCATCCGTCAATCTTGTACCATCTAGGGCGAAAGGAAAGCAAACGTGACCTCCCTCCGCAATCCATCCGACCGCGACAGCATGATCCAGCGGCTCCATCAACTCACCCCCGACACCCAGCCCCGATGGGGCAAGCTCGACGCCGAGCGCCTCCTCTGTCACCTCGCCGACACGCTCTCCATGTCTCTGGGCAACCTCTATATTCCTTCGGTGAACAAGAGGGCATTCCAGCACTTTCCGCTCAAGCACCTGATGCTCTACGTTTTTCCACTCCCCAAAAACCTTCCCACGGCACCGGAGCTGCTCTTGAGCACCCCAGGCAACTTCGAGGCCGACCGGCAGCGCGTCGTGACCTTGATTGAGAAGCTGGCCGCCACGCCCAACCGGGAGGGTGCCGAGCATCCCTTCTTCGGCCAGCTCACCAATGACGAGTGGAATGTCTTGCAGTGGAAGCACACCGATCACCATCTGCGGCAGTTCGGCGTTTGATGCGCAACCATCTCTGACTAGACTACCCACCGCCGGAATTCGCTAATATATTGTTTTGGATGGAAAGAGGGAGAACGATGGCAGCTTCGATCATGGCCGGTATTCCGGCGCTCAAGGAACTCAACGCCGACCTGCGCCGCCGCATGGACGGCGCCGTGGCCACCTTCCAGGCCAATCTGGCCGCCACCCGCACCGGCCGCGCCAGCGTGCATATGCTCGACCAGGTCAAGGTGGACTACTACGGCACGCCCACCCCCATCAACCAACTGGCTCAAGTCTCCTCGCCGGAGGCGCAGATGATCGTCATCGCGCCCTGGGATCCCACTGTCTTGAAGGAGATCGAGAAGGCCGTGCGCGCCGCCGACCTCGGCTTCAACCCCATCTCCGACGGCAAGCTGCTGCGCGTGCCGGTGCCGCCGATGACCGAGGAGCGCCGCCGCGATGTCTGCAAGCACATCAACCGCGACCTGGAAGAGCATCGCACCGCGGTTCGCAATGTCCGCCGCGACGGCAACGACGCCCTCAAGAAGCTGGCCAAGGAAAAGAAGATCAGCGAGGACGAGGAGAAGCGCGCGCTGGAAGAGGTTCAGAAGATGACCGACGAAGAGATTCGCCGCATGGAAGAACTCTGCCGCAAAAAGGAAGCCGAAGTGATGCAGGTCTGAGGAGCGGGTATCTCCGTCTCAATAGCGCTGCGAGAACTCCGGCTCAACGGGATTCTCAAAGAGCGAGGCGTCGCGGGTGACGATGGTCAGCCCGGAGGGCGTCACGAAGTAGCGGCGCTTGTCCTCGACCGGATCGAAGCCGATGATGGTGCCTTCGGGAATGTGCACGTGGCGGTCGATGATGGCGCGGCGAATGCGGCAGTGCCGTCCGATATTCACGTGGGAGAAGATGATGCTCTGGTCGACGGTGGAGTAGGAGTTGACGCGCACATCCTGCGAGACCACGCAGTTGGCCACCGAGGCGCCGGAGATAATGACGCCGGCGGTAATCACCGAGTTGACCGCCATGCCGGAGCGGCCCGGCTCGCCAAAGACGAACTTGGCCGGCGGATACTGGCGCATACGGGTGCGGATCGGCCAGTTCTTGTCGTAGAGGTTGAAGGTCGGCGAAACCGAGCAGAGGTCCATGTTGGCGTCATAGTAGGCGTCCAGCGTGCCCACATCACGCCAGTAGAGCGCCTGCTGCTTGTTCTCGTCCACAAAGCTGTGGGCCATCATCTTTTTCTTGCCCAGCATTCCGGGCAGAATGTCGTGGCCGAAGTCGTGCTTCGAGTTGGGGTTTTCCGCGTCCGCGATCAGCGCCTTCAGCAGCACCTCGGTATTGAAGATGTAGATGCCCATCGAGGCATCCACGGCGTTGGGATTGAAGGGCGAGCGGAAGCTGGTGGAGGCCGGCTTCTCCTGGAAGCCGAGAATCTCTCCGGTCCTGCCCACCTCCACCACGCCGAATTGCCTCACGTCGTCGGGCGAGATGGGCAGCGTGGCGATGGTGACCTCGGCGCGGGTCTCCTTGTGATACTCCAGCATACGGCTGTAGTTCATCTTGTAGATGTGGTCGCCGCTGAGGATGATCATGTACTTGGGCTGCTCGCTGCCGATGGAATAGATGTTCTGATAGACCGCATCGGCGGTTCCCATATACCAGTTGGAGCCGGTGCGCTGCATGGGCGGCAGCAGCTCAAAGAACTCGCCCAGCTCCTGCGCCACAATGCCGGTCCAACCCTCGCGAATGTGCCGGTTGAGCGAGAGCGCCTTGTACTGTGTGAGGATGAAGACCTTGCGCAGGCCGGAGTTGATGCAGTTGGAGAGCGTGATGTCGATGATGCGATAGTGCCCGCCAAAAGGCACGGCCGGTTTAGCGCGATCCCGCGTGAGGGGAAAAAGCCGCTCTCCCGCTCCGCCAGCCAGCAGTACGCCAAGTGTGTCTCTCATGTCCATTGGTCCCTGCCTCCGTACCGATTCGCGCCGACGCGCAACGCGCCGCTCTCCCTTACAGCATAACTTCCGTTGTCACTTTACGCCCAGCAAATGCCGATGACTTCGGCGGCACCTTTTCACTTTATCGAAGAAGACCGCCCGTACAAACAAAACCGGAGCCGCCGCCGATGTGATTTCATCGCGGGGACTCCGGTTTTGGGAAGATTGCCGATAGGGTGCGCCGCTTGCGGAAGCCGCCCAGCGACGGTCTGCTACCGCTTCTTGCTGAACTTGTACTCCGCCCCTACCGAGATGCCGAAGTTCCAGTTGGTATGCGGGCTGGTCACTGCCGGCACGGTGGTGTAATTGAAGCCGTAGCGGGTATAGAGCGCATCGGGCGTGATGCGGAAGACCCAATGGGCGGAGCGGTTCAGGTCAATGTGGCCGCCGAAGATCGCCGCCGGGGCGATCTGGTTGTCATAAAAACCCTCCGTCCGGGCTGGATAAGGATTCAATGTCGTAGGCGGACCCAGATGCGCATCGAAGTAAGCTCCGCCCACCAGCGCATGACCAATCAATGCGCCGTGCTTGTTATGCGGCCCCAGGATCTCGGCGCCGCCGGCAAACAAATACTCGCTGACGAACGGCCCGTGGAGAGCCTGTGGATTCGTAGTACCGCCGCCGCTGCTGCCCAGATAGGAGCGGCCAGAGCCCTCGACGCCCAGGCGTTTGGTCAGCCAATAGGAGCCGGAGAGGTCGAGACCGCCCAGATTGGCCCCTTGCAGGGCGACCGGGCCGGCGGCGATGTGGCCATAGGCCATGCCTAGCGAAAGATCGTAGCGGTTGTCGTAGCGCACATTCGCCAGCGGATCGGTGGAGATGTAGGTGCCATTACCGGCCATCGGAGAGGCGGTGCTTTGTGCCTGTGCGCACGTCCCGAAGGACAATGCCAGGGCAGCTATGGCGACAACAGAGACGGAGAAACAAACGTGTAGGCGCATTCTTTTCAGCTTACAGGACGATACCGGCAATGGACAATGGCAGTTTTTCCCTTCATGGCTGGCAACGCTCCCTCCAGCGCGCCCAAACCAGATAACGGGCTGTCTTAATATCTTCGACGGAGGCCTCGGCCCATTGGGCTACCACCGACTCCGGTTCGAGGGGCGGCGCGGTATGGGTGCGCCAAAGCAGCGGCAACTCGTTGAAGATCAGTCCGGCACGGGGCAGGTGGCTGGCGCGGGAGACCACCTCCGCCGAACGCCAGCCGTGCGCCTTCATGATCCGCTCCGCGAAGCAGGCATTTTCGATCGTATCCCGCGCCTGCGGCTCCACAAAGAGAGCCGTTGCGGGAATGCCTTGAGCCTCTGCGCTTCGGGCCATCACCTGTGCCTCGGTGAAGTGATTGTGGGTCGCTCCTCCGGTCAGAATCAGCCGCGGCGCCACTCCCCGCTCGTACTCGCGCACCCCTTCGCTGACGCGCGCCAACTGCCCCGGCGTGGGGTTGCCGTCGCTGTCAGCCGGATAGCCCAGCACGATGATGGCGTCAAAGCGGGTGAGCGCGGTGTTGGAGGGGGGGGCCAGCAGGCGAGCAACCGCACCCAGGCCTAACAGGCAACAAATCAGCACGAAAGCCGCCAGCGTCACCCGCAACTGCATACTCAAGCGGTGACGAGCCGGCGTGCGCCGATGGCTGACTCTGCGGGCGGGCGTAGCGCGGCTTGGACGCGTGGCGGTCATGGCAACTCCCATCCTCAACTCTAACGCAATCGCTTCAGTCCAACTTCGCGGGCGATCCCCAAGCCGACAAGACGAACTCGCTCAATGGTTTGCGCGTGCGTGGTGCGATTTCCAGAGCAAGCAGTTCTTGCTGGCTCAAGGCTGAGGACTCGCCCTGGTAGCCGAGCGCGATAACCGCGCCGAGGGCGTAACTCTCTGGTATTTCAAGCAGTTGGCGGGCGGCTGCCTGGTCGTAGCCGGCCATCTGGTGAGAGGTGAGGCCAAGCGCGGCGGCTTGCAGCGTGAGCAACTGGGCGGCTGCGCCCAGGTCATAGAGGGCATTGCGGTTGTCTACGCCGTTGTGGCTGAATTTGGTGCTCGCCGCGCCCAGCATCAGCACCGGAGCCGCCGCCGCCCAGCTCTGGTTATGGCTGCTCAGCGTCGAGAGTATCTTCTGATATGTCGATGAGCCGCGCCTGCCGACCAGGAAGCGCCAGGGCTGCTCGTTGAAGGAGGAGGCGGCCCAGCGGGCGGCTTCGAAGACTTTGCTGAGGTCGGCGGGGCTGACCTCGCGGTCGGCAAAGGAGCGCGCGCTCCAGCGGGAGAGGATCGCCGGCAAAACGCCCTCGACGGCGGGGGCCTGCTTGAGGTGATTGACTTCAATGGCGGATAAGGTCATGAAGAGAACTCCGTGAGAAAGGATAAACAGCAACCCTTTGATTCGAGGAGATGACTATGGATTCCTGTTTCGCTAGTATTGCTTATTGTGCATTGATTGACACTCACGGATAGATGCGGTGCAAGGTGCGGGCAAAGGGGATGGTCTCGCGCACGTGGTCGAGTCCGCAGATCCAGGCGACGGCGCGCTCGATGCCCATGCCGAAGCCCGAGTGCGGGACCGAGCCATAGCGGCGCAGGTCCAAGTACCACTGAAAGGCTTCCTTGGGCAGGTTGTGCTGCTCGATGCGCGCGTTCAGCAGCTCATAGCTGGAAACGCGCTGCGAGCCGCCGATGATTTCACCGTAGCCTTCGGGGGCCAGCACATCGACGCAGAGGGCGAAGCGCGGGTCGAGCGGATCAGGCTCCATGTAAAAGGCCTTCACGTCGGCGGGGTAGCGATGGACCATGACGGGCCGGTCAAATTGCGAGCTGAGCCAGGTCTCGTCGGGCGAGCCGAAGTCGTTGCCGTACTCGAAAGCCGCCTCCAGGTGGCCGTCCTTGTGCGCCTGGTTGAGCATCGCGACGGCTTCGTCGTAGCGCAGGCGCGGGAAGGGCGGGCAGATGGCGGCGAACTTCGCGGCGTCGCGGCCAATGACGGCGAGCTCCGAGGCGCGGTTCTTGAGCACCGATTGGACGATGTGCGAGAGGAAGTTTTCCGCGAGTTCGAGAAGGCCGTCGAGGTCGAGGAAGGCAACCTCCGGCTCGATCATCCAGAACTCGGTGAGGTGGCGGCGGGTCTTGGATTTTTCGGCGCGGAAGGTGGGGCCAAAGCTGTAGACCTTGCCGAGGGCCAAGGCGGTGGACTCGATGTAAAGCTGGCCGGATTGGGTGAGATAGGCCGGGTCGCCGAAGTAGTCCACCGGAAAGAGAGTCGAGGTGCCCTCGCAGGCGGCGGGCGTCAGGATGGGCGGGTCGGTGCGGATAAAGCCGTTGGAGTCGAAGTACTCCGCCGCCGCGCGCATAATCTCGGCACGGATGCGCAGGATGGCGGCCTGACGCGGCGAGCGCATCCACAGGTGGCGACGTTCCATCAGGAAGTCGACGCCGTGCTCCTTGGGCGTGATCGGATAGGGATCTGATTCGGGGACGCGCTGCACGACGTCGAGGCCTTCCACGTCCAGTTCGTAGCCGCCGGGCGCGCGCTGGTCGGCGCGGACCTTGCCGGTGACGATGACGCTGGATTCCTGCGTGAGGCCTTTGAGCGCCGCGAAGACCTCGGCGGGAACGCTCTTGACATGGGCGACGCCCTGCACGGTTCCGGTGCCGTCGCGGAAGATGGGGAAGAGCAGCTTGCCGCTCTCGCGCAGGTTGTAAAGCCAGCCGCGCAGGGTGACGGACTGGCCTTCAAATTGGCCTAACGTTGCGATGGTTGCGATGGGATTGGCTTCGGGCATCGAGCACCTCGGCGGCTGGTCTGGCCGGAGATTCTAGGATAGCGCGGGCGCGTGTTGCGCGTTACTCCTCTTCCTTCGCCGGCGCGATCTCTTCCTTGGCGGGGTCGAGGGTGTGGAAGCCCTCGCATTTGGCGGCCTCCAGCAGCAGCGCCGAGGAGGAGACGAAGATGATCTCGGTGCCCTGGAACATATCGCGGGCGACCGTGGCGGCGGCCAGTTGCAGGGTGTCCGGCCAGCGCAGCGTGGTGCGGTCCAGCAGTTGGCGCGCGGCCTCCAGCACCGCCGGATTGAGCGGCTCCTGGACCATGCGCGCGGCCTCCATGCGCAGGCACTCCAGCGCCGCGGTGGCGTCTTCCGCGCTGATGCCGCTCGAGCGCTCGCGCCGCCGGATGGCCGCGTAGACCTCCAGTGGCGTGGAGGCGGAGATCAGCTTGCGGTTGTCCTCGACGGCCTCCATGAGGCGGATCAGTTCGGCGGTACCCTGCTCCTGCACAAAGAGCTTGGCGAAGGCCGTAGCTTCAAGAAAGTAGCAGCTCACAGGTTGCCTCGTTCCTCTTCAATGGCTTCGGCGATGGACTCACCATGCGCCGCGACCGGGTGGAAGCGCTGCGCCTCGTCGGGCATACCGGCCTCGGCGCGGTTGAGACGAATGGTGGTGGTGGGATAGGCCGGAGTCTTGGGGTTGGCGATCTTGCTGGTGACCACGACGCCGCGCTGGATGGCCTCTGCGAGGACGGCCTGACGTGACTCGGGATGCTGATTCCAGCGGAAGGCCTTGCGCGGCAAAAAGGAGTCGCGGAACCACTTGAGAGCGATAAATGCGTGACCGCCGCGCTCGGCCTCGGCCAGCGCCGCGCAGAGTTCCTTGACGCGGGCGTCCAGGTCGGCGGGAATTACCGCTTCCTGGCTATCGTCGTCAAAGGCGTGTTCGACGGCAGCGCGAGGCGCGCGGGCTGGACGCGGCGGCATCTCTTCGCCGTCGATGCGCTCAAAGTAGATGCGCACCTCGTCTTCCTCCGGCGACCAGGTATCTGCCATGGCGTTGCGGCGTTTGCTGCGGCCGTTTTCGCCGCACAGCTCGACGATGGCCTGATAGCCGGGAGGAGCCAGAAAGGGCAGGGCTTGCGCCAAGCCTGGATCGGCCGAGGAGGCCAGTTCGTTCAGGGCATCTTCGATAATCTCTTCCGCGTCGGGAATGCTGATGTTGCCTGTTTCTATACTGTTTGACAATTTCATTTTTCTTCTCCGTATGCCGCAATCCATCTCCCGCTTCGCGGCCACATCTCCGGCTGGCATCAAGGCCTGGTTGCGGAGTTTGAGGCGTGCGTGGAAAATCGAGAGCAGCCTTAGTTCTAAATTTCATTCACTTCTGCATATCCGTGTGACAGCACGAAAACAACAGAAATTCCCCAGGGAATATCCGGGCAACGCCTCGCTGCGGAGCAGAATTTGTTTGAGGGGCTAAAGCCAAATTCACAATTGGCCCATCTAACGGCGCGGACTCTATCAGGGTAAAACCCCGGCCTTCCGGCCTTCCTATCAAAGCAACGAGTATTTTTCGCAGATTGTAGATCCCAAGTCTTGCAAAGCGTCAACTTAATTCAGGATTTCCTAGCTAATCCCTTTGAAACTAATCTTTCACCAGTGTAACCGAAGAAAACGGGCGTGGCGCAAAAAACTCTTTGCGCCGCCGTTCGGATCATTTGAGCAGGTTCTAGTTGAAGTAGGCCTTGTTCTTGGCGGCGAAGTGCGCCTTGTCAGCGGGCAGTTCGTCTTCAACAAAGATGGCGCTCGAGGGGCAGACCGAGGCGCAGTTGCCGCAGTCGATGCACTCGTCGGGGTTGATAAACAATTGGGAGACGCCGCCTGCCTCTTCAGCCGTGGCGGGCGCAATGGCGGCGGTGGCGCACTCGGCGGCGCAGATCAAATCCTTGGTACAGGCATCGGTAATTACATAAGCCATGATGAAACTCCTTGGGCGCTGGGGCGCTCCAGGCGCCTGCGTCCTACAGTCAAGGCTATCCAGTATGGCGCGCCGTCTCCGTGACTCAGGTCACAATGCGGAGGAGCCATATGCCGAAGGTAATTAGCGCCGGAGAAGGAAATCGCCTAACGCCAATCGTCGCGGGCGCTCATCAGACCTTCGCTCATCACGGCGTCAAAGCCGGTGTGCTTTTTGATGAAGATTTCGCTGAAGGCACGGTCCTGGCGGAGCAGGATTGCCTGCAAGCGGACCAGTTCCAGCAGCGCCAGAAACATGGCGATGAGCGCCCGCTCGCTGTGGGTGTGGCTCAACAGAAGACGTAGGGCAACGGGCTTGTCTTCCATGGCGAGGCGGCGGCCAAGAAACTGAATCATCTGGCCGACGGTGACCGAGTCCTCGCTCACATCCAGCACGGGGCGCTTGCGAGCGCGCTCCAGAATGTCGCGGAAGATGCGGACCAGATCGACGGTGTCGGCGGCGATCTCCGGCTCGGCGGCCTCGTCGTCCTTGAACTCGCGCGCGCCGGGATTGGTCCAGGTGGCGGCTTCGAGCATCTGCTTTTGTTGCAGCATCTGGGCGGCGTTCTTGAAGCGCTCGTGCTCCAGCAGCCGCTCCACCAGCTCGCGGCGGGGGTCTTCAGCGGCCTCTTCCGGACCGGAGCCGGAGCGCGGCAGCAGCATCCTGCTCTTGATGTGGATGAGCAGCGAAGCGGTGTAGATGAACTCGCCGGCTACGTCCACATCGCTGGCCTTGAGCTGATTGACGTAGGCCAGAAACTGCGCGGTGATGGTGGCGATGGGGATGTCATAGATGTCGATATCCTGCTTGCGAATCAGGTCCAGCAGCAGGTCAAGCGGGCCGTCATAGACCTGGCCGACGATGATGGAAAAGGGAGATTGCTCGCTGCTTTCGTCCAGCTTCTTTTGCCGCGCGGCCAGTTTGGCCGCAGCCTTTTCGGCGGCGATTTGATTGGCCTCCTCCTCGGCGGTGGGCGGTGTGGTGAGCACCAGCGACGGCTCGGCATCGTGAACAGGCGCGACGGGTTCGACGGCGGGTTGCGGCTCAGGCGCTGGCTCAGGCTCCGCGACGGCTTCAACGACTTCGACAGTCTCCGGCAGCGGCTCGCTGCCGGCCTCGCGTTCTGCATCCGGCTCGGCGACTACTGGCAAAGAATTCTCCTCCGAGTCTAAAGCTCGACTTTCATGTTGCGGAATTTGCCTTTCATCAACTTCTTCAACCGGCTCCGAAAGAGGATCGTTTACGGGTTCGACTGTAACGAAAGCTTCGGCCTCTATCATCTCGGCAGCTTCCGGCTCAATCGCTTTTATCTCCTCGACAGCTTCGCTTGTTACTGTAGCAAGAGGCTCCAGATTTGCGACTGCTTCGTAGGTCGTATCATCAACCGGCTCTGGTTGGGCCTCAATCACAAATTCGTCTTCCATGACGGCCTCCGGCGCGGGTTCTGCCTCCGCCGCTTCCGGTTCAGCTTCAATGACGGCTTCGCTGATAACCAACTCCGGATCGGCTTCCATGACGGACACAACTTCAGCAACCGGCTCCGTGATCGGTTTGGTCACCGGCTCAGTCTGGATCGCCTCCGTCACGGCAACGATTTCGGGTTGGGGAGGCGGCTCGGTCAATGCTGTTTCTTCTTTCCTGTTTGTCGGCGGAATGACTTCTTCCAGACTCGCTTCGATTGTGTCGACAGGCTCCGCTTCCGTGACAACCTCCGGGGCGAGAACTTCCGGCTCCGCGGTGCGCGAGAAAAGGCCAAAGCCGGAGCGAATGCCGCCCAGCGCAAAGTTCAGCGCCCTTCGCCACCACGGAATGGTCATTTCAGCCATCTGCTTCTCCAAGGGCGTGGCTACAGCATTTACGATTCTGGCGTATTCAGAATTCAAGCTTCAAAGTGGATTTTTCCTCAAGAAAAAGCCACCATCTATGCACTCGTAATGTTAACAAGTGAAGCGATAATGCTCTAGCTTGTGGCGTAGTCGGAGCGATACGGCGTAAAAATGTCGAGAACCTCGGAAGCCCGGTCGGTGCAGGCCTGGTGCTCGGTGCCGCCGGCCACCAGGATGCTGTCGCCCGCGGAAAGCGTGTGCGCGACGCCCGCGACGGTGAGCTGGATTGCGCCGGAGACGACGTAGAGCAACTGCTCCTGTGCATGGCTGTGCGCCGCGCCCGCCCAGCCCGCCTCCATCTTGTGCCGGACGAGCATCATCTCCTTGCTATAGGACATCACCTGCCGCCTGAGTCCCGGCTCGGGGCGGCTCATGCGGCTGTCATCGGATTTGATCACTCCATCGCTGACGGACATTCTGTCTCCTTCGCGAATCATTTCGATCATTCTATTTCGAGGCAGCGGTCGTCAGGTTCATCTGCATCGCGGCGCGCACCTGTTCCATCGTCTGCTCGGCGCGGACGCGGGCGCAGCGGGAACCGGCGACGAGTATTTCATTGACCTGCTGCTCGCTGAAGCTGGCGCGGCGGGCCTGAATCGGCTGCAAGACCTGTACCAGGCCATCGGCGGCCCAGCCCTTGCACTCGATGCAGCCAATTCCCGCCGAGCGGCAGCCCTCGTAGACTTTCGCCATTGTCTCCGGCGTAGAAAAGACCTTGTGCAGGTCGCCGACGGGGCACTTGTCCGGGTCGCCTGTGTCTGTGCGGCGGACACGGGCTGGATCGGTGACCATCGTCTTGAGCTTCTGGCGGACGATTGGCTCCTCGTCGGTCAACTGAATGGTGTTGCCGTAGCTTTTGGACATCTTGCGGCCATCGGTGCCGGGGAGCTTGGGCGAGGGGGTCAGCAGCACCTTGGGTTCTGGAAGAACCGGGCGGCAGACGAATGCTTCGCCGGGGGGGCCTAGAGCTGTTTCAGGTAACCAAATCGGCGGAATGGGCACAGCCGGGCCTGTTCTGCCGTAGAACTGATTGAACCGCCGTGCAATCTCACGGGTTAACTCCACATGCGCCTGCTGGTCCTGTCCTACCGGCACAAAATCCGGCTGATAAAGCAAAATATCCGCAGCCATCAGCACCGGGTAGCCCAGGAATCCGTAAGTGGTCAGGTCTTTGCTGGCAAGGTTCTCCTGCATCTCTTTGTAGCTGGGGACGCGCTCCAGCCATCCCAGCGGCGTGATCATGCCCAGCAGCAGCGGCAGTTCGTAGTGCTGCTTCACCATGCTCTGCACGAAGATCGTGCATTTTGCCGGATCGAGGCCGGCGGCCAGAAAGTCCAGCGCCACCTCCAGCGTATTGGGCGTAATTCTGGATGTGTCGGCGTAGTCGGTGGTCAGCGCGTGCAGATCGGCGATGAAGAAGTAGCACTCGTACTGCTCTTGCAGCTTGACCCAGTTGGCCAGCGCGCCCATGTAGTTGCCCAGATGGAGCTTGCCGGTGGGGCGCATACCGCTGAGGACGCGCGGAAGTGAGACGGGAGTAGCGGATTCAGTCATTTGGCTTATCGATTCCAGAGTGATGCAAACGGGATGGCCGTCTTCGGCAGAGGCGGAAAAACGGCTCCTTCTATTGTAATGGGCAATTGCAACGGGAGGCGGTAATGCGGGCTCGACGCCGCTAGATTCGATTCAGCATCGAGTAGGCCATCCCCAGCACGGGAGTGAGCAGAAAGCCGAGCAGGGTGCGGGCCGCGATGATGATAAGGATATAGCTGGCCACGCCGGTGATGCGGTCGTAGACCTGAACGGCGCTGTAGGGCAGATATTGGCGGAGGATGTGGCTGCCGTCGAGCGGAGGGATGGGAATCAGGTTGAAGATGCAGAGCGTGAGGTTGAGCATCACCATCAGCGAGCAGAGCAAGGCAAGTGGCTGCGGTGTAATGTTGCCGACCTGCCCAAGTGCAGCGAAGAAGGCAACGATCACGACGCTGTGCCCGTTAGGTATGGCGAAGGCAATGGCGACAAGAACTGCGAAAGCCAGCAAGGCCAGCAGCAGATTGGAGGCCGGACCGGCGATGCTGACCAGCATATCGTCGCGCTTGTAGTTGCGGAAGTTGCGGCTGATGATGGGCACGGGCTTGGCCCAGCCGATGATGAAGCCGCCCAGATAGCCGAGGCCTATCAGCGGGCCGAAGATGGCGATGGCGGGAATCAGCAGCGTGCCGATGGGGTCCACGTGGTCGATGGGGTTGAGCGAGACGCGGCCCAGCATACGGGCGGTCTGGTCGCCCAGGCGCGAGGCCGTCCAGGCGTGGGCAGACTCATGGACGCTGAGGGAAAAGAGCAGTACGACGAATTCGGAGATGCAGAAGACGAGCTGGCTGGATTGCAATGAAACTCTCCACAGGCTGAAATCTCAGGTTAGCATGGAGGGTTGCGGGTGGCGTCAGGGGCGCTGCTCGGCGGGGTCCGGCGCGAAGACGGGCGTGAAGCCTAGCCGGCGCCAGAAACGGTCCAGCAGAGCGACGGTCTCCGGCGCGGTGCGCGTGGTGGTGCGATGGGGAATTTCACCCGCGGAGCTGGCGGCCAGGGAACTGGCTTCGGCGGCGATGGCGACGCACTGCCGCGGGCGATAGGTGCAGTTGGCCAGGTCGGCGATGGAGAGGCGCGTGGTGGGCGTGGCGAAGACCGCGCGCGGCGGGGCCATGCGGTCGAGGAGCCAGAGGATTTCCAGCTTGGATTCCAGCTCATCGGGTACGCAGTCGATGACCAGGTCGGCGTCGCGGACGGCGTCTTCGATGGTGGAAACGAAGGCCGCATTCGGCAGAGCCTCCGGCCCGAGTTGCCCGCGAAGGAACTCCTGGGCGTGGTGGAGGTTGGCGGGCATCACGTCTTCCAGCAGCACGCGAACTCCGGCGCGCGCGGTGGCCAAAGCCAGACGGCGGCCGAGCGGACCGGCTCCGATGATGGCGACGGTATCAGGCAAACGGAATGGGTTTGGCGGCCAGTGCCTGGGCAACGTCGTCGGCGCTGGGGCGAGCCTGAAGCAGATGTTGGGCCACGCGGAAGCGCTCCTCGTCGGAGAGAGTGGGAACGGTGGCCAGCACCCGGCGCAGGGTGACCGCAACGTCGTCAATGTAATTCATCAGGCGAATGGCTTCTCCGGAGAGCGGCATGGGATTCCTCGATCTTTGAAGTTCAGCTTGCTTGGCAGCGAGCGGTGACGCTTCGATTCTCCGCTGCGGAGTGGTTAAACGCCGACGCCGTACTCGCTGACTTGCCGGTCGCGGACTGAGGCGTGGTCGTAGAAGTCGTAGGGCGTGCGGTGGTTGAATTTGTAGCGGCTGCGGAGTTCGCGGCCCACATAGATGCCGAGCGCGGCCACCGCCACTCCCACCGAGAGCCAGGTGATGAGCTTCAGCGTGCTGGATTCCAACTTCTCTTCCGCGGCGGACTCTTCTGTGGCAACCGTGGCTTCGCTTTCAGTGGACATACTGACTTTCTCCTGCGTTTTAATGATAGCGCAGATTCGCTTACCGGGCAGCATGGATGCGGAAGAGCCACTCGGTCTTCTCCAACTCGGGCAGAAAGCTGGAGCGGATGGAATTGGCGGCGAGTCGGCGGAGTTCGTCGCGGGTGAAGCCATGATGGGTGTGGGCGAGCAGAAATTCGTTGGCCAGATCCGAGCCGAAGAAGGCGGGATCGTCGGAGTTGAGTGAGACCAGCAGGCCGGCGTCGAAGTAGCGGCGCAAAGGATGCGCGGCATAAGAGGGGCAGAGACCGGTGCGCACGTTGGAGGTGAGATTCAGCTCCAAGGGAATCTGGCTCTCCTGCAGATCCTTGAGGAGATAGAAATCGCGGTCAGCGGAGAGGGCGTGGCCGATGCGCTCGCTGCCGATGGCGAGGGCTTCGCGGATGGCCTCGGGTCCAGTGGTTTCGCCGGCGTGGTTGGTGAGGCGGAGTCCGGTCGCTTTTGCCGCAGCGAAAAGGCTTCGAAAAGGTTCTGAGCCGCAGCGGCGCTCATCGCCGCCTAAGCCGATACCGATGATGGACGGGTGCGCGAGGCGGAGTTCGGCGGCCTTGCGGAAGACGCGTTCGGCCTCCTCGATGGTGAAGTGGCGGACGGCGTCAAATATCCAAAGGACCGAGATGCCCAGCTCGCACAGGCCGCGCTCGCGGGCGCGCTCCAGGGCAGCAAAGATCGGCTCGAAGGCGGCGGGATCGTCCTTGCGCCAGAGATAGATCACGCCGACGGCGATGAAGACCTCGGCGTGGACAACGCCCTGCTCGGCCATATGCTCCATCATGCGCCAAGCGGCCAATTCGTAGTCTTCCGGAGTGACGAGCTGCTGCGTGACGGCGCGAAAGGCGTCGAGAAAGCCGCTGAAGTCGGTGAAGCGATAGAGAGCCTCGGCCTCGGTGAGCGTGAGCGGCTGCGCGTCGTGCCGTGCGCTCAGCTCGACCAGCGTCGAGGGCAGGATGGTGCCTTCGAGGTGCAGGTGCAGCTCGGCCTTGGGCAGGCGGCGGATAAAGGCGGCAATCTCAGACACTCATACAGTTTAGTGCGAAAAGGCATCGGATGGATTAACGTTCGTGGATTCCTGCCTCTGCCGCAAAAAACGAGTGATTATGGTCTGTCCGGCGTCTGGCGGAGTGGCACAACACAGACTCTTCCACATCTCAATCGTGTGATTTCGGCACCGGAGATGGTGCGGTTGCAGACCTTTCCAGACGACTTCTTCTTTGAGGGAACGATGAAAAAGGCGATGTGGCAGATTGAAAACCCCGTCCCGCCGCGACTCGCGCAAGTCATTGGTCTCGCGCTTATTCCATACCTCAACGAAATATGAGAAGCCTCCGCAGAATCAATCAGTATTGAGAAAGTGCGGCGATAGAACGGCATTCGACATGCTGCGCTTTTCGCTTAGCACCATTGACCTATATATCAGTGTTTCTGTTCCCTGTCTTTTAATCCCTCATCTGCGTGCGGTCGAGTATCGGAAACAGCACCATGGCGATCACCGCGTTATCCACGGCCTTCATCAGCTCCGCCAGCCAGCTCCACTGCAACTCCAAACCCAGCAGGACGCGATAGATGAAGACGTAGATGGCGCTGCACAACAGCGAAAGCAGAAAGGTGAGCATCAGGCGGATGGTGTGGTTCTCCACGTCGATGCGCACGCCCACCGATCCGGCCAGAAAGCCGGCCACGGTTTTGGCGATGCCGTTGACGCCGATGGCGTGATGGGTGAGGGCGTCTTCAAAAAGGCCCAGTCCGCAGCCCATCAGCGTTCCTTGGATGGGGTCGCGGCGCACCAGAGCAAAGTAGATGGTCACCAGCAGCGGCAGGTCAAACCAGGAGTATCCGTGCAGCAGGCGTGGCAGCAAGGCCTGCAAGACCAGCGCCAGCAACGGTGTCAGAGCATAGACCAGCAGCGGATAACTGCGAATGCCCATGTCGCGGCGATGATCGATGCCCAGGACATTCATGGCTATGGATTCCTCTCTGCTTTGGGCGGCTGGGACAAGGCAGGCTGGGCGGCGGGCGCGGCGGTTGGCGGCTTGACCGGCTCAGGTTGCGCTCCCGGCGTATAGCGGTCCGGATGCAAAGTGCGCATCAGCTTGGGAGCGGGTGCTTCGGAGGGCTTGGCGGGCTGCTGGCCGGGTTGGGCCGACTGGGCGGGAGTCGCGGTGGTGTCGGTCACCGGCGCATTGGGATCGGTGAGTCCCGGCAGACGCTCGGCCATAATCTGCGAGGCCTTTTGCTGCTCCTTGATGGACGCCGCCGCCGGTCCCTTCAACCGTTCGCTGGTGGCCATGTCTTGCTGCATCTCTTCAGAGAAGTGTGGCTCGGTGGAGGTAATCACCTGCACCTCGTCGAGCCGGTCAAGATGCGCCGCGGGCTTGACGAAGACGATAATGAAAGAGTCGCGCTCGGGATCCTGCACTACCTTTTCCACCACTCCCACGGGCAACCCGCGCGGAAAGACCTGGTCACCGCCGGCGGTAAGCACTTTTTCTCCGGGATGAATGCGCTGATCGGCGAGAATGCCCACAATCTGCAATTGCCCGCTGGCATTGCCGCGCAGGATGCCGCGAATGCGCGTGGTTTCCAGTATCACGCCCGCGCCGCTGGTCTGGTCGTTGATGGCCAGCACCTGCGCCGAAGCGGGATAGACTTCACGCACCTTGCCCACGATGCCGTCGGCGGTGATGACGGCCATGTCCGGCCTCAGACCATCCGCCGCGCCTTTGTCCAGATTGAAGACCCGCGAGGAGTCGCTGCCGCTGGTGCCCAGGGCCTGCGCCGCCAGCGTCTTGTAGATGTATTTTTCCTGGAACGCCATCAGCGCCTGCAATCGCTCACCCTGGCGTGCGTCTTCCAGCAGTGAAGCCTGCTCCAGCCGCAGCCGGTCGATGGTCTGCTGCAACTGCTGATTCTGCTCGCGGACGCTGCGCAGATCAATGTAGTTCCGCCAAAGGCCCTCCGTACCCAGCTTGGAGGTGTGAAAGAGTTGCTCCGGAGGCGTGATCACCGCATCGGCCCACAGCCGGATCAGGCGCACACTGGGCGTGTCTTGCGGGTCAAGCGTGTTGCGTCCGCTTTCGGTGCGGCGCACCTGCACGGCCAGCCCGATGATCTGCGCCATCAGGATGGCCAGCAGCACCAGAAGATTCCGATAGCGGACGAAGAACGAATCCATGGCAAAGCTCGGGCGGGCGGGAACTCAACAGAAAGCAGGAGCAATACCAGTATACTGACGGTCGCGGAAGATGAATGCTTTGCGCGGATTTGGCGATATGGATGGGTGTTTATCGGACTTCCAGTTCACACGACGCAGAAACGGGAAAGTCTGGCTGCGAAGAGGGGGTGTTGTATAACGCCATATTTGTAGTTATATTATTGTAGTGGGCGGAATCCGGTTCGAGTGGGACGAGGCGAAGAACCTCGCAAATCAGCGCAAGCACGGCGTCAGCTTCGAGGATGCTTCCGAAGTGTTTCGGGATCCGCTCTTCGTGTCTGTTAAAGATCGCATTCAGGATGTGGAGCAACGTTGGCGAACCTATGGCGAGGTAGAAGGCTCGCTTCTCATGATGGTGGCGCACACCGTACGAGAGGAAGATGGGCACGGCTCAACCATTGAGGTAATTCGTATCATCTCGGCACGATATGCAATACGGAAGGAGAGACAACGCTATGCAGACGAAAATTGTTAGCTACACACTGGACACGCTGCCGCCCATGACAGAGGAGCGATTGGCAAAGCTGCGGGCGCTGGCGGCGCGGCCTGATAGCGAGATCGATTTAAGCGATGCACCTGTGATGACCGATGAGGAGTGGAAGAACGCAGAGCGCGGCCATTTCTATCGCCCGGTGAAGCGGCAGGTCACGGCGCGCTTGGATGCGGATGTGCTGGCGTGGCTGAAGTCGCAAGGCAAGGGGTATCAATCGCGCATCAACGCGATTCTGCGGCGGGAGATGCTGACGGCGATGCGGGCGGCGGCGGCAAAGTGAGATGGAGCGAGTCTCCCAGGTCTCAAAAATCAGACCTGGGAAACCACGAAATTTCTGCGAGCGAACAGCGAGCGTCTGCCGCACCGCAGGTGCCTAGTCGATCTTGATCTTGCGCAGGAGGCGGAAGTCGGAGAGCATTTTGCCGGTGCCGAGCACCACCGAGGCCAGCGGATCGTCGGCGACGGAGACGGGCAGGCCGGTCTCTTCGCGGATGCGCTTGTCGAGGTTCTTGAGCAGCGCGCCGCCGCCGGTGAGCACGATGCCGCGGTCGCTGATGTCGGCGGAAAGCTCGGGCGGGGTGCGCTCCAGCGCGACGCGAATGGCGTTCATGATGACGGCGATGCACTCGCCCAGCGCCTCGCGAATCTCGCTGTCGTCGACGGTGATGCTCTTGGGCACGCCCTCGATCAGGTTGCGGCCCTTGATCTCCATCGAAAGCGGCTTGTCGAGCGGGAAGGCCGAGCCGATCTCCATCTTGACGTGCTCGGCGGTGCGCTCGCCGATCAGCAGGTTGTATTTGCGCTTGAGGTAGTTGGTGATGGCCTCGTCCATCTGGTTGCCGGCCATGCGCACGGAGCGCGAGTAGACGATGCCGGAGAGCGAGATGACGGCGATGTCGGTGGTGCCGCCGCCGATGTCAACGACCATGTTGCCGCCGGCCTCGGTGATGGGCAGGCCGGCGCCGATGGCCGCCACCATGGCCTGCTCGACAAGATAGACTTCGCTGGCCTTGGCGCGATAGGCCGAGTCCTCGACGGCGCGCTTTTCCACCTGGGTAATCTCCGAAGGCACGCCGATGACGATGCGGGGATGAACCAGCATCTTGCGGTTGTGGGCCTTCTGGATGAAGTAATTCAACATCTTTTCCGTGACTTTGAAGTCGGCGATGACGCCGTCCTTCATGGGCTTGATGGCCACGATGTTGCCGGGAGTGCGGCCCAGCATATCCTTGGCCTCTTTGCCCACGGCCTCCACCTCGCCGGTGCTCTTGTTGATGGCCACGATGGACGGCTCGTTGACAACGATGCCCTTGCCGGCGGCGAAGACCAGCGTGTTGGCGGTGCCCAGATCGATGGCCAGATCGCTGGAAAACATACTGAACAGCGAGCGCAGGCCGTGCGACCGCGTGGAGCGCGATGGATAACTATTCAATGACATGGGGAGACCGATCTACCTCAAGGCCTATTGTAAGGCCAGCGAGCGGCAAGCGCACGGAAAGCACGCGGAAGAGGGCAAAAACGATGTGCCACTCCGGGAACCAGGGGGGTAAACTTGGTGAGAGGAGCGGCGATTATTGCCGGAGCACGCCCTTTGACGACTGCCAATTACAGCGCGCGCCCCCGCCTCAACCCCGCCCTGGGGACGCTGGTGCTGCTCATCGGACTAAACCTGCTCAACTACATCGACCGCTACATCCTGCCCGGTGAAGTTTCACTGATCCAGCGCGAGTTTCACGCCACCGACCAGCAGATGGGCGCGCTGACCACGGCGCTGTTTATCTTCTATATGGTGGCCGCTCCGCTTACCGGCTGGCTGGGTGACCGTTATCCGCGCAAGCCGATGATTATCGCAGGCGCGGTGCTGTGGAGCCTTGCCACGCTGGCCACGGTCTGGGTTCATGGCTACTGGACCTTCTACATCCGTCAGGCATTTGTGGGCATCGGCGAGGCCACCTTCGGCATCTTTGCCCCGGCGGTGCTGGCCGACTTCTATCCCGAGCGGGAGCGCAACCGCATTCTATCCATTTTTTATGTGGCGATTCCCGTGGGCGCGGCACTGGGGTATCTGGCTGGCGGGCAGATCGGCTCCAACTGGGGCTGGCGCGCGCCGTTTTTTGTCTGCGCGCTTCCCGGCTTCATCATCGCGGCGCTCTACGGCCTGTGGGGGCGCGAGCCGGTGCGCGGCTCCAGCGACCATATCAGGCCCAACGCCGACCGCGACACCGTCTTGGGTCTCTTCCGCAACCCGGCCTTTCTCACCGCGACCTTCGGCCTAGCCACGCTGACTTTCGCCATGGGCGGCATCTCGACTTGGGTTCCGGAGTTCCTGCACAGGAATGCGGGCTTCACCGTAGCCAACGCCAGCCTGGTGGTGGGCGCGGCCACGGTCATCGACGGCATCGCCGGAACGCTCATCGGCGGCTGGATTGCCCAGCGCTGGCTGCGCACCAATCACCGCGCGCTGTATCTGCTCTCATTCTGGAGCGTGGCGCTGACGCTGCCCTGCGGCGTGCTGCTCTTCTTCGGTCCCGCCGCGTGGGCCGTGCCATCGCTCCTTGCCGCCGAGTTCTTCCTCTTCCTCAACACCGGCCCGCTGAATGCCGCCATCGTCAACGCGGTCTCCGGGCCGGTGCGCGCCACCGCCGTCTCCATCAACCTCTTCTGCATTCACTGCTTCGGCGACACCTTCTCGCCGCAGATTATCGGGGCGATCTCTGACCGCACGCGGAGCCTGCGCCTGGGCTTGGGAGCCACGCTGCTCATGATGGTCGTCTCCTGCGTGATTCTCCGCGCCGGCGCGCGCTATGCTCCGCCCCTGGAAGAGAGCGTGTGAACTGCACGTAACCAAGCGCCGCCCCGGCTACTGGTCGCAGCGCGATTGAACCGGCTTTTCTATCTCTTCAGTGCGGCGCGCAGCACACCCAAACCCTCGCCTTGGATGGTGCAGCGTCCGCTCTGGTTGCACTTGTAATGAATACTGACCGGATAATCCTGCCATCGGGAGTCGGCGGCATTTTGGCTTGACTTATCGAAATTAAATATCCGTTTGCCGCGGGTTGCGATCATGCCCGTAGTGGCGTTGAAGTTGTCGATCAGGTCGTCTCCCTCGACGGAGAAAGGCATGAGTGGAGTCCCGGCTGACTTCTTGCGTGTGGGGGCGGCTTGAGAAAATGAGCGTTCCTCATTGGCTGGCAACGCTTTGTGGCTCTGTAACATCTGCATCTGCTCGGCAAGGGTTGGGAAGTTTGTCGAATAGCTCCAGGAGGAGGCGTTGTCGTAGGCCTGCCTGGAGCAGTTCATCTCGCCCTGCGCGACGATGGCGGCGATCTGCCCATTTTGCCCGAGCTGATTCTGAAAGTCGGACTTCAAGGCGATCTGCTTGGAGCAAAGCAGCTTGCCCTGTTTATCCCTCAATTGGAGGCCAACAGAAAGAGGATGCGGCAGTTGAGCCGCCGCCAGTTCAAATGCCTCTGGCTGGCTGGGGTCGGCGGCTTCCAGCGTCAGGCTATAGATAGCCTTCTTGTCCCATTCCATCAGCAAATGCCCCTTCACCCCTGCGACGCTGGAGGTGAGCGATCCTAAATCGTTCTGCGCAATGGTGTTCTCCGGATGCCAGAAGACAGTGGCGATGAGAATGCCGAAGAGAATTCCCAGCGCAATGCCGGCCAGCGCATACTCGCGCGCCGCATTCCCCACGGGCGGCTTAACTTGCGCCTGCTTGCCCGCCGACGGCTTGCTGCGCGCCGCACTCCCCATCGGAGGCTTGGTGCGCGCCCCCTCCGGCTTGCGAGCATGATATTGGCTGTCCACGAGCGAGAACACACTAGCTGGCGTCTCAACCGTGGAGGCAATGATTCTGTAGCCGTTGCTCGGTTTTGGCTCCTCCGCAGTTTTTCCGGCGGTCTCGCGGGGGGCAGCGGGCGGGTTTGGGGCAGTGAGTTTCTCTTCGAGGTCGCGTTGGTCCCAATTGCGTCTTTTGCGGTTTGGAAACCGCTCGTCATCGTTCACCATCAGCCATTCCCCCGCCGCAGCCCGCGATCTTGATCTCTTGATCCAAGATTATTGGACCACAGATACGCTGTAGCTGAAAACCCCTGCACGGGCGAGGGCGCTGACCGGATCGTTTGTAAGGCTCTTCTTCCTGTCACGCGTTGGACTTCAGTGCTGCCTCGGCCCAGGCCACCGCCTCGGCGTGGCAGCGCATGATCTGGCCGGTTTTCAGGTGGTTGGAGCGAATGATCTGATCGCAAGCCGCCCAGTCCCCGTGCTCATGGCAGATGATCCAATAGAGCAAAATTCCCTCTGGAATATCCTTGCCCATCAAGGCATCTTGCGCTTTTTCGCGCAGCGGCAGCAGGCGGATCAGATCCTCGATCAGGATGCGCAGCATCGCCGGGAAGAGGCTCACCATGCCGATCAGGTATTGCTCGCTGGGGTTCAAGCCGCAGAGATGGGCCGCCAGCTCGCAGAAGCGCCCGCGCTCAAAGGCCATGCGCAGAATCTCCGCCGGCTGCTCGGCGTTGAAGTCGCTGGCGATGGCCAGGATGGCGATGCGCCGGAAGGTCGCCTCGCCCACCAGCATCAGCGCCGACTGGATTGAGGTCACCTCTTGACGCATGGCGCAGACCGGCGAGTTCACCAGCCGCAGCAGCCGGTAGGTGAGCGAGGCGTCGCACATCACCAACTGGCTCATGCGTTGCAGGTCAACAGGTTCGTTCTGCAAATCTTCCAGAATCTCCAGATGAACCAGGCGGTTGCCAGGAATTTTGTGGTTTTTCAGCGGCTCCGGACGGCAAAAATAGTAGCCCTGAAACAGCTCGAAGCCTTCTTTGCAGGCCTGCGCATATTGCTCCTGCGTCTCCACATTCTGTGCCACCGTGCAAACCTGTACGTCCGTTAGCCCGCGCAGAAGATTACCGCGCTCCGCCGCTCCGACCGAGGCGATATTCACCTTGACGTAATCGGCCATCTCGACCAGAGGCTGGCTCTCCGACCTTCCCATGTAATCCGAAAGCGCCAGCCGGAAGCCCGATGCCTTTAGTTTGCGGCAGGCGGATTGCAGGCTGGGCGTGGCCTCCGCCGCAGCGGGCAACTCCAGCACCGTCATCCGGGGCGGCAACACCTGTACCCATTCCTCGGTCAGCGAATCCGCCGTGCAATTCACGAAGGCCGGCAACCCGTGCGACAGCTCTTCCAGCCCGAAGATCACCGTGTTGTCCAGCATGGTTCGGGTATTCAGATTGCTATCCGTGCCCACTGCAGAATCGCGCCCGTTCCAGAACAGCAATTCGTATCCATGCACACGGCTGTGCAGGTCAAGAATCGGCTGACGCGCCACCGAGCGAAGTCCATTTGCCTGCTTTTCGGCCGATTCCGCAGCCTTGGCCACCGGAGCATGCGTCGCCATAAACAGTATCTCCCGTTCTATATATCGTGTGCTGGAGATGAAACGTGAGCGCATTTCCGCACAATCGGCAAAGGATTGGCGAAAAACGGCACAATCAGAAAAACAGCACAAGAAACTGTCCAGAAGACGGCAAATCAGGGCTTAAAAATAGACGGACGGTAAAATGCAACCGACTCCGGCGGAAGATGTACGGTCACAAGCGCCCACGCTGTCCCAGAATGCTCAGAAAGAAGCTGCTGAAGACATGCTGCACGAACATTAGCGTCGCAGCCACGGCCTCCTGCGCTACCGCGTGAAACTCAAGTACAATCGCACCATGAGTTTTCCTGCTACGCGGATGCGCCGCCTGCGCCGCACTGACTCCCTCCGCGCCTTGGTGCGGGAGACCGCCGTCACCCCCGGCAACCTGATCTACCCGCTCTTTCTCTGCCCCGGCGAAGGTGTGCGCCGCCCCGTCTCCTCCATGCCCGGAGTCTTCAACCTCTCCATCGACGAGGCCGTCAATGAAGCCGAAGAAGCCGCACGGCTGGGCATCGCGGGCCTGCTGCTCTTCGGCCTGCCGGAACGCAAAGATGAGCGCGGCTCCGGTGCCTATGACGACAACGGCATCGTCCAGCAAGGCCTGCGCGCACTCAAGGCCTCGCCCGCGTCCAAGCAACTCGTCCTCATCGCCGACCTCTGCCTCTGCGAGTACACCAGCCACGGCCACTGCGGCCTGGTCGTCGAATCCCCCGGCGGCTTTGAGGTCGAGAACGACGCGACCCTCCCTCTGCTCGCCCGCGCCAGTGTCAGCCTTGCCAAGGCCGGAGCCGACGTCGTTGCTCCCAGCGACATGATGGACGGCCGCGTCGCCGCCATTCGCCAAGCCCTCGACGACGCCGGCTGCGCGCAGACGCCCATCCTCAGCTATGCCGCCAAATTCGCCTCCGCCTTCTACGGACCCTTCCGCTTGGCGGCCGATTCCGCCCCCCAATTCGGCGACCGCCGCTCCTATCAAATGGACGGTGCCAACCTGCGCGAAGCCCTGCGTGAGATCGCCCTCGACCTCGACGAAGGCGCCGACATGATCCTCATGAAGCCCGCCATGCCCTACCTTGACGTGATCAGCGAGGCCCGCGAGCGCTTCGGTGTCCCCCTCGGCGCTTATCAGGTCTCCGGCGAGTACTCCATGCTACAGGCCGCATTCGAGCGCGGCTGGCTCGACCGCGAGCGCGCGATTCTGGAATCCCTCATCAGCATCCGCCGCGCCGGTGCCGACTTCATCGTCACCTACTTCGCCAAAGACGCCGCCAAACTGATTGGGTAAAAGGAAGGGCAAATCTTGAAGACGGAAAAACTGGCGTTAATACACGACAGCATAGTGCATTGCGCATGAAGTGAAAGCATTTTATAGCCGATACGGAATCCGAACACCCGGATCATCTGCGGGGAAGTCGCGGGTGTTTCGTGTAATGAGCAAGCGGTCCGCAGCTTGAGCGGTTGTCATGATGATGGCGTCCGGCAGCTTGCGTTTGCGCTGCTTTCGCACGGCGATGGCCTCCTCGCCGCCACTGATATACAGGCACGATAACACGCCTCAGGTGTTCTGCGAACTGGCTGAAGCTCTGGTATCGAGCGCCTTCAATCCCCTCCCAACACATCCCACGAATAGGCACACCTATCTTCCGCAAGAAACGAAGTTACATCGACCGTGCGGGATGAGCCTGCAGCAAGCGGGAAGCCTGCATCTCCTGCCGTGGTACCCAAAGCGTCCGGTCCTGCTGCGTTGCACAAAGCGCTTTCAGCTCTATTGCGACGCGTTCCACAACTCCGGCCCAGTCGCCCGGTCTGCTCTGGCGGAGCAGCCAAGCCGTCGGGTACCAGGGAGTTGCGTCGCTCTGCTGCATCCAGCGCCAGTCGCTCAGGTGCGGCAGCAGAATCCAGACCGGCTTGGCCATCGCTCCGGCCAGGTGTGCGATGCAGGTATCGGTGGTGATGACCAGATCGAGCGTCGCGATCAGCGCGGCGGTCTCGGCCAGGTCGCGGTCGCGGCTGGAGCCGTCGTAGAGCGCAACATCGCTAGGCTGCTCGGCAATCTGCTCAGCGGCCAAGCCTTTTTGCAGTGCAATCCAACGGATGCCGGGAATCCGCAGCAGCGGCAGCAGTGTGGCCAGATGGACGGAGCGCTGCGGGTCGGCCTTGTAGCGGGGATTGCCGGCCCAGGCCACGCCCACGCGGAGCGGCGCATCGTGCTGCGTCTGCCGGAGCTTCTCGGCGGCCAACTCCGGGTCGGCACCCAGGTAAGCACCCTGCCAGGGAACCGTCTCCACCGTAGTGCCGAAAACGGAGGGCAGGCTCAGCAGCGGGCATTCCAGGTCGAAGGCGGGCGGCTTGGTTCCCAGCAGCGCCACCTCTGCCAGACCGACGCGCACCGGCTCCAGCGTTTGCATCAGGCGCGATGCCGGCTCCTGCACCTGCAAAACAGCCACGCCACCGCGCTCCTCCACCAGCGCGACATAGCGGCAAAACTGAATGGTATCGCCCAGCCCTTGCTCGGCGTGCAGCAAAATCCTGCGCCCCTCGAGCGCCTCGCCCTGCCAGCGCGGCTGCGAGAAGACCCTCGGCCCGCGATGCACCTCGCGGAAGAGCCAGCGCGCCTCGTAACCCGGCCAACCCTGCCGCCAGTCGCCCAGCCGCAGTTGCGTCAGCGCCAGGTTATAGTGCGCTCCGGCGCAGTACGGATCGCGCTCCACGGCCAACTCCTGCGCACGCAAAGCCTCCTCCGCGCGGCCCAGGTCCATCAGCGAGTTGCCGCGGTTGGAGGCGGCGGCGCGGTGACCCAGCGCCTCGGCCTGCTCAAAGATCGCAATAGCCTCCTCGAAGCGCCCCTCCAGGTGCAGCAAGATGCCGTGCATATTCACGGCCTCGGCGTGCTGCGGCTCACGGGCCAGCGCCCAGCGCAGCCACTGCCAAGCTCCGGCCAGGTCGCGCTCAGCGGCGCGAAACTGGCACCAGGCTATCAGCGTCTCCACCTGCTCCGGGTTGATGGCAAAGGCCCTGCGCAGATGCGCCTCAGCCTCCACCGGACGACGGCGCTCGCGCTCCAGAATCGCCAGATTCACCCAGCCTGAGATCAGCTCCGGGCGCAGTTCCACGGCCCGCCGCAGCGCGGCCTCGGCGTAGACCTCGCGCCCCTGCTCGCGTAGCAGGCTGCCCAAATTCACCCACGCGGCGGCAAAATCAGGCCGCAGCACCAGCGCCCGCCGATAGCGCGCCTCGGCCTTCTTGAGCTTGCCCAGGCGCGCCAGCACAAAGCCGGCGGCAAACTCCGCCTCGGGCAGCCGAGGCCGGTGCGCCAGCACCTTCTCGTAGCACTCCAGCGCCTCGTCGTTGCGCTCCATCATCGCCAGCGCGTTGCCCATGCCCATCAGCGCCGCGGCCAGCCCCGGCCGGCTGCCCAGCGCCCGCTCAAACTCGCGCATCGCCTCCTGAGGGCGGTTCTCGGCCAGCCGCAGCTCGCCCAATCCCATGCGCGCTAGAGCGTTCGCGCCATCCAGGCTCACGGCATGGATGTATGCGCGCTCCGCCTCGTCGTTGCGCTCGGCGGCCTTCAACGACTGGCCCAGCGCCACCCAGGCCGTCACCATGCGCGGCGCGGCGGCCACTGCGGCCCGCGCCATCTTCACCGCGCCCGCCGACTGTCCGCTGGCCAGCGCCACCAGCGTTATGCCCACCAGCGCCTGCGGATGGCAGGGATTCTCCTCCAGCATCCGCTGGCAGCCCAGCGCCACCAGCGTTATGCCCACCAGCGCCTGCGGATGGCAGGGATTCTCCTCCAGCATCCGCTGGCAGCCCAGCGCCACCTCGGTCAAATTGCCGCTCAGCTCTTGGGGAAGATTCAACCCGCTCGCCGGCTTCATCCGGAGGATGGGGGCCTCGCCCCGGTGCTGCGCGCGTTTGGAGTAAAGTGTGCTCACGGCGGAGAAGCCCTCACCTGGACGCTAGGGAGGCGAGCCTCTGTCGCTCAACCGGAAAACGCACAAATTGTCAGATCGATGGTGTGAAGATTCCCATTTTTCGGTGGGTTCGCTTTCGGGATTGCAGCGGGGCGGGAGATCGTTGCCAGCAGGCCGTTTATTATCGTGCGACAAATGCGATTGGATCGTATATTTTGCACGGCGGTTTTTTCGGCCAATATCACCAAGGGGAGCGTACTCGCACGCTCCCCTTTTGCAGTCAATGATTTCGCGTCCTCAGCTTGGCAGAACCAGCAGGCCCGTCTCCAGCAGCTTTTCCGTCAATCGGTCCAGCGCAGCGGGAAATTTGTAGGTGACGGTGCGCACGCACATTCCCAGCATCTGAGCCGTCTCCGTCTGGGTATACTCCTGAAGAACGATCCGGCTGATCAACATTCGATCCAGGGAACCGAGCTGGTTCAGGCATTTCTCCACGTCGAGAACGAAGATGACCGCGTCCTCGAAGGTGCGCACCGGACGGCTGGAGCACCATCCCCTGGCTATCGGATCACCCAGGATATTGGGCGCCCTGCCCACCTGCATGGAGGCGTACAGGTAACGCCGCAGCAGGCTTTCGGTATGTTTTCGGTAAAAGCCCAGGCTGACCAGCGGCTCGGCGGCCGGCGTTGCGGCTGGCTGGGCCGGTTTCTCTTGCCGCGTTCGGCGCTCTTGGTAGACGGCCTGTTGTGAATGGCATACTTCCCATAGCATCGGCAACTGGAGTGCGGCGCTCATTGTGCACCTCCAGCGGCATCCGCCACCGCCCAAACCTGAACCAATGTCTTGCGCGATGGACGCCCGCGCCGTTTCCGGCTCTCCGGCGTTGGAAAGTCCTTCAGTTTCTCCTCACAGCCTATGCAGTAAACACTCCCTTGGGTCTGGGCGCGATACCAAAGACAACCGCACCCCTCGCAAATTTTCAATTGCACGCGCAATTCCATGACGAAGTCTCCGTATTCCCGTTCTCTCCCGACGGCTTGGCTTTAACGTCTTGTTTCCGCGGGGCAGGAAAAACCGGGCACAGCTGCTCAGGGTTCTTGCGCCCTGATGGGGGATAGCCGCCCGTGTTCTCTCGTTTTTTGTCATGCTCATAGCGCGCAGATCCTGGAATTTTCCCGCTCTGGCCCTCCTAAAACGCCTCTGCTCAGCGCCTTGGGTGTGGGAGGAGAATGACGGAAAAGACTTTGATCTCCCGGCAATTGTTCATGAGCCGCTGAAAGGGACACAAACTTGTCCGAATCAGCCTTGCGGCCATGAATCGTTTCTCAAAAAATTCCCACAGACCACATCGGGATTAAGTAAAACTAATCTAGATAGATGGTTCTCTTGCGTCAATCTCCCTCAGCGGCTTTCTGCTTCCCCGCTTTCCATTTCCTGGATAAGCGCCGAAAATGAAGGCCACTCTGCACTTCCAGATTTGCAGAAAGAACATGGGCGCGGTGCGCTCCCATTGCTGGTGGCGGATTTTCCACAGATGAACTTTACCCAAATGCATGAGCGGCTCCGGCTGGAACTGCTGCGCAGGATTCAGCGGGGCACGGTCAGCGTCTCGCTGCTGGCGCGCCAGACCGG
>Ga0181529_10001069_pt1 | contig 37492 bp, 36 predicted proteins | sample PEATcosm2014_Bin_36_FD_119763 | JGI IMG/M metagenome (GOLD analysis project Ga0181529, IMG submission 119763) | Peatland microbial communities from MTU Mesocosm Facility, Houghton, MI, USA - PEATcosm2014_Bin10_30_metaG | ecosystem: Environmental > Terrestrial > Soil > Wetlands > Peat | place... | reverse complement strand
TGACTGAGAGCTGACCAGCGAGGGCGGAAACATGACCAAGTCGGAGCTGATCGCGGATCTCTCGGCGGCGAATCCGCATCTGCGTGGCCAGGATGTGGAGCTGATCGTTGCCACCGTCTTCAATGAAATCACCGCCGCGCTGTCACGGGGCGAGCGGGTCGAATTGCGTGGCTTCGGTGCTTTCACGGTGAAGCGGCGCGAGGCCCGGACCGGGCGCAACCCGCGCACCGGCGAGGCCGTGCCGGTCGACGAGAAGGCCGCGCCGTTCTTCAAGGCCGGCAAGGAACTGCGCGAGCGGGTCAACCGCGGCAAGCGCAGGGCCGCCGGGCACAAGGGCCGCGTGACGGCCTGAGCGGAACGGCTGTAGTTTCTGCGTGTCCCTTTGCCGAGATGGAATGCCATGCTGCGTGCGCTGATCGCCCTGCCATTCCTGGTCGTGCTCATCCTGTTCGCGTTGTCCAACCGGCAGCCGGTGACGCTGTCCCTGTGGCCGACCGGCCTTGAGCTGACGGCGCCGGCCGCGGTCGCCATTCTGGTGAGCATGGGCGGCGCCTTCGTGCTGGGTGCGCTGTTCGTCTGGATCCCCGCGCTGGGGGTGCGTCGCCGCGCCCGCCGGTTCGAGCGGGCCGTGCGCGATCTGGAAGCTCAGGTCGTGGCCTTGAAGGGGAGCGCCTCCGCTCCCGGCACGACGATAGTGGCGCGGTAACATGACGGGCCTGATCGCGGCGCTCGATACCACCGATGTCGCACGCGCCGCCGCCTGGGCCGACCAGGTCGCGCCGCATTGCGGCCTGTTCAAGCTGGGGCTGGAATATTTCCTGGCCAACGGCGCCGACGGCGTTCGCGCCCTTGGCGCCCGCCCGGTGTTTCTCGACCTCAAGCTGCACGACATTCCCAACACGGTCGCCGGTGCGGTGCGTGCCGTGCTCGGCTTGCAGCCGCGCATGTTGACGCTGCACGCCACCGGCGGGGCCGCCATGGTGGCCGCGGCGCGGCGTGCCGCCGAGCAGGCTGGCCCCGATCGCCCGCTGTTGCTCGCCGTCACCGTGCTCACCAGTCTCGACGCGGCCGCGCTCGCCGCCACCGGGGTGGCGGACAGCCCGCGCGAGCAGGTGCTGCGCCTGGCACGCCTGGCGATGGAAGCCGGCGCCGACGGGCTGGTGTGCAGCGCCCATGAAGTGCCGGCGTTGCGCGCCGTGCTGGACCGCACCGCTGTGCTGGTGGTGCCAGGCATCCGGCCCGCCGGTTTTCCGTCGGGCGATCAGGTTCGCACCATGACCCCGCGCCAGGCCGCCGCCGCCGGCGCCGACTGGATCGTGGTGGGGCGGCCGATCACCGCCGCGCCGGATCCCGCCGCCGCCGCCGCCGCGATCGCCGCCGAGCTGATGTGATCCGGGTCAAGATCTGCGGCATCAACGACCGAGCCGCCCGTGACGCTGCCCTCGCCGCCGGTGCCGACTGGCTTGGTTTTGTCTTCTTCCCCGCTTCCCCGCGCGCCGTGACCCCGGTACGGGCCGCCGTCCTGGCCGCCGGCGTGCGGTCAAGCGTCGGTTTGTTCGTGGCGCCGACCGACGATGACGTCGCGGCGGTGCTGGCGACGGTGCCGCTGAGCGTGCTGCAAATCTATGCCGGACCGGACCGCTGTGCCGCGCTGCGTGCCCGCTTCGGTGTCCCGGTCTGGCGCGCGGTCGGCGTCGCCACCGCGGCTGACCTGCCGGCAACGGCGGAGGACGTGGACGGCTTCGTCATCGAGGCCGGACCGCCCGAAGGCGCCACCCGGCCCGGTGGCAATGCGGCGGTGTTCGACTGGTCGATCCTGCGGGGCTGGCGCGCGCCGCTGCCCTGGATTCTGGCCGGCGGTCTGACGCCCGGGGACGTGGCCGCCGCCATCCGCGCCACCGCCGCCCCGGCCGTGGACGTCTCCTCGGGCGTCGAGCGGGCGCGCGGGAAAAAGGACCCGGAGCTGATCCGCGCCTTCGTGGCAGCCGCCCGCGCCGCCGCGCCGGACTGATCCGACCCGGGGGCATAAGCGGGGCGGGACAACGCTGCCCGCTCCGCCTATCATCCGGCCCGGCAATCCGGCGCCAGGCCCTGATCACGTGTCCTTGCTTCCCAAGCTTTCCTCCACGGCGCGGCATCGTCTGCTGTTCCTCATCCTCTGCCTGGTCTGGGGCACCACGTGGCTCGCCCTGAAAGCCGGCATCAACGCGGTGCCGCCCGCCTTCTTCTCCGGCGTGCGCTGGGCTTTCGCCGGCATCGTGCTGCTGGGATACCGGCGGTTTCGCCATCAGCGGGTGCTGGTGTCGCCGCCACTGATCGGCCGGGTGATCGTGATGTCGCTGGTCATGGTCAGCCTGTGCGCCGTCATCCAGCTCTATGGCATGCGACAGATCAGCAGCGGGCTGGCCGCGGTCATCAATTCGGCCCTGACGCCGATCAGCATGCTCGGCTTCGCGGTGGCGATGCGCCAGGAGCGCATGACCTGGCGGCAGGGCATCGCCTTTGCCATCGGCATCGCCGGCATTCTGGTGCTGTTCGGCCCCAGCGCCATTGCCGGGCAGATAGGGCTGGCGGAGCTGCTCGGCGCCGCCGGGGTGGCGCTCAGCGCGATGCTCTATTGCGTTGCCTCGGTGATGTCGCGGCGGGTGATGCGTATCATCCCGCCGGTGCAGCTGACCGGCCTCACCAACCTGATCGGCGGCCTGGCGCTGCTGGCCGTGTCGCTGCCGCTGGAGCCGGGCGCCTGGCACGCCGCCGGGATGGCCTGGGGCTGGGCGGCCTGGGTGGCCTGGCTGTGGCTGGTGCTCGCCGGCTCGCTGGGGGCCAGCATCATCTACTTCCTGCTGGTGCGCGACTGGGGCGCCAGCCGCACCGCCACCTACGCTTTCGTCACGCCGGTGATTTCGGTTTTTCTCGGCATGGCGGTGTTCGGCGAGCACGTGGACGGCACTGAGGCGCTCGGCATGGCGCTGATGCTGGCCGGTGCCGGGCTGGCGCTGCGGCGCGCGCCTGTCGCCAAAGCAACGGACTTGACGCCGGCGCCTCCTGCCGCGACCGTTAGGTCATGACAGACCCAGTCGCGCTGCACCGCAGCCTGCTTACCCTCGACACCCACATCGACATCCCCTGGCCTGACGGCCCCGCTTTTACGGACGACACCCAGCGGCGTGTCGACCTGCCGAAGATGCGCCGTGGCCACCTCGCCGGAGCCTGCTTCGCCGCCTACGCCCCGCAGGGTCCGCGCACCGAGGCGGGCTATCAGGCCGCTTTCGCGCGCGTCAGCGCCATGCTCGCCGCCATCGGCGCGATGGGCGGCACGGCGGCGCGGGTGTGCGGCACCGCCGAGGCCATCGAGCAGGCCCATCGCGACGGCATCACCGCCATCGTGCCGGCGGTCGAAAACGGTTATGCGACCGGAACCGATCTGACGGGGCTGCGAACTTTCCGAGACCTCGGCGCCCGCTATCTCACGCTGACCCACAACGGCCACAACGCGCTCGGCGACAGCGCCAGGCCGCGTCCCGAGCTTGGCGACGCCGCCGAGGAGCACGGCGGCCTGTCGCCGTTCGGCCGCCAGGCGATCGCGGAACTGAACCGGCTCGGCATGCTGGTCGACATCGCCCATGTCTCGAAGGCCACCATGCTGCAGGCCGCGATGGCATCGCGCACGCCGGTGGTCTCGACCCATTCCTGCATCCGCGCCCTGTGCGACCACCCGCGCAACCTCGACGACGAGCAACTCGACGCGCTCGCCGACGTCGGCGGCGTGGTGCAGGTGACGGCGGTGCCGAACTTCCTGCGCGCCGACAGTAAGGAAGCGGAGGTGACGGTGGCCGACTACGCCAACCACATCGATTACGCCGTGACGCGCATCGGCATCGAACATGTCGGTATTTCCTCGGACTTCGATGGCGGCGGCGGCTTCGTGGGCTGGCACGATGCCGGCGAATGCCCGAACGTCACCGCCGAACTGCTGGCCCGCGGCTATGGCGCGCATGAACTCGGGCTGCTCTGGGGCGGCAACTTCCTGCGCCTGTTGCGGCTGGCGGAAGGGATGGCCGAATGATGCGCACGGTCACGCTGCCCGACGGCACCGACGTCGCCGCCCTCGGCCAGGGCACCTGGAAGATCGGCGAAGGCCACTACCCGGCCGGCCAGGAGGCGGCGGCGATCCGCCTCGGCATCGAACTCGGCCTCACCCTGATCGACACCGCCGAGATGTACGGCGACGGGGCTTCCGAGCGCGTGGTGGGCGAGGCGGTCGCCGGGCTGCGCGATCGCGTGTTCCTGGTCACCAAGGTCTATCCGCACAACGCCTCGCGCAACGGCGTGCCGGCGGCCTGCGCGCGCAGCCTGAAGCGGCTCGCCACCGAGGCGATCGACCTCTACCTGTTGCACTGGCGCGGCGGCATCCCGCTGGCCGAAACCGTTGCCGCCTTCGAGAAGCTGAAGGCGGAGGGCAGGATTCGCCGTTGGGGGGTGTCCAATTTCGACGCCGACGACATGGCGGCCTTGCTGTCCGTGCCGGGCGGGGAGAACTGCGCCGTCAACCAGGTGCTCTACAACCCGGAGTACCGCGGCATCGAGTTCGACCTGCTGGCGTGGCAGGCCGCGCATCGCATCCCGGTGATGGCCTATTCCCCGGTGGGCCAGGGCGGACGGCTGCTGCGCCATCCGGCCCTGAAGGCGGTGGCGGCCCGCCACGGGGTCACCCCCGCCCAGGTCGCCATCGCCTGGTCGCTGCGCCATCCCAACGTGATCTCCATCCCGAAGGCCGGCGCGGCCGCGCATGTGCGCGAGAACGCGGCGGCCGGCGCGCTGGTGCTGACGCCGGAGGATCTGGCCGAGATCGACCGGGCCTACAAGCCGCCGGTCCACCGGCAATCGCTGGCGATGCTGTAATATCACTGGAAACATCGCACCAATTACAACAAAGGCGAAACACATGCTCAATCGCGGTTTCGCTATATTGCCCCTGGGTCGGACCGGCCAGTCACCCAGGGAGGGGGAGGATGTCTATATGAACTAAAGTAGTTTTGTGTATCTGTAAAATAAGAATAACTTGAAAGGCCCGCCGTGTTGGGCTCGTGCCGGTGTAATGGGAAGAGACATGTCTTCAGAAAATACGTTGAAGTACAGGATAGGAGTCCTCGCCCTCCTGATGTCGGCGACAGTCATAAACTCGTTCGACAGGGCCAGCCTGTCGGTTGCGGTGCCTTTCATCATCAAGGAATTCGGCATCACCGCGGCGGTCATGGGCATCGCGTTGTCGGCCTTCTTCATTACCTACGTGCTCGGCAACTTCATTGGCGGTGTCCTCGCCGATCGGTTCGGTTCGAAAGTCGTTCTTGGTGTTTCCTTCACGATATGGTCGGTGTTCTCCGCTCTGACCGGCTTCGCCCAGAACATCACCCACATCATTCTGATGCGGTTGGGCGTCGGCGTCGGCGAGGGGCCGTACTTCCCTTGCGCGGTCAAGGTCATCGGCGGAATCTTTCCTACCGAGGAACGAGGGATCGCGGTCGGCATCAACTCGTCGGGCAATCGTGTCGGCCTGACCCTGTGCCCGATTGTCATGGCGTTTCTGATTACCGGTTGGGGGTGGCGGGTCGCTTTCTTCGTCACCGGAACTGTCTGTCTGGTGTGGGTTGGCGCATGGGCGGCTTTCTTCAAGGATCTGTCGCGGGCTCCGACGGTTAGTGGCGTTGAAAAGCCGAAGGCGGAAAAGCTGAAATGGGGAGTCCTGCTGCGGAACAAGGCAATCATTGGCATTACCGTTGTCAAGTTCACTCAGGATTTTCTGCAATGGCTGTTCCTGACCTGGATTCCAGGCTACCTGATCACGGGACGCCATTTCTCAACCATTGAAATGGGATTCTACACATCGCTGGCCTTTGGCACGGCGGCCATCGCTCAGCCCTTCGTCGGCTTCCTCTCCGACTCGCTCATCCGGTGGGGCTGGAGCGTCAACCGGGCCCGGAAATCGGTTCAGGTCGGCCTGCAATTGCTGTCGGCAACGATCATCGTGACCGGCTTCACCGCCAATGTGGGGGTTGCCATCTTCTTCATGGTGCTGGCTATTTCCGCCGAATCCGCGTGCGCGGGCCACATCTGGACGATCATCACCGACGTCATTCCCGAAGCCTATGTCGGCTCGGTGGGGGGCCTGATCAACGCGATCGGCGCGATCGCTGGCATCGTCTCGCCAATCGTCACCGGCGTTCTGGTCACGGTTACCGGCAATTTCCAACTCGCGCTCACCATCGGCGGCGGTTCGATCCTCATCGCCACGGTGTTCCTGCTGTTCGTCGTTCCCAGTCTCGACAAGCCCTGGCACGACGCGCTCGGCATAAAGGGCGCGGTGGCCGGCCTGGCCTGAACAGCGAGCGGCTCCGTGTGAACGGAGCCGCTACCGCTCTCAGCTCCGTGCGATCCGCCCTTCCGGCGGATAGGCCGGATCGGTGTATCCCGGCGTGGACGGGTGCCCGGCCGGCACCAGCCGGTCCACCAGCGCCTCATCCTCAGCGTCCAGGCGGACGCCCAGCGCGCCCACGTACTCGTCCCACTGGGCCAGGGTGCGCGGTCCCGCGATGGCGCCGGTCACGAAGCGGTTGTTCAACACCCAGGCCAGCGCGAACTGCCCCGGCGTCATCCCGCGCGCCCGCGCCCGCGCCGCCAGTTGCTGGGCAATGCGCAGGCTCTCTTCCCGCCACTCTGTTTCCATGATCCGCTTGTCCTGCCGCCCCGCCCGCGTCCCTTCCGCCGGTGGGGTGCCCGGTGCGTATTTTCCGGTCAGCACGCCGCGCGCCAGCGGCGAATAGGGGAACACGCCGAGCCCAAGATGCGCGCAAGCCGGCAGTTGCTCGGTTTCCGCCATCCGGTTCAGCGCGTTGTAGAGCGGCTGGTTCACCACCGGGCGGTCGATGCCGGCGGCGTCGCAGATCCGGCAGATCTCGGCCACCCGCCACGACCGGTAGTTCGACAGCCCGAAATAGCGCAGCTTGCCGGCCCGTATCAGGTCGGCGATCGCCCGCACGGTCTCCTCGAACGGCGTCGTGTGGTCCTCCTTGTGCAGGTAGAGCACGTCGATGGTTTCCACCCGCAACCGGCTGAGACACGCCTCGACGGCGCGCTGGACGTGCAGGCGCGATGTCCCCCGGCCGTTCGGTCCGATGCCCGTCGGATTGGCGATTTTGGTGGCTAGCACCCACCAGTCGCGCTGCCCGGCGATGGCGCGTCCCACCACTTCCTCGGACCGGCCCGCACCGTAGGCATCGGCGGTGTCGATGAAGTTCACGCCCTGCGCCTGCGCCTGCGCGACGATGGCGAGCGCATCCGCTTCGTTGGTCTGGTCGCCGAACATCATTGCGCCGAGGCAAAGCGGCGACACCTTCAGGCCGCTGCGTCCGAGAGTGCGGTATTCCATAGCTGTTTCTTCCTCGCTTTGGGCTGTCCGGCAGCACGCCGAACGGCTTTGATACACCGATGACCCCAAACATGCCTCCCCCGCCCCGACTCGCGGCCATCGCCGCCGTGTTCGCCGCCATCGGCCTGCAGAGCTGGGGTGGCGGCATGTCGGCCTGGATCCGCCGCGAAGTGGTGGTTCGGCGCGGCTGGATGGACGAACGCTCCTTCCTGGTGGGGTTGACGCTTTGTCAGATCGCGCCTGGCCCCAACGGAATCAACCTCGCCGTCCTGATCGGCACCGCGCTGCGCGGCGGACCCGGGGCATTGGCGGCGCTGCTCGGCATGGTGGGCCTGCCGGCGGTGCTGGTGGTGGCGCTTGGCGCCGGGTTGGCGGCGCTGCACGACCAGCCTTGGCTCGGCCCGACGATGGCCGGGCTGGGCGCGGCCGCCGTTGGGCTGACGCTGGCCAACGCCTTCGACCTCAACCGGCGCAACGTCCGGACAGCGGGCGGACTGGCGATTACCGCCGTCACCGCCGTCGCCATCGGCCTCTTCCGCCTGCCCCTGCTGGCGGTCCTGGCCGTGGTGGTGCCGGTGAGCCTGCTGCTGGCCGCCCGGGGTCCGACGAGATGAGCCGATGACCCCGCTGTTCCGACTGGCGGTCCTGTTCGGTGGCCTGTCCCTGCTGGCGGTCGGCGGCGGCAGCGCGGTGATCCCGGACATGCAGCGTACCGTCCTGGCGCTGGGCTGGATGACCGGACGCGAATTTCTTGACCTCTACGCCCTGTCGCGCGTCGCCCCGGGTCCCGGTTCGCTGCTGGTCACCCTGATCGGCCAGAGGGTGGCGGGCGTGCCGGGTGCCGTGGTCGCCACGCTCGCCATGTTCATCCCGTCCTGCCTGGTGCTGCACCTGGCAGCCCGGTTCTGGTACCGCTTGCGTGAGGCGCCCTGGCGCGGCGTGGCCGAGCGCGGGCTGGCCCCGGTTGGGGTGGGCCTGACCTACGCGGCCGGCCTGGTGCTGATCCGCGGCACCGAGCACGAGGCCGCCGCCTACGCCATCACCGCCGTCTCCACCGTGCTGCTGTCGGCCACCAAGGTGCACCCGATGCTGGTGCTCGGCGCGGGCGCGGCGCTGGGGTGGGCGATCGGCCTGTAATGGAGATATCGTTGCCCGCCGCAGTGGCCGGGTCCATATGCCAGCTTGCACCAACGGCTGGGCGGAATGCCATGTCGCGCAACACCATCGCCGCCATCTGGGCCGCCGGCATCGTGCTGGCCCTGATCGTCTACGTGACGGGGCCCGACCGCTTCGTCTTCGCCACCTTCGATGTCATCCAGCGCGCCTGGTGGAGCGTGCAGGACGCACTGCTCAACATTTCCGTCGCCGCCTTCGACCTGGTGCGGGCGCTGGCGATCGGCCTGTATTTCGTCTTCGTCGTCCTGGCCATCCTGACCATCCACCGCGGCGGCCACGGCCGCGGCGCCCTGGTCGCGGTGTCCCTGGTGTTCTTCGGCCTGATATGGCGCTCGGCCGGCGAGGGTTTCGGCGCCCATACGCGCTGGATGACGGCCCTGCTGCTGACCGCGGTGGCGGCGCTCAGCATGACGCGCCGGCTCACCCGGCAGGATGGGCCCGCGCCCTGGCACATCGGCCCCATGCCGCCCCGCCAGGAACCGTAAGGGTCGCGGCATCGTTAGAACGTTGTTATCGGCGCGCTAAATCGTCACGCCCGCATGCTGGCCCCGTTGCCTCCCGGCGGAGCACCGCCTCATGGTGACGGTGCGTCCACCTCCAAGGTTGCGCCGCATGCCGACCGTCCTCGCCGGCCGCAACTCGCCTTTTGCGACCGATCCCCCCATTCCGGTCGGCGCGAGCGACCAGCCCGCACCCGCGCCTGACGGCGGCGGTGCGGATCAGGACGTGATTCGCGCCTCCGGCCTGTTCGACGCGGCCTGGTACCTCGAAACCTACCCCGACATCGCCACCGCCGGCGTCGATCCGCTGGTGCATTTCGCCGGCTGGGGCTGGCGTGAGGGCCGCTGCCCCAATTTGTATTTCGACGCCCCCTGGTACCTGCGCCAAAACCCCGCCGTCGCCCGTGCCGGGATCGATCCGCTGGTGCACTACATCCGATTCGGCGAGGCGCAGAATCGTTCGCCCTCACCGCATTTCGACCTGCCCTGGTACCGCACCCGTCACCCCGCGCCGGCGACCGGCACGCTGCTGGCGCACTATCTCGAGCGCCGCCGCACCGGCCGGGTGACGCCGATCGCCGAGTTCGATGCCGCCTGGTATCTGCAGCGCTATCCGGACATCGCCGAGGCCGGCGTCGATCCGTTCGAGCACTACCTGCTGTGGGGTTGGCGCGAGGGCCGCAACCCGTCGGCCAACTTCCACACCGGCTTTTACGTGCACCGCTACATGGAGCCCGGGCAGGACGAAAACCCGCTGCTGCACTATCGCCGGCTGCGCCATGTCATCCGGCTGCACACGCGCCGGCCGGCCGAGGAGTCCGGGGTGCACGAGGCGGTGCGCCGGTTCACCCGCCCCGGCCCCGATTTCGAGGAAGTGCGGCGGCTGCCCGCCACCGCGCCCAGGCGCGCGACCGTGCTGGCCTACTATCTGCCGCAGTTCCATCCGATCGCCGAGAACGACCGGTGGTGGGGGGCCGGCTTCACCGAATGGACCTCGCTGGCCCACGCCCTGCCGCGCTTCGCCGGCCACTACCAGCCGCGGGTGCCGCGCGACCTCGGCCACTACACGCTCGACGGCACCGAGGTACTGCGCCGCCAGATCGATCTGGCGCGTGGCGCCGGGCTCGGCGGTTTCATTTTCTACTTCTACTGGTTCAACGGCCACCGCCTGCTGGAGCGCCCGCTCGAGGCATTCCTCGCCGACCGATCCATGGATTTCCCGTTCTGCCTGATGTGGGCGAACGAGAACTGGACGCGCCGGTGGGACGGGTCGGACCAGGAGGTGCTGATCTCGCAGGATTGGCACCGGCGCGACGAGGGCGCCCTGATCGACACCTTCGCGCGCCATTTCCGCGATCCGCGATACATCCGCCTCGATGGCCGGCCGCTGCTCATGGTCTATCGCGCCGACACCATTCCGGACTGCGCCGCCACGCTGGTCCGCTGGCGCGATGCTTTCCGCGCCCGCGGCGGCGAAGACCCCGTGCTGGTGATGTCGCAGAGTTTCGGCACCAACGACCCGCGACCCCACGGTTTCGACGGCGCGGTCGAGTTCCCGCCGCACAAGCTGGTCAGCGGGCTGAAGACGCGCAATGCGTCGCTGACCTGGTTCGACGAGGCCGCCACCGCGCAGGTCTACGACTACGGCGATGTGGTTGCCGCCTCGCTGGCCGAGCCGCCGCCAGCCTTCTCGCTGATCAAGACCGCCGTGCCGGGCTGGGACAACGACCCGCGCCGCCAGGGCGAAGGCCTATTGCTGCACGGTGCCACCCCCGCCGTCTACCAGGCCTGGCTCGCCGCCCTGGTCGAGCGCGCCGCCGCGTACCCGTTCATGGGGGAGCGGCTGGTTTGCGTGAACGCCTGGAACGAATGGGCCGAGGGCGCCTATCTCGAGCCGGATCTGCATTACGGCGGGGCCTGGCTGAACGCTACCGCCCGCGCCATTGCCCCGGCCGGTTCGCATGCCGGTCCGCTGCTGCTGGTCGGCCATGACGCTTTCGCCGCCGGCGCGCAGCAGTTGCTGCTGCAAATCGGGCGCACGCTGCGCCGGCGCTGCGGCGCCGAGGTCGAGTTCCTGCTGCTCGGCGGCGGCCGGCTGCAGCCCGACTATGCCGCCGTCGCGCCGACCACCGTACTGGCCGGCCCGGACGAGCTCGCCGCCCATCTCGCCGGTTGCGCCGCGCGCGGCATCACCGCCGCCCTGGTGAACAGCGTCGCCTCCGCCTGGGTCGCGCCCGCACTGCGCGAGGCCGGGATCGATCCGGTGCTGCTGGCGCACGAGATGCCGCGCCTGCTGCACGAGAAGAACCTGCTCGCCGGCGCGCGGGCGGGCACGGCGGCGGCCAGCCGGGTGGTGTTCGCCGCCGAGGCGGTGCGCGACCGTTTTTCCGCCTTTGTCGCCGTCGATCCGGACCGGACCCTGGTGTTGCCCCAGGGCTGCTACGCCGAGGTCGCCTGCGATCCTGGCGCCGGCGCGGTGTTGCGCCGCCGGTTCGGGGTCCCCGCCGCCACCGGGGTCGTCGTCGGCGCCGGCTACGGCGATCTGCGCAAGGGGTTCGACATATTCCTGCAGGCCTGGCACGCGATGCAGCGGCGTGGCGTGGCGGTGCAGTTCTGGTGGGTCGGCGACGTCGATCCCACGGTACGGGCCTACCTCGGCCCCGAGATCGCCGCCGCCGAGGCCAGCGGCACGTTCCGGCTGGCCGGTTGGCAGGACGACATCGGTCCCTGGTTCAACGCCGCCGACCTGTTCGTGTTGCCCTCGCGCGAGGACCCGTTCCCCTCCGTCGCGCTGGAGGCGCTGTCCACCGGGCTGCGCGTCGTGGCCTTCGAGGAATCCGGCGGCATCCCCGGCCTGCTGCACCGGCTGGACGCCGGCGCCGCCGTGCCGATGGGCGACGCGGCGGCGCTGGCCGATGCCGTGATCGACCTGCTCGGCGGGACCGCGCGCGCCCACGGTGCCGCGCGCGCCGCCCTGGCCGCCCGTGCCCGCGCGGCGTTCCGCTTCGACCGCTACGCCATCGCCCTGCTACGGCTGGCGCGGCCGGGGTTGACGCCGATCTCGGTCGTGGTGCCGGCCTACAACTATGCCCGCTTCATGGAGCGGCGGCTGGCCTCGGTATTTGCCCAAACCTATCCGGTCGCCGAGGTGATCGTGCTCGACGACGCCTCGACCGACGACAGTGTGGCGGTGACCCGCCGCACCGCCGAGGACTGGGGCCGCGACATTCGTCTGGTGGTCAATGTCACCAATTCCGGCTCGGCGTTCCGCCAATGGCGGCGTGGCGCCGTCATGGCCGAAAGCGAATGGCTGTGGATCGCCGAGGCCGACGACGAAGCCGAACCCGCCTTGCTCGCCAGCCTGGCGGCGCTGGTGCGGGAGGTTCCGGACCTCGATCTGGTGTTCTGCGACAGTCGTTCCATCGACGCCGATGGCCGGCCGTTGTGGCCGAGCTACCAGGAGTACTATGCGGCGAGCGGTGCCGTCGCGCTGGCCGTCGGCGGCGTGTTTTCCGCCCGCGAGTTCGCCCGCCGTTTCCTCGCCGAGCGCAACCTCATCCTCAACGCCAGTGCCGTGTTGTGGCGCCGCGCCGCGCTGCTGGCCGCGCTCGACCGCTGTGGCCGCGACCTCGACCAGTATCGCCTGGCCGGCGATTGGCGCCTCTATCTGGAAGTGCTCGCCGCCAGCACGGGCCGGGTAGGGGTCGTCGCCGCTCCGCTCAACGTGCACCGCCGCCATTCCGCCAGCGTCACCGGGCTGCTGGCGCCGGGCCGCCACCTCGATGAGGTCGCGCGCCTGCACGCCCTGGCTCAGGTCCTCCTCGACCTGCCGCCCGAGACCGTGCGCCGCCAGGCCGACTACCGCCGCCGCCTCGCCGGCGATCTCGGCGCCACCCCGCCAGGACCCAAAGCACGGCCAGCGGCAAGCAGAGCGGGCAAGGCCCGGCACCGCGTCGCCACCGAATGACCAGGACGGCCGTGCCGCCGCGGTGACGCTTACCTGCTTTTCCTGCCGACCCGCCTGCTCTTGCCCTTCGGTGCCGGTGCCGGCGTGCGCAGGGGCAGGCCGGCCGCTGCGATGCGCTCCAGGCGATCGAGGATGCGCAGTCCCACCGCCCGGTTGCCGTGCGTGCGCAGCACGTCCACCTGGCCCTGGCGGGCGATCGCCCGGCCGCGGTCGGGATCGTCCATGACCGGGCGCAGCAACGACCAGGCATGGTCCACATCGGGGTCAGCCCAGGACTGGCCCTGCCAATGCGGGTACTCGTCGGGCCGCAACGGCACCAGGTTGTGGCGGACAAGCAACGAATTGCGCTCGGTCATGAAATCGACATTGCCCGACCAGTCCGTGCCCAGGGCCAGCCGGCCGAGGGCCATCGCTTCGCCCAGCCCGCGCCCGAAACCCTCCGCCCGGTGCAGTGAGACGAAGCAGTCGCAGGCCGCGATCAGGCTGCGGATGCCGCGTGTGTCGAGCGGGGTCGCGATCACTTTCACCTGCGGATCATCGGCCATGCCCGCCGCCCATTCCTCGGCGCCGCGTTCCACGTTCTTCACCTTCAGCACAAGCTGCACGTCGCGGTACGGGTCGTCGCGGCGGATGCGGTCCAGCAACGCCAGCACCGCGTCCGGGTTCTTGCGGCTCGAATACGACGACAGGTCGAAGAAGTACAGCAGCACGAACGCCGATTCGCGGATGCCGAAATAGCGCCGCGGCAGGTTTACTCCCGCCTCCAGCTCCACCGCCTGGCCGATCAGGTGGCTCGCCACCCCGGCCTTCGTCATACTCACCTGGGTGAATTGCGACAGCGCCCACACCTCGTCGAACCGGCGCAGTTGTTTGGCCCAGGCGGCCGGGTACTCAGGCAGTTCCCAGGCCGGCACGATGATGTTGTAGCCTGCCTCGAAGTTCCCGCCGCGCGCCTCGAACTCCTTGATCACCGGCCCCGCTTCGTCGCCGTTGATGTGAAACATGCGGATGCCGCCGGGCAGGTCGCGGCGCTCGAGTTCGCCGATCACCTGGAAATGCACCGGGTCGGTACGTTGGGCGAAGCGGAAGATGTCGAACACGCGGTGGTGCAGCCTGAGCGCGGTGCAAGCCTGCACGTGACTGCGCAACTGTTCGCCCATGCCGATCGGCGCGTAGGGATGGCCAATGATGGTGAGCGGGATATCGTCGAGCACCATCGACACGGTCAGGGCTGTCCGTTCGCCCATGTCGTCCGTTGTCTCCCCGCCATCCAGCATCATGGTCATGCCCAGGCCTTCGCCGCGATCGCGTCGCGCAGCGCCTCCAGCCAGCGATGACCATGGGCGGCGTCGGGCTCCAGGTGCGTCCCCTCGGCCCATTCGTTCCAGGCGTTGACGAACAGCAGCCTTTCGTCGCCCATCAGGAACCGCCGGATTTCCTCGATCTTTTCCTCTGCATAGACCCGGAAGGCCTCCGGGCTGGCACCGTCGAAACTGGTGCCGTTTAGCGGCTGGCGCGGTGTGTTGTCCCAACTCGGGAACACCGCCGGATAGCGCGGGTATGGCACACTGTCGCGCCCCACGAACGCCCTGATCGTTTCGGGATAGTCATAACGATAACCGTTCCAGTCGGCCTTGAGGATTTCCGCCGCGCTGGTGGCCGGAACGGCACGCCCGTGCGGCGGAAATTCGACGCAGGCGTCGAAGCCCAGGTCGGCTGGGCTTACCTTGCGATCGACCGCCTCCATGCTCTCGACATAAACCAGATGCACGCCGGCAAATCCGGCCGCCGCGAAGGCCGCGCGGCACTGCGCGGCAAACCCCGGTGCGTCGGGTAGCAGCAGCGGGCGATACACCAGGAACAGCGGCCGGTCGTTCACCCGGATGTAGCGGGGGTCGGCGGCCTGGCGCATCGCGTCGCCGATGATCGCGGCCAGCGTCTCTGCGTCGTAGCTCTGCGCCAGCAGGATCTCGCGTTCGCCGCCGTCCCAGTGCCTGGTCCAGTTCTCGTTCGCCCAGCACAGGCACCAGCGGAACGGGATGTCGGGGTTGGCGAGCACCGCCTCGAGCGGCCGCGACAACACGCGCTGGCCGCCGAAATTGTAGTAGTAGACGCAGAATCCTTCGATACCGTAACGCCGCGCGAGGAGCGCCTGGCGGTGCAGCGTCTCTGGCGTGCGCAGGTCGTAGAAGCCGAGATCGGTGGGCAGATGCGGCTGGTGGTGACCGCGGTAGCTGGGCCGGGCCTTCACCACGTTGGTCCACTCGGTGAACCCCGTTCCCCACCACAGGTCGTTCTCCGGCGTCGGGTGGAACTGCGGCAGGTAGAAGGCCAGCACCCGCACCGCGTCCATGCGGCACAGCAGTTCGCCCCAGCGCTCGCACAGAATCTGCTGATTGCGGCTGATGGTGCGCAGCTTGCGGGTGACCGAGCTGCGGTTGGTCGAGACACTCAGGTGATGCACCACAACGGCGCCGCTGACGTAGCGCACCCGGTGCCCGGCGGCGACGAAGCGCAGGCACAGATCGGCGTCCTCGCAATAGGCCGGGCTGTACGCTTCATCGAACAGCGTCTCGCCGGCCGCGGAGCGGCGGAACATGAGCGCCGCGCCCGAGCAGTACGCGACGTCGCGGTCGAAACAATAGCCGCCCTCTCCGGGGTCGGCGAACAGCCCGACCATGCCGCTCTCGCCGTTCGGTCGCACGAAGCATCCCGCCTCCTGCAACCGTCCGTCCGGATAGACGATCTTCGGCCCGACCGCGGCCACCGCCGGATCGGCGTCGAGCGCCGCGACCAGGCGGTCGATCGCGCCGCGCAGTACCTGCGCGTCGTTGTTGAGCAGCAGAACGTAGTCGCCACGGCAACGAGTGAAAGCCTCGTTGCAATTTCGCAAAAACCCGACATTGCGAGGCTGGCGCACATAGACGAGATGCGCGAGCTTGCCGAGTCGCGCCACGCCGGGGTCGGTGGAGCAGTCGTCCGCCACCACCACCTCGAAGGTCACCTTCGGCTTGGCGCGAAGGATCGACAGCAGGCACTCCACCGTCACCGTCAATTCATTGAACACCGGCACCAGGATGGACAGTCGCGGCGCCCGGGGGCCGGGCAGCTTCAACTTGGCGATGTCCTTGGCGGGCGCGGCGGATTTCATCAGCGCCGGCGGGCGCGGCCGGACCGCGTCCTTGCGCTGCTGCTGTGCGGCTTCCAGCCGCCCCCGCATGTCGGCGAAAGCGTTCTGGTTCTCCTCGGCATCGACCGGCAGCGCCAGCCCGACCTCGACCGGCACGCCAGGTTGGACGGCGGGGGGCGTTCTGTACTCGGTCGCGATCTGACGGCTTTCGTGCCGTCCATGCATGATGTAGTGCCGGAGGGGCGCGATGCCCGAATCGCTCACGTCGGTGTAGCGCGCCCGGTAACGCGCTCCGTCGAAGCCCGGTCCCGCGGCGCGCCCCTCGATGTCGCCCTGGGTGACGAAGTGACGCAGGGCGATGTATGGCTCGTCCGGCACATCCGGATTCTGTTCGGCATACCAGGCCGGATCGAAGTAGGGATTCGGTGTGTGCCCGGCACGCAGCCCGTGCTGCAGGAAATGGCGCAGCAATGCGTTGCCGGGGGCCGCCCCGGCGAGTTGGTCCCGGTAGTGCTGCGGGTCGAAATATGGGCTCGGGCTCGCCAGATCGTATTCCAGCAGATCGACCAGCGCTTCGATATTCGGTGTCGCGCCGAGGATCGGGGCATCTTCGGAAACGATATGGCGCAGGTCGATCAGCGGGTGCGGCGAGCGCAGTTCGGCGATGCCGGTATCGATGAAATGCAGCAACGGGTCGATGCCCGCCTTGGCGATATCGGGATTGGCGGCAAGGTAGAAGGCAGCATCGAAATACCAAGACAGCACCGGGCGCTGCGGCACCGGCAGCCGCAGATAGGCCGCCACGCACGAGATATCGGCGCGGCCGCCGCCGAGCGCACGGCGAAACAAGTCCTCGCTGACGAAGCCGGAGCACAGCGACCGATGTGTCCGCTGCAGATCATTCGTCGGCGTCTGCATGGGCGCCCTCATGTTCCGTCAGACCCACAGGGGTCGTGCGGCCGAGCTCGCGTCTGGCCGTCTTACGCCGCACGCGTATCGTCGCGCAGGATCGAAATCCAGAAATCCACCTCGGGTTTGAGCTGCCGGTTCGGGATGCGACCCTCGGCCGCTCCCTGGCGCAGATAGTGCTCGGTGGCCGAGGGGATGTCGCCGCGTGTCACGGCCAACCCGACATCCTTGTAATAGCTCATGTAGAAAGCCTCATCGACTGGCGGTGGCGTGCCCAGCCGGCCCTCGAAGAACCCGGCTTCGACGTAGTGGCGGTGCACATCCGGGATGGTACCCGCGGCATGCGCCTCGGCGATGTCGGGATAGGTCCGCAGGTAGAATTCGTCCGAGAACGGCGCCCGCGCCACGGCGGCCTGGATGAGCCCGCGCAGCAGCTTGGCGTCGATCGCTATCTTTGGACTTGCTGTTCAGACGCGCGCGATTGATTCGCAAGGCCTGCAGGAGAAGCTCGATATGCGGCAGGTATTCCGGGGTCTGCAACGTCTATTCTCCCTCGCACCTCGGCGGGTGTCACCCCCCACGATCCGACCAGCTTCTTTAGACAAGACGGCAATGCACGGCAATGGCGCAATGACGCTCAGTGTTCCGGCAATTCGGGCAACCCGATCGAGATCCGTTCCGCCCCGCTCATGCCGTACGGATGGCGCCCCCAGCTCACCCCGTCGCGCACCACCCGGGCCGGTGTGCCGGCGGCGACCACATGCGGCGGCACCACGCCTTTCACCAGCGATCGCGCGCCGATGATCGAGCCCATGCCAACCCGTTCGCAACTCAGCAGCAGTGCGTCCTGGCCCAGCCACACATGCCGCTCCACCACCGTGTCCAGCGGTGGGCGGCCGATGCGCGCCCCGGTGCGCAGATCGTGCATTGCGTGCATGTCATAATTGCGTATCCTGACTCCATCGGAGATGAGCGCGTCGTCGCCCACCACCATGCCCTGCCCGATCCCCTCGATCTCCAGGCTGCAGCCGACCGCCGAGGCCCCGGCGCCCCAGAACAGGAACTGCCGGTCGGAGCGCAGGAACACGTCCGCCAGCGCCACGTAGGCGTCGCCGATCCGATTGAACATGGCGATGTTTTCCTCGCCCGCCATGCGGATGTTGGCGTGGAAACTCCCCCCCCAGCCCCGGTTGTCGAAGAACAGCGTGTTATGTGGCCCACCCGACTGCACGCGTACGTGGCCGAGCGGCCGACCCGGGTCGGTGATCACCACGGTCACGTCCGGCCCGCCCTGGAACTGGATGCCCAAGGCAAGGGCCTCCTCCTCGTGGGCGGCCAGCAGCGTCATCTCGACGCCGGCCAGCGCATCCTCGCGCACGTCGGTGACCGACGGCGCCAACAGATCGCGCAGTCGTGCCTCCGTCACACTGATCATTCCTGGTACCATGGCGCCCGGCATTCCCGTTTCGTCATGCCGGCGAATGCCGCCATGTCGCACGAATGCAATATCACCTTAAAGCCGTTGCAGACGGCCGCTTAAACCGCGATGCGCCGTTAGTCCAGCACGCCGCCGGCCGGCAGACCAAGGATTGTCGTGCGGTGTCCGCGCTGGCAGGGTAGATGTTCAGCGTGCAACGTAATGGGGTTGCGGATGCGGGTGCTGCTCACCGGCGGGTGCGGATTCATCGGGTCCGCGGTCGTGCGTCACATCGTTCGATCGACCGACCACACGATCGTCAACGTGGACAAGATGACCTACGCGGCGTCGGAAGACGCGTTGGAGGAGGCGGCGCGCAGCCCGCGGCACCGGCTGGTCCGCGCCGACGTTGCCGACCACGCCGCGATGCGCGAGATCTTCCGGGCCTGCCAGCCCGATGCGGTGATGCATCTGGCCGCCGAGACGCATGTGGACCGCTCGATCGATGGGCCGGGTCCGTTTGTGCAGACCAACGTGGTCGGCACCTACACGCTGCTCGATGTCGCCCGTGAATACCGGGCCGGCCTGCCGGCGTCCCGCGCGGCGGTGTTCCGTTTCCATCATATTTCCACCGACGAAGTGTTCGGTGCGCTCGGTCCCGGCGATCCGCCGTTCACCGAGACCACCCCGTACGACCCGCGCAGCCCCTATTCCGCCAGCAAGGCGGCCTCCGACCATCTGGTACGCGCCTGGCACCACACCTACGGGTTGCCCACCCTGGTCAGCAACACGGCCAACAATTACGGGCCCTGGCAATTTCCGGAGAAGCTGATCCCCCTGGTCATGCTCAACGCGCTGCAGGGCAAACCCCTGCCGGTCTATGGGGACGGCTCCAACATGCGCGACTGGATCTTCGTCGAGGATCACGCCGAGGCGCTGGTGCGGGTGCTGGAGCGCGGCGTCCCTGGCGCCACCTATGCGCTGTCCGCCCGCCAGCCGCGGACGAACCTGCAGGTGGTGCGCGCTATCTGCGCCGCGCTCGATGCCCGCCTGCCCGACCCGGCCGGCCCGCGCGAACGCCTCATCACCTTCGTCACCGACCGGCCCGGTCACGACTTCCGCTACGAGATCGACCCCTCGGCCAGCGAACGCGCTCTGGACTGGCGGGCCGCCCATGATTTCGAGCACGGGCTGGGCCGCACGATCGATTGGTACCTCGCCAACCGCGCCTGGTGGGAACGCATCCGCGCCGCCAGCTACGCCGGTCAGCGGCTGGGCCAAACCACCCGGAGCGCCCCATGAGCATGACCAAGGGTATTCTGCTGGCCGGCGGTTCCGGCACGCGGCTGCACCCGATGACGCTGGCCGTGTCCAAGCAACTGCTGCCGGTCTACGACAAGCCGATGATCTATTATCCCCTGACGGTGCTGATGCTGGCCGGCATCCGCGACATCCTGGTGATTTCCACGCCCGAGGACCTGCCGCAGTTCCGCCGGCTGCTCGGCGAGGGCGACGGTCTCGGCGTACGCTTCACCTACGCCGAGCAACCCCGTCCCGAGGGACTGGCCCAGGCCTTCCATATCGGCCGCGACTGGATTGCCGGTGAGCCCTGCGCGCTGGCGCTGGGCGACAACCTGATCTTCGGCGATAACCTCTCGGCGCTGTTGCGCGGCGCCGCCGGCCGGCCGGCCGGCGCCACCGTGTTCGCCTATCAGGTACGCGATCCCGAGCGCTACGGCGTGGTCAGCATGGACGCCTCCGGCCGGGCGCTCGACATCGTCGAGAAGCCGGCCGTGCCACGGTCCAACTGGGCGGTAATCGGGCTGTATTTCTACGACGCGCGTGTCAGCGACATGGCGGCCCGGGTCAAACCCTCCGCCCGCGGCGAGCTGGAGATCACCGATCTCAATCGCCTCTACCTCGAGGAATCGGCGCTGAAGGTCGAGCGTGTGGGTCGCGGCTTCGCCTGGCTCGATGCCGGCACGCCGGACTCCCTGCTGCAGGCCGCCACCTTCGTGCAGACCATCCAGTCCCGCCAGGGCATGCTGGTGGGCTGTCCCGAGGAGGTGGCCTTCCGCATGGGGTGGATCGACGCCGACCGGCTGGCGCACCATGCCCGCGCGCTCGGCAAGACCGAACTCGGCCGGGTGCTGGCCGAGCTTGCCGACACCCAAGGGGCCTGACCGCTATGAAGTTCGAGCGCCTCGCCATCCCCGACGTCGTGCTGATCACCCCGGACCGCTACGGCGATGTCCGTGGTTTCTTCTCGGAAACCTACAGCGCCCGCCGCTACGCCGAGGCCGGCATCGGGCAGGCTTTCGTGCAGGACAATCACAGCCTGTCGGCCCGCGTCGGCGTGGTGCGCGGCATGCATTGCCAGATCGCCCCCAGCGTGCAGGGCAAGCTGGTACGCGTGGTGAAAGGCGCCGTCTGGGACGTCGCGGTGGACATCCGCCGGGGCTCACCCACTTACGGCCGCCACGTCGCCGCCGAGCTCAGCGCCGCCAACTGGTGCCAGGTGTGGGTGCCCGGCGGGTTCCTGCATGGGTTCTGCACGCTCGAACCCGACACCGAGGTCATCTACAAGGTCACCGCCGAATACGACCCGGCCGCCGAGCGCGGCGTGATCTGGAACGATGCCGCCCTCGCGCTGCCGTGGCCGGTGGCCGCCGGCGATGCGGTGCTGTCGGCCAAGGATACCTCTCTGCCCCGGCTCGCCGAATGCGACGGCTGGTTCCGGGTCTGACGGGGACCGACCGGATGGCACGTGAACGGAGGCAGCGATGAGCAACCCGCGGGGACCGGTGCTGGTCATCGGCGACAGCGACGGCCAGCTGGCCCGCGCGCTTGTGGCGGGAACCGACGGGCTGGCGGTGCGGCTCCTCGGACGTCCGGAGCTCGATTTCGACCAGCCCGGGACAATCCTGCCGGCGCTGCAAGCTGCCGCTCCCGCGCTGGTGGTGAACGCCGCCGCCTACACCGCGGTCGACCGTGCCGAGACCGAGGTCGAGGCGGCATTCCACGCCAATCGTGATGGTCCGGCGGCGCTGGCCGCCTATTGCGGCGGGGCCGGCATCCCGCTGATCCACGTCTCCACGGACTATGTATTCGACGGGCTCAAGGGCGCTCCCTACGTCGAGAGCGACCCGACCAACCCCACCGGCGTCTATGGCGCCTCCAAGCTGGCCGGGGAGCAGGCCGTGCTGGCTGCCTGCCAGCGGGCCATTATCCTGCGCACCTCGTGGGTCTATGCCGCCGCGGGCCACAATTTTGTCCTCACCATGCTGAAAGCGAGCGCCCGGACCGACCGTCTCCGCGTGGTCGCCGACCAGATCGGCTGCCCCACCCTGGCGTCCGACCTTGCCGACGTCATCCTGCAAATCGTCGCCCGTATCCGCCGGGATGGCTGGGACGACCGCTACGCCGGCTTGTTCCATGCCGCCGGCACGGGCTGGACCAGTTGGCACGGCCTGGCCACGGCCGCCTTCGAGGAGGCGGCACGGCACGGCATGACGACGCCGGTGGTCGAGGCGATCGCCACCGCGGACTGGCCGACCCCGGTGCGCCGGCCGCCGGACTCCCGGCTCGACTGCACGCGCCTGGCCGAGACTTTCGGCCTGCGGCTGCCGCCCTGGAGGAAAAGTCTTTCAAAAATGATTGATACGGCTCTTCCCCGGCATGGAAATACCCCCATGCCGCTGACCCGGCTGTAATCTACGAGCCATCATGGCTTCGCGTCTTCCCGAGTCCCGTGTGGCAATCCTGCTGGCGACCTACAACGGCGCCCCGTGGCTGCGTGACCAGCTTGATAGTCTGTTGCACCAGACACACGACAACTGGGTGCTGTATTGGCGCGACGACGGCTCGGGTGACGGCACTCTCGCCATTCTGCAGGAATTCGGCCAGCGCGCCGGCCAGGGCCGCTGCGTCCGGCTGGCCGAACCGCCGGGCCGCATCGGCGCCGCCGGCAGCTTTATCGCTCTGCTGCGCTCGGTCTGCGGCACGCTGGCCGAGCGTGACCTGGTCGCTTTCGCCGACCAGGACGACGTCTGGCTGCCGCAGAAGCTGGAGCGCGGCATCGCCGCGCTGCGCAGCGCTCCACGGGACGAGCCGGTGCTGTATTGTGCCCGCCAGATCCTGGTGAACGACACCTTGCAGCACCTGGGTGTTTCCAAGCCGCTGTCACGGCCGGCCGGCTTCCCCACCGCGCTGACCCAGAACGTCGCCACCGGCTGCACGGTCATGCTGAACCGCCCGGGCGCGCGGCTGGTGGCCGCCAGCCGCCCCTCCACCGGTACGCTGCACGACTGGTGGGCCTACCTGCTGGTCACCGCCGCCGGCGGCCGGCTGATCCAGGACGACGAACCGGTAGTGCTGTACCGCCAGCACGCGCTGAACCTGGTCGGCGCGCCGGCCTCGATGGTCAGCCGCGCCATCGCGGCGCTGAAGCGCGGGCCGGCGCTGTTCATGACGGTATTGCGTGAACACATCGCCGCCCTGCTCGCCCAACCCGAACTGATCAGCGAGCGCGCCCGGGCGGAACTGGCCATGTTGGACCGCGCTCTGCGCAGCGGCTTCTGGCAGCGCCTCGCCGCGTTGCGCACGCCGGGGCTGTGCCGGCAGACCTGGCCCGAAACGCTACTGTTCCGCTGCTGGTTCCTCATCGGGTAACGACGATTCGGTGCGGCTGCCGCCGTGGGCTCACGGCCACAGCGATTGCCGCAGGCCGTCCAGCGCAATCTGGGCCGCGAGCGCCGCCAGCAGCACGCCGAACACGCGACTGACCACATTCGCGCCCGTCCTGCCCAGAAGTCTTGCCATCCGGCTCGCCGCCAGCATGGCGGCAAGGGTGATCGCGAGCACGACGACCAGGGCTGCCTCGCTCGCGGCGATGGCGAACGGATCGCCGTGCCCGGTGGACTCGAACAGCACCATGGTGGTCATCGCACCCGGTCCGGCGATCAACGGTATGGCGAGCGGGAAGACGCTGATGTCCTCGGTTCGGGTCGCCGCCCGCGGTTCGGCGCGGGTGCCCCGGAGTTCACCGCGGGAGGTCACCATTTCCGCCGCCGCGAGGAACAGCAGAATGCCGCCGGCAACCTTCATGGCGGGCAATCCGATCCCGAGCAGATGCAGCAGATGCTCGCCGGCGACGCCAAAGAGCGACAGCACGATGAAGGCGATGCCACAGGCCCGCTTGGCCAGGCGCGCTCTGTCGGCGCGCGAGTCGTGTGGCGTCATCGCGGCGAACGCGACCGCCGTTCCGGCTGGATCGACAATGACCAGCAGGGCCACCAGGACATAAAGGAATTGGTTCGAGATCAAACCGTTCATGGCGCCAATTTAGAGCCGGAACGACTGGAATCAAACTCCTTCCCAGCCGCATCCGGCCAAGGCGACCCGCATATGCGCCGGCACCGGCGCGACCGCCGCCACCGGCGGGTCGAGCGGCAGGGCGATCGCGCGCGCCAGCAGATGCAGCCGCCCCGCGCCATCGCCGTAGACCGGGTCGCCGAGCACCGGGCAGCCCAGCGCCGCGCAGTGCGCCCGCACCTGGTGGGTGCGCCCGGTGCGCGGCCGCACCTCCAGCCAGGACACGCCCGCGCCGCGCCCCAGCAGGCGCCATTCCGAGACGGCTTCCTGCCCGCCCGGCCCGGCCACCATGCGCCAGCCCCGAGGGTCGCTGTAACGGCGCAGCGGCGCCGCCACCACGCCGGCCTCGCCGGCGGGCGCGCCGCGCACCACCGCCCAATAGGTCTTCTCCACCCGCCCCGCGGCGAATGCCGTCTGCGCCGCGAGCAGCGCCGCGCGGCGCAGCGCCACCACCAGGCAGCCCGAGGTATCGGCGTCCAGCCGGTGAGCCAGCCACGGCCCATCGCGCCGGCGCGACAGGGCGGGGAAGAAATCCTCCACGCTCGCCCCCCCGCGCGGCCCGGCGTGCACGGCCAGCCCGGCAGGCTTGTCCAGCACGACAAATCGCGAATCGCGAAACAGAATCGGGATGTCCATGCAGGGATGCTAAGCCATCGCCATGAAACCCGACACGATCTGCGGCGTGAATGCTGTGGCGGCGCTGTTTGCCCGCCGTCCCGACGACGTGCTCCGCCTGTTCTATCTCGCCGAGCGGGTTGACTTGGCGGGACCCTGGTGCGCGAGCCTGGCCGCGGCCCACCGGCCCTATCGGCTGGTGCCGCCGGACGAGTTGGCCAAGGTGGCGGCAACACCGCACCATGGCGGCATCGCGGCGGTGGCGAAGCCCCGCGCCAGCGACCTGTTCGATTTCCAGGCGCCGCCGCGCCTGCCTTTCCTGCTGGTGCTGGACGGCGTCGCCAACCCGCACAACCTCGGCGCGATCGCGCGCAGCGCCGCCTTCTTCGGCGTGCGCGGCCTGCTCATCCACGAGGTGTCGGGCGCCGCCCTGCCGTCCGACGCGGCCTACCGCACCGCCGAGGGCGGGCTGGAATACCTCTCGCTCTGGCGCACGCGCGACCTGCCGCGCGCCCTGGCCGCGCTGACCCCGCACTACCGCACCGTCGCCGCCTCGCTGGCCGGCGAGGCGGTGCCGCCCGCCGCGTTGCCGCGCGACCGCCCGGTGGCTCTGGTGCTGGGCGCCGAGGAGCGCGGTGTTTCCGCCGCCGTCGAAGCCGCCTGCCGCCGCGCCGTCCGTATCCCGTCCACCGGCCGGGTGCACAGCCTGAACATCGCCCAGGCCGCCGCGGTGCTGTTGCACGCGCTCGCGTGATGGCCATGACCCTGCTGCGTGCCGCCTTGACATTCGCCGCCGCGAGCCTGGCCCGCCGGCCACCGGCGGAGGCGTTGAACGCCACCATCGCCACCGATGGGCTGTCGGTGCGGCACGGAGTCGCTTACGGCCCGGCCTCCCGCCAGGCCATGGATGTCTGGCGGCCCGAAGGCGCCGCGGTTGGGCTGCCGGTGGTGGTGTTCTTCTATGGCGGCGCCTGGCAGGGCGGACGGCGCCAGGACTACCGGTTCGTCGCCGCCACGCTGGCGCGGCGCGGCATGGTGGTGGTGGTGCCGGACTACCGGCTGTTCCCGCAGGTGCGTTTTCCCACCTTCATCGAGGACGCGGCGCTGGCGGTCGCGGCGGTGCGGCGCGCGGCGCCTGGATGGGGCGGCGACGCGGACCGCGTGTTCCTGGCGGGTCACTCGGCCGGCGCTCATATCGCCGCCATGCTGACGCTCGCCCCGCGTTTCCTGGCCGCGGCGGGCGAGGACCGGGCGCACCTTGCCGGCATGGTGGGCCTCGCTGGTCCCTACGACTTCCTGCCAATCCTGGACGAGGACATCCGCGCCGTTTTCGCTTCCGCCGCCGATCCGCGCGAGACCCAGCCGGTGGCGCATGTGGACGGGCACAACCCGCCGATGCTGTTGCTGCACGGCGGCGCAGACCGTACCTGCTATCCGCGCAATTCGCTGGCGCTGGCGGCCCGGGTGCGGGCGGCCGGCGGGGCGGCGGAAGCGCGCATCGCGCCGGGGGTCGGGCATATCGGCATCGTGCTGGGCTTCGCGCCGCTGTTCGGCTTCCGGTCGTCGGCCGTCGAGGACGTGGCGGTATTCGTGCTGGGCGATGGTCGCCAACCTGGGGTCGGGGCTATAAAGCGCGCGCGCAATTGCTCGAGTGTTGTCCTTTGACCGGCCCCACCCTCGTCACCGGCGCTACCGGCTTCGTCGGCTCCGCCGTCGCCCGTGCCTTTGCGGCACGCGGCCACGCGTTGCGCCTGCTGGTGCGCCGCGGCAGCGACCACGCCAACATCGAGGGGCTGGACGCCGAGTTGGCGGAAGGCGACCTCACCGACCCAGAATCGCTCGCGCGCGCCGTCGCGGGCTGCCGGTTCGTGGCGCATGTGGCCGCCGACTACCGAATCTGGGTGCCGAAGCCGGCTGCCATGCAGGCCGCCAACGTGGAGGGCACGGGGGCGCTGATGCGCGCCGCGCTGGCCGCCGGGGTGGAGCGGGTGGTCTATTGCAGCAGCGTCGCCACCCTCGGCCTGACCGGCGGCGCCACCCCGGCCGACGAGCAGACCGAGGTGACCCGCGCCGCCATGGTCGGTGCGTACAAGACCTCGAAATTCGACGCCGAACGCGTTGTGCTGGATCTGGTTGCCAGCGAGGGACTGCCGGCGGTCGTCGTCAACCCCGCCGCTCCGGTCGGTCCGCGCGACATCAAGCCGACTCCGACCGGCCGCATGATCGTCGACGCCGCCGCCGGGCGCATGCCGGCCTATGTCGATACCGGGCTGAACATCGTGCACGTGGACGACGTGGCCGAGGGCCACGCGCTGGCGCTGGAGCGCGGCACGATCGGCCAACGCTATATCCTCGGCGGCGAGAACCTGACCATGGCGCAGATGCTTGCCCTGGTGGACGACGTCACCGGGCACCGGCAACGCCGGATGCGCCTGCCCGTGGGCTTGCTCTGGCCGGTCGCCCTGGTGGCCGAGGCGGTGTCCCGCCTGACCGGCAGCGAGCCGCGCGTCGCCCGCGACCATCTGCGGATGGCGCGGAAAATCATGTTCTTTTCCTCTGGCTTGGCCGAAGCCGAACTCGGCTACCGCGCCCGCCCCGCGCGCCGGGCCATCGCCGATGCGGTCGCATGGTTCCGCGACAACGGCCGGTTGCCGCGATGATGACCGCGCTGGCAGCAATTTCCCTGTTGGTCTGGCTATATCTGGCCGCCTTCCACGGCGGCTTCTGGCGCGACGGCGAACGGCTGGTGCCCGCCCGTCCCGCCCATGCCCCGACGGTCGCGGCCGTGGTGCCGGCGCGCGACGAAGCCGAGGGCATCGCGGCCAGCATCGGCAGCCTGCTGGGGCAGGACTATCCCGGCGCCTTCCGCGTTGTCCTGGTCGATGACGGCAGCACCGACGCCACCGCCGCCATCGCCCGCGCCTTGCCCGGCGCCGGGCGCCTGACCGTGTTGGATGGCGCCCCCCGTCCGCCGGGGTGGGCCGGCAAGCTCTGGGCGCTGCACCAGGGGATCGCCGCCACCGACGCGGAATACCTTCTCCTCACCGACGCCGACATCGCGCACGACGCGGCGCATCTGGCGACACTGGTTGCCCAGGCCGAACGCAGCGGTGCCGACATGGTCAGCGAAATGGTGGCGCTGAACTGCGAAAGCCTGGCCGAGCGGGCGCTGGTGCCGGCCTTCGTCTATCTGTTCGCCATGCTCTATCCGTTTCCCCGGGTCAACGACGCCCGCCGCGCCACCGCCGCGGCGGCCGGCGGTACCGTGCTGATCCGCCGCGGCGCCCTGGAGCGGATCGGCGGCATCGCCGCTATCCGGGACGCGCTGATCGACGACGTGGCGCTGGCCGCGGCGGTCAAGCGGGGCGGGCCGATCTGGATCGGCTACTCGCTTCTCGCGCGCTCGATCCGGCGCTATCCGGGGTTTGCCGATATCTGGCGCATGGTGGCGCGCTCGGCCTATGTGCAGCTCCGCCATTCGCCGTTTCTCCTTGCCCTGACCACGATGGGGCTCGCCCTGGTGTTCCTGGTCCCGCCGCTGGCGGCGCTGATCGGTCCCGGCGTGGCGCGCGCTTGCGGCCTTGCGGCCTGGGCAGTGATGGCGGCGACATTCGCCCCGACGCTGCGCCGCTTCGGATTGTCGCTGCTGTGGGCGCCCGCCCTGCCGCTGATCGCGCTCTTTTACATGGCGGCGACCATCGGCTCGGCGGTCGATCACCATCGCGGCCGCGGCGTGGTGTGGAAGCGCCGCGCCTACGCGGGGCCGGCGCGATGAGCAGCGCGGCGCAGGACGTCGAGGCATGGTCCGGCAAGGACCGCGGCGACGAGAATTTCCCGGTCGGCTCGGCCCTGATCAGCCCGCGGCTGCGCCCGCACATCCACGCTTTCTATGCCTTTGCCCGCAACGCCGACGACATCGCCGACAGTCCGGCTCTGACGCCCGCCGATAAGATCGCGCGCCTTGACGCGATGGAGGACGTGTTGCTGGGCCGCCGCGCCGCCGGCAGCCCGAGCGCGCTGCGCTTGCGCGCCAGTCTGGCGGAAACCGGAGTCTCCGCCGACCACGCGAGCGAACTGCTGGTTGCATTCCGCCGCGACGCCAGCAAGCTGCGCTACGCGAACTGGGACGAGCTGATGGACTATTGCCGCTACTCCGCCATGCCGGTCGGCCGGCACGTGCTGGACCTGCACGGTGAGGATCGCGCGACCTGGGGTCCCTCGGATGCCTTGTGCGCCGCGCTGCAGGTGCTGAATCATCTGCAGGACGCAACGAAGGACTTGTCCACGCTCGACCGCTGCTACCTGCCGGCGGATCTGCTTGGCCGGCACGGGGCCGGGGTGGAGGATCTGCGCGCGCCGGCCGCTTCGCCGGGGTTGCGGCGTGTCTTCGACGCCCTGCTGGACGAATGCGATGCGTTGAACCGCGCGGCCCGCGATCTGCCGCGCCGCACGCGCGACCGGCGACTGCGCCTGGAGACGGCGGTGATCGTGGGGCTGGCGCACCGGCTGGCCGCAAAGTTGCGCCGCGCCGATCCGGTGGCCACGCGGGTGAAGCTGACGAAGCCGGACGTGGTGGCCTGCCTGTTCGGCGCGCTGCGGTTTGTGGCGTGAGTAGCGCGCTCGGCGCCGAGCCGGCCGACCTTGCCGCGGTCGAGGCCGTGGTGAGCGCCGCCGGCACCAGTTTCCGCCGCGGCATGGCGGTGCTGCCGCCGGACCGGCGACACGCGATGTATGCCATCTACGCCTTCTGCCGGGTGGTGGACGACATCGCCGACGACCCGGCGCCGCTGGAAACGCGCCGCCCGCGCCTGGAGGAATGGCGCCGCCGCATCGCTGCCCTGTACCGCGGCGAGGCGACCGACGCGGTGACCCGCGTGCTGCTCCGCGCGATCGCGGAATTCGGCCTGCGCCAGGTGGATTTCGAGGCGGTGATCGACGGCATGGAAATGGACGCCGCCGCCATTGTGGCCCCCTCGCTGGCCGAGCTCGATCTCTATTGCGACCGGGTGGCGGCCGCGGTCGGGCGGCTGTCGGTGCGCGCCTTCGGCGACGCCAGCCCGGCGGCCGACCAGGTGGCGTTTCACCTCGGTCGGGCCCTGCAACTGACCAACATTCTGCGCGACATCGCCGAGGACGCCGCGCGCGGGCGGCTTTATCTGCCGCGCGAGTTGCTCGGGGCCGCCGGCGTGCCGGCCGACCCCGACGCGGCGTTGCGCCATCCCGGCCTGGCCCGCGTCTGCCGGGGCGTGAGCGCGATGGCCCACGGGCACTTTCGCGACGCCAGCGAGGCCATGGCGCGCTGCGACCGCCGCGCCATGAAACCGGCACGGCTGATGGCCGCCATGTATAATGCCGTCCTGGCGCGCCTGGAGCGGCGCGGCTGGGATCGGCCGGAAACAGGGGTCAAAGTGCCGAAATGGGAAAAGCTGTGGATCGCCCTGCGGCACGGAGTGGGCTAACCCGCATTCACGTGGTCGGCGCCGGGCTGGCCGGGCTGGCCACCGCGGTCGCGCTGGCGCGCCATGGCGTCGCGGCGACGCTCTATGAGGCCGGACCTGCCGCCGGCGGGCGCTGCCGGTCGTATTTCGACCGCGGCCTGGGACGGCGCGTCGACAACGGCAATCACCTGCTGCTGTCCGGCAACCACGCCGCCATGACCTATCTGGACACGATCGACGCGCGGCGGACCATGGGGGGGCCGGGGCTGGCACGGTTTCCCTTCATCGACGTCGCCACCGGCGAGCGCTGGACCATCGAGCCCGATCCGGGCCGGGTGCCGTGGTGGATTTTTCGGCCCGCCCGCCGCGTGCCCGGCACGCACCTGCGCGACTACCTGTCGCTGCTCGCGCTCCGCAAGGCGGGCGCCGATACCACCGTGACCGAGGCGCTCGATCCGTCGGGTCCGCTATACAAGCGGCTGCTGGAGCCGCTGGCAGTGGCCGCGCTGAACACGCCGCCGGCGGAGGCGCTGGCGCGGCTGCTGCGCACCGTGGTGGACGGCACGCTGATGAAGGGCGGCCGTGCCTGCATCCCCTGCCTGCCGCGTGAGGGGCTGTCCGAGAGCTTCATCGACCCGGCGCTGGCATGGTTGGAGGCACGCGGCGGGCGCCTGCTGACGGGCTGCCGGGTGACGGCGCTGCGCGAGGAGAACCGGCGCGTGACCGCGCTGGAAACCACCGAAGGCGAGATGCCGGTCGGCGCCAGAGAGGCGGTGGTCATGGCCGCCCCGCCCTGGGTGGCCGAGGGATTGGTGCCCGGGCTGATCGCGCCCGACGAATTCCAGGCCATCGTCAACCTGCACTTCCAAACCGATGCCGACCCCGGCGAGACGGGCTTTCTCGGCGTGCTGGGCGGCACCGCGGAATGGATCTTCGTCAAGGAGGGCATCGTCTCGGTCACCATCAGCGCCGCCAACCGGATCGTCGATCTGCCGGCCGAGGAACTCGCCGAGCGGGTCTGGCCGGACGTGCGCGCCGCGTTGCGGCTGGGCGAGACGATGCCGGCGGTGCGGGTCGTCAAGGAACGCCGCGCCACCTTCACCGCCACGGCGGCCCAGGAGCAGCGCCGGCCCGGCCCATGCTGGCCGGCCGAGACGGGCGGGGCACAAAACCTTGTGCTTGCCGGCGACTGGACCAGCACGGGCTTGCCGGCGACGATTGAAGGTGCCATCAGATCAGGCTACGCCGCCGCCGACGCCATTCTCGCCGGCGCCTGAGCGAATACGAGGTTTGACGACCGTGCCGACAGACACCCTGCTCGCGCCTCACCCCGCGCAGCTCGCGGATGCGGTTGACCGCGCCCGCGATGCTTTGTTGCGCCGGCAGCATCCGAACGGGCACTGGGTGTTCGAGCTCGAGGCCGACGCCACCATCCCGGCCGAGTATGTGCTGCTGGAGCATTACCTCGACCGTGTGGATGCCCAGTTGCAGGCGAAGATCGGCGTCTATCTGCGCTCGATCCAGGGCGAGCATGGCGGCTGGCCACTGTTTCACGACGGCGCCTTCAACCTCTCGGCGAGCGTCAAGGCATACTTCGCCCTCAAGCTGATTGGCGACGACCCCGCGGCCCCGCACATGGCACGCGCGCGCGGCGCCATTCTGGCCGCCGGCGGGGCCGAGCGAACCAACGTGTTCACCCGCGCGCAACTGGCGCTCTACGGCGAGGTGCCGTGGCACGCCGTGCCGTGCATGCCGGTGGAACTGGTGCTGTTGCCGCGTTGGTTCCCGTTCCATCTGGACAAGGTGTCGTACTGGTCGCGCACGGTCATCGTGCCGCTCGTGGTGCTGATGGCGCTGCGCCCGTGCGCGCGCAACCGGGTCGGCGTGCACATCCAGGAACTGTTCGCTACCCCGCCGGATCAGGTGCGCGACTGGATCCGCGGGCCGTACCGCTCGGGCTGGGGGCGGGTCTTCAAGCATCTCGACGTGCTGGTGCGCGGCGCCGAGCGGTATTTCCCCGGCCGCCTGCGCCGGCGTGCCATCGCCTGGGCGGTGCGGTTCGTCACGGTTCGGTTGAACGGCAAGGATGGGCTGGGCGGCATCTACCCGGCGATGGCGAACACGGTGATGATGTTCGACGCGCTCGGCTACGCGCCCGACCATCCATACGTTGCCAAGGCCTGGGCCGCCGTGCGCAAGCTGCTGGTGGTGGAGGAGGACCGGGCGTACTGCCAGCCCTGCCTGTCGCCGGTGTGGGACACCACCCTGGCCGGGCACGCGCTGGCCGAGGCGGAGGGCGGTGGCGCGCCGGCGGTGGCCGCCGCCAGTGCCTGGCTGCAGAGCAAACAGGAACTGGAGGTGGTCGGGGACTGGGCGCGCTCCCGTCCGCTGGCCGTGCCGGGCGGCTGGGCTTTCCAGTACGAGAACGCCCATTATCCCGATGTGGACGACACCGCAGTGGTCGGCATGCTGCTGGACCGGCACATCCAGGAAGGCGGCGATGCGACGCTGTCCGAGGCGGTACGGCGCGCGCGCGACTGGGTGGTCGGCATGCAGAGCCGCGACGGCGGCTGGGGCGCCTTCGACGCCGACAACAACCACCAATTCCTCAATCACATCCCCTTCGCCGACCACGGCGCGCTGCTCGATCCCTCGACCGCCGACGTCACCGCGCGCTGTGTTTCCTTCCTCGTGCAGGCCGGCACGGCGGCGGACGACGCCGTGATCGCCCGCGCTCTGGCCTGGCTGCGATCCGAACAGGAAGCCGACGGGTCCTGGTTCGGCCGCTGGGGCACCAACTACATCTATGGCACGTGGAGCGTGCTGTGCGGGTTGAACGCGGCCGGGGTTGCGGGCACTGATCCGGCGGTGCGCCGCGCGGTCGCCTTTCTGCTCGACACCCAGCGCGAGGACGGCGGGTGGGGCGAGGACAACGAGACCTATGCGGCCGCCCCGCATGGCCGCTACCACCGCAGCAACCCGAGCCAGACCGCCTGGGCGCTGCTGGGGCTGATGGCGGCCGGCGAGGCCGACCATCCGGCGGTGGCGCGTGGCATTGCTTGGCTGGCGGGGCAGCAAAAACCGGACGGCGAGTGGGACGAGGCGCCGTACACGGCGGTCGGTTTCCCGCGCGTGTTCTACCTCCGCTACCACGGTTACCGGCTGTATTTTCCGCTCATGGCATTGGCCCGCTACCGCTCCCTGCAGTGCAGCAACGACAAGCAGGTCATCTGGGGATTCTGACCGCACGGACGCGGGCGCACGCCGGCGCCGGAATTGACCGGGCATTTGGGAATTGACAGATCGTGCCGGGGACGGTACGTGCTGTGTGTGAGTAGTTTCCCCTATACGGAATCCGCAACAAAACCAGACCGGGCAGCCCACACAAAGTGGAACGCCTGTTTGCGGCTATCCGCGGCGGGGCCGCACGAACTGACCCCCACCAACTCGGCGCGATAGCGGACTGGATGAACCTGGGTTTCGTCACCGGACTGACTGCCGAGGCGCGGCTGGCGCGGCCGCTTGGGCTTGTGTGCGCCGGCGGCGGACTGCCGGATGGCGCCGAGGCGGCGGCCGAGTGGCTGGTCGAGCAGAACGTGGACGCGCTGGTCAGTTTTGGTCTCGCCGGAGGCCTCGATCCGGCGCTTCGTCCCGGCGACGTCGTGGTGCCGGAAACGGTGCGCGAGCAGGACCACGTCTACGCCACCGATCCGCGCGTGTCGGCTCGGTTCGGTCGGCGCGGCGGCACCCTGCTCGCGGGCGCGGCGGTGGTGGCCGACGTCGAGGAAAAGGCGCGGCTCTTCAGCCGCACCGGCGCCGTCGCCGTGGACCTGGAGAGCGGCGCCGTGGCCCGCGTCGCCGCGCGGCACGGCCTGCCCTTCGCGGTGTTGCGGGCGGTCTGCGACCCGGCGCACCGCACGATGCCGCCGGCGGCCCTGGTGGCATTGAACGGAAGCGGCGCCATCGGCCTGCTGCGCTTCCTCGCCTCGGTGGCACGGCAATTCGGACAGGTGCCGGGCCTCATCGCCCTCGGCCGCGATGCCGTCGCGGCGCGGGCGGCACTGCAGCGGTGTGTCCTCGCCGGCTGATCAGTCGGCGGCGTCGGCCGCCTGGCTGGCCTTCGGCTTGTCGTGCTTCAGCTTCGCCATGGCGTTCTCCACATGGCGGCTGAACACGTACTCGGCGGGTCGCTGACCCTCCAGCGAGATCTCCGGCGCCATCGGCCCTGTCGTGCGCGGACCCCGCAGCGCCACCATCAGCGGCTTCCAGGGCTTGCGCACCGCATCGACCACCGCGGTCGCCTCATAGCCGGAATGCACCATGCAATCGGCGCACTTCTCGTAGTTGCCGGTGCCGTACTTGTCCCAGTCGGTGGTCGCCATCAGCTCGGCAAAGGTCTTCGTATAGCCCTCGCCCAGCAGGTAGCATGGCCGCTGCCAGCCGAACACGTTGCGCGTCGGCTTGCCCCAGGGCGTGCACACATAACGCTGGTTGCCGGCCAGGAAATCCAGGAACAGCGAGGACTGGTTGAACTTCCAGCCCTTGCCGCGGCCCAGGCGGAAGATGTCGCGGAACAGCTGCTTGGCCTTCTGCCGGTTGAGGAAATGGTCGCGGTCCGGCGCCCGCTCATAGGCATAGCCCGGCGAAATCATCACCCCGTCGACGCCCATGGCCGTCACGTCGTCCAGGAACGCCGCCATCCGCTCCGCTTTGGCGCCGTCGAACAGCGTGGCGTTGATGCAAACCCTGAAACCCCGCGCCTTGGCCGCCTTCATGGCTGCCACCGCACGGTCGTAGGTGCCGTCCTGGCTGACCGCGCGGTCGTGCATCTCGCGGTCACCGTCGAGATGGACGTCCCAGGCGAAGTTGCGGTGCGGCTTGTAAAGCTCGAGCTTCTTCTCCAGCAGCAGCGCGTTGGTGCACAGATAGACGAACTTGCCGCGCGCCAGGATCTTCTCGGTGATCTCCGGCATCTCCTTGTGCAGCAGCGGCTCGCCGCCGGCGATCGCCACCACCGGCGCGCCACATTCGTCCACCGCGTCCAGGCAATCCTTCACCGACAGCCGCTGGTTCAGGATTTCGGCCGGATAGTCGATCTTGCCGCAGCCCGAGCAGGCTAGGTTGCAGCGGAACAAAGGCTCCAGCATGAGCACGAGCGGATAGCGCCGGCGACCGAGCAGGTGCTGCTTGACCACATAGGCGCCAACGCGCACGAGTTGGTTGACGGGAACGGGCACTGCAAGGTTCCTCTGTGCTATGGCCGACACGAACGCGACGTCGTATTCGCGTTTTGCCCTGGGCGGCGTACAGCTGTCAACTATGACGTGCGCACAACTTGAGTAGATCGGCCGACATGAACACCCAGGCGCCGCCGCGGCGCAGCCCCGTCCAGGAACGCAGCCAAGGCACCGTGCAGCGCGTACTGTCGGCCGCCTCGTCGCTGCTCGCCGGCGGCGTGCCGGTGGAGGCGTTGACCACCGCGCAGATCGCCGGGGCGGCCGGGCTTTCGGTCGGCGCGCTGTACCGCTTCTTCCCGGACAAGCAGGCGATCGTGGACGCCATCGCGGTGCGCCACATGGACCTGTTTCAGGAACGCCTGGCCGGCCTCATCATGGCTTCCCTGCCGGTCGACGCACCCGGCTTCCTCGCCGCGGTGATCGACGGCTTCGTCACCTACCTCGAGTCGAACCCCGACTTCCGCATCCTCGCCTTCGGCGCCCCCGGCGGCGGACGCTACGTCAGCCGCCCCACCCGCGACGCCTACGCCGGGACGAAAGTGGCGGCGGCGATCCAGGAATTCGTCACCGAGGCCTTCGACATCGACGCCTCCGACGGCTTCGCCTTCCGGCTCCGCATCGCCACCGAAACCGGCGACCGCCTGCTTGCCTTCGCCTTCGAACAATCCGATCCCGCCGAACGCTCCCGCATCATCGCCGAGACCAAACGCCTGCTTGCGAGCTATCTGTTCGGCACATAGGGAAGGAAGGCTGGGGTTCCGCTCCTACGTGTCGGCCAGTTCGCTCGGAAAGCGGAAGCGGACGTCTTCGGCGGTGCCGTCGAGGGTGGTGAGTTCAATTTGGTCGAACTGGCGGAGGCCTTCGATGACGCCCCGCACCAAGATTTCGGGTGCCGATGCGCCGGCGGTGAGGCCGACGGATCCGACGTTCCTGAACCATTCGGCCTGCAGGTCGTTGGCGTCGTCGATCAGGTAGGCCGGGCGGCCGGATTCGGCGCCGATCTCGCGCAGGCGGTTGGAGTTGGAGCTGTTCTTGGAGCCGACAACCAGGATCACCTCGACGCGGTGGGCGAGGTCGCGCACGGCCTGCTGGCGATTCTGGGTGGCGTAGCAGATGTCGCGTACGTCCGGGCCGATGATGCTGGGAAAGCGGGTCTTCAGCGCGGCGATGATATGGCGGGTATCGTCCACCGACAGGGTCGTCTGGGTGATGTAGGAAAGTTGCTCCGGGTCGCTCGGTGCCAGCCTGGCGACATCGCCGACGGTCTGGACCAGGTGCACGCGACCCGGGATCTGACCGACGGTGCCTTCGACCTCGGCGTGGCCGGCGTGGCCGACCAGCACCACGTCCCGGCCCGCAGCCGCGTAGCGCCGGCCTTCGTTGTGCACCTTGGAAACCAGCGGGCAGGTGGCGTCGATCACCGGCAGGCCGCGCCGCTGCGCCACTTCCTCGACGCGCTTGGCCACGCCGTGGGCGCTGAAGATGGTCATCGCCCCGGCCGGCACCTCGTCCAGGTCGTCGACGAACACGGCGCCGCGGGTGCGCAGATCCTCGACCACGTGGCGGTTGTGCACGATCTCATGGCGTACATAGATCGGCGGGCCGTATTTCTTCAGGGCCCGTTCGACGATCTCGATCGCCCGCTCGACGCCGGCGCAGAAGCCGCGGGGCTGGGCCAGAACCACCCGTAACATTCATCACTCCAGCTTCGGTCGCCGTGCTGCGCGCCCGCCGGCTCGGTGACCCCAACCCGGGCGAGCACCCTATGTCCGACTCATTGAGTCAGATATTGGGCTTCGCAACCAGGCTGCAACGCCTGACGCAAAGGGGTCACGTCCGCGACGCATCCGGGCGCATATGGCATGAATTGTCCAACCGGAGTAGGGTACATGACAATCTGGCGAAAGCGCTTGTCTTCGAGCCGATGGTTCCTGGGCTCCCGATTCCGGGGGGCAACGGTTCCCCGCCCGGGCCGTGCATGGGTTTTCGTCCGGACCGTGGTAATTTTGCCGCAATCGCGCCGCTGACGAGAGGAACCACCTGGACCGTGATGACGTCGGATATGCGGGTCGTTCCCTATCGTAGCGTCGTGCGAGACACATCCTGGATTTCCGGCGGGCATGTCCTCCCGGCGGGAAGGACACAGTGGTGACCGCACCTTTGGCTGGGTCCGGTGTATCGGTTCGGCCGTCCACGCCGATGCTGGACCGGGTTCGGTATCCGTCGGACCTGCGGAATTTGTCGCCTGATCAGCTACGCCAGCTGGCGGACGAGTTGCGGGCGGAGACGGTGAGCGCGGTATCG
>Ga0181529_10001068_pt1 | contig 37512 bp, 43 predicted proteins | sample PEATcosm2014_Bin_36_FD_119763 | JGI IMG/M metagenome (GOLD analysis project Ga0181529, IMG submission 119763) | Peatland microbial communities from MTU Mesocosm Facility, Houghton, MI, USA - PEATcosm2014_Bin10_30_metaG | ecosystem: Environmental > Terrestrial > Soil > Wetlands > Peat | place... | reverse complement strand
GTGGGGCAAGCCGATGTGGGGGGCGTGGTGGGTATGGGACGGGCGGCTGACGTCTTTCCTGCTTCTGCTGCTGCTCTATCTTGGTTACATCGCGCTCGACGGCGCCATCGAGGATGAAGTCCGTTCGGCGCGCGCCTGCGCTATTCTGGCGATCGTGGGTGCGGTGAATTTGCCGATCATCGAATTCTCCGTCGACTGGTGGACGACGCTGCACCAGGGCGAAAGCATCCTGCGCAAGGGTGGACCGCTGATCTCGCCCGTCTTCCTGTGGCCGCTGTTCCTGATGGCCCTGGGCTATACGCTGCTGTTCTTCAGCCTGTGGCTCGTCCGTATCCGGACGGAAATCCTGAGCCGGCGGGCGCGCACGTTGATGTTGAGAGGAGCCGCATGAGCGATTTTCTTTACCAGGGCGGTTACGCCTTCTATGTGTGGTCCGCCTACGCGATCAGCGCCGTCGGCATAGGGTTCATGGTCGTTACCACGCTCGCCGCCTGGCGCAAGGCCAAGCGCGCGCTGGCCGTTCTTCAGGATTCCGAAACCAATATTTGAAATTGTCTGCGGCATGCAGATCAGCGCCGCCAATCTTCTGGTCGCCTCGCAGCAGGGTGCGAAAGCCGCGCCCGCCGCGCATCCCAACGGCGCGTTTGCCGCCACTCTGGCAAAAGAGGAGCCAGGCTTCGAGCCGCTCTCCTTCAAACAAGCCGTGGCCCAGCCGGCTCCGCAAGGCGCATCGGCCAAGCCGGCCGCGCTCCCGACGGCCTTGGTGCCTCTGGGCTCGCAGGTCGATATCCGCGTTTAAATTCAATATGTTGTTCAACCGCGGCGACGGCGCACCTTGCGCTTTGTCTTGCTCGAGCCGTTGGCCGCGAATGCGTCACCGGCGGCGGCGACCACCGACAAGTATTTGATGAATTTGGTGCGGTCGGACAGGGGCAGGGCCTCGATCAGCAGCCGCTCGGCCCGGTCGGCCGCCGACCGCGCCGCGCGCAACGCCTTGCGGCCGTTGGAGGTGATGGCGACGGCATTGGCGCGGGCGTCCTGTTCGGTGCGCTCGCGCGACAAAAGTCCGCGCTCCAGCATACGGCGCACCATCTCGGCCAGCGTCGAACGGTCGATGCCGGTCATCTCCACAAGTGCGGTCTGGCTGACGCCCTCGTTGTTCTCGAGCGCGGCCAGCACGGTGAACTGCTGCTTGGTCAGTCCGCAGCCGCCCGCTTCGCGCGCATAGAGATCTCCGAAATATTGCTGGCACCGCCGAATGAGATGCGACGGCGTTTCCGCGCGATCGAAGCCCCCGTTTGCTCTGCGCTGGCTTTTCATTAGACACCCCTGCCCTTTGAAAATCATTCGACCGACGTTACGCGTCAATTCGAATTCCGAAAACTATCCCCTGAACGCCGGGTGCTCAACGCGTCCGCTAATTGGCGCGCATACGGAACAATAGACAAGCGCGCGTCCGCCGACAACTGTCTCTATCGCTTTTACGTGGATGAAGGCAATGCAGGAAATAGGTATCCGGCCATTTGTCTCGCGCGACTTTTTGCGCAGTTGCGCGCGCTGCTATCCGTGACGGCAGTCCCGTCGGCTGCAACAAACTCTAGTCGGCGGGGGTTTCGATCTGATGCTTGAGCAGGAACGGGACCTGGCTCATGGAGAACAAAACGGTCAACCCGACACCGCCGAAAACGTGATAGTCCACCCATATATCGTTGGAAAAGTTGCGCCAGATCAATTCGTTGATGAGCGCCATGGCAAAAAAGAACAAACCGAAGCGCCAGCTGAGAACGCGCCAAGCCGCCTCATCCAGCGTCACCGCGGCGCCGAGAACATATCTGGCAAACGGCCGGTTGAAATATAGTCCTCCGAGGAGCGTCGCGCCGAACAGCGCGTAAATCATGGTCGGCTTCATCTTGATGAAGGCGGCGTCGTTCAAATAAAGCGTCAGTCCGCCGAACACCAAAACGATGACGGCGGTAGCCAGCGGCACCGGATGGACCTTTCGGTCGAGCCAATAGCCGACGCCTACGGCAATGATAGCCGCAACCATAATGGTCGCGGTCGCGGCGTAGAGACCCGCCAGCTTATACGCTGCGAAGAACAGCAGCAAAGGCCCGAAATCTAAAATTGTGCGTCTCAATTGAGAATTCATTCGGCCCCCGTCAGCGCCTTGGCGAACGCCTCGGCCGCGAAGGGCTGAAGGTCGTCCTCGCGTTCGCCCACCCCGATGAAATGAACCGGCAGAGCGAACTTTTCGGCCAGCGCCACCAGAATGCCGCCCTTGGCGCTGCCGTCCAGCTTGGTCATGACCAGTCCGCTCAAGGGAACCGAGGCGGCGAACGCCTCCACCTGTGCAACCGCGTTTTGCCCCGTGGTTGCATCCAGCACAAGCAGCACCGCGTGGGGCGCATCTGCGTCCTGCTTTTTTAATACACGGGCGATTTTCTCCAATTCCGCCATCAGCCCGGCCTTATTCTGCAAGCGGCCCGCCGTGTCGATGAGAAGAACGTCGGCCCCTGTGGAACGGGCGTGCGCCAGCGCGTCGAAAACCAGTCCCGCCGCATCGGCGCCGGGCGCGCGCGCGAATACCTCGGCGCCGGCACGCTTGCCCCAGACCTGGAGCTGCTCGATGGCGGCGGCGCGGAACGTATCGCCAGCGGCCAGCACAACTTTATGTCCGTCGCGCACCAGCTTGGCCGCGATCTTGCCGATGGTAGTCGTCTTGCCGGTTCCGTTGACGCCGGCCACCAGCACGACGAAAGGTTTTTTTTTGCGGTCGACGACAAACGGTTTCTCGACCGGCTGGAGTACGCGCGCAATCTCGCCCGCAAGAACCTGGCGTAATTCTGTCGGAGAGATATCTTCGTCATAACGGCCCTTGGCGACGGAAGCGGCGATCTGGCGCGCCGGCTTGACGCCCAGATCGGCGCGGATCAACGCCGTCTCGAGCGCCTGCACCGCGTCGGCGTCGAGTTTTTTCTTGACCAGGATATCGGCGAGGCCGAGCGTGCCCGCGCTTTTTGCCAGGCCTTCCTTCAACCGCTCGAAAAAAGTCGGCGGCGGGGGGGCTTCGCCGAACTGCCTCATAACGCGACCGCCGTCAGATGATCTTGCGCCGCATCGAAGATGCGCACGCGCTTGAATTCGCCCGGCGCGGCATCGTCGGCAAAGTGCACGGGCGCGAAGCAGGGCGTTCGGCCGAGCTCCGGCGTTTCCATCAACAATATTTGTTCGCTGCCGACCAACGTGGCCAGCCGTTTAGCCTGCGCCTCAATGCCTTTGGCGCGCAGCCGTCCGGCGCGTTCCTTGGCGACGGCGCGCGGCAGCCCGGGCATGCGCGCGGCTGGCGTGCCCTTGCGCGCGCTGAACGGGAAGACGTGCAGCGTCGAAAGGCCGGCGTCGTCCACCAGCTTCAGCGTGTTCTCGAACATTTCTTCCGTTTCGGTGGGGAAGCCCGCGATCAAGTCGGCGCCGAAGGCAGCTTCCGGACGCCTTTTGCGGACCTCTTCGCAGAAGGCGACGGTGTGGGCGCGGGTGTGGCGGCGCTTCATGCGCTTGAGGATCATATCGTCGCCCGATTGCGCCGAGAGGTGGAAATGCGGCATCAGCCGCTCCTCCTCGGCAATCGCTGTCATCAATTCGGCGTCCGCCTCGATGGAATCGATGGAAGACAGGCGCAGCCGCTTCAATTCCGGCACCAGCTTCAGGAGCTTGCGCACTAGCGCGCCCAGCGTCGGCTTGCCCGGCAAATCAGCGCCGTAGGAGGTGAGGTCCACGCCCGTCAGAACAATCTCGCCGAAGCCGTTTTGCGTCAGCCGACGGGCTTCCTCGACCACCGCGCCCGCGCCGACACTGCGCGAGTTGCCGCGGCCATAGGGGATGATGCAAAAGGTGCAACGATGGTCGCAGCCGTTCTGGATTTGTAGGAAGGCGCGGCTACGTCCGTCGAAGCTCTCGACGAATTGAGAAGCCGTCTCCTTCACGCTCATGATGTCGTTGACGCGCACGCGCTCCGCCGCGCCAAAGCTGGCGTAACTTGCGGTCTCCAGCTTTTCGCGGTTGCCGAGAACGAGATCGACTTCCTGCATCTGGGCATAGGTGTCGGGCTCGGTCTGCGCCGCGCAGCCGGTGACGATGATGCACGCGCCGGGACGCTCGCGGCGCAGCCTGCGGATTTCCTGGCGCGACTGGCGCACGGCTTCCGCCGTCACCGCGCAAGTGTTGACGATCACCGCGCCCTCCAGGCCTGCTTCGGCGGCGCGCGCGCGGATCGCCTCGGATTCGTAGGCGTTCAGCCGGCAGCCGAAGGTGATGACGTCTGCGCTCACGAGGCCAGCTCCGCCAGATCGATTTCGCCTCTGAAGGACAGCGCCGCCGGTCCGGTCATCAGAACATGCCCGTCGCCTTCGCGCAGTTCGAGGATCAGCACGCCGCCGTCCAGTTCGACCTCGACCTTGGCGTCGGCGAGGCCGCGCCGATGCGCCGCCACCGCCGCCGCGCAGGCGCCCGAGCCGCAGGCCTGGGTGATGCCCGCGCCGCGCTCCCACACCCGCATGCGCAGATGGGCGCGGTCGCGCACGCTCACGAACTCGACATTAGTGCGCTTGGGGAACATGGGATGGGTCTCGATGCGCGGACCCAGGCTGGCCACCGGCGCCGCTTCGGCATCGTCCACGAACAGCACGCAATGAGGATTGCCCATCGAGACGACGGCGACCGCGTAAGAAGTTCCGTCCACGCTCAGCATGAAGCGGTTGGTGTCGGCGGGGCAGGACAGCGGCACCTTGTCCCAGACCAGAATCGGCGCGCCCATATCCACCGTGACCAGTCCGGCGCCCGCGTCGCTGCAGACCAGCGGCCCGCCCAGCGTCTCGATGCGAACCGTGTCGCGGTCCATTTCCGCCATCAGCAGGCGCGCCACGCAGCGCGCGGCATTGCCGCAAGATTCGACCTCGCCGCCGTCGGCGTTGACGATGCGCATGAAGACATCGGCCCCGTTCGCGCCCTTCTCGATCACGATGACCTGATCGCAGCCGATGCCCCGCCGCCGGTCGGCGATGGCGCGCGCGGCGGCGGCGTCCAGCGCAAGCGCATGCTTTCGCGCGTCGAAGACGGCGAAATCGTTGCCTAGGCCGTGCATTTTGAGGAATGGGGTCATAACGGGCCTATATAGGCCGTGACGTCTTCGCCCACCAGTACCCGGTTGACCTAGCCGCGAAATGCGGATGCTGCGTTCGCCTATTTGGCGCGGGAATTAGGGTTGTGGGGAGCGGTGCGCTCAGACATTGATGTTGAGCAGATAGCCCATCATCATCTTGTTTGTCGTTCTGAGCGTGTTCAGGCTTGCCGTGTAAGAGACTTGCGAGTGGGTCAGGTCGACCATCGCCGACGCCGGATCCACGCCGGCGGCCGTGCCCGGCGTCGTCGCCTTGACGACCTTGACTGCGCTGGCGTCGAACCGCGCCGCGCTGACCTGAACGCCCGCCGCCGGGATGCTGGAGATGTTGTTCATGCCGCACTCTTTACCTGTTGCCCTTTGACGCCAGGTGAAATCCGGTCCGGCGATTTGATTTAAGTTTGCCGTAATTCGAATGGGTTCCGGACTTAGCATGGTGGGGCGCATCGCAGAATACGGTGGTGTTGTCGGGAAATTTGACAGCGCGATGCCCCCATCCTAAAACCCGATTGCTTCCGGAAAGAGCTTAGGCCTTTCCGGTCCCGGGCCCGGCGCCCGGGATCGCCCCCAGGCAGCGCAGGTGCGCCCCCTGGGGCGTTACTGCTTTGGGTGTTTAGATGGTGCTAACGACTTCACCTTTTTCGTCATGGCCGGCCCCCGAGCCGGCCATCCAGAATCTTTTCGGCTCGCGGATACGCGCTGGCTGGATGGCCGGGTCAAGCCCGGCCATTACGAAAGAAGAAGATCAGGCCAGCCGGAGCGCGGATGTTCGATAGTCTCCAATCCCGCCTCGGCGGTGTGTTTGACAAGCTGCGTGGCCGCGGCGCGCTGTCGGAGTCCGACGTCGATGCCGCGCTGGCCGAGGTCCGCACCGCGCTGGTGGAAGCCGACGTAGCGCTCTCGGTAGTGGACGATTTCATCGCCAAGGTCCGCCCGCGCGCCATCGGCGAGAACGTCATCCGCTCGGTCCAGCCCGGCCAGCAGGTCGTCAAGATCGTCCACGACGTGTTGGTCGAAACGCTGGGCAGCGACAACGCCGCGCTGAACCTCGGCTCGTCGCCCGCGCCGATCCTGATGGTTGGCCTGCAAGGCTCGGGCAAGACCACGACGTCCGCCAAGCTCGGCATGATGCTGCAGAACCGCGAGAAGAAGCGTGTGCTGATGGCCTCGCTCGACGTCAACCGTCCCGCCGCCATGGAGCAGTTGAAAATCCTCGGCGAGCAGGCGGGTGTGGCCACGCTGCCTATCGTCGGCAACCAGAGACCGCTCGACATCGCCAAGCGCGCGATGGCGTCCGCGCGCGTCGGCGGCTACGACGTGCTGATCCTCGACACCGCCGGCCGTCAGCACGTCGACGAGCAATTGATGGCCGAGGTCGCCCAGGTGCAGGGCGCGGTCAAGCCGCACGAAACCCTGCTGGTCGCCGATAGCCTGACCGGCCAGGACGCGGTCAACATCGCCAAATCGTTCAACGAGCGCGTACCGCTTAGCGGCATCATCTTGACCCGCGCCGACGGCGACGCGCGCGGCGGCGCGGCGCTCTCCATGCGCGCGGTGACCGGCGCGCCGATCAAATTCCTGGGCGTAGGCGAAAAGCTCGACGCGCTGGAGGCGTTCCATCCCGCCCGCGTCGCGGCGCGCATTCTCGATATGGGCGACGTGGTGTCGCTGGTCGAGAAGGCGTCCGAATCCTTCGACAAGGAAAAGGCCGAGAAGATCGCGGCCAAGATGAAAAAGGGATCGTTCGACATGGACGATCTCGCCGAACAATTGCGCCAGATGAAGAAGCTCGGCGGCATGAAAGGCGTGCTTGCCATGCTGCCCGGCGTCGGCAAGGTGCAGAGCCAGCTCGACGCCGCGGGCATCGACGACAAAATCCTCACCCATCAGGAAGCGATCATCTCGTCGATGACCAAGAAGGAACGCACCGATCCCGACCTCATCAACGGCTCGCGGCGCAGACGCATCGCGGCGGGATCGGGCGTCGAGGTCAGCGACGTCAACAAACTTCTGAAAATGCACCGCCAGATGTCCGACGTGCTGAAAAAGGTCGGCAAGGGCGGGCGCGGAAATCCGCTGGCGGGCCTTATGGGAATGGGCGGCCCGCCGCCGGGAATCTTCCCGGGTCGCAGATAGTTCAACGGTTCAACGAAAGGGAAACACGACATGGCTTTGAAAATCAGACTGGCGCGGGGCGGCACCAAAAAGCGCCCGCATTATGCGATCGTCATCGCGGATTCGCGCATGCCGCGCGACGGCCGTTTCATCGAGAAGATCGGGTTCTACGATCCGCTGCTGCCCAAGGATCACGCCGACCGCGTCAAACTCGACCTCGACAAGGCGAAGGCTTGGCTGGCCAAGGGCGCTACCGCGTCCGACCGCGTGCATCGGTTCCTCGCCAATGCGGGCCTCTTGAAGCCGCTCAAGCGGAACAATCCGCAGAAGGCCAAGCCGAAGAAGAAGGCGCAGGAGCGCGCGGCGGCGGCGGCGAAGGCGGTTGCGCCTCCGGCCGAAGCGGCTTCGTAAGAACGGACGATGACTCGCGACGTACTTCTCGCGGTAGTCCTCGGCGCGCACGGGTTGAAGGGCGAGGTGCGGGTAAAAACCTTCACCGCGACGCCCGAGATGCTCGGCGCCTACGGTCCGCTACATGCCAAGGACGGGCGCGCCTTCACGCTCGCGTCGGTGCGCGCGGGCAAGGACGGCGAGGCTGTGGCGGCGTTCGAGGAAATCGCGGACCGCAAGGACGCCGAGAATTTGAAAGGCGTCGAACTCTTCGTTAAGCGCGCCGCGCTTCCGCCCGCCGCGGACGAAGAGTTCTATCACGTCGATCTAGTGGGTTTGGCGGCGGAAGACACGCTCGGTCGCCATCTCGGCAGGGTCGCGGCGATCCATAATTACGGCGCAAGCGACGTGCTGGTCATCGCGCGCGACGACGGCGACGAGGTGCTCATCGCGTTCACGCGCGAGAACGTGCCGCAGATTGACGTGAAATCCGGCCGGCTGGTGGTTGCCGTGCCGGAAGAAACGGAAGCCGGCGATAAAGGCAACGTGGAATGACCTGGGCCGCCACCGTCCTCACACTGTTTCCGGAAATGTTCCCCGGAGCGCTCGGCGTGTCGCTGGTGGGCAAGGCGCTGGAGAAAAAGCTCTGGTCGCTCGAAGTGCGCGATATCCGCGATCACGGCATCGGCAAGCACCATACGGTGGACGATACGCCCGCCGGCGGCGGTCCCGGCATGGTGATGCGCGCCGATGTGGCCGCGGCGGCCATCGACGCGGTCGAGCGTGCGGAACGGCCGCTGATCTATCTCTCGCCGCGCGGCACTCCGCTGACCCAGGCGCGGGTGAAGGCGCTAGCGGAAGGGCCGGGCGCGATCCTGCTGTGCGGCCGTTTCGAGGGGCTGGACGAGCGCGTCATCGATGCGCGGAGCGTGGAAGAGATATCCATCGGCGATTTCGTTCTGGCGGGGGGCGAGATCGCCGCCCAAGCCCTGATCGAGGCCGCCGTTCGGCTGATCCCCGGCGTATTGGGCGACGAGGCCTCGCAGGCCGACGAAAGCTTCAGCGCCGGGCTTTTGGAATACCCCCAGTTCACCCGCCCGCAAGCCTTCGAGGGACGGACCATACCGGATGTTCTAACCAACGGAAATCACAAGGAAATTGCCAAATGGCGGCGGGCCGAGGCCGAACGGCTGACGCGCCTGCGGCGCCCCGACCTGTGGACCCTCTATGAAAAGGGGAAAGGCTAGGCTATACGGCCCGCCTTCTCACAAATAAGCGCGCATGGAGATTTCAATGAACCTGATCCAAGAGCTCGAAATCGAGCAAATGAAGGCCCTGCGCGCCACCGCTCATCCCGATTTTCGCGCGGGCGACACGCTGAAGGTCAACGTCAAGGTGGTCGATGTCAGCTTCGACGAGAAGACCAAGCAGAACAAAACCCGCGAGCGCCTGCAGGCGTTCGAAGGCGTGTGCATCGCCCGCCAGGGCGAAGGCATCAATGAGAGCTTCACGGTGCGGAAGATTTCCTACGGCGAAGGCGTAGAGCGCGTGTTCCCGGTCTACTCGCCGCTGGTCGATTCCGTGACGGTGGTCCGCAAGGGCCGCGCGCGGCGCGCCAAGCTTTATTACCTGCGCGGCCGCCGTGGAAAGTCCGCCCGTATCGCCGAACGCAAGGACAGCGTGGCGGATGTCGAGAACACCGAGAAGACGTGACGCCTCCCTTTCTTTCACTTCGCGTGCCGCTCTTTTTTCCTCCCAAGCCTGTGGAACTGCCAAAAAATTGGCGGATTTATCGACGCGGGGTGACTTGCGCTGTCGCTTTGCGCGGGTTGTCTTCGCTGCGAGCTTGCACCGGCCAAGCTCTGGAATCGCACCAAAAGCACATGTTTATCGAGGTCGGGGAGCGATAAATCCGACATACCCCCGGAAAAACCTTTAAATATCGTACTTTTTGGGCACAACCCCATCTTGCCTTTGCAGAAAAAGGCCTAGAATAAGGCTTCTTTTTGATTCGCAGAGGAACCTCAAATGGCAAAAGCCGTCGTCGGCGCACCCGCCGTAAAAGCAGCACCCGCCGCAAAAGCAAAAGTCGAGACTGTCTCCACGCGTCAGTTGGCGGCGCAAGTCGCGGCCAAGCATGATCTGTCGAACAAACAGTCCCATGCGATCCTGGAGGAAACGATCGGCCTCATCACCAAGCATCTGAAGAAGGGCGTACGCGTGCGCCTGAACGGGCTTGGCATTTTGGTGGTTAGAAAGCGCGCCGCGCGTATGGGCCGCAACCCGGCGACGGGCGAAGCCATCAAGATCAAGGCGAGCAAGAAAGTCGCTTTCCGTGCCGCGAAGGAACTGAAGCAGGCGGTCTGACCGTCGGCGCAGTTTCGCGTAAGAATAAGAGCCGGGCAGGTGCGCAAGCGCCTGCTCGGTTATTTTTTTGGCGCTTTTCCGTTTAGCCTTGCCGCGCTTTTCTGTGCACGCTACTAAGCTGGCTGCCTCATCCTTTTGAAAGGATTTAAGAATGACTCGCAAGAAAATTGCGCTCATTGGCGGCGGACAGATCGGCGGCACGCTTGCGCATTTGATCGCTCTAAAGGAACTTGGCGACGTTGTTCTGTTCGACATCGTGGGCGGGCTGCCTCAGGGCAAATGCCTCGACATCGCCCAGGCCGGCTCGCTCGAAGGCTATGACGGGGCATTCGTCGGCACCAATTCCTATGCCGATATCGCCGGGTCCGATGTGGTGATCGTCACCGCCGGCGTGCCGCGCAAGCCCGGCATGAGCCGCGATGATCTTCTCGGCGTCAATCTCAAGATCATGGCGTCGGTGGGCGACGGCCTCAGGGCCTATGCGCCGGATGCCTTCGTGATCTGCATCACCAATCCGCTGGATGCGATGGTGTGGGCCTTGCGCCAGTATTCCGGCCACGATCCCCACAAGATCATCGGCATGGCGGGCGTGCTCGACAGCGCGCGGTTCCGCCTTTTTCTCGCGCACGAGCTGGGCGTTAGCATCGAGGACGTTTCGGCGTTCGTGCTTGGCGGCCACGGCGACACGATGGTGCCAATGCCGCGCTTCTCGACGGTCGCGGGCATCGCACTTCCCGAGCTGGTGAAGATGGGCTGGATCACTGAGGAGCGGATCGACGCCATCGTCCAGCGCACGCGTGACGGCGGGGCGGAGATCGTCGGCCTGCTCAAGACCGGCTCGGCATTTTACGCGCCGGCGTCATCGGCGGTGGCGATGGCCGAGAGCTATCTGCGCGACAAGAAGCGCGTGCTGCCGATCGCCGCTTATGTCGATGGTCAGTACGGGATCACGGATCTTTACGTCGGCGTGCCGGCGGTGATCGGTGAGGCGGGCGTCGAGCGCATCGTCGAGCTCAAGCTGACGGCGGAAGAAAAGGCCGCCTTGGCGAAGTCCGCGGACTCAGTGAGGACTCTGATCGAAGCCTGCAAGAATCTCGACCCAAGATTGGTTTGAGACACACCGTCGGAGAGAACAAACTGCGCATCTTCCTCGCTGCCGTTCTGGTGCTCGCGCCGCTTGCCGCGTCCGCCGCCACGCTGACGGTCCAGGTCGAGAATATCGACCAGAAAGGCGGCGACCTGCACGTTGCGCTCTACGACGAAGCCTCCTGGACGAACGACGACGCCAAGCCCGTCGCCGATATGGTGGTGCCCGCGGTGCCGCCCGAAACGACCGTCACCTTCAAGAACGTCGCGCCCGGCGTCTATGGCGTGAAGAGCTATCAGGACGCCAACCGCAACGGCAAGTTCGACCAAGACTGGCTCGGCCTGCCGCTTGAGCGCTACGGCTTTTCCAACGATGCGCGACCCATCCTGTCCGAACCGGGATTTGCGCGCACCAAGTTCACGCTGCCGGACGGCGAAACCGCCATCGTGATCCATCTGCAATGAAGCTATGTGCGGTGCGAATTGTCGGGCGCGGACAAATTCGCTAGAGAAGAGGCATGATCCCGCGTCTCGAAACCGAACGCCTGATCCTGCGCGAATACCGCCCGCAGGATTTCGAAGCCTTTGCCGCCTTCATGGCCGATCCCGATGTCGTACGCTATCTGCACGGCGAGCCGATGGCACGCGCCGACGCCTGGCGGGCGTTCGCCGCCGGCATCGGTCATTGGCATCTGCGCGGCTACGGCGTCTGGGCGGTTGAGCGCAAGGCCGACGGCGTCTTCATCGGCCGTGTCGGCTTGTACAATCCGGAGGGCTGGCCGGGGCTTGAAGTGGGTTGGACGCTGGGAAAGCCATACTGGCGCCAAGGTTACGCGACCGAAGCCGCCAAGGCCTCGATGCGTTACGGCTTCCTCACCCAACCGGTGGATCGTCTCATCTCGGTCATCGATTCGGGCAACAAACCCTCGCAGGCGGTGGCGCTGAGATTGGGCGAAAGCAAAGGCCCGGCCCAAGACATCGTCATCGGCGGCAAAGCCTTCAGGGCCGATATATGGAGCATCACGCGCACCCAGTGGCAGCGCCAGCAGGACGCATGAGCGATTTTTCTTCGCCGACGCTCTATCGCCATCGCGATTTCGCCTTCTTCCTGAGCGGCCGGTTCCTCGGCACTGTGACCATGCAGGTGCAGTCCGTCGCCATCGGCTGGCAGATCTATGAGATGGAGCGCACGCCGCTGGCGCTCGGCTTGGTGGGGCTGTGCCAGTTCCTGCCGATGTTCCTCCTCACTCTGCCGGCGGGCGAAATCACCGACCGGCTGAACCAGCGTTTGGTGTTCGCCGCGGCCTTGATGCTGCAAGGGGTTTGCGGGGCGTTGTTCCTTGGGCTCAGCTTGGCTCATGTCAATGACGCCATCGCCTTTTACGCGGTGCTGGTGCTGTTCGGCGCGGCGCGCGGATTCTCCGGACCTGCCGGAAACTCCTTGCTGGCCTTCCTGGTGCCGCCGGAGCGTTTGGCGCGCTCCATCGCCTTGAACTCCTCGGTCTTCATGATCGCGGTGATCGCCGGCCCCGCGCTCGGCGGCGTTCTTTACGCGCTCGGCCCGGATGCGACCTATAGCGTTTGCATGGCGGGATTCGTGGCGTCGGGCGCCTGCATGGTGACCCTGGGCGGACGCAAGCGTGCGGACGCGATGCAGAGCGATGCGAGCCGGCTGGCACGCGTCGCCGAAGGCATTCGCTTCGTGCGCCAACGCCCCGTGGTTTTCGGCGCAATCTCGCTCGATCTATTCGCGGTGCTGCTGGGCGGGGCGACGGCGCTGCTGCCGGTGTTTGCGCGCGACATCCTGCATGTCGGACCGATCGGTCTCGGCTTGTTGCGCAGCGCGCCGGCGACGGGTGCGGCCGTGATGGCGTTCGCGCTCGCACGCAAGCCCCTAGAGCGCGGCACCGGCAAGAAGATGTTCGCAGCCGTTGCCGTGTTCGGCGTCGCCACCATCGTTTTCGGACTGTCGCACAACTTTCTCCTGTCGCTGGGTGCGCTGTTCGTGCTGGGCGCTTCCGACATGATCAGTGTCTTCGTGCGCCACGCTCTGGTCAACTTCGCCACGCCGGACGAGATGCGCGGCCGCGTCGGCGCCGTGAACGTGCTGTTCATCGGCGCCTCGAACGAACTGGGTGAGTTCGAATCCGGACTGACCGCTGCCTTGTTCGGCACCGTCCCGGCGGTGGTGATCGGCGGGCTGGGGACGCTCGCTGTGGTGGCGGCGTGGATGAAACTGTTCCCGCCGCTGAGAACCGTCGACCGGCTAAGAGACGTTTCTCCCGATCACCAGCGATAGTTCACCGTGGCGTAAACGCCGTCGGGCGACGCCTCGAGATCGGTGTAAAGCGATTTCGTGGGATGGTATTCGGTCGTAATCAGCTTGCTGTAGCCAAAGGAAAACGCGGCGCTGGCCGCCACGTCCCACCAGTGATGCTTTTTTGCGTCGACGCGCGAATAGCCCGCGAAGCTCGCCGCGGCATAGGCCGGCAGCCCATATTCCCAGCCGTAACGGTCCCACAGGAACTGCGCCGGGGCGAACGCGAGCGCCGCGGTGTCCGACGGGAAGGAATCCCAATTGGTGCTGCCATGGCTGCACGGATGTGCGAAGGGACGGCACTCGCGCACGAGGTGCTTCAGCACGTAGGCGGTCCCGACGGTTAGACCCGTATCGACGAACAGCTGCGCCGAGCCGGTCCAATCGTCCTTCCACAGCGTGATGCCGCCGGCCACAACCGGCAGCGCAATGGCGACGTCTGTGCCGGCGCTTTCGATGTTAGAGGAGGCCTGCGCCGGTGCAGTGCACGCCAAGCCTACAAAAGCACACGCCAATACGATGTTCCTGGACATGCCGGCACCTTTGCTGTCTCGCGCGACTATAGCGTGCTACGCGGCGCGCGCAATCGCCGCGAATCTCGGGCATGATATGGGCGGGACAGAAGCCGGGGACAACCGTGAATCAGCACGTTTTGAAGGGGTGGACCCCGACGCAAATTCATGTCGTCGTGGCGAGCTATCTCGGCTGGACGCTGGACGCCTTCGATTATTTTCTGATGGTCTTCGTGATGCAGGATGTCGCGAAAGAATTCGTTGCGCCATTTGCCGCCGTGGCCGTGGCACTGATGCTGACGTTGGCGATGCGTCCGCTCGGCGCCTACATTTTCGGACGGCTGGCGGATCGCTTCGGGCGGCGGCCGATCCTGATGGCCAACGTGGCGCTTTACTCGCTGTTCGGATTCGCCACTGCCTTCGCGCCCAACCTGCTGGCGTTCCTAGTGATCCGCGCGCTTTTCGGCGTGGCGATGGGCGGGAATTGGGGCATCGGCTCTTCGCTGACAATGGAGACGATTCCGCCGCAAGCGCGCGGCTTCATTTCCGGCGTGCTGCAATCGGGTTATCCCAGCGGTTATCTTCTGGCCTCCTTGGTGTTCGGTTTGTTCTATACCTATCTCGGCTGGCGCGGCATGTTCATGATGAGCTTCGTGCCCGCGCTGTTCGTTCTCTACATCACCAGCAAGGTGCCGGAATCGCCCGCCTTCAACAGTCGGAGGGCCGACGCCCGCATCCCGATCCTTAGCGTGCTGGCCAAGCATTGGCAGTTGGCGCTGTATGCGATTCTGCTGATGACGGCGTTCAATTTCTTCAGCCACGGCACGCAGGATCTTTATCCGACATTCCTGCAGAAGCAGCGCCACTTCGGACACGAGACGGTGGGCGGTATTGCGGTGATCTACAATATCGGTGCGATCCTTGGCGGACTGACGTTCGGTACCATCAGCCAGCTGCTCGGGCGCAGGCGGACGATCGTCGCCGCCGCGCTTTTGGCGATCCCCGCGGTCTGGTTGTGGGCCTTTTCGGAAACGGCCGTCATGCTGGCGCTCGGCGCGTTCGTCGTGCAGTTCTTCGTGCAGGGCGCCTGGGGCGTGATCCCGGCGTATCTCAACGAATTGTCACCGCCCGAGACGCGCGGCACCTTCCCGGGAACCGTCTATCAGCTGGGCAACTTCATCGCTTCGTCGAACGCGGTGCTGCAGGCGAAGATCGCGGAAAGCAGCGGCGGCAATTACGCCTTGGCGCTCGCTTGCGTGGCCGTCATGGCGTCGTTGACGATCGTGCTGCTGGTCTGGCGAGGCCACGAAGCGAAAGACGTCGACATGACAACCGGCACTCTGCCCGACTAGCTCTTCAGGAACACATCCACGCGGTCCGGCGGTCCGTTGTCGTCCACACCGCCCATGGCGCGCACGTCGATACGTTCCGACGGAACGCCGCTGTCGATCAGGATCTGGCGGACGATGAGCGCGCGCTTGAGCGACAACCGCCGCGAATCCGAGGATTTGTCGCCGCGCTGACCGCCATAGGCCAGAAGCTGCACGCGCGCGGTGCCGTCGCTGAGCAACGCGCTCAAGTCGCCGGCAAGCGATTTGACGGTTTGCAGCGCCGACCCGGAAGGATCGCTGGCGTTCGGTGCGAACAGAACCGTGCTGCGCTTGCTGCCGTTATCCGCTTCGGGATTGCGCGTCGGCGTCGAAATCCGCGCCGGCGGTGTTGTGCGTACCGGCGCCGGTTCCGTGCGCGCTACGCGCTGCGGTGGCGGTACTACGGGCGGCGCCACGCGCTGCGGCGACGGTTCCATGGGCATCACGCGCCGCGGTGTGGGTTCGGACCGCTGAGGGGCGGGCGCCGGATTGGCCGGCCGCGCGACCGCCACGTCGCCGAAATCCGAAAGCGTCGTCGTGGGCGGCGGGGCTGCAACCGGCGCTTCAGCCTGCGGCGCGGCGGCCACCGCACGCCGATGATGGACGCGCGCGACGCGATGGCGGGCGGGCATGTGCAGGTGGATCGGTCCGCCTGTTTCGCCCGGTTGGCGCAGCGCGGGAACGACGCGCAGATATTTGCCGCCGGGATAGAGCAGCACCTGCGTGCCGGCGGCGGAAGGGTTCACCGTCACGTCGTCGCCCGGATACATCTGAGCCGCAGCCGGCGACGACGCGGCGATCAACAAAAACCCTGTCAGGGCGGCGAGGTATCGCATCAATTCGAATCAGCCCGGTCCATTTTGACGGGCAACCATAAACGCTCTGCTTGTCGCGCTCAACTCTGGCCCGCGCCTTTCAGAAGCTTCAAGATCTGCGGGTAAAGGGCTTCGTTAGTGGCGAGCAGCTCACCCGTCTCCAGCATACGTGCCCCCCCGTCCAGGTCGGTGACGATGCCTCCCGCCTCCTTCACCAGCAGGATGCCTGCCGCCACGTCCCAGGGGTTGAGGCCGCGCTCCCAGAACCCGTCGTAGCGGCCCGCCGCCACGCCCGCGAGGTCGAGCGAGGCCGCCCCGCAGCGGCGTATGCCGGGGCTCACGGCCAGGACGGCCTGGAGCTCCGCAAGGAATCGTTCATGTCCGGGACGGCCCATGAAGGGCGCGCCGGTGGCGAACAAGGCCTCCCGCATCGATTTGCGGGCGGCGACGCGCAGGCGCTTGTCGTTCAGATAGGCGCCATGGCCTTTCTCGGCGACGTACATCTCGTCGACGACGGGATTGTAGACCACGGCGGAGACCAGCTGGCCTTCGCGCTCCAGCGCGATGGAGATGGCGAAGATCGGAATGCCGTGCAGGAAGTTCGTCGTACCGTCGATCGGATCGATGATGAAGCGGTGGGATTTGTCCGGCCCGTCGCTGGTGCCCGATTCCTCGCCCAGGAAGGCATAGCCCGGCCGCGCCCGCGACAATTCCTCGATCAGGATGCGCTCGGTGCGCTCGTCGGCGTTGGAAACGAAATCCGCCGGCCCCTTCAGCGAGACCTGCAGGTTTTCTAGTTCGCCGAAATCGCGGATCAACGCGCGCCCCGCCTTGCGCGCGGCGTTGACCATCACATTCAGGGCCGGGGAGAGATAGGGCATCGTTACTCCGCCCGTCGCACGTAGGAGCCGTCTTCGGTAGAGACCACGATCCTGGTTCCCGCTTCGATGAACGGCGGCACTTGGATCTTCAAGCCGTTCTCCAGCATCGCGCTCTTGTAGGACGGCGCCGCCGTGCCGCCCCGCAGCACCGGATCGGCCTCCGTCACCGTGAGCGTGACCTGCACCGGAAGCTGGATGCCGATGGGCTTTCCTTCGTAGGTTTGCACCAGCACCTTCATGCCGTCCTGCAGGAACTGCGCGCGCTCGCCGACGAATTCGCGCTGCAATTCGATCTGCTCGTAGTTCTCGATGTCCATGAAGGTGAGCATGTTGCCGGTGGCGAAGAGGAACTGGTAGTCCTTCTTCTCCAGATAGACCTCGTCCACGGCTTCGTCGGAGCGAAAGCGCTCGTTCAGCTTGGTGCCGGTGATGACGTTCTTGAGTTCGACCTGATTGTAGGCGCCGCCCTTGCCCGGCTTCACCGCCTGGGTTTTCACCGCAAGCCACAGCCCGCCATTGTGCTCGATCAGCGTTCCTGGGCGGATTTCGTTTCCGGCGATCTTGGACATGAAGGGCGCGCTCCTTGGCGCGGGGAAAAGGTTCGGTCGATGAGAAAGAGCGGGCGCCTTCTATCAGCCCCGCTCTCGCGGGTCAAAACTGCGCGACGAACGCGCCCTCAGGCCGCCACGCTCTTGCCCACGGAGCCGAGGTCCATCATCGCCTCTTCTAGCCGCGCGATGATGCCGATCTCGCCCGCGCGCAGCCATTTGCGCGGATCGTAGAGCTTCTTGTAGGGCTTCTGATCGACGGGATCGACCTGAACCTTGAACGCCTTGGGATTGGCGTCCACCTCCGCCGCCACCGCATGGGCGAAGGCAAATTGCAGGTCGGTATCGATGTTCATCTTGAACACGCCGTAGCCGACCGCCTCCTTGATGAGGTTGGAGGGTGTACCCGAGCCGCCATGGAAGACGAGGCTGAGCGGTTTGTCGTCCAGATGATGGGTCTTGGAAATCAGCGCCTGCGAATTCTTTAGGATCACGGGGCGCAGCTTGACGTTGCCCGGCGCATAGACGCCGTGGACGTTGCCGAAGCTCGCCGCCACCGTGAAATGGCCGAGCGGAGAGAGCGTGTCATAGGCCTTCAGCACGTCTTCCGGCTGGGTGTAGAGGTTGGGATTACCGACGTCGCCTTCCCCCAGCTCATGGCCGATGCCGTCTTCCTCGCCGCCGGTGACGCCCAGCTCGATCTCCAGGCTCATGCCGAGCGGCGTCATGCGCTTCAAGATGCGGGCGCAGACCTCCAGGTTCTCGTCGAGCGGTTCGGCCGACAGGTCGAGCATGTGGGAGGAGAACAGCGGCTTGCCGGTCTTCTCGAAATGCCGCTCGCTTTTTTCCAGCAGGCCTTCCACCCAAGGCACCAGCTTCTTGTTGGCATGGTCGGTATGGAGCACGACGCAGACGCCGTATTCCTGCGCCAGCAGATGGACGTGGTGCGCCGCTGAGGTCGCACCCAGCACGCGCGCGCGGTGCGCATCGGGAACGCCCTCGCCGCCGTAGAAGCGCGCGCCGCCGTTGGACATCTGGACGATGACATCCGATTTCGCCTTGGCGGCGGTTTCAAGCACCGCATTGATGCTGTTGGTGCTGACGATGTTCACCGCCGGCAGCGCGTAGCCGCCTTTTTTGCAGGCCGCCAACAAATCCAGATAGTCCGGGCCGGTCACGACTCCGGGGCGCAGGGTCTTGGTCATTTTGTCCTCATGATGCGAGCAGCCCTACCAATATGGGTTCGTTGTGGCGGTGCCAAGGCAAACCGGCGCCGACGGACTTTCGGTCGCGCCAAGGCGGGCCGGGAAATATATTCTTCAATCAAAACAAAGTGTTGAAGGCCTCGATCGCGGCCTCCGGACCTCCCGGATGATCCCAGACGCCCGACGACACGGCCAGGAAATCCGCTCCCGCGTCCACCAAGGGCTTCGCGTTCGAGACCGTGATCCCGCCGATGGCGACGCAAGGCACCACCATCAGGTCGGACCACCAAGTGAGAAGGTCTACATCCGCGTGAGCCTTCGCCTCCTTGGTCGCCGTGGGAAAGAACGCGCCGAAGGCGACGTAATCCGCGCTCGCCTCGGCCGCCTCGATCGCCAGATGGCGGGACGCGTGGCAGGTTACGCCGACGATGCGGTCCGGCCCCATCGCGGCGCGTGCCTCGGCATAAGGCGCATCCTCCTGGCCGACATGCACGCCGTCGCAACCGAGCCTTACAGCCAGGTCCGGCCGGTCGTTGAGGATGAAGGCGACGTCCGCGGCTTGCGCGATGGGCATCAATGTTTCCACGGCGCGCGCGATGTCTTCGTCCGGCACATCCTTCAAGCGCAATTGCAGCGACGCAATGTCGCCCGCGCCCAGCGCGCGCTTCAACGTCTCCGCAAACGCGAGCAGCTCAAATTTCGGCGGGGTGATGAGATAGAGACGGCAGGAAGTGGTCATGATGGGAACGAATCCAGACGTTGTTGCTTCCTTTAATCCCAATTGTCATGGTCCGCAAAAGCGGACCATCCAGGTGACGCTTGCTCTGTTTTCACAAGAAGCTATCGGACGGTGCTAATTTTTCGACAGGGAGAACCTGCCCAACTGGATGGCCCGCTTTTGCGGGCCATGACAGCGTTGGTTTGAGTTCAAATCGTTTCAGTTCTTATAAATCTCGATCAGCTTATCGAGCAGCGCCATCGCGTCGGCCTTCGAGCGCTGGAAGGAGTTGCGGCCCACGATCGAGCCTTGGCCGCCGCCGGCCTTGATGGCGCGGGCTTCCTCGAAGATTTCCTCGTCGGCTTTCTTGCCGCCGCCGGAGAAGATCACGATGCGTCGCCCGCCGAGCGCGGCTTTGCGGATATGCGCCACGCGGTCCGCCAGCGTGTCGAGCTTAACGTTGCCTTGCTTATACAGCGCAGCGATGTCCTTGGCCTCGACGAAGCTGGTCGGCAGCTTGACCTTGATGATGTGGGCGCCGAGCAGGGCCGCGATCTGCGTCGCATAAGCGTCGACATCGATGGCGGTTTCGCCGTCCTTGCTGATGTCCTCGCCGCGCGGATAGGACCAGATCACGGTCGGCAGGCCCACGTCCTTCGCCTGGGCGACGAATTCGCGGGCCGTTTCGAACATGTCGTACGACTTGAGCGAACCCGGATAGATCGTCAGGCCCACCGCCGTGCAGCCTAGGCGCAGCGCGTCGCGCACGGACGCGGTGACCGCCTGCGTCTTCGGACCTTCCTTGGGATAAAGCAGGTTGGCGCTGTTGACCTTGAGGATCAGCGGAATGCGCCCGGCAAAGGTCGCCGCGCCGGCTTCCAGCATACCGAGCGGTGAGGCGAAGGCGTTGAGCCCCGCGTCGATCGCCAACTGGAAGTGATAGTGAGGATCGTAGGCCGGCGGATTGGGCACGAAGCAGCGGTCTGGACCGTGCTCGTAGCCCTGGTCCACCGGCAGGATGACGAGCTTGCCGGTGCCACCGAGGCGGCCGTGATAGAGCATCCGCGCTAGGTTGGTCTTCACGCCCGGATTGTCGCTTTCGTACCAGGCGAGGATTTTCTGGACGGCGTCGGTCATGGAGATTCTCCAAAAATAAAGCCCTCCCCCTTCGATCCTTCGACAAGCTCAGGATGAAGGGTGAGGGCATGTTGTATTTCCCTCATGCTGAGCTTGTCGAAGCATGAGAGGCAGAGTTCGCAGCTTTATTTCACCATCAAGGCTTCGACGCCGGGCAGTTCCAGGCCTTCCATCCATTCCAGGAAGGCGCCGCCTGCCGTCGAGACATAAGAGAAATCGTCCGCCACGCCGGCCTTGTTGAGGGCCGAAACCGTATCGCCGCCGCCGGCGACCGACAGAAGCTGGCCGGCTTTGGTGCGTGCGGCGACGAGCTTTGCCGCGGCGACCGTGCCCTTGTCGAAGGGCGGCGTCTCGAAAGCGCCGAGCGGGCCGTTCCACACGACGGTGCGGGTGTTGTGAAGGAACTTGGCGAACTCCTCCACGGTAGCGGGGCCGACGTCGAGGATCATCTCGTCCTTGGCGACCTGGTCGACTGGAACCGTGCGGCTGGCGGCGCCGGCCTTGAATTCCTTGGCCACCACGACGTCGATGGGCAACAGCAGCGCCGTGCCGCTCTCAACCGACAGCGCGATCACGCGGCGTGCGACATCGAGCTGATCGGCCTCGTACAGCGACTTGCCGACCGCCTTGCCTTCGGCAGCCAGAAAGGTGTTTGCCATAGCGCCGCCGATCACCAGCGTCTCCACGCGCTTCACCAAATTCTCCAACAACGCGATCTTGGTCGACACTTTGGCGCCGCCGATCACCGCCATCAGCGGGCGTTCGGGATCGTTCAGCGCCTTTTGTAGATGAGTCAGCTCGGCTTGCATCGAGCGTCCTGCCGCGCAAGGCAGCAGGTGCGCCACGCCTTCCGTGGAAGCGTGGGCGCGATGGGCGCTGGAAAATGCATCGTTGACATAAATATCCGCCAGCTTGGCAAGCGCCTTGGCGAAGTCCGGATCGTTCTTTTCTTCCTCGGCGTGGAAGCGGGTGTTTTCGAGCAGCAGGACGTCGCCGTCCTTCAGCTTGGCGACCGCGGCCTCGGCGACCGGGCCCACGCAGTCGGAGGCGAAGGCAACCGGGCGTCCCACGGCTTTCGCCAGCGGCGCTGCCACGGGCGCCAGCGACATGGACGGAACGACTTTGCCTTTCGGGCGGTCGAAGTGCGAACAGACGATGACGCGCGCGCCGCGCTGAGCGAGCTGGGTGATCGTCGGCGCTTGGCGGTCGATGCGCGAAGTGTCGGTGACGATTCCGTCCTTCATCGGCACGTTGAGGTCCGCGCGCACGAGCACGCGTTTCGATTTCACGTCGAGATCGTCGAGTGTGCGGAAAGTGGCCATGGAGCTTGTCCTTTGTTCCCGTCCTTCCCGGGAAGGCGGGTCGAGATTCGAGAACGAACGCGAACGGGCGAGGGGCGCCGTTCGCAACGCCCCTCGCCGTATCGTTCAGATCAACTTGCCGAGCGCGACGGCGGTATCGACCATGCGATTGGAGAAGCCCCACTCGTTGTCGTACCAGCTGTAGACGGCGGCGAGCGTGCCATCCATCACCTTGGTCTGATCCGGCATGAAGTAGGAAGACGCCGGCATATGGTTGAAGTCGTGGGACACCAGCGGCTCATCGACGATGTCGAGGATGCCCTTGAGCGCGCCGGCCGCCGCGGCCTTCATCGCCGCGTTGATCTCATCCTTCGCGGTGGCTTTCTTGAGAACGACTTTGAGGTCGATCAGCGAGACGTTCGGCGTGGGTACGCGCACGGAAATGCCGTCGAGCTTGCCTTTCAGTTCGGGCAGCACCAGGCCGACGGCCTTGGCGGCGCCGGTGGTGGTGGGGATCATCGACAGCGCCGCGGCGCGGGCGCGGTAAAGGTCCTTGTGCAGCTGGTCGAGGGTTGGCTGGTCGTTGGTATAGGAGTGGATCGTGGTCATGATCCCCTTCTCGATGCCGAAGATGTCGTTCAGCACCTTGACGACCGGCACCAGGCCGTTGGTCGTGCACGAGGCGTTGGAGACGACCAGATGGTCCTTGGTGAGCTTGTCGTGGTTGACGCCGTAGACCACGGTGAGGTCCGCGCCGTCAGACGGGGCGGAGACCAGTACGCGCTTGGCGCCGGCTTCGAGAAGCAGCGCGGCCTTGGGGCGCGCCGTGAACAGTCCGGTGCATTCCATCGCGATGTCCACACCCAGTTCCTTGTACGGCAACTGGGTCGGGTCCTTGATCGCGGTGACTTTGATCTTGTGGCCGGCGGCGATCATGATGTCGCCATCGACCGTCACGTTGGCGGGGAAACGTCCGTGTACGGAATCGTAACGCAGCAGATGCGCGTTGGTGGCCACGGGGCCGAGATCGTTGACGGCGACGATTTCGATGTCGCGGCGCCCGGTTTCCACGACCGACCGCAATACCAGCCGCCCGATGCGGCCGAAGCCGTTGATTGCAACCCGAATGGCCATGCTTACCTCCTATAGATCCTATCGATTGTCGAGGTTGACTTAGTCCCGAAGACTCAAGCTTTCAATGCCCTTTTTGCCGCTTGTGCGGCCGCTTCGGGCGTGATGCCGAAATGTTTGTAAACATCCTTGTAAGGACCGCTGGCGCCGAAGCTGCGCATCCCCACAAAAGCCCCTGTAGAACCGATGTAACGGTCCCAGCCGAACCGCACCGCGGCCTCGATTCCGACCTTGACCGTGCCCGGACCGAGCACCGTCTCACGGTATGTTTCGCTTTGTTGCTCGAATAGCTCCCAGCACGGCATTGAAACGATGCGCGCCGCGATGTTTTCGGCCGCCAACAGGTCGCGTGCCTTGAACGCCAGTTCCACCTCTGAGCCGGTGGCGAGCAGCGTCACCTTGGCGCCGGCCGCGCCGGCCAGTTCATAGGCGCCTTTGGCGCACATATTTTCATCACTATGCACGGTGCGCACGGTGGGAAGGTTCTGGCGGGTGAGCGCCAAGAAGCTCGGATGCTTCTTGTCGGCCAGCGCCAGCGCCCAGCACTCCGCGGTTTCCACGGCATCCGCCGGGCGGAAGACGCGCAGTCCCGGAATGGCACGCATGGCCGCCAGGGTTTCGACGGGCTGATGGGTGGGGCCGTCCTCGCCGAGACCGATGGAATCGTGGGTCATCACATAAATGACACGAATCCCCATCAGCGAGGCCAGCCGGATTGACGGGCGGCAATAATCCGAGAAGACCATGAAGGTGCCGCCGTAGGGTACGATCCCGCCGTGCAGCGCCATGCCGTTCAAGGCCGCCGCCATGCCGTGCTCGCGGATGCCGTAATGCACATAACGGCCGGAGAAATCGCCGGGCACGATGTCCTTCATGTTTTCTTTTGTCTTGGTGTTGTTGGACGGGGTGAGGTCGGCCGAACCGCCGATGGTGATCGGCAAGTCCGCGTTGATGACGTCCAATGCCATCTCGGACGCCTTGCGCGTGGCGACCGATGGTTTCTCGGCGCTTACCTTCTTCTTCAGGTCGATAAGTCCGGCATCAACCGTGGCCGGAACCTCGCCGGAAATCGCCGCATCGAACGCCGCGACAAGGGCCGGCGCCGTTTCGCGCTTGCGTTTCGTCCAGGCTTCGTATGCGCCTTTGCCGCGCGCGCCGATAGCGCGCCAGCCCGCGGCGACGTCGTCCGGAATAACGAACGGCTCGTAAGGCCAATTCAGGATTTTCCGCGCGCCGGCGATTTCCTCGGCGCCCGGCGCGTCGCTGTGCGCTTTTTGCGTGCCGGCGCGGGTCGGAAGGCCGAACCCGATGATCGTTTTGCAGGCCAGCAGCGCCGGCTTGTCGCTGGTTTGCGCCCAGGCGAGCGCGCGCGCCACGTCGGCCGCGTCGTGGCCGTCGACCCGGATGGTGTCCCAGCCGGCGGCCTGGAAGCGTTCGATCGAATCCGTCGAGTCGGAGATCGAGGTCGATCCGTCGATCGTGATGCTGTTGTCGTCGTAGAGCACGATCAACTTGGACAATTTCAGATGTCCGGCGAGCGAGATCGCCTCGTGGCTGACGCCTTCCATCAAGTCGCCGTCGCTGGCCAGGACATAGGTCTTGTGGTCGACCAGTTCGTCGCCGAATCGCGCGTTGAGGATGCGTTCGGCCAGCGCCATGCCGACCGCGTGCGCGATGCCTTGGCCCAACGGACCGGTGGTGGTCTCGATGCCCGGAATATGGCCGTATTCGGGATGGCCGGCGCAGGGACTGCCGATCTTGCGGAAATTCTTGATATTATCCAGCGTAATGCCCGGATAGCCCGTCAAATAAAGCAACGAATACAATAGCATAGAACCGTGACCGGCGGACAGCACGAAACGGTCGCGATCGGGCCAGTCGGGCTGCGCAGGGTCGAATTTCAGGAAGCGGGAGAACAGCACCGTCGCCACGTCGGCCATGCCCATGGGCATGCCGGGATGTCCGGATTTGGCGGCTTCCACGGCGTCCATGGATAGCGCCCTCAGGGCGTTCGCCAGACGTCTGACTTTGGCTTGTTCGTCGCCCCCGGCTGCTTGGTTGGAGGGCGAATCCGCTTCGTGAGTGCTCATTTTGCTTCACCTTCTGGCTAGACGTTGGGCCTTAACGAGAGCGACCCTTTGCCGTCAAGGTCCTTCCCCAAGAACTTCTGCGCCACCGCGTTGACCGTATTTCATCCATGCGCCTAAGGTCTTGCCCAGACAAGAAGAAGGTGTCGCGCTCATGAGCAGGCTGGAACTCGCGGCAGAACGCCTCGGCAAGGCGCTGGAATCGCTCGACGCTGCGGCTTCGCCGCTCGCCAAAGCGCGCGATTCCGCGTTCGATGCGGAGAAACGCACCGCGCACCTGAACGAAGAGCGCGAGAAGCTGTTGGCGCGCGTTGCCGAGCTTGAGGAAGAAGTGCGTTCCTTATCGGGTTTGACCGAGGAAGTCGAAGACCGCCTCGATGGTGCCATCTCGGAAATCCGCACGGCGCTGGGAAGATAGGGAGTAGCGAAGTGCGAAGTGTGCAAGATTAGGTTCCTTTTTTCTCCCTATTCGCCATTCGCTATTCGCTTTTAAGTACGGAGATCGAAATGCCCCTTGTCAACGTCATGGTGAACGGGCGCGCTTACACCATCGCCTGCGACGAAGGCGAGGAAGAGCATCTGAAGCAGCTCGCCACCCATGTGGATTCCAAGGTGCGCGAATTGCTCGGTTCGGTGGGGCAGGTCGGCGACCAGCGCTTGATGCTGATGGCCGCGCTTTTGTTGGCCGACGAATTCCACACCGCATCGGCGCAGCTCGAAGGGCTCAAAAGCACGCTTGCCGAGCTCACCAGCGCGCACGAGGAGTCGGACAAGCGCTTGAATAAATCCGAAAGTTTCGCCGCCGACACGTTGGAAGCCGCCGCAAAACGCATCGAGAACATTGCCGCCGGGCTGGCGCGGGTTTAGAGTGGTTCTTGGATAGGTACTGCCCCGCGCGTCAGGAGAGCGATGCCCAGGGGCCTTAATGGTACTCACCGGGAGCTGTCCCTGACCGTGGCCGTGGCTGCGGACATATGGCGCCCACCTGCACTTGCAGGCCCGTGAGGATCCGGATCCAACGGCGGCGGCGGTCCTATCTGCTTTGCTTGGTGGCCATGAAGGACAAGGAACGTCTTCGCAAGGAAGCCCGCGCGCGTCGCCAAGAGATGGCGCGCGTATTGCCCGATTATGCCCGCTTTATTGCCTCTCGCTATGCGGATCGCATCGACGACCTTGGCTTTGCGCCGAATACCGTCGTTGCCGGCTATTGGCCGTTCCGCGAGGAAGCCGATCCGCGTCCGCTGATGCACGCCTTGGCCGCGAAGGGCCATCCGCTCGGCTTGCCGCGCATTGCCCGAAGCGCCGCGCCGCTCGAATTCCACCGCTGGATCGAAGGCGATCCGATGCGGCCGAACGCCTTCGAGATCGCCGAACCGTTGGCCGGCGCCGAAATCGTCACGCCCTCCATCCTGCTGGTGCCGATGCTGGCGTTTGACGCGGCGGGTTACCGGCTGGGTTACGGCGGCGGCTATTACGATCGCACGCTGACGCTGCTGCGCGCCGAGCGCAAGGTCATTGCCATCGGCATCGCTTATGCGGGACAGGAAGTCAGCGAAGTTCCGCGCCACGACCACGATGAGCCGCTGGACGCCATCGTGACCGAAAAAGGCTTCCGGCGCTTTCACCAGACATAGGGTACGAGGCGATAGCGCACGCGCGCCGCATAATCGTCGTAGCCGGCGAGGCCCTGACGCAAGGCCCGCTCTTCGATCAGGATGCGGATCATCAGCGCGACGACCAGCAGCGGCGTGCAGGCCAGCCCGATCCACGACCCGAGCAGCAACGGCATTCCCAAGAAATAAAACAGCGCGCTCGCATACATCGGATGGCGCACGAAGCGGTAGGGGCCGGTGGAGATGACGGTCTGCCCGCTCTGAATCTTCACAACCGGCGCCGCGAACGAATTCTCCCGGAAGGTGAGCCAGGCGATGAAGAAACAGATCGCGATCAGCACCGCGCCCGTATCGCTCAGCCGTTCCGGCACATGCGACAGGCCCCATCGCTTGGCGTCGAGCCCCATCAGCGCCATCCAGCCGTAAAAGCCGACGAATATGATCGCCATGAGCACCTTGTCCCAGAACACTTGTTTCTTCTGAAGCGGGGAACCCAGGCGCTCGCGCAACAGTTCCGGACTATGGCGCAGCATCCACCAAGTGATGGCGACGGTGCCGATGGTTATCTCGCCTAGGTAGATCCAGCCGCCCCGCCAGTCGAAGGTGCCGGCGGGCCAGAACAGAACCGCCGCCATAAAGGCGAGCCACAGAGTGATCTGGAGGGTCAATCGTCGCATCATATCGGCTCTCCAAACTGGTGGTTTGCGCGCCTTTATATGTTAAGTAACCGCTATGCACATTCTCTTTATCGGCGACATTATGGGACGGCCGGGGCGCGACGTGGTCGCAGCGGAACTGCCGCGCCTCAAAGAAACGCTCAAGCTGGATTTCGTCATCGCCAATGGCGAGAACGCGGCAGGCGGCTTCGGCCTGACGCGCGCCATAGCCGACGATCTGTTCGCCATGGGCATCGACTGCCTCACCACCGGCAACCACTGGGCGGACCAGAAGGAAATCCTCTCCTTCATCGATCACGAGGACCGCATCCTGCGCCCGCGTAATTATCCCCTCGGCACGCCGGGCAAGGGCGCCGGATTGTACGAGGCTCGCTCGGGCGCGCGGGTGCTGGTGACGAATCTGATGGGCCGGGTGTTCATGGATGCGCTCGACGATCCGTTTGCTTCCGTCGCGGCGGAGCTAGAAGCTTGTCCGCTGGGCGAGGGCACGGACGTCATTGTGATCGACATCCACGCCGAAGCCACCAGCGAGAAGATGGCGATCGGCCAATTCTGCGACGGCCGCGCCAGCATGGTGATCGGCACGCATTCGCACATTCCCACCGCCGACGCGCAGATTCTTCCCGGCGGCACGGCCTATCAGACCGACGCGGGCGCTTGCGCCGACTACGATTCCGTCATCGGCATGGAGAAGTTCGAGCCGGTGCAGCGCTTCATCAAGAAAATGCACGGCAGCCGGTTCACGCCGGCGACGGGTCCCGCCACGCTCTGCGCGGTATTCGTGGCGACCAACGCCAAGGGCCTGGCCGCACGCATCGAACCGGTGCGCGTGGGCGGACGGCTGAAGCAAACGGTGCCTACACTCTGATCATTATCCGTGCCAGCGACGCGGTTGAATCGATGCGCCGTAAGATTCTATCGTCGCGCGCCGTCAACGATTAAGGAGTATCGCATGGAATACCGGCAACTGGGCCGTTCTGGATTTAAGGTGCCCGTTCTCAGCCTAGGCACGGCGACGTTTGCCGGACGCGGCGAGTTCTTCGGCGCCTGGGGTGCGACGGACGTAAAGGAAGCCAGCCGCATGGTGGACATCTGCCTCGAGGCGGGACTGACCATGTTCGATTCCGCCGACGGCTATTCGGCGGGCGGCGCCGAGGAAGTGCTGGGCGCGGCGATCAAGGGCCGTCGCGACCAGGTTCTGATCTCGACCAAAGCAGGCTTTCCGACGGGCGACGGACCAAATGAAGCGGGCTCCTCGCGCTTCCATCTGACGCGCGCGGTCGAGGCGTCGCTGAAGCGGCTCGGTACCGATTACATCGACCTTTTTCAGATTCATATCTTCGACGCTGAAACGCCGCCCGAAGAGACGCTGGCGGTGCTTGGCGATCTCGTGCGCGCCGGCAAGATCCGTTACATCGGCGCGTCGAACTACTCCGGCTGGCACCTGATGAAGGGCCTTTCCGTGGCCGATAAGTACGGCTATCCGCGCTATGTCGCGCATCAGGCCTATTATTCGCTGGTCGGGCGCGATTACGAATGGGAGCTGATGCCCTTGGGCCTTGCCGAAGGCGTCGGCGCGGTGGTGTGGAGTCCGCTCGGCTGGGGCCGTCTCACCGGCAAGATCCGCCGTGGTGCAGCCATTCCCGAGTTGAGCCGTCTGCACAAGACGGCCGAAAGCGGTCCGCCGGTGCCCGACGAGTATCTCTACAAAGTGGTGGATGCGCTCGACGAGGTGGCGAAGGAGACCGGCAAGACCATTCCCCAGATCGCGCTCAACTGGCTTTTGCAGCGGCCGACCGTCGCCACGGTGGTGATCGGCGCGCGCAATGAGCAGCAGTTGCGCGATAATCTCGGCGCCGTGGGCTGGGCCCTGACGAAGGAACAGGTCGCCAGGCTCGACGCCGCCAGCGCGACGACGCCAGTCTACCCCTATTGGCACCAGCGCAAGTTCGAGGTCCGCAACCCGCCGTCGGTGTGATTGCCTTACGCCGCCAGGGTCAGCGCTGCGACATCGGCCATGTGTTCCTCGCCGTCGAGCGTCGCCGCGATGGCATGCACCACGGCGGCGATGCGCACGGACGCCTGTACCTGTTCGGCGGTGAAGCCGGCGGCACGCAGCACCTTCTCGTGGCTGTCGATACAAGCGCCGCAGCCGTTGATGGCGGAAACCGCCAGGCACCACAATTCGAAATCGGCCTTGTCTACACCCGGTTTGCCGATGACGTTCATGCGCAGCCGCGCCGGCATGGCCTTGTAATCGGGTGAACTCGCCAGATGCGCGAAGCGGTAATAGATGTTGTTCATGCCCATGATCGCGGCGGCGGCGCGCGCGGCAGTCAGCGCTTCGGGCGATAGCTTGGGCGCGAATTCGGCGACGATCTCTTTCGTCGTGGTTTCATTGCGCGAGGCCAGCGCGCAGGCGATGAAGGTTCCCGCCCGCTGCTGCTCGTTGAGCAAAGACTCCGCCGCCAGCGAGGACAGATTCAGCTTCAGGTCCTTGGCGTATTCGGGCAGGCGGTCTTTCAGGCTTTCGATCGACATATTGTCCTCTGGAAAAAAGCCCTCACCCCTCGACAGGCTCAGGGTGAGGGATGATTGAACTCCCCTCATGCTGAGCTTGTCGAAGCATGAGGGGCGGGGGCCCCGCCGGCGGGAGGGGATCGCACCGGCGGGGTCGTGGAGCGCAATCTGGCGAAGTGTTTAACGGTTCGCCGGAAGATTGCGCGACCATAGGGAACGACAAAAACTCAGGCGGCGGGTTTCAGAACCTCGTCGCCTTTCTGCCAATTGCAGGGGCACAGTTCGTCGGTCTGCAAGGCGTCGAGCACGCGCAGAACTTCCTGCGGATTGCGGCCGACGCTCATGTCCGTGACGTAGACGAAGCGGATGATGCCCTCGGGATCGACGATGAAGGCGGCGCGCTTGGCGACGCCCGCGTCCGCGTCGAGCACGCCGAGCGCGGTGGAAAGCTCGCGCTTGATGTCCGACAGCATGGCGAAGGGCAGGTTCTTCAGATCGGCATGGTTCTGCCGCCAGGCCAGGTGTACGAATTCGCTATCGACCGACACGCCGTAGATCACCGCGTCGCGGTCCTTGAAGTCGCCATAGAGCTGGCCGAAGCCGGCGATCTCTGTGGGACAGACGAAGGTGAAATCCTTGGGCCAGAAGAACACGACCTTCCACTTGCCCGCATCGGAAGCCTGGGTGAAATCCGCGAACGCGGTCCTGGGATCGGTGGACACCACGGCCTTCACGGAAAAATCGGGGAATTTGTCGCCAACGCTCAGCACGGCAGTACCTCCTGATAGATGTTCTTAGTTGCGAGTCATTATTAGAGTAATTCTAATATAAGAGCAAGAGAAAGGTGACGCCTGCGGCAACTTGCCTCGGAGTATGGATTAACTTATTGAATCCGTTTTGTTTTGCTTCGTGACTGTCGTGAAGGAAAACGCCGCGATGATGCCTGCTGTTTTTGTCTCCCACGGCTCGCCGACCCTGCCATTCGACGCTGTTCCGGCGCGGGAGTTCCTGCGCGGGCTCGGCGCTAAGTTGGGAAGGCCTAAGGTCATCATCGTAGCCTCCGCGCATTGGGATACGCCGGCGCCGGCGCTGAATGCGGTAGAGCGCAACGCCACGATCCACGATTTCTATGGTTTTCCGAAACCGCTTTACGAACTGCGCTATGACACGCCGGGCGCGCCCACGCTCGCCGAGCGCGCAGCGTCGTTGCTGGCCGACGTCGGCGTCTCCATCGATACAGAACGCGGCCTCGATCACGGCGCCTGGGTGCCGCTGATGTTGATGTATCCGCGAGCGGATATTCCCGTGTTGCAGGTGTCGGTGCAGAGCCGCGCAGGTGTGGCGCATCACATCGCGCTAGGCCGCGCGCTGGCGCCGTTGCGCGAAGAGGGCGTGCTGATCCTGGGTTCGGGCGGCTTCGTGCACAATCTACGCGCCATTGATTGGAACGGCGGACTGGAGCCGGAATGGTCGCGCGTTTTCGCCCAGTGGACACACGAGAAACTTCTGGCGCGCGACGAAACCGCGCTCGTCGATTACCGCCGCCGCGCGCCGCACGCCGCCGAGGCGCATCCGACCGAAGAGCATTTCATGCCGCTATTCGTGGCTTACGGCGCGGGCGGCGCGGCCGTCGAGCGCCTGCATACCAGCGCCACCTTCGGTTCGCTCAGAATGGATGCGTATGCGTTCGCTTAGGGTGAGACCGCTTCGTCGCCCTCGTACTCCGCCCAGCAGTCTTCGGTTTCGCGGACAATCACGGCGCAAAGTTGCGGCAGCGCCGGCTTGATCTTCCGCCAGATCCACGCCGCGATGTTTTCCGCCGTCGGATTGGCCAGCCCTTCCACCTCGTTCAGGCAATAATGGTCGAGCCGCGCCAGCACCGGCGCGAACGCCGTCTCGATGTCGAAGAAATCGACGACGAAGCCGGTAACGGGATCGATCGGCCCCTCCAGCTTCAGCTCCACGCGATAGGAATGGCCGTGCAGCCGGTGGCAGCGATGGCTCGGCGACACATTGGGCAGGTGGTGCGCCGCCTCGAAGGAAAAAGCCTGGACGATCTTCATGGTCTAAGTCTGCATTTCCGCCGCGAGGACATATAGGGAAATCACTCGCGGGAAAAGCCTCACCCCGCCTCGATGTCTTCCTTGGCCTGTGTGCCCGCGCCTTCCAGCGCGTGGCTGTAGCGCGTCGCGAGCTTGGCGAATTTCTTCGGCCCCCAGACACATTCCAGCGTCTCCGCCTCGCCCGAGGTTTCGCGGAACACGATGTCGCCGTAGTTCAGGAACTGCTCCCAGAAGGTGTAGTCCTGCTGCGCATCCACCACCCGCGAGAGTAGGATGCCGTGCATGTGGTAATCGAAAATGCCGTGATGGATGATGACGCGCAGCGGGGTGATGACATAGCGGTGTGTGCTCCACTCCGCGACGTGCGAGATCGCGAAGGGAATGGCGAAGATCAGCGGGATGTAGAGACCGATAACGATGGAGTTGTGGGGCAGCACGCGGAACGGCGCGCCCAGTATGGCGAACCATTGGGCATGAAAACCCAGCGCGTCGCCGGCCCTCCACAACAGCCAAACGCCGAGGTACAGCGTCGCCACAAGCGCGATCAGCACGGGAATGCCGATCCAGCGATAGGCCGTCTTGTCCTTGCGGATGTTGCTCAACAGCCTGATCCAATGCACGCAGGTTTCGTGCACCCTGGTCTCGTTCTCCTCGAGAATGCCGCGGATGCGCGAGTCGCCGCGAAACATGTTCGCGAACTTGAGGAAAGTGAGGAACATGATCAGCGACGCCAGCCCGGTAGCGACGAAGCTGCGCGCGGTGAACGGATCGGCCGTATAGAAAAGGAACGCATCGACCCCCAGCGCGAAGACGAACGCGCCCCAGCGAACCCACTTCCACAATTTCCGCATCAGATGCCCCCGTGCGCAGCGTCCGCCCAATTATCTAGGCGTTCAATGCGGCAATTCTACGGGGTCCTGCAAGCCGTTGAATCTGGAAGCAAAAGCGCCTCATCCCGCACAGAGCGGCACGGCGATATGGTAGGTGACGAAGGCCGCCCTATAGGCCAACGCGAACCTGCAGTCGAAGGTGTTTTTCCCTGTACGGCCCATCTGTCGCTGACTACCATCGTCGCGGCGTCGGATCGAAGGGGAGAGATCGACATGAAACTCGCCTGCCGGACCTCGCTGGCGACCGTGATGTTGTGCGCCGCACCGTATCTCTTCGCCGCTCGGGCCGCCGATGTCTCGGCAACGCCCGTCGCGCCGGATTGGGCACAGTCAGGTTCCGCAACCCACGTTCAGGTCGCTCCGCCGCCGGACTTTCACAGACCCAGCACGAACTTTGATGCGCCGATCGGCATTTTCCAGGGTCAGTCCGATATAGGAAGCGCGTTGGTGCCAGGCAGCGCCAGTTACGACGCCGGCACGCAGCAGTACACCATCGACTCCGCCGGCTATAACGTCTGGTACGCGCGCGACGAATTCCGCTATCTCTGGAAGAAGATGTCAGGCGACGTTTCGCTCGCGGCCGACATCGCTTATCCCAATCCAATCGGCTACGGCGATCGCAAGGCGCTGCTCATCATTCGCCAGGACCTCGATGACGATTCCAAGGAGGCCATGGTCGCCATGCACGGCACCGGCGTGTCCCACTTGGCACAGCGTGCCGAGAAGGGCGTCGAAATCAAAGAAGAGTATCGCATCACGGCTCGCGACCTTCCCAGCGGCCCCGGCGATACCGTCATTGTCAAAGCCAAGCGCCTCGGCATCGAGAAGCGCGGCGACTCCATCGCGCTCTTCGCCAGCCTGGACGGCGAACCGATGCACCAGATCGGCCCGTCCATCAAACTGCACTTCGACGCGCCTTTCTACGTCGGCATCGGATTCTGCTCGCACCTGCCGACCACGTCCGATACGGCCGTGCTCTCCGACGTCGTTCTCGAGAACGCTGCCGGCAAGGTCCATTAAAGCGGCACAAAACCGGGACGGCGTCGCTATCCCGCGCCGAGCGCCACGGCGATATGGAAGGTGGCGAAGGCGGCGATATAGGCCAGCGCCAGCATGTAGCCGAAGGTGACCGCCATCCATTTCCAGCTGCCGGTCTCGCGGCGGATCACCGCCAGCGTCGAGGCGCATTGCGGCGCGAAGATGTACCAGGCGAGGAAGGCGAGCGCGGTGGCGAGACTCCATTGGCCCGCCAGCACATGGCCGATCTGCTGGGCCGCGTCCTTGCCGCCCGAGATGGAATAGACCGTGCCCAGCGCCGCGACCGCGACTTCGCGCGCCGCCATGCCGGGGATCAGCGCCACCGAGATCTGCCAATTGAAGCCGACCGGTGCGAGCAGTGGATGCAGGACGCGGCCGATCATCGCCGCCAGGCTGTAAGCGATGGCCGGTCCGCTCGCGCCGGCGGGCGGTCGCGGAAACGACGCCAGGAACCATACCACCACCATCATCGAGAAGATCGTCGTGCCGGCGCGCTTGAGGAACATCTCGGCGCGGGTGAGTAGGCCCAGCAGCACGCTCTTTAGGCGCGGCAGCTTGTAGTCGGGCAGTTCGAGCATGAAGGGCGGGCTGGGGTCTTCGCGCCAGAAAATATATTTGGCGGCGAAGGAAACGCCCAGCGCGCTGAAAATACCGGCGGCGTAGAGTCCGAACATCACCAATCCTTGCAGACTGGCCCAGCCCCAAAGCTGCTTCGCCGGAATGAAGGCGGAGATGATGAGCGTGTAGACCGGGATGCGCGCCGAACAGGTCATCAGCGGCGCGACAAGAATGGTCGTCAGCCGGTCGCGTTTGTTGTCGATCACCCGCGTCGCCATGATGCCGGGAATGGCGCAAGCGAAACTCGACAGCAGCGGGATGAAGGCGCGGCCGTGCAGTCCGGCGCCGCCCATGATGCGGTCCATCAGGAAGGCGGCGCGCGCCATGTAGCCGAAATCTTCCAACAGCAGGATGAACAGGAACAAGGTCAGGATCTGCGGCAGGAACACCACCACGCTGCCCACGCCTGAAATCACGCCGTTCTGGATGAAACTCTGCAGCAGCCCCGCCGGCAGCGTGTCGTGGGCCAGCGCGCCCAGCGCATCGAATCCCGCGGAGATAAAATTCATCAACGGCTGCGCCCAGGTGAACACCGCCTGGAACATCACGAACAGGATGACGAACAGGATGACGAGCCCCGCCACAGGATGCAGCAGCACCGCGTCGAGTTTCGCCGTCAGCGAGTCGGGCGCGGGCATATGGACCGCGGCGCGGATGATGGCGTCCGCTTGGCGTTGAGCGGCGCGCAGTTCGGCGCTGCCCGGCGCCTGCCAGGTGCTGTCGGCCGCTGCGGCCGCGCAACCGAGCGTCAGCTCGTCGAGCCGCTTGAGCAGTTCCTCGGTACCGCCGCGGCGCACGGCAACCGACGTGACGACCGGCACGCCGAGTTCCGCCGACAGCCGCGCGATGTCGATTTTCACGCCACGCCTGTTGGCGATGTCGAACATGTTGAGCACCAGTAGCAGCGGCCGGCCGACGCGCTTGAGTTCCAGCACTAGGCGAAGCGAGAGACGCAAATTCGTGGCGTCGGCGACGCAGACCAGCAGGTCGGGCGGCGTCTCGCTTTTCAGCCGCCCCAGCACGACGTCGCGGGTGAGTTCCTCGTCCGGGCTGCGGGCGCGCAACGAATAGGTGCCCGGCAGGTCGATAATCGTGACATTACGCCCCGACGGCGTCTTCAGCGCGCCGGATTTGCGCTCGACGGTGACGCCCGGATAGTTAGCCACTTTCTGGCGATTGCCGGTGAGCGCGTTGAACAGCGCGGTCTTGCCGCTGTTCGGGGTTCCGACCAGAGCAAAGTGCCATGCCAGGTCGGTCGCGATATTCATATGACGTCCGATCAGGTGACGAGGATGGCCATCGCTTCGCGGCGGCGCAGCGCGACGGTGGCATGATCGACGCGCACAGCGATGGGATCGCGCCCGAACGCGCCTTCGTGCAGAATCTCCACGGCGGCGCCTTCGACGAAGCCCAATTCAATCAAGCGCCGTTCCAGTTCCTCCGGCGCCAGCCCGCATTTGTCGTCGGAGACCAGGATGGCGTCGATGCGGCCGCGGAAACCCGCGAGCGCCCGGCCCAGCGGCGAGCGGGGTTTGGAGGAGGAAATCTGGCTGTCACGGCTCATAAACAGTGCACCTGGTGTTGCGACGTATTCTCATTATCACTTATCGAGTAAAATGATCTAGGAGTCAACTATCCAGCTTGTCGCAGCGCAACAATCAGCAGGCGCTTAGAATCGTTATAAAGTGATGTTTTGTCGGATTTCCACGTTTTAGCGGCACGGCAGAGGCCGCGGCTGGCGGATCAGAAGCGGAAGTCCCGCTCGCCGTTTTCGATGAATGCCAGCTTTTCCTTGGTCTTGCGCTGCAATTTCGGGTTCGGAATCTGTTTCAGATACTCCGCGATCAGCTGCTTGCCGATGGCCCTGGTTTCGGGCGAAGCGAAGTCCTCCAGATATTCCTTGAAGGTCATGATCGCGTTGGGCTGGCAGAGATTCTGGATTTCGCCGATTTTCGCCAGCGACATGAAGCGGTCGCCGGTGCGCCCGTTGCGGTAGCAGGCGGTGCAGAAGCTGGGCAGGAAGCCCGCTTTGCAGATGTCCTGGATCACCTGATCGAGCGGGCGCTCGTCGTTGACCTGGAATTGCGGCGGTTGCTGTTTGCTTTGGTCGACCTTATTTTCTTCGTCGCAATAGCCGCCGACGCCGGTGCAGGAGCCGCCGCTGAGCTGCGATATGCCAAGCTGAAGGATTTCGTTGCGGAAACTCGCTTCCTCGCGGGTGGTGATGATCATGCCGGTATAGGGCACGGCCAAGCGAATGATGGCGACCAGCTTCTTGAAAGCATCGTCGGAAACCAGGTGTGGGAAGCTCGACAGGTTTATGCCGCCCGCCGGGCGGATGCGCGGCATCGAGATGGTGTGCGGCCCGGCGCCGAATTCGCTTTCGAGATGCTGCGCATGCTGCATCAGCGCGAGGATTTCGTATTTGTGGTCGTAAAGGCCGAACAGCACGCCGGCGCCGACATCGTCGATGCCGCCCTCCATCGCCCGGTCGAACGCGGTGGTGTGCCAGTCGTAATCGCTTTTCGGCCCCGCTGGGTGCATCTTGGCGTAGGTGTCGCGGTGATAGGTTTCCTGGAACAGGATGTAGACGCCGATGTTGCGCGCCTTGAGCGCCTTGTATTCCTCGACGGTAGTGGCCGCGATGTTGACGTTGACGCGGCGGATGTTGTTCTTCTTGACCTCGACCGAATAGACCGCGTCGATGGCGTCGAGCACGTATTCGATCGGGCAATTTTCTGGATCCTCGCCCGCTTCCATGGCAATACGCTTGTGCCCCATTTCCAGGAGCACTTTCGTTTCGTTGCGGATTTCGTCCATGGTCAGCCGGCGGCGGGGAAACTTATGCCCTGCGCCGTAGCCGCAATAGATGCAGCTATTGATGCAAAAGTCGCTGACGTAAAGCGGCGCGAAGAGAACGAGGCGGTTGCCGTAGATTTG
>Ga0181529_10001063_pt1 | contig 37640 bp, 27 predicted proteins | sample PEATcosm2014_Bin_36_FD_119763 | JGI IMG/M metagenome (GOLD analysis project Ga0181529, IMG submission 119763) | Peatland microbial communities from MTU Mesocosm Facility, Houghton, MI, USA - PEATcosm2014_Bin10_30_metaG | ecosystem: Environmental > Terrestrial > Soil > Wetlands > Peat | place... | reverse complement strand
ATGGAGTCGGTAACAATCATCCCTAAGGAGGTAAATCATGCGTCATATCGTTGCAAGTACCATCATGCTCTCGTCGATGCTCTTCCCGGTAGTGGCCAATGCAAGCACTTCCGCGGACGACGCTACTGCTCCCACCCCTAACCTCCGTGTCAGCACCGGAGTCATCGCACCCAGCCTGATTGGATCGCTCGCGCTCCAGCTTCCCGAAGGCCTTTCCCAGTCCTTCGTTCCCATGGATACCCCGGTCGGTCTCTCTTTCACTGTCGACAGCAACGGCCAGCCCCAGGACGTCAAGGTCGTCAAGCCGTCCAACCCCTACCTGGATGCGCGCATTGTTGACGCAGTCCAAAAGGCCCATTTCCGTCCCGGCACGGTGGACAACACCCCCATCCCCATCGAGATGAACCTCACCGTCAACATCGCACGCTAACCCCCAGCCCTCCCGAACCCAACAAGTCAGGCCGGGAGACTTATCGGTCTCCCGGCCACCCCAACGCCACTTTCCTCACTTCTGGGCAAACTCGGCGACTGTTGGACCCATTGCGGACGCGCATTGGCCCGGCGCCAGGTGTCCGCACCCGTCATAGACCAGAAGTTCCGACCGCGGAATCAACTGCTGCATCTTCTTCCCCAGATCCAGGGGCGTGATGTGGTCCTCCTTGCCCCAGAGAATCAGCACCGGAATCGTCAATTCCGGCAGCAGGCCATCGGTCGTGTCCTTGCCGGTCATCATGGTGTTCAGCGCCCGCTGAGTCACCCATCGGCGCCGAGCGGAGATGCGCAGAATATCGCGCGCAACAAAGCCCGGAATCCGCGGAGGATGCGGCATCAGTAACGCCTCCAGTTGGTCCAGGTCCCCCGGCGTCCTGGGCATGAACAGGTTGGTATTCCAGTCCGGCTTCGCGTAAATCCCCGCCGAGTCAAACAGCATGAGCCGTTTCACCGTCTCTGGATGGGATGCCGCGATAATCTGCACAATCCAGCCGCCCATCGACCAGCCGCCCAGGTTCACCTGTTTCAATCCCAGCGCGTTCATAAAGTCCACAACCGCATTGGCCTGGTCGCGCACCGAGTAGGAGAAGTCCCGCGGCCTTTCGCTGCGCCCGTATCCGAACAGATCGGGCATATAGACACGGAAACCAGCCCTGGCAAAAAAAGGAGAAAGGTTGCTCCAGTCTTCGGCGCGCCCTCCCAGCCCGTGCACCAGCACTACCACCGGCCCGCTCCGAGGTCCCTCCGCCAGGTAGTGCATTCGGTGGCCCTCGACGGTCACTTGCCTATTCTCGACCCCGGAGAAAGCTTCCCGCGCGTACATCGTCCCGTTGAGGTAACTCACCGGCCGCAACCAGAACCCGATGCCTGCAATCAGCGCCGCCGCCCACAGCGCACCGGCAATCCACAGCAACTTTCGCGTCAACTTCATCGAACCTCACTCTCTCCCGCTGCCGGCGCCTGTGCTCTTTGCCAGCCCATCTCGATCACCCGCACTGTAATCGGGTCCAGCTTCAGGGCACTTTGGCTTTTCCATTCCGCGCGCTCCACCCATCGCACCGCATCGGCGTCCGAGGCGGCCTGCAAACTGCCTCCCGTCACCCGGCACAGGTAATCGGCAATCACGTAGTGATAGCGGACTCTTTCGCCGTCGCGGTGAATCCGGTCAAGGAGCTCAACCAGCTCGACCATTTCGACGTCGAGGCCAGTCTCTTCGCGCACCTCGCGCACCACGCCGGCAATAAGCGATTCGCCCAGCTCCAGCAGTCCGCCTGGAAGAGACCAATGGCCCTTCAGCGGCTCGGACCCGCGCCGCACCAGCAATACCCGGCCCTCGTCAACAATCACTGCGCCCACCCCCACCAGCGGCGCCACAGGAAACTCTCTCTGCATCTTCCTCCCGATTCTCTCGACTTCTTAACGATAGTTCTTCGACCGGCATTGCCTGCAAGAGCAGCTCGCAGGAATCTCCACCCGCACGGCTATCATCTAGATAAGGGAAGACAGGAGAGAGACATGGCGGAATTCACGTTGCAAATCGAAGGTATGCATTGCGGTTCCTGCGTTCGCCGCGCCAGCCAGGCGCTGGCAGCCGTTGAAGGCGTAACCGTCAACGAGGTCCGCGTCGGCGCCGCTCGGCTCACTTCCGCCGCCGAGCCAGCGCCGATTGACCTTGCCATCGCAGCTCTGGCCAAGGCCGGCTACACCGCGCATCGGGAACAGTAAGTGGCCCCGCCCGCATCGGAATCGATCACGCTTCCCGTTTTAGGGATGACGTGCGCCTCCTGCCAGCATCACGTAGAAGAAGCGCTGCGCGCAACTGCCGGCGTTGAATCGGCGCACGTGGATTTGATGGCTCACCGCGCCAGCGTCGTCTTCAATCCGGCGTTGGCCGCGCCCCAGCAGTTGGTTGAAGCCATTCGCGGCGCGGGCTATGACGCGGTTCTTCCACGCACGGGCGATTCCGCTGCCGGCCCTGATCATCAAGACCATCGGGAGCACGAGGCTGAGTCCTCTCGCAAGGCCTTGACCACACTCATTGCCGGCGCAGCGGCCATGCTGCTGGCCATGCCGTTGGGATCGCAGATGGGCACGTTGGATCGCGTGCTAATGCGTGCATCGCCCTGGCTCTATGCGCTGCCGCCAAGCCCGCTGCGCTGGTCTCTGTTGATTCTTACGGCAGCTATCGTGAGTTGGGCCGGCCGTGGCATTTATCTCAGCGCCATCCGCGCCTTGCGCCACGGATCTACCAATATGAACACGCTCGTCGGCCTGGGGACGAGCGTTGCCTTCCTCTATTCCGCCTATGCCACGGTCTGGCCCGCTCCCGGCCGCGATGTTTACTTCGACGCGGTGCTGCTGATTGTTGGATTTCTGCTTTTGGGTAAAAGCCTTGAGGGCCGCGCCAAACGCCGTGCTCTGGCCGCGCTCGACGCGCTCTCCCGCCTGCGCCCGGTAACTGCCCGCCGCATTGTGGACGGAGTGCAAACCGTTGTTCCGCTTGAAGAGATTCAACCCGGCGACAGCGTCCTTGTTCTTCCCGGCGAGCGCTTTCCGGTCGACGCCACCATCGTGGAAGGCCGCACCACGGTCGACGAAGCGATGCTCACCGGCGAATCCACGCCACTCGCCCGCGAAGTTGGCGGCCGCGTGCTCGCCGGTTCGCTCAACTACGATGGCGCGGTGGTTTGCCGCGCGCAGTCGCTGGGCGAAGCAACGGTGCTGGCGCAGATCACGCGCATGGTGGAGCAGGCTCAAGGCTCGCGCGCGCCCATGGAGCGGCTGGCCGACCGCGCCAGTTCCATCTTTGTTCCCGTGGTGCTGGGCCTGGCGCTGGTCACCTTTCTCGCATGGCTTTTGGCCGCGCAATCGCTTCCCCTCGCTCTGGCAAATACCGTCGCCGTGCTCGTGATTGCCTGTCCCTGCGCCATGGGCCTGGCCGTGCCTGCAGCGCTTACGGTTGCCGTGGGCCGCGGCGCGCAACTCGGTGTGCTCTTCAAGGGCGGAGAAGCATTGGAGCGGTTGGCCCATCTCGATGCGATCGTTCTCGACAAGACCGGCACACTCACCGTGGGGAGTCCGGTGCTGGCAGGGGTTCATCCGATGGTTGGCTATGAGCAGAACGATCTTCTGCGCATGGCCGCCGCGGCCGAGGAGCGGTCGAACCATCCCCTGGCCCACGCGATCATCGATTATTCGCGCGGACTGGGTCTTGTGTGGAAACCAGCGCAAGACGTGCAGATTCTCCCTGGACGAGGCCTCACGGCGAAGGTCGAAGATCATGCGTGTCTGCTCGGCAACGAAGCACTCTTCCAGGAGTTCTCCATCCCACTGCCTGAGAAGATGGCCCCGCCCGAACCTGGAGTCACGCGTCTCTGGATGGCTTTGGACAATGCGCCGGTTGGATACTTCGATGCGCGCGACGCACTGCGGCCCGATGCGGCCGAGGCAATCGCAGCGCTGCGGCAGGCTGGCCTGCGCGTCCTGATGCTCACCGGCGACTCACCGGCAGCCGCGGCGCCGATTGCAGCCCAGCTCGGCATTACCGAAGTTGAAGCCAGTCTCGAACCCGCCGCCAAACTCGCCCGCATTCGCGCTTTGCAGCAGAGCGGGCTGCGCGTGGCCATGGTGGGCGACGGAATCAACGACGCCGCCGCGCTGGCACAGGCCGACGCCGGCATCGCCATGGGTACTGGAGCCGATCTGGCCCAGGAGGCCGGCGATGTGCTGCTCTTGCGAACGCAGCCTTCCGCCATTCCCGCCGCGCTCGGCCTTGCCCGCCAAACCCTGCGCATCATGCGCCAGAATCTTGCTTGGGCTGTGGGCTACAACCTGATTGGCATTCCTCTGGCCGCGGGACTGCTCTATCCGGCATTCCACATTTTGCTGACGCCTTGGCTGGCAGCGGCCGCGATGGCCCTGAGCTCGGTGTGCGTGCTTGGCAATAGCCTGCGGCTGCGGCGCTGGCAGCCCGCATTGGCCGCGCTGGCAAGATAGACTGATCTGAGAGCCTGACTGTGCGCATCCTGACCCGCTATATTCTCGGTGAAATCCTCTCCCACGCGCTCATCGGCTGCGCGCTCTTCACCTTCATTTTGTTCATGCCCTACCTGCCGCATGTTTTGGAGATGGTGGTCCGCAATAGTTCCACTTTCCAAAGCGCGGCGGAGATCTTCCTCTTCACCATGCCCAATCTTTTCCGGGTAACCATCCCCATGTCGGTGCTGGTGGGCGTGCTGCTGGGGCTGAGCCGATTGGCCGCCGACAGCGAGATCATCGCCATGCGCGCCTCGGGCCTGGGCATCGGCTACTTTGTACGCGTCTCCTCGATCGTCGCCGTTGGCGGCACGCTGCTCGGCCTGGGCAACTCGCTCTACCTGGCTCCGCGCGCCAACCAGGCCATTCTGGAGATGGAACAGCAGCTCGAAACTTCGCAGGCCTCCTACGAGATTCAGCCGCGCGTCTTCTACGAGGACTTCAAGAACTTTGTTCTCTATGTGCAGAACGTACGCTCCGGAACCGGCGCATCCAATTGGGACCAGGTCTTCATGGCCGACGTCACCGATCCCGAAGCGCCGCGCATCACCACCGCCGCTTCGGCCACAGTGGTTAGCGATTCGACACAGGTGCTGCTGATGCGGCTGCGCAACGGCGCGCAGCACGACCCCGTGCCCGGCCAGCTCGATCAGTCAAACGACTCCGTATTTACCACGACGGATCGCCCGCTCGAGCTCAGCCCGCAGAGCGACGTGCACCTGGGCCGGAGGGACACGGCCATCTACGCATTGCCCATGAGCGCACTGCTTCAGCGCATTCATGGTTCCGACCCCAAGCCATTCCTGATTGAGCTGAACAGCCGCTTTTCGTTTCCCGCCGCCTGCCTGGTGCTGATGTTGGTAGGGGTTCCCCTGGGCGTAGCTTCGCGCCGCGGCGGCAAGAGCTCCGGCTTTGTCTACACCATTCTGCTGGTGTTTTTCTACTACTTTCTCTCTTCCACCGGCATTGCATTGGGCCGCCAGAACCGGCTTCCCGCGTTCCTTGCCGTGTGGTCGGCGAACCTGCTTTTTGCCGGCGCCGGCATCTTCCTGCTCTGGCAAATGGCCAGTGGAGGCCGGGTCCTGGCCACAATTACCGGCTGGTTCACTCGCGAGCCCAAGCCCGACACCAACGGCACAGCCCAGCGCAAAATTTTCTCGCTGACCGGTCTTCAGGATCGGCTGCAGCGGCGTCCGCAGCGCGCAAAATCCCGCAGTGCCTTTCCGCGCATCCTGGACGAATACGTAGTGCGCGAGTTTCTGGGCATGTTCCTGCTGGTGCTCACGGGCTTTGTTCTGCTTATGCTGGTGTTCACCTTTTTTGACCTGATAGGCGACATCCTGCGCAATCACATTCCGCTCACCACGGTAGGCGACTATCTGGTCAACCTCACACCCGACATGCTTTACCAGATTGCCCCGCTGGCCGTGTTGATCGCCACCCTTGTCACCTTCGGCGTGCTCAACCGCAACAGCGAAATCATTGCCATGAAGGCCACCGGCATCAGCCTCTACCGGCTGGTGATTCCCGTCGTCGCCATCTCCGCCATGCTGTCGATAAGCCTGTTTCTCTTCGACCAGTACTATCTGCCCCTGGCCAACCGCAAGCAGGAAGCGTTGCGCAATACCATCAAAGGCCGGCCGCCTCAAACGGTTGCCCACCCCGAGCACAACTGGATTTTTGGCCAGCCGCGTCCCGGCGAACCCGGCCGCATCTTCTACTACCAGTTCTTCGATCCCGACCGCCAGGAGTTTGCCAATCTCTCCGTGTTCGAGTTCGATCCTTCCACGTTCTCAATCACGCGCCACATCTTCGCCAATCGTGTCTTCAGGGACGCGAATGCCGAGACGTGGCGCTTTCAAAACGGTTGGGTGCGCGACCTGACGGGAGCCGACACCGTGGCATTCCGCGAGTTCAGGCAGACCACTTTTTCTGAGATTCACGAAGATCCCGGCTACTTTACCAAGGAAAACCTGCAGTCGCAGGAGATGAACTTCGGCCAGCTCGACAACTATATCCGCGACCTGCGCCAGAGCGGGTTTGACACCATGCGTCTGCGCGTCGCGCTGTGGCACAAGCTCGCCTACCCGCTCATCGCCGTCGTGATGGCGGTGCTGGCCATCCCCTTCGCGCTCTCCATGGGACGGCGCGGCTCGCTCACCGCCATCGCCGTGGCCATCGCTGTCGCCCTGGCCTATTTTGTTGTCAACGGCACGTTTGAGGCCATGGGCAATGTGAATTATCTGCCCGCCGCTCTCGCCGCCTGGTCTTCCGACATCCTTTTTGCGCTGGTGGGCGGTTACCTACTGCTGCGCACGCCTACCTAAGCCGGCGTAACGCTTCAGGCTCGTTCCGGCGGCCATTACGTCCGAATCAAGGCCCCGAACGAGGCTTCGGCATGCGCATCGTCAAACAGGAACTCGAGTCCCACGCCCGATTCCGGCCTGACATTCCTCACCACCGCGATGATGCGGCATTCAACACCGTTGAAAGTGAAACGAAGGTTCACCTCGGCGTCTAGCTCCATATGCATGTGGGCCCTGGTCATCAGGAAGCATCCGTCTTGGCTGATGTCCCGAAGCCGCCCGCGAAACATGGATCCTCGATGACGAATCACGGCTTCAGCGAATAAATCGCATGGACAACGGCGTCTGCGCCTGCGGTCCGCGCCTTCCGATTCCCCAGCCGCGGCGGTTTTGCCGATAGTCTCCCGAGGCTACATCGAATTCCTTCCACTCCGGGAAAGCATCCCGCGAACAACGTCCACACCTTAACGTTATCGGCAGACCACGGCGGTTCACTAGCGGTACTTCATTAAGAAATGCAAAGTCGGCTGAAAACCTCAGAGAATAGCGACATTGAGGGCCGAATCATGCATCTTGCCGTCAGGGCATTCGCCTGCCAGACCCGCCGGGAGGCCGCAAACCTGCTCCCTTCCCCGATACAATAGATTCATGTTTCGCGATCTCGCCCCGCTCTTTGGGTACATGCGCCGCTACCGCTGGGGTTACCTCTGGGGAACGCTTTCCTGCGTTTGCACAAACGCCATCTGGGTTCAGTTTCCCGGTGTGCTTGGCAAGGCCATCGATTCCATCGAGAAGGGAACAACCCGGCAGCAGATCGTGATCTTCGCCGGCCTGCTGGTCGCCATCTCTCTGGTCAAGGGAGTCTTCCTTTACTCCCAGCGCTGGATACTGATCGGCATCTCGCGCGACATCGAGTTCGACCTGCGCAACGATCTGTTCAAAAAGCTCGAGCAGCAGGACTCAGGCTTCTATCAGCGTTACCGCACCGGCGACATCATGGCCCGCATGACCAACGACCTCAACGCCGTGCGCATGTTGCTGGGCCCTGGGCTCATGTACAGCGCCAACACGGTTTTTCTTACGGTGTTCGCACTCGTCTTCATGCTGCGCATCAGTCCTTATCTCACCCTGGTCGCGCTGGCGCCGATGCCGATTGCCAGCATCCTGGTGCAGTACTTCGGGAGCCGCATACACACGCGCTTCGAGCGCATCCAGGCCAGCTTCTCCGACATCTCGGCACAGGCCCAGGAAAACTACTCCGGCGCCCGGCTGGTGCGCGCATTCGCCCGCGAAGAGTCCGAGATCGGTCTCTTTGAACGGCTCAACCGCGAGTACATCGGCCGCGCCCTTCGCCTTGTCCAGCTCATGGGCATGCTGTGGCCCACGCTCGAGTTCGTTCTCGGCGTCTCCATGATCATCACCTTGCTGGCCGGCGGCCACCTGGTCATCTCCCATAAGATCGATGTCGGCCAGTTCGTCGCCTTCAGCACGTACATGATCATGCTCATCTGGCCCATCATCGCCGTGGGCTGGGTGATCAACATCTTCCAGCGCGGAACCGCTTCGGTAAAGCGCGTTGACGAGCTGCTTAAGGCCGAGCCGGCCATAGACGACCGCGCTGCCGATCCCGCGATTCCCGCCGATACCGTGCTGCACGGCGAAATCGAATTGCGCGATCTCAATTTCAGCTATGGCGACACTCCGGTGCTCCACGACATTTCGCTGCGCATTCCAGCCGGTTCAAGCCTGGCCATCGTGGGCCCTACCGGCTGCGGCAAGTCCACGCTGGTCCATCTGATCTCCCGCCTTTATGAAGCGCCCGAGGGGACGCTGTTTATCGATGGCCGGCCGGTGCGCGACTATCCGCTGGCAGTGCTGCGCCGGAATATTGGAATGGTTAGCCAGGAAACTTTTTTGTTCAGCGAAACAATTCGCGAAAACCTTGCTTTCGGCGCGCCCGATGCGACGGCCGAGGAGCTGCTCAAGGCCGCCGAGGCAGCCCACATACGCCAGGAGTTCGAGGAGTTCCCGCAGGGCTTTCAAACCATGGTGGGCGAGCGCGGCGTTACACTTTCCGGCGGACAGAAGCAGCGCTCAGCCATCGCGCGCGCGCTGGTGCGCCGGCCTGCCATTCTCATCCTCGACGATGCACTGGCCAGCGTGGACACCTACACTGAAGAGCGCATATTGGGCGGCTTGCGCAGCTATACGGCGACTTCCACCACCATCCTCATCTCGCACCGCGTCTCCACCGTGCGCAGCGCCGACCAGATCGCCGTGCTCGACCACGGCAGGATTGTGGAACTGGGACGGCACGACGAGTTGCTCGCGCTGGACGGCTACTACGCCAGCCTCTACCAGAAGCAGCAACTGGAGGAAGAGCTGACCGTTGCGGGGTGAGAAAAGCAGGGGTCAGGGATCAGGGAACAGGGGTCAGAGATCAGAGATCAGGGAATAGCAAACCAATTCAGCGGGGCACGTTCTCGACGACGCAAGCTTTGCCGCTTCCAAATCCTGCAACGTCATTTGTCTCGCGAAAGCTGGGTCGCAAGGATAGGCCTGACGACTGGCTGCGCCAGTCTCTGTTCCCTGTTCCCTGCTTTTACGCATTCCACCTGGAACCAACCGCAGAATCCGCACCGTAGTCCGAGTTCTCAAACTCCGCAGGGTTGCGGCTGGATGAAAAGTCGGCAAGCTGCGGCGGCGCCGGATTGACCTCGGGGTCGATCGCCACCTGACGCCATGCGTCGCGCACGTTGCGCACGCATTCAACCGCGTGCTCAAACTTGTCCTTCGAGGCCGACTGCGAAGCCTGCAGAATCTGCGCGAAGATCGATGAGTAGAATTCGCTGAGCGCCTCCGCCGGCCGCCCGCCCACATCCATGCGCAGCCGCGCCTGGAGGTGGATGATGATATCCAGCACGCGCTTCACCGCAATGCGGCGGCCCTCCTGATCGCCGCGCTCCACGGCGTAGATGGCCGCATAGAGAAAACGGATCATTCCGTCATAAAGCGCAACCACGAGATCGACTGCCGAAGCGCCGTCCAGCGCATGTTCCCGATAACTTCCCATTGCGGTGCGACTCCTTAACCGTTGGTGTTGCTGTTATACCCGGTGATTGCCGAGTAAAGCTCGTTGATGCCATCCAACTGCGTGGGCAGTTCCTGCAAGATCTCGTTGGCGCTGTTCAGCTCGGCGGTCAGGCTGGACGACTGAATTGAAATCTGGCTCTCTTCTTTGGAGACGTTGGCATTCAGAGTGGATTCCGAGTTGCTGTTCGCGGTTTGGGCCAGAGCCAATGTTCCTGTCGACGAACTTGTGCCCGCGTCGTTCAGCATGGTGGAGAAAGACTGGCCCCAACTGTTGACATTCTGGAAGAAGCCCAGGACCCCGCTGTAATCCGTATTCAAGGCCGAGGTGAGTACCGTCTCGTCGAAGGAGATTGTGCCGTCGTAGCTGGTGCTCAAGGTGATGCCCAGGTTGGCCAGGGTCGAGATGTCGGACGAGTTTGTGTAGTTCAGGGTATTAGTGCTGGTGTGAGTGGTGTCCAGAATGCTGGAGTTTACGGTCATTGTCCCCGCTGCGCCGGAAGTTCCCGACAGCAGCGAAAGGGCCGTCCCAGCGCTGTTCATCGCGGCCGTGACCCCGATGTCGGCTTTGTTGATTGCGTCCGCGAGTCCGGCAAGCGTGGTGTTCGTCGGATCGACATTGACGATTTGCGCCGTGCCGCTGCCCACCTGGATGGAAATGGAGCCGGAGAGGACATCGTCCTCGTTTGCGACTGTGGTCAGCGAGCCGTAGGAAGGGATGGTGCTGGTGCCTGCCGAGCCTGAGTAAGTTAGCGGCGTGTCGCCGGTGGCGGCGATCTGGGAAGCTACGGTAAGCGCGCCGCCCGATCCGGCGGTTCCGGAGAGCAGCTCCAGGTTCGATCCCGAGCTGCTGGTGACCACGTTGGCCGAAACCCCGATGCCTGCGGCGGCCAGGCTGGATGTCACGGTCAACGTGCTATCCGATCCAGTGGTCCCGGAGGTCAACGTGAGGGTCGATTGGCCCCCAGTGGGCGTCGTTACGCCGGCCGTCACGCCCAGACCGGCATTGTTGATTGCTTCCGTAAGCGTTGCGAGGGTGTCGGTGTCGTTTCCCGTGTAAATGGTATTGGCGGCGGCTCCGGTGCTCGGCGCGGTGCCAGTTACGATGGTCTCCGCCGTACCGCTGCCCACCTGGATCGAGATGGAACCGGAGAGCGCGAGGCTGGCATCGGGAATCGCAGTCAGAGTACCGGTGGAAGCTATGGTGTCGGTGCCCGCCGTGCCGGTGTAGGTCATCTGGGTTCCGGCGGCAGCCGCATTGATGGTGTCGGCAAGGTTCTGGAGTGTGTTGTTTCCGGCTCCGGTGTAGAAAGTGTCGGCGAGAGGATTGCTTGGCGCACTGCCGATGACGATGTTCTGCGTGGTGCCGCTGCCTACCGCGATCGTAATGGAGCCGGCCAGCGTGGTGCCGCTGCCGGTGGCGATCGGGTCCAGGTTGCCGTTCGGGTTCTGAACGTTCAGGCTGCCAAGAAGCTGCTGCTGCAACAGCGACAGCGTGGGAGAGCCGAACAGCGGCTCGGGGTTGCCGGAGCTGTCGTTTCCCTCCTGCACGTTCATGGCGCTGACCACTGAGTTGTAGTCGCTGACCAAAGTGTTGACGGTACTGGCGACATCGGTATTATCGTTGCCGATCACCAACTGAATCTGTTCCAGGCTGCCATCCGACTCTTTGGCGCTAGGGGCCAGCAACTGGAAGGTGATGCCCTGTATCACATTGGTCAAGGTGTTTGAAGAGCTGGTCACGGGCTCGCCATCGACGGTTAGCACGGCATCGGTGGGCACCGTGGACGAAGCGGCGTAGGCAAGGGGAGCGTTCGAGTTGGTGGTATCGACAATCGAATTCGAACCCGAGGCGACGACGATGGTTCCATTGGCGCCCGAAGTTCCTGAAAGCAGGCTGAGCCGCGACCCCAAGGAGTCCGTCAACACGTTTGCCGTGACGCCCACACCCGACGAGTTGATGGCCGCGGCCAGGCCGGCGAGTGTGGCGTTGGAGGAAGGAACGGCGATGGTCTGCGCCGTTCCACTTGTACCCACCTGGATGGTAATGGAGCCGGACAGCGTATCGGTGGCATTTGCGACGGAGGTCAGTTCGCCGCTGGATGTGGTGGCCAGGCTGGTTATCACCACGGAATGGGTTCCCGCCGCCGCCGAAGCAGAAGCGGAGGTAAGCGCAAGCGCGCCGGTGTCTGAGACGGAGCCGGTTTTCTGGGCCATGATCCCGGTCAGGTCGGTGAGCGAGCCGATGTCGTTGGTCAGATTCGAGAACAGAGTTCCAAGGCTGGAGATGACGGTGTCCTGGCTCTCCAATGCAGTCAACTGCGTTTTCCACGGTGTTTCCACATTCTGCAGATTGCCGACGATCGCGGCTACGGTCGAGCTTACGTCGAACCCAGCCCCGCTGGTCGGCGATCCGAAACTGAGACCCACTGTACCCATTGTTCACTCCGCGTTGAAATCAAGCAGCCAAACAACCGTTAGGCAATTGGCTTAATTAGTGAAATTTCATGGACTTTGCTTTGCCCTGTGAGTCAATCTCTTCTTACCAGCCATTCATCGGCTTTTAAAGGCGCAGCATTAGGGTTGGAGCCTTTTTCCACGTTGTTCTCAGGGATTTGATTTTGTGGCGCAGTGGAGTTTTGCAGGGGCTAAAGGCCACGCTGATTTTGATTGCATTCGCGGCACGGCTGAAGGCGTGCCCTTTCAAAACCAAGCCGCGATAGGAGTTTTTCAGTAAAAACTGAGCCGCAATAGGAGTTTTTCAGCAAGACATTGCGGCAATGGGAGTTTTTCTGCAAGCAGAAAAGGGCGTCCTTGCGGACGCCCCTTCCTGGTTTGTGGACCCTGCGCTCTTCTTACTGGAGCAGCTTGGTCACTTCCTGTTGCATGCTATTGGCCTGTGCCAGTGCGGAGATGCCGGTCTGGCTCAGAATTTCGTACTTGGACATGTTCGACGCAGCGGAAGCGTAGTCGGTGGCCTGAACCGCATTTTGCGCGGCGGTCACGTTCTGTTGCTGCGTGCTGAGCACTGAACTGACGGAGTTCAGCGTGTTGATCTGTGCGCCGATGTAACCGTCTTGCGAGGCGACATCGGTGATGGCCGCGTTGAGCGCTGTCAGCGCAGACTTGGCATTTGTCGAGTTGGTCAGGTCGCTGGAACTCAGCGATTGGCCGGCCGCATCCGAGTAGCTGATGGTGGCGATGCCGCTGCCCTTCAGATCTTGCGAGGTGAAGGTGGCGGCCGTCTGGGCGGTAGTCTGGTCAAGAACCGCGTGGGTGCCGTTGGAGAGGCCCGTGTTGTAGGCCGCGCCGGCAGTATAGCTGAGCGTGGAGTTGACGGTGGTGTCGGTCAGGCTGGTGAGCCCGGTGGGTCCGGAGGAGACGTTGACGGCTCCGCCCGTGCCTTCCGTGCTGGAGATCAGCTTGATTGTCCCGAAGGACAGGTTTCCGGTGGTGTTGGGAACCCACTGGGCATCGATGCCCAAACTCCCGGTGGTCTGAGCGTTGGTGTGGATGTAGTTGATCAGGCCCTGGACCGTCGCCGCCTGTCCGCTTGCGGTGACCGCGGCCATGGTTACGCTTTGGTTTGCCGCGGTTCCAACGTTGAAGACCAGTGCGCCGCTCAAGGTATCGTTCTGGCCCGCGACTATTGCCGTGGAGTTCAAATAGGAGCCTGCCGTGACATCGGTAAGGCTATTCGAGTTGGTGGCAATGGAGCCGCCGTTGGCAACCGTCTGTGTGAAGGTCAGGCCGGATGCATTGGCCTGTGCCGCTACGTGCAAGGTGGTGGACTGAGCGGAGACCATGGAAGCAAGACCTGACAGGTTGTTCGCGTAGGTCGCGCCGTTGGTTGACTGGGTGTAGAACTGGTTGGTTCCGTTTGCGCCCGAGCCTACCGTGAAGGTGTCGGTCGTCGCGCTCGCCTGATCCACCAGGGAGTTGCCGGTGATCGCGACGGGGTTTGCGCCCGTCTCGTTGCCGGTGAGCACGATGCCGCCATTACCTGTGCCGTCCGCGTTGGCGTTCCATTTGGCGGTTACGCCGCTGCTGTCGGCGGTGCCGATGGCAGAGTTGTTGATGTCGCTGACAAGCGTCTGCCAGTTGGAGCCCGCCGCCGCCGTATAGGAGTAGGATGCTGCGCCGCTGGTCAAGGTGATCGATCCGGTCAGGGAATCGGTCGAGGCAGCTGCCGCGCCGGAATCGAGCGCGGAGACTGTCGCCGAGCCTCCGCCGGCCTGCGTTTGGGTTTCTCCTACGTTTGTACCAACTATGGAATCTTTCAGAGTGATGCCGCCCGTCGTGTAGGTCACCGAACTCTGGGCGTCCCAGTTGTTGGTCAGCACCATGCCCGGGTCACCCGCTCCGCCCCCGGTTGCGGACCACGATGCGGTCACGCCGTAGGGGTTGGACTTGCCGATGCTCGAGCTGTTGATATCCGTGATCAGCGTCTGCCAGGTATCGGTGCCGGCGGCGGCAGCCGTATATGTATACGACTGGCCATTCACCGCAAACGTCGCCGAGGAGTTCGCCGTCAGAGTATCGCCCACCAGATCAGTTGCTCCACCTCTGAATCCAGTGATGGTTGGAGCGCCGTTGGCGCCCGCCGCCACCACTTCGCCCGGGGTTGGAGTTGTTGAGTTATGGGCGCTGATATTGTTCAGGGACTGGTCCGTGAGGGTGCTTGCGTTGATCGTGACGGTGGTTGGGCCGTTGTAGTTGTTGGTGAGTACGATGCCGCCGTTACCGGCGCCGCCCGCACTTGCCGACCAGCTCGCTGTGACGCCGGTCGCCACGCTCGAGCCCACGGTAGCGGAGTTGTTGATGTCAGTCGCCAAAGTCTGCCAGGTATCGCCAGCCGCCGCGGTATAGCTGAAGGTGTTTCCCGCATTGGTGGTGAAGCTGAAGGTGGTGCCGGACGTCAGCACATCTTGCGAAGAGGTCGAGCCCGCCGCATTGATTTGGGTGGTAGACGCAAGACCTACGGCAACACCGTTGGTGCCGGAGTCGAGGCCGACGTTATTGCCTCCGTTGGTCACCGTGATGCTGCCGGCCATGGTATCGCTGGTGGCAATGGTTGTGCCGCCCGTGGTGATGTTGTCGCCGGCATTGATGCCGGTCACGCCGGTCAAGCCGTTCGTCGTCGAGCCCGCCGCCATCGCGGAGGTAACCGACAGCGGAGTCGAAATACCGTTACCGACGGTCGGGTCGACGGTCGTCAGCGTAATGGCGCCCGTATACCCCGACATGCCCTGCAGGTAGATTCCGCCCGTGCCGATGCCCGGAGCCGAAGCCTGGAAGGTGAGGCCGCCCGTATTGAGGGCATTGTTTTGTCCACCCGTTTGGGTGGAGTTGATGGCATTTACCAGGTCCTGCACCGTGGTGCCGCCCGTGTAAATCGCGTTGTTGACATATTGGGGGGTGGTCGCTCCCGGATTGTTCCCCATGACGAAGGTCTGAGAGGTTTCGTGGTAGGCGATCGTGATCGCACCGTTTAAGGTCGACCCCGCGTCACTGATGTTGGCGCCGCTTAGTTGAAGGACCGCCGTGCTCGCGGTGGCCACATCCGTCGTGTTGATACTGGTTTGGGTTGCGGCCCCGGTAATGGTGTGTGTACCGTCTTTGAAACCGGCTCCGACTGCGGCAATCACGTTGCTCGTATCCGCCCCCGTCAGCACAATGCCGCCATGACCGCCACCGTCGGCGTTAGCACTGAAGGCAGCCGTCACGCCGAGGTTAGCGGAATTGATTTTGCTAACCAGGGTGTTGTAGTTGTCCGTGGTGCCGTTCAGGGCAAAGGTGCTGACCCCGTGGGGTCCCGTGATCTGAACCGAGCCGCTCAGAGCATCGTTCGCGCTTACGCCGTTCTGGCCATCGGACAGCCCGTAGATCTCCTGCCGGCCGTTGCCGGCTGCAGCGCTGCTGGCTGCAGTCGACCCGCCTGCGTTTGTGTCGGTCATCGCAGCGACCGACAGGTTATCGGCGGCGCCAACTCCGGAATCGACTACCAGGATGCCGCCATTTCCTCCATTCACATTCTGATCGAAAGACGCCGTGAGGTCCTTGCCCGCGGCAGCGTTGATATGCGCGATCAGAATTCCGATGGTGTTATCCCCGGCTACGCTCGTATAAGTGCCGCCGGATCCAACTATGGCGAAACTGCCTACAGCGCCGGCAAGAGTGTCAATCGACTCGTTTGCGACACCCGTCCCGAAAGCCACGACGCTGACGGTGTTCTGAGTCAGACCGTGTCCGGCTGTTGAATCGGTAAGTCCGTTTGCGACCGTCATTACATTGGTCGAATCGGTTGAAGTCAGCTCGAGTCCGCCTTTTCCAGCGCCGTCGAGAGTGGCATTCCAACTGGCGGACACGCCAACATTGGCGTTGTTGATGTCGCTGATCAGCGAGGTGTAGGTGTCAGAAGGGCCCATCGTAAAGGTGGCGCTTGCTCCCTGCGAACCGGTAATCTGGAACGTGCCGGTCAGAGTGTTTCCCGCCACGGCGGCTACCGCGGCTCCCGCGTTTGTTGCTGAAAACGCCATGATCTGCGGTTGGCCGCCGCCTGGTACGCCGCCCAACGAGGGGCTATACAGGTTGAGTGCGGTACCTGTTGTTGCGGAACTCAACGTGCTGGTGGCCGAAACATTTTCGCCGGTCACCGCGGCTTGGGTTGCGGCGATGGCGGTGGTGGCTCCGCTGGTCGCATATTTGCCGCCAGTCCAGATGCCGGAGTTCAATTGCAGGCCGTTGGAGGTTACGGTGGCATAGACGCCCAGCGTCCCAGACTTGGCATTGATGGTGTCCGCCAGGTTGCCCAGCGTGTCGCCCTGGTTCCCGCCATTCTGGTTGCCCGTGTAGTAAGTATTGAGGTTTGGGGCTGTGTTGTCGGTGCCCGCGCCCACCGTAAAATTCAGGGTCTGGGGGTTAGCGGGGTTGCTGTTGGTGATGCTGATGCTGCTGCCCGCCGAGAGCAGATCCGAATACAGTTCGGTGCCGCTGCCGGTGCCCACGGTGACCGTGGAATTCACGCCAGTCACGGCCTGGGTGCCCACGGTATCGGTTCCCTGGGCCTGGACGGACACGATCTGGCCTGTGCCGCCGGACGCAAAGATGGGCGCCTGCGGGGTGCCGCTGGTTGTGGCTACGCTCAGCGCGCCGCCGCCGGCGTTGTCGGAGAGCTGCAAGCTCTGGGTACCGTCGCCGTTGGTGATGACATTGGCGGCAACGTGGCTGCCGGTGTTGGTCGCAATGGCGCCGGCTAGCGTGGCCAGCGTGTTGTTGGTGGAGCCGATGACGATTTGGCCGTAGGTGGTGCTTCCATCTGTGATGGTGAGCGTGGAACCTTGGGCCAGCGTAGCGCCGGCGGCCAGGCCGCTCAGATTGAGGGTGCCGCTGGTGCTGGAGGCGCTGGGATCGACGCCTGCGGAGATGAGGCCGCCGGTGATCTCGATGCCGGTTTGAGAGCCGCCGCCCTGGACGCCCGCCTGGGTCTGGGTGGCGAAGGTGGCCGTGAGTCCGAGGCCGGCGTTGTTGATGGCGCTGATCAATCCGTTGGAAGTGTTGGCGTAATTGGAACCAGCGCCTACGGTGACGGAGGTGGTGGCTGTGGTGTTGGAGCCGGATCCGCCGGGCACGGCATAGGTGACGTTCAGGTTGGTGGTTCCACTAACGCCGCCGTTCAAGTAGTCGGTGGCAGCCGCGTTGGCGGTGCTGCTGGACAGGTTCAGAAATACGTTGTTCGAGCCGTTGCTGTAAGCCATTACGCCGCCCGTATCGCCGACGTTGGACGAGGACAGCGACGCGATGTTCAGGGCATCGATCGAAGCGCCTGCCGTGGATGAGTCGCCCGTGTAGATGTTTACTGGGCTGGCTGCGCCAAAGACCGTCTGGCCGTTGTACGTGGTGGTCGCGCCGATGTTATTGATCTCGGAAAGAATCGATTGATACTCAGAGTTCGCCGCCGCATCCTGCGAATTGTTGAGGGTGCCGTTCGAGGCTTCGGTAGCCAGCGTCACGGCCCGGTTGAGCAGGTTCGTCACTTGCGAGAGCGCGCCATCGGCGACCTTCAACAGGCCTACACCTTCACTGGCGTTGGTTTGCGACTGGGCCAGGGCCATGGAGTTGGCCTGCAGACCGTCAACGAGCGAAAGGCCGGCTGCGTCGTCCGCGCCGGAGTTGATCTTTGAACCCGAAGACAACTGCTGCAGCACGGTATTCAGGCTGTTGCTGGTGTTGTTCAGGTTGTTTTCCGCATACATCGCGCTGAGATTATTTAATACACCCAGGGACATGGGGTACTCCTTGTGGGATGCGTGGATTTACGGTCCTTTCAAGAAGGCGTCCCCATTTTTGTTCAACCCTGGGTGGCTGTCTCCGGTGCAGGAACCGTCGCATCTGGCCCCTTCTTCGGCGTGGGTTTTTTGGACTTTACGAAGACTCGCTTTGTGTCCTGACCGGGACAGTTCCCGCATTTTCGTTCTAATCTTTTAACCTTTCCCGCGCGTTGCCGATAACCCCCATGAAGGAGTTCCACGGCCATGATCGAACTCACGCGCCTCAACGGCAATGCAATGATGCTGAACAGCGATTTAATCAAGACTGTCGAGGCCTCTCCCGACACGATGCTGACGCTCATCAATGGAGAAAAGCTGATTGTGCGCGAACCCCGCGAAGAGGTTACCGAGCGGGTACTGGCTTATCGCGCGCGCTTGCTGTCGCTGGTGGCGCGCCGGCTTCCCTCTTACGATGGCCTGCAACGCGTAGTGTCCATTGCCAGCCTCGACGTTGCCGAGGAGCCGGCTGCTCCGCAGCCCAAGCTGCTCGGCCCCTTGACGGACGACTAAGACAAGAGATTTCTGCTTCCGCATCGGGCCTGTTTAGGAGCCATTCATGGACAAATCGAGTATTGTCGGAGTCCTCTTGGCGGTTTTTGGGATTCTGGCCGGACTGGTGCTGGAGGGCGGCAATCTGGGCCAGATCCTGCAGCCAACCGCGGCGCTGATCGTTCTGGGCGGCACGATGGGCGCTGTGCTGCTGCAGTTTCCCATCGGCACGGTGATGGCGGCATTCCGCAGCCTCGCGCACGTGTTTTCCGCGCCGAAGAAGCAGAACGACGAGCTAATTAACCTTTTGCTCTCCTTTGCCAACAAGGCGCGCCGCAACGGCGTCGTCTCCCTGGACGCCGACTTGAAGACCCTCCACGATCCGTTTCTGAAGCGGGCGCTGATGCTGGCTGTGGACGGCACCGACCCCAGCGAACTGCGCAAGATCATGCGCGTCAGCCTCGACTCCACCATGGAGAGAGAGGAGCAATTGCCCATGGTCTTCGAGTCGGCCGGCGGATTCTCGCCCACCATTGGAATTCTTGGAGCCGTGCTCGGCCTGATTCAGGTGATGGGGCATCTTGACAACATGGCGGAGGTGGGGCGCGGCATCGCCGTAGCTTTTGTCGCAACCATCTACGGCGTGGGCCTGGCCAATCTTTTCTTTCTGCCCTTTGCCGGCAAGATGCGCATTCGCATTCGCGACGGACAGCGGCACCGCGAGATGATGCTCGAAGGAGTCATCTCCATCATCGAGGGCATGAATCCGCGCATGCTGGAAGTGAAGCTGGCCGGCTATATGCATGACTCCACTACGGAGAAGCCCGCGAAGAGGGAGTTTGCGGCATGATCAGGCCCGCCGACAGGAGGCGTCCCAGCCAAGATCGCTGGCTGATCTCCTATGCCGATTTCATCACGCTGCTGTTTGCGGTTTTCGTTGTTCTCTACGCCGCATCGCAGGCCAATAAGAAGCAGGGCGAGGTGTCCGAGTCGATCGACTCCGCGTTCAGCGCCCTGAGCATTTTTTCCGGCGCCTCGCGCGGCGCGAAGAACGGCGCAGCAGTTTCCGATGGCTCCTTGAATGTTGTGATGGGCGAGGAGGTGCTGTCTCCCGCCAAGGTGAAAGACGATCTCAATCGCCTCGACCGCGAACTCCAGCAAACCCTCTCCAAACAGGTGGCCGCGCACTCTGTCTCCATCCAGATGGGCCGCGACGGGCTGGTCATCAGCCTGCGCGAAGCCGGCTTTTTCGCCTCCGGCTCCGCGACGCCTCAGCCCCAGACACTCGACACGCTGCGCCAGATCGCCGCCTCGCTCAGCCGCACGCCTTACGATCTGCGCGTCGAAGGCCACACCGACAACATTCCCATCCACACCACCGAATTCAACTCCAACTGGGAACTCTCGACGGCCCGCGCCACCAGCATCGCGCGCACTATGCTCGATCTGAAGGCCATCCCCGCCGACAGGCTTTCCGCCGCCGGCTACGCCGAGTTCCACCCCGTAGCGGGCAACGATACCGCCGAAGGACGCGCGCAAAACCGCCGCGTCGACCTGGTGGTGATGCCCCGCAGCAATGTCAATTTCTCCCAGGCCGGCCCCTCGCCGTCAAGCGGCTCATGGCGAAAAATTACCGACGGCAACTAGCGCAGGCCGCATAAATAAGTGCTTCATCGGCGTCGTGCCCTGACACAATCAGGTGAAGCTGTTATTGATGCGCAATGCCTAAGCTTCGTCGCACCTGCAGAACTCCCATGCTCCCAGATGCCTTCGCATCCGTTCGCTTCGGAAGCGTCTCCGAATCACGCTTTGCACCTTAAGGCCGGTATCGAGCGTCTAAAATCAGGGCAGGGCACAGGGTTTGCAGACTGTCCCGCGAAGTTGGCTGCACGAGTTTGCAACCTGGAGATCACACGATGGCACTGATGAAGACATCCAATCCGGCACTGGGCGCGAATACCTTTAGCAATATTTCCGATGCGCAGTATGGAGGCCTGATCGACGCCGCGGACCGGATGACGCTCAATGGCACCGTGAACAAGACCGGCATTCTGCTCATCTGCGCCATCGCCACCGCAGCCTGGACGTGGCACTTGTTTCTTCCCGAGCACGACATGTCGGCCGTTGCGCCGCTGATGATGCTCGGACTGATCGGCGGATTCATCTGTGCCATGGTCACTGTCTTCAAGAAGCAGTGGTCAGCGGTGACGGCGCCCATTTATGCGCTGCTCGAAGGCCTGGTGCTGGGCGGCTTGTCGGCTTCGATCGAGCTGCGCTATCCGGGCATTGCGATGCAGGCGGTGGGCCTCACCTTTGGCACACTCTTTGTGCTGCTGATTGCCTATCGCTCGGGAATGATCAAGGTGACGCAGAAATTCCGCCTCGGCGTTGTCGCAGCCACCGGCGGCATCATGTTCTTCTACCTGATCGAAATGCTGCTGAGTTTCTTCGGGATTCAGTTCACGACGATCAACGGCGGGGGGCCCATCGGCATCGGTTTCAGCCTGATTATCGTAGGCGTCGCGGCCCTCAACCTGGTGCTCGACTTCGACTTCATCGAGCAAGGAGTGCAGTCCGGCGCTCCCAAATACATGGAGTGGTACGGCGCCTTCGGGATCATGGTCACGCTGGTCTGGCTCTATCTCGAGATCCTGCGCCTGCTCTCCAAAATGCGCAGCAGAAACTAACACTACAGTTGTGCTTGCTTCAGGCCGCCCCGATCCGGGCCAAAAGGCCTTGTCGTTTTGGCCATTTTTCAGGGGGTTAAAACCCCCTACTCCCTCCGCAACCGCGATCTACAACTGTAGTCCTAGGCGCGCCCCGCGAAGTGCGCTTCGATCTCTTCGAGCGTCTTGCCCTTGGTCTCGGGCATAAAGAGTGCCGTCACCAGGAAGTACACCACCGTGAAGCTCGCAAACAGGAAGAAAATCGACGAGTAGCCGTGCTTGCTCACAAAGGGCAGAAAGACAGCGGCCAGCGTAGTGGAAACCAGCTGATTGAGACCCAGCGCAATGCTCATCCCGTTGGAGCGGATGCGCGTGGGCATCAGCTCACTCAGCGCCAGCCACACGCATACCCCCGGCCCCAGCGCATAAAACGCTATGAACATGTAGAGGCCCAGTGCGACCAGCCGGCCGTGACTCGCCTCCGGCACGCGCCCAATCAGCGCCTTCTCTATCTTCAGCGGAGCGGTCTGCGCGGCCGCGAAATTGGCGAAGGGATTCTTAAACAGCGCTTCAATCTTGTTGGAGGGAACGCAGGAAGCACGCGTAATTTCGATCGGCAGCGCCGCCACGTCATCGGAACGCACAAAGCTGGTGGCCGCCGTGAAATCGCCGTAAGAGTAGATGATGGCCAGCGAAGCGCGATCGCTCTGGATCTCGCTGCCCGTATATCCCGCGGCGGCAAGCAGCTTGCTCGCTTCGCCTCGATCGAAGTGCAGGGTGAGCTGCTGGCCGGGCTCAACCAGTTGTTGCACCAGTTGGCGCGTGTCGATACTTGCCTTCTCTGTGCGCAGGAACAGCGTCCCTATAGCGATCAGCGCGACGAAGATGCCGCTGGTGCCCAGGATGAACAGAAACCTGCGTCCCTTGCGATCCACCAGCATTGTACCCACGGCGCTCATAAGAAAATTTACGACCGTGAAGACCACGTAGCCCCAGTGGGCATGAAGGTCGGAGAGCCCGCTCTGCAAAAGAATGCTGGTGTTGAAACCAATCAGCGAGTTGACTCCAGTGGCCGTGTTGCAAGTGAGAATCACGCAAGCCAGCAGAAACGGAATCGCATACTTCTTCTGCAAAATCGAATCCCGAATCTTCACGCCAGCCTTTGCCTCGCCCTCATGCGCAATCGCCGCCATCTCTTCAATCTCGATGGCCGCCTGTCCCGAACTCCGCGAGCGAAGCAGAGCGGCGTGGGCGCGCAGCGCGGCTCCGCGCCGGAAGAGCCAGCGCGGCGACTCGGTCACGAACAGGCAGCCCAGCACAAACAGCACTCCAGGAGGCATCGAAACCCAGAAGATGCGCCTCCAGGCCTGGTTCTTGAATGCGAGCACCTCGGCGACATCGGCGACCTTCGACACCGCCTCCACGCGGTAGCTGTAATAGATTCCGACCAGCGCCGCGGCAACAATGCCCAGCGTAAGCATCCACTGGAAGATCGCGGTTCCCTTGCCGCGGTTGGATGCCGCCAGGCACTCGGCCAGGTAAAGCGGGACCACCACCCCGATCAAGCCGCCGCTGATGCCCTGCAACAGCCTTCCGAAGAACAGCGGCCCATATCCATGCGACAGCGCAATCACCGGGACGCTGACAACAAACGTAAGGCCGCTCAGAATCATCAGCGGCTTGCGTCCCATCCAGTCCGCCAGGATGCCCGCAAACAAGGTAGAGAAGACGGTGCCCAGCAACACTGCCGCCACAATTACCGAAAGCTCGGCGGCTGTCAGCCTCGAAGTCGCTTCCAGGTAGGGCAGCGCCCCGCCGATAATGCCTACGTCGATGCCGTACAGCAAGCCGCCCAGTCCCGCCACCAGCAGGAGAAAGCCGTTGTATCTGCGTATCGCAGCGGAATGATCCGTCATTGCAGCGCCGTTTGCGGTCATCGTTGTCAATCCTCTTTGCCGGTACAGTCCAGTACTACAGTTACACTTGCTTCAGGCCGCCCCGGTCCGGGCCTAAATGCCCTGTCGTTTTGGCCATTTTTCAGGGGGTTAAAACCCCCTGCTCCCTCCGCAACCGCGATCTACAACTGTAGTACCAGGGCTTGGCCCCGCGGAAACGTCGTGCCCAACCGATCTTATTCGATTGCAGAAAAGGTATCAGCACGCACGCACGGTCTACAATGGTCGTGTCGATTTTAAATGCTTATCTCTCTAAGGTGAAACTGCTCGGGATGTCGAATCAAAGCCACTTTCCTTTGCCTTTCTTCTCTCGCCGCGCGATGCGCGAAACCCTCATGCTGCTATTTGCATGCTCCGCCCTGTCCGCCGCGCAGACCCAGGTCCACCTTTTGCCAGCGCCCCGCGAGGCCCACTTTGGCGCGGTCACCTCGCTGCCGGTAAAGATCGCAGTCACCGTGCCTGGGAGCGATGCGGCAGACGAATTTGCCGCAGCCGACCTGGAAGAAGCCATTCGACAAATCGTCTCAAACGGGCAAAGCGACTCCAACGCGCAGGCTGCGGCTCATCCCGGTACGTCGCGAACCAATGCGGCTCCAGCTTATCGGGTGGTTCTGTTGCGGACAAATGCCGTCGCCGCCAAAGCCCTGCTGAAACGAACCGGCCTGGCCTTCGATGCGGCCATGGACTCTGAAGGCTATGTGCTCGTCATCGAGCCCCACGAAGCCAATATCGTCGCCTCTTCCAGCGCCGGCATCTTTTACGGCGCGCAGACCTTGAAACAGTTGCTTCCGCTTCCCGGCGCCGCGCGCGAAATGCCCACCGGCACTGTGCGCGACTGGCCGGCCATGCGTTATCGCGGCGTTCAGGACGATCTCTCCCGCGGCCCTGTTCCCACGCTCGCCTACCAGAAGCATCAGATTCGCGTTCTCGCCGCCTTCAAGGCCAACATCTATTCGCCCTACTTCGAGCACACGCTGCTCTATCCCAACCAGCCCCTGGCCGCGCCCCCCGGCGCCGCGCTCACCCCCGCCGAAGTGAAAGAACTGGTGGCCTACGCTCTCAAATATCACGTCACCATCCTGCCCGAACAGGAGGCCTTCGGCCATCTCCACCACGTGCTCAAGTACGACCTTTACCAGGATATCGCCGAAACGCCCAACGGCCATGTTCTTGCCCCCGGCCAGCCCGGCACGCTGCCGCTGATCAAAGACTGGTTCACCCAAATCGCCCAGGAGTTTCCCTCGCCGTTTGTGCACATCGGCGCCGACGAAACCTGGGATCTGGGAAGGGGCCGCACCGGGCAGCAGGTAGAGGCGCTGGGTTACGGCCCGGTCTACGTTGCTTTCCTCAAGCAGATTCACGATGAGCTTGAGCCTTTGCACCGCCGCCTGCTTTTCTGGGGCGACATTGGCGGCGCAGACCCTGCCGCCGTTGCCGGACTGCCCAAAGACATGATCGCCGTGCCCTGGAATTACTGGATCACCACCGGCTTCGACAAGATGATAGAGCCCTTTGCCAAGGCCGGCATCGAGACCTGGGTAGCTCCCGGCGACGCCAATTGGAACGAAGTCTATCCGATCGCGAGAACCGCGCTCTGGAACATTCAGGGCTTCATCCGCGCCGGTCAGCGCCTGGGGTCCACCGGAGCCATCAACACCGTGTGGAACGACGATGGCGAGGGCCTCTTCAACCAGGATTGGTACGGCGTGCTGTTTGGCCCGGTGGCCTCCTGGCAAGCGGGCGAGAGCCCCATTCCCGATTATCAGGATGCCTACGGACCGGTCTTCCACGGCGACTCTACCGGCAAGATCAACGAAGCCGAGAAAGAGCTGATGGCTGCCCAGGAGGCCCTCGGCAAAGCCAATTCCGGCTTCAACAGCGACGGTCTTTTCTGGCTTGACCCGTGGAGCGCCCAGGGCCAGCAAGTTTCGGTAAAGCTGCTACCGGTTGCAGTGGATCTGCGTTTGCACGCCGAACGCGCCATCGTGTTGCTGGCCCAGGTGCATCAGGCCAACCCCGAACTGAAAGAGCCCGATGCTTTGACCGCGATGGACCTGGGCGCGCGCCGCCTCGATCTGATCGGCATGAAGTTTGAACTGGCCCAGGAAATCGTCGATTCTTACGCCAAGGCCGTTCAAAATCAGCACGACAAGTCGCAGCAAGCGGTCACCTCAAACATCCTGGGCGAGATCAGCGGCAACAACGGCCGCTACCAGGATCTGCGCGATGCCTATTCTGCCGTGAAGGCTGAGTATTCGCAGGTATGGCTCAGTGAGAATCGCCCTTACTGGCTCAACAACGTCACCGTCCGCTACGATCTTGAAATTGAAAAATGGCAGAAGCGCGGAGCGGTGTTCGAGGAGGGAAGGCGCGACTGGGGACTCGGCAAAGACTTGCCTTCGGCATCGTCGCTTGGTCTTCCGGCCGCGACTGGTTCACAGGTTCCCAGCCAGTAAGACAGCGCCGGCCACCAGGGCCATTGCGGCTCGCTGCAAGCAGGCCATTAACGCATAACCAAGATGGATACCCTGACGCCAATATTTTCGCCGCATCCCTGCGCCGGCGATGCAAACTAGACCTATGCTCAACTTCGAAACCCGGCGAAAGCACCCGACTTTGCTGCTGATCGATGACGACCTTATCAGCCGCGAAGTGACCGCGACGGTGCTTACCATGAGCGGATATCCCGTTCATACCGCGGTGGATGGAGAGCGAGCGCTGGAGATGCTGACCGGGCAGGAATGCGCGCCGGACGTGATTCTGATGGACGCGCAAATGCCAGGTCTGAGCGGAACAGAACTGATCGCGGAGCTACGCACCCGCACCAAAGCACGAGTTTTTGCCATCAGCGGCAGCAATCCGCTGGACACCGTGGCTGCAGCCGCAGACGGCTTCCTGCTCAAGCCATTCGACGCCGAGGCGCTTGAGAAGGCGCTCGAAGGTCACCCCATTCCGGGAGCGATATCCCGGAAATCGCACCTCGATCCCAAGGATCCTGTCATCAGCCTTGAAACCCTGGCTCAGTTCCGGGGGATGATGCCCGAAGCCGCGGTGCGCGAGATTTACGCTGCTGTAGCCGCCGATTTAGCGAGGCGCATACAGACACTCGAAGCCGCTATTGCAAGAGGCGACGACGGCGAGGTTCGGCGCATCGGCCACGCCATCAAGGGCGGTTGCGGCATGGCCGGCGCTATCCAGGCCGCCCGTCTGGGAGCCTTGTTTGAGGATCTCCCGGTCGATACCGAGAGTAACCACCTGGATAACAGTATGGCTTTGCTCAGCGATTTGCGTGCCGCCGCCCGGAACCTGGAGCGTATGCTGGAGGCAGAATTACCGGCCTAATTTTGGCCACTTTTCGGAGGCATCCTTTCAAATGGAACGACCGATTCGAATCGTACTGGCAGACGACCACCCTGTAGTTCGCATCGGAGTGCGCAACATGCTTGTCGAGCAGGACGGCTTCGAGGTGGTCGGCGAGGCCACCGACGGCGACGAGGCCATCACCCAGACCCTTGAACTGCAGCCCGACATCCTGCTGCTCGATGTGCAGATGCCGCGCCTCCCCGGTCTGGAGGCCATGCGCGCCATCATGAACGGCACGGCTACGGTGAAGATCCTGCTGCTCACCTCCACCATCACCACGCAGCAGATCATTGAGGCCTTGCACATCGGGGCGCGCGGCATCGTGCTCAAAGACGCCTTGGCCAGCCATCTGCAGACCGCCATCCGCACCGTCTCTACCGGCGACTACTGGATTGGCGGCAAGCGCGTTGTCAACCTGGTCTCGGCTCTCCACGATCTGATGCAACAGGCAGCCGTGCCCCAGCACAAGACCTACGGCCTTACTCCGCGCGAGCTTGAAGTGGTGGGCTGCATTGTTGAAGGATGCAGCAATCGCGATATCGCAAAACAGTTCAACCTGAGTGAAGAGACCGTCAAGCGCCATCTTTCGAATATTTTCGATAAGACGGGAGTCTCCACACGACTGGAACTGGCGCTCTTTGCCATCGCCCACACACTGGTAACGCCGCAGTAGACGGCAAAGCCTTCGAGCAGTTTCAGAAACGATATCCGTTGCCTCGGGGGCTAAACAGGTTGCGGGAATAGGGGTGAATTTGATTCTAGGCGCGAAGTGGAGTTTTGCAGGGGCTAAAGCCCACGCTCATTTTGTGGAATTTGCGGCACGACTGAAGTCATGCCCTGTTACAAAGCATCTGAATGTCTTTGCCCGAATGAGTTTTTTCCGCAGCCTGTAAGGCCCATCGTTTCTTATCTACATTTACGGCACCCTTCGACAAGCTCAGAGCAGGCTTTGAAGCCGTGCTCTTTCAAAGCCAGACCTTCATCAGGGGTTGCTAATCACTGCTCTCAAAAATTCTCCGCGGCGTCACCCTGGAAGTGTCGCAGCACCACGACAATTCCCAGGGCAGCTAACACGCAGATCAAGGCGAACAGAAACACGCTTGCGTACCCGTACATTCCGATAACAGCGCCGGCCAGCGGACCGGTGAGGAAAAAGGAGACATCGGAAAAAGCGGTGTAGACGCCCAGGGCGGTGCCTCGGTTCTGCTCTGTCACCCGCTTGACGGCCTCCACGCCGATGGCAGGAAAGACCAGCGAGAATCCAAATCCGCCCAGGGCCGATCCGGCCATTGCTGTCCAGGGCGAGTGCGCCAGCCACAGCAAAAGCAGCCCCAACGATTCCACCGAGAAACATACCATCGCCACCGGAAACCCGCCGAATCGGTTTATCGTCTGAATAAACAGCAGGCGCGCCACGATAAACGCAACGCCGAAAGCGGTGAGGCAGAGGGCCGCGCCGTTCCAGTTACGGCTGGCATAAAACAGCGTAATGAAGGTGGCCAACACGCTGTAGCACATTCCGCCCAGGGCCAGTCCCATCCCATGCGGTGCAACCCGGCCCATAACCTGGCTGAACGGCAGGTGCACGCCAGGGACGACCGGAACCGGCGGCTTGCGGTAGGCCAGCATCAGGCTGACCGCGCCAACGAGAATCGTCAGTAGGCCGATCGAGGAGAGGCCCCAGCGGGCGTCGAGAACCACGCCCAGCGGCGCTCCCAGCGCCATGGCGCCATAGGTGCTAATGCCGTTGAACGAGATCACCTTGGCGGTGCTTTCCTGCCCGGCGCTGGTAATGCCCCACAAGGTGGATCCCGTCGACCCCAGGCTTTCACCCACGCCCAGAATCAAGCGGCTGACGATTAGAGCGGAAAAACTAAGCCAGGGAATCAAGTGCAGGGCTGAGGCAACCACCAGCATTGCGCCACTGGAGGTGCAGGCGCCCATTCCCCAAAGTACTGAAACTTTCGCGCCGGCGCGATCGGAGATGCGCCCGGCCCAGGGACGGCTGGCGAGGGTCGCGATGTACTGAGTGCTGATCACCAGCCCGGCCAGCATGGCGCTCAAGCCCATCCGCAAATGGACATAAGGCGGCAGCACGGCCAGCGGCAGCCCGATCGACAGGTAGCAGATAAAAGTGAAATAGACAAAGCTGAGAATGTGCCGTGTTCCGGCTCTGCGCTCGGCAGACAGGATATCCTCGGCAGTGGCTGTGACGGAAGAATGCATGAATTATGCCGGTAGTCCTGCGTGACAAGTGGTCAGTCCACAGTATACCGGAAGCCAGTTTTTGACCTTGCCCCAACTTAATCGCTTTGCCTGGCGATCGTCTGTCCGGCAGCCGGCGCTGAAGCAAAGCCAGCCACACGAATCGTGAGCAGCAAGAGACGCAGAATTGCTCCGGTCCGGGTCAACCGCGTCTCAGTAAGATTGCATTTCGCAGCTCATGCCATTTGTCCTCTCGCCTTCGGGGTGATTGTAGTTCGCGGCAGAAGATGCAGGCGAGCGTGCTTGGGCGGCCCGATTCGGCAAAGGCACTAAACTGGGAATATGCCGGAATTTCATGTGGAACATTTCGGATGCAGGGCAGCGCGCGCCGATGGCGAGGCGGTCGGCGGCCGGCTGCGCGCAGCGGGGTTCGACGAAAGTCATCCAGCCGCCGCCGACGTGGTTGTGGTGAATACCTGCAGCGTCACCGCCGAAGCGGACCGCGCCGCTCGCGCCTTCATCCGCCGTACTCACCGGCTCAATCCCGAAGCGCGAATTGTGGTCACTGGCTGCTATGCCCAGCGGGCCCCGGAAGAACTCGCCGCAATGGCCGGTGTGGCCGCCGTGGTCGGCAACAGCCACAAGGCTTTCGCGCCGGAGATTATCCTGGGCCTCACCCGTCAGGCGAGCCCAATCGGAAACGGCGCCGAGCCACCAACCAATCTGGTTAGCCTGCAGTCAATGCTGGCCCGCGGAGCCCCGGCTAACGCTCCCATCTGGGCCGACGACCGCTTCGCCCACTCCTTCATCGAAGAGGCGCAACTTGTTCCCGGAGAGCAGACGCGGCCCAATCTCAAGATCCAGGAGGGCTGCGGCAATCGCTGCACGTTCTGCGTCATCCCCCAGACTAGAGGCTCGTCCAAAAGTTTGCCCCCCGCAGGGGTCTTGCGCCAGGTGGAAGGCTTTGTAGCGGCCGGCGGCAATGAACTGGTCCTCTCCGGGATCAACCTGGGACGCTGGGGAAGGGAACTGCCCGCCTCCGAAGGCTCTCCAAGGCTCACCTTAGCCGCGCTTGTTCGCCAGATCTTCCGCGAGACAAAGCTGCCCCGCCTGCGCCTGAGCTCCATCGAGCCCATGGACTGGGACGCGGATCTGATCGCCCTGATGGCGGAGTTTGGCGGCATCCGCCTGGCGCGCCACGCGCATCTGCCCTTGCAGTCCGGCTCTGACACCGTGTTGCGCCGCATGCATCGCCGCTACCGGCCCTGGCACTACGCGGAAAAGGTGGAAGCAATTCGGCTGGCTGCCGGCCCCGCACTGACCCTGGGCGCAGATGTGATGGTGGGCTTCCCCGGCGAAACCGATGCCGAATTCGAAGAGACGCTGGACCTGATCCGCGCCCTTCCCTTCGGCTATCTGCACCTGTTTCCGTTCTCGCCCCGACCGGGCACGCGGGGATGGGCACTGCACGCGGAATCGCCTGTTGCTCCGCAAGCCGTCGAAGAACGCATGGCTGCCCTCCGTGCCCTGGCAGCCGAAAAAAGCGCGGCGCACCGAAGAGGCTTCGTTGGCCAGGAGCTGGAAGCCATTACTTTGCACACGCCCGCGCCGCTCGCGGAACGGGGCCGCACTTCGGCGCTGACCGAGAATTTTGTGCCCGTCGAAATCGAGGGGCGATGGCCCGCGAACCGGCTGGTGGGCGTGTGGATAGTTGGGTTGAATGCCGAGGGAGAGCTGCAGGCAAACGTGGCGATGGCGAAGCCGGATCAGTAGGTAGCGACGGCGATATCCGTCTGTCCGAAATCGGTTCCCTTGAAGAGCAGCTCCTCGCCGGTATCTTTCGCCAGCGCGTAAGCGATGCAATCGCCGAAATTCAACTGTGCGGGATGTCGTCCTTTGCCAAAGCGCTCAAACGCCATGCGCGCCACCCGTGCCTGCGATTCAGTAAAGGCAATGAGCCGAATTCCGAGCCGGGCAATCAGCAAATCCAAATCTCTCAACCCCTCCTGACCCCTGCGAGCCAGAACCACCATCGATGCCTCAAGAAAACTCGCCGCTGACATACGGCAATCCGCGCTCTCGACGACGGCCACATCGAGGAGTTGGCCCTCGGGTTCCTTAAAGAGGATTGCGATCAAAGCGGAGGAATCGACAATCATGACGGTATCCCGTTCTCGTCGTAACCGAGGATCTCATCCTCGGTTCGCGCGTCCAGCACAGGCAGAGAAGCGCAGTGGTCGGCAATAGCCCGGATATCGGCTAGCAGAGCAGCCTTGTTCTCCCGCTTCCGTTCTTCGCGGGCCAACCGCTCGCGCATGGCAATGGTGACCGCGACCGTGATGGATTCTCCGGTGATGGCGGCCAACCGGCGGGCTAGATGGTCGGCTTCCGGGGCCTTGATGCTGAGCGGCATGGTACCTATCCTCCTTTTCGTCTACCTATATATAAAATACCACTGAATGCCAATTGTGCCAGATGGCTATTTTCCTTCCGGAGTTGTCATTTTTTTGAGATGCTATTCCCGGCATGGATTGGCGCGCGCGCAGGAGTTCTGCTTGAGCATCTTTCTCTGGAATCGCTTGATTTGACTGTAATCCCTTTGTTGAGCGATACCGAGCCAATGCTATACTCAGGGTGCGTTGCTGTGGCCGCGGAGTTTCCGGGATGCGCCCGGATGCGGCTGGCAACGACATCTGGAGGAGTACCATCGCACTCGATAAACGTTCGGCAAAGTCCTTTATCCGCATCAACGACAGAATTCGCGCACGCGAAATCCGCGTCATCGACGAGAACGGCGAACAACTCGGCATTCTGCCTCCCTTCGAAGCTCTGAAGATTGCCCGCGAACGCGGCCTGGACTTGGTCGAAGTCTCGCCCAACGCGGTACCGCCGGTCTGCCGCATCCAGGACTACGGCCGCTTCCTCTACGAGAAGGAAAAGAGCGAACGCGCCGCCAAGAAGAAGCAGAAAGTCATTGTGGTCAAGGAGGTCAAGTTCTCCGTCACCGTGGATGAGCACGACTACCAGACCAAGAAAAATCAGGCGGTGAAGTTCCTGGCCGGCGGAGACAAGGTAAAAGCCAGCCTGCGCTTCCGCGGGCGGCAGATGGCCCATCGCGAACTGGGCTACGCCATTGTGAACCGGCTGATTCAAGACATCGGCGACGCCGGCATTGTGGAATTCATGCCGCGCATGGAAGGCACCATTCTGCATGCGATCCTGGCGCCTACAAAAAAGCAGGAAGCCCCCAAGCCCAAGGCCGCCGCTGCTCCGCAGGTCAGCTCACCGGTGGCGCAGGCGTAGCTCTATTCACATTCGGAACTGCAAGGGCCGCCCGCTTGGGCGGTCTTTGTTTTTTGGCCGCGCGCGATGCTGAACGCGCCGTCACCCATCGATTTGCAGAAGCACCGCCGCTGCTGCGATGATCGCTGCGAAGTTTCTTGCCAGAGGAATCCAAGCATGAGCAGAAATGAAATCCTTCTTGCCGCGGTAACGGCCTTATCTTCGACAGTTCTTGCACAGCCATCTGGCTGGCCGCCGTCGCCCGATCACTTGACCATACCGGTATGGCCCGGCGCAGCGCCTGGCGCACCCACGAACCTGCCACCCGAAGCCGACCTGACCACCGCCAAGGACAACGTGGTGGCCGGCCGCGCAGTCTATCGAGTGGGCAACGTCGTCACCCCTACGCTTACACTCTACAAGCCGACAGCCAAGAGCACTGGCGCTGCCGTGGTCGTCTTTCCTGGCGGCGGCTACAGAATTCTCGCCATAGATCTTGAAGGCACCGAAGTATGCGACTGGCTCAACACGGCCGGCATCACCTGCGTGCTGCTCAAATATCGCGTACCCGACACCGGGCCTTATCCCGAGTCAACCGCGGCGTTGCAGGACGCGCAGCGCGCCATGGGTCTGGTCCGGCAGCACGCCGCCGAGTGGGGCATCGATCCAAATCGTATCGGCGTACTCGGTTTTTCCGCGGGCGGACACTTGTCTGCGGCCATCAGCAACCTTTACGAGAAACGCCTCTACGATCCCATCGACGACGCCGACAAACTCAGTTGCCGGCCCGATTTTTCCGTAGTCGTCTATCCCGGCTACCTGGCCTTGCCCGATCAGAACTTCGCGCCCAATGCCGATATTCATCCCACCGCGAATACTCCGCCCACATTCATCGTGCAGGCCGAAGACGACCCCGTGCATGTGGAGAATGCGGTTGTCTACTTCATGCAGTTAAAGAACGCCAAGGTGCCCGCCGAATTGCACGTCTACGCGCAGGGCGGCCACGGCTACGGACTACGCCGCACCGAGCTTCCTGTCACCTCCTGGCCGCAAGAGGTCGAGAAGTGGTTGCACACTATCGGGATCTTGCCTCCCGGCGTGGAGTAGGACGCGCCTAGAATTTTACGTATGCTGATTGCCGTTCTCACCATCTCCGACCGCTGCTCGCAGGGTCTGCAGACCGACACTGCGGGCCCGGCCGTGGTTGCTCTTATCAAGCAGCTTTGGCCAGAAGCCGAACTCTGGACGGGCCTCCTGCCCGACGACGAGGAGGCGATCGCCCGCAAGCTGGAAGAGCTAAGCGCTCAGAATGCCGCTTTGGTGCTCACAGTAGGCGGCACCGGACTGGGTCCGCGCGACCGCACCCCCGAGGCCACCCGCCGGGTCATTCACCGCGAAGCACCCGGCTTGGCTGAAGCCATGCGCTCCCATGGCTCCGAACGCAATCCATTCGCATGGCTCTCGCGCGGAGTTGCCGGCCTTAGAGGCAGCACATTGATCGTCAATCTGCCCGGCAGCAAGCGAGGAGCCGAGGAGAGCCTTGCATCCATCGCGGCATTGCTCCGCCATGGCATCGAGATCGCCGGCGGCGGCCAGGTCCATCCATAATTGCAAACCTCGAGCGCCGCAGGCGGTCAGCAGAAGTCCGTCAATGACTCGAGGTAACCTTGTACCCGCGCGCGGCTCGCCTCATCCGTTTCCAGGAAACGCTTTCTAGCATTTGGTCGGTTTGCGGGTATATTTCGCCGTCGCGCGGCGGCAAAATCACTCTGGAACCTGATAATCAGCCTGCTTCCGCGCCATTCATTCGCAAGATGCCGGTTGAGAAACACCTGGGAAAGCGTTTATCCTATTGTCAATGAGCGCCTCCAGAAAGAAATCCAAGAAGAAAGCTTCGAATCGCAGGCACGCGACCGTCAGCATTCGCGACGTGGCCAAGCGCGCGGGGGTCTCCATCGCCACCGTGTCGCGCGCGGTCAACGGCATCACCAGCGTCGATCCCGAGCTTGCCAAGCGCGTGTGGAAGGCCGTCGAGGAAGTGGGTTACGTGCCCAATCCGCAGGCGCGCGCGCTGGTCTCGGGCCGCAGCCGCATGTTGGGCCTCATCGTCTCGGAGATCACCAATCCATTTTTCCCGGAGTTGGTGCAGGAGTTTGAAAACCTGGCCGTGGCGCAGGGCTACGAGGTCATGATTGGTTCCACCAACTACGATCCGGCGCGCACCGAGTCGCTGATTCGCCGCATGTTGCAACGCAACATCGATGGCGTGGCTGTGATGACATTTGGCATCGAAGAGGACCTGGTAAAGAAGCTCGTGGAGAGCGAATTTCCGCTGGTGTTTGTCGATGCTGGTCCGAAGCTAGCGAATATCCGCGTTCTGAAAGTGAACTACGGCGAAGGGATTCACGAGGCGGTGCAGCACCTGGCAGCTCTCGGCCATCGCGCCATTGCCTTCATCAGCGGCCCGCTTCGCTTGCGCTCCGCGGTGGCGCGGCGCGATGCATTTCTGAGTTCAATGGCCGAGCTGGGACTGACCGCGCCGGCTGCGCACATCGTCGAGGGCGATCACACCATGGAGGGCGGCATGGCGGCCATCGAGCGCATCGTCACTCATGCGGAGCTACCGACGGCCGTCGTGTGCTCGAACGATATGACCGCCATCGGCGTTCTTCATGGGCTCTACCGCACCACGCACAAGGTTCCCGACGATATTTCCGTGGTGGGGTTCGACGATATTCATCTGGCGCAGTTCATGCTGCCGCCGCTGACCACGGTACAGATGTCGTGCAAACTGCTGGCCACGGCCGCCGTGCAAGCGCTACGCGCCGGCATTGAGCCCGACCATCCCAGGGCCGCCCAGAAAGAGTGGTCCATCCCCACTCATCTGGTTGTGCGCCGATCGACAACCTACCCGCGCGGAACGCTGCCCGCGCTCAAGCAGAAGACCGCCGGCGGCGCATAGCGCGGCGGCTGTTGCATCTCCGCATCGCCCGGCGCTCTTCCGGAAAAAACTCTACGCAATCTACTCCAGCTTTGCCGGCGCGACTACGTAAGGAACAATCGGTGCACGGAAGCTTGTCGCAGGTACGGTTTTTCTTCCCCACTTAACGAAGCAGGGGCCTTTGAAAACTGGCGTATGGTCGATATCCGCGGCATCTGTCAAAAGCTTCTTCCTAACGCAAAGCGGAACAGGAACGGTTCGGTGGGGTGGTTAACACGTCCGAATGCCGGCGCGGCTGTTGGAGTGATTTGGTAGACATAGGCGTAGTCAATGTCGGCATCTTTGCGGTTAAGCATATTCAAGAATTCGGCCGTAACGTGCCATTTCTTTAAGAATTGATAACCGAGCTCACCATTGAGCAATACCGTTTGACTTGACCGATAAAGTCCGTCAGACGTCAAATAGCGCGGACCAAAATAGCGCAGGCGCAAACTCGACGTAAAGCCTTTGTAATCGTGCAGTGTGGCGCCCGATGAAATCACCACCTTAACCGCTTCGGGCACAAGCTTGCCGCCCGGGCCTTGCTGCTGCCAATTTACATACACGCAGCCAGGTATGTGTGTGGAAGGTGCTGTGGAAGGGCATCCGTTGCCATTGTACGGGGTGGTGGTTGTGCCGGTCGCGGTAGTAACAGTAGCCGTTAAGGGCAAATTTTGGACCCACCATGTCGCATCAAATGGGTCTAATTGCGTGAACTGGGCTCTTGAGTCCGCAATGTCAAAATCAAAAGCCCAATGTTCCGCCGGCGTGTAGTAGTTCGCCCATTCGATACCATAGCGGTTGCTCGACTGTTCTGAAGCAATCGTGCCTCCGGTGTCGCCATCCTGCGTCAGTTCGGAATTACTGTGCAGATACCAAAGCGAAAGGGTGCTATGCAGATGTGGGACGGCCACAGTGCGCACGCCGATTTCTCCGCCTTTTTGTTCGACCAGGGGAGAAATTTTCGGCACGATCGTATTGGGGTAAGGATAGTCCGGCGAAACCGGTTCCACCACTTGTGTTGAGCCACGCCCATCGTTCGAGTGAAAACTGAATCCGCCCTGTAAATAGAACTCAGTGTTGTCCCACGGCCCGAAAATCAAACTTGCTTTGGGGCTGGGCAGGAACTTGACGGCCGAGCCGGAATTGGCCGCGTTAACGGTGCTAGTGGCGCCGTCGGGCAAAGCAACAATATCGGTCGGGTAAGCCAGACTGGTGACGACAAATTTTTCTTCGTCGCCGCGCAGGGCCAGGACCGAGCGGAATTTGTTCGCCCACTGGATTTTATTTTCCACAAACGCACTGCCGATCATGTCCGTAAAGTTGTCCCGCTCCGTGGTCGCTGGCAAAGTGGGGCAAGTGGTGTTGGGAACAGTCATAGTGGCGGCGGTGCTGCCGTTGTTTGCAAAAGCAAGACTGGTGGGCAAAGTAACAGAAATGGCGATATTGGAGTTGGGGGCGTTGATGCAAGTGGGAAGAATGCCTGCGTTGGGAAGATTGGTGCCGGCAGCGGGGAAGAAACTGGTGCCGCTGCCGTTCCAAGCGGTGGCGGAATAATCGGTTTTGGTGGTGCGTACGCGATTCTCCGTCCGGTAAAGGCCGTTGTTGATCCAATCGCTGCGGAACTGCACGCCGAACGTATTTGACATCTTGCGGCCTAGCCATCTGCTGAAAACCGTGTGGTGTGCGTCCAGGTAAACCACCCAGCGCCTGTCCTGCTGATTGAACTGGTCCTCTTTGTTGTAGTCCACCAGATAGTAAGTGAAATCGGAGAATAAATCGAGATCGTAATACCATACGGCGGCCATGATTTTCGACTCGGAATTTGCGTCTTGGCGATGCCACTCACCCTGCAAGCTATAACGCTGTGAGTGGCCTCCGTCAGACGGGTTCAGTGTGCCGAAGAAACCAACGAGAGATTGGGCGGTAACTGGGATTTGATCGCTCGAGTTCCATTTTCCGTGGTAGGCGTGGGCTGTGATGCTGGCGCCATGGGTGTCGTCACCCTGGCTGTAGGTTAGCAATCCGTTGATTTTGTTAAAACCATCCGGATGCACCCATGGGCCGTCGTAGTAATACTCTTCTCCTCCGTAGAGCAAATTGCCCGAACCGAGCTTTTGCGATACGCCGAAAACGGCCCGCCCATAGGTATGGGTACCGCCTTCCATCTTGAGGAAGTTCTTGGGCAGCGTCTTGAAAAATTCCACATGGGCATTTGCAGCCGAGCTAAAGTTGCCGACATTCGCGTAATAAGGACCTTTCTCGAAATCCACCCGCTTCACAAACTCCGCGATGACGGTGTTCATGTCCGAGTACCCCTCGCCGTGCGCGTGCGACGGCAGGTTCAGCGGCATATCGTCGAGGAAAATGGCGATATCTGTGCCGTGGTCCAGGTTGAAGCCGCGAAGAAAATATTGGTTGGCTTTGCCGCCGCCGGCATGTTGAGT
>Ga0181529_10001062_pt1 | contig 37665 bp, 32 predicted proteins | sample PEATcosm2014_Bin_36_FD_119763 | JGI IMG/M metagenome (GOLD analysis project Ga0181529, IMG submission 119763) | Peatland microbial communities from MTU Mesocosm Facility, Houghton, MI, USA - PEATcosm2014_Bin10_30_metaG | ecosystem: Environmental > Terrestrial > Soil > Wetlands > Peat | place... | reverse complement strand
GTTCCCCACAGGGCAATGGTGACGGATAGGCTGTGCAGTTCGTCACAGACGTGAGACAGTGGATCAGACAAATAGGATCGATTGCCAGATGAACCTGTTTTCCTGTGGGCCTGAGCCGTTTTTGAGCAGCCGCGACGTGGTTTGAAGCGAATGAGGCTGGACAGACGAACTGGACGACGGAACTGAACCGGAACAGTGGTTCGGAGTTTATCCAACGACTTGGAACTCAATCGGATTCCCGGAGGGCACACGACGATGATGACGGAGACCATGTGGAGGTGCGATCAGGTTCGCGCCGGACGGCTGTACAACCGGATGATGTTCGACACGCGCGAAGAGGCCGAGCAGTTTATGAACCGGATGCGGCAGATGGAGCCCGACCAGACCATCTCCATTGAAGCGATCGACGCCCGGCAGGTATGGAACTGAGGCATTCGACCGCGGCGAGCAGGCTGGAATCACCGTTCGAAGAAAAAGGCGCGGCTTCGGCCGTGCCTTTTTCTAGAATGGAAGGCTGACGATATCTAGAAGCGAGAGACTGGTTCGATGGCGACACAGACGAAGGACTACTACAGCACGCTTGGGGTGAAGAAGACGGCGAGCGCGGAGGACATTCGCAAAGCGTTCCGCAAGCTCGCGCGCAAGTACCACCCGGACGTGAATCCAGGCGACAAGAAGGCCGAGGACAAGTTCAAGGAGATCTCGGAGGCGAACGATGTCCTGAGCGACGAGAAGAAGCGCAAGATTTACGACCAGCTCGGGTTCTATTCGGACAATATCGACCCGGCGGCGGCGGAGGCGGCGGCCCGCGGAGGATACGGCGGAGGGTTCCCGGGCGGCGCGGGACGCGGGAGCCGCGGTGGGCAGGAGGTCCCGTTCGACTTCAGCGGTTTCGACTTCTCCGACTTCCAGAGCGGCGGTTCCGCAGGCGGCGCGGAGTCCCCGGGCGGAGGGTTTGGCGGGAGCTTCAAAGATATCTTCGGCGGCATCTTCTCCGGCGGGCGCAAGGCCGCGCGCGGCCCAAGGCCCGGCACGGACCTGGAGTACCAGGTGAGCGTGGACTTCTGGTCGGCGGTACGCGGCGGCGTGGCGCGGCTGGAGATTCAGCGGCAGGAGGCGTGCCAGACGTGCAAGGGCAAATCGACCACCGGCGGCAGTATCGAGTGTCCGGAGTGCAGCGGCACCGGCCAGGTGACGCAGATGGGCGGACGGATGAAGTTCAACATTCAATGTCCGCGATGCAATGGCACGGGCAAGGTGCAGAATGGCTGCCCGACCTGCGGCGGGGAGGGCGTGGTGACGCGGAAGGAGCCGCTGGAGTTCCGCATCAAGCCGGGTACACGCGACGGCCAGAGGATTCGGCTGGCCGGCAAAGGCAACGCGGGCACGGATGGCGGCGCGCCGGGCGACCTCTACCTGATCATCAAGGTGGGGACGCATCCGGTGTTTACGCGCGTCGGCGACGATATTCATGTCACCGTCCCGGTTACGGTGGCGGAGGCGGCGTTGGGCGCGAAGATTGAGGTGCCGACCATTGACACCCACGATGGCGGCGGGCGGACGCAGTTGAAGATTCCGCCCGGGACGCAGACGGGACAGAAGCTGCGGCTGCGTGAGAAAGGCGTGCCCAGCGCGGCGCACGAAGGTAAGCGCGGCGACGAGATCGTCGAAGTGAAGATCGTGGTGCCGAAGGTGCAGGATGAGCGCTCGAAGGAGATATTGCGCGAACTGGCGAAGCTGAACCCGGAGGACCCGCGGGCAGAGTTGCTGGCGGAAGTGTAGGATTACGTCGCTACGTGACTGATTCGGCATTCACGAAGAAATGTTGGTTTTACCATTGCACGTTTGCACAGGGAATGGTGCAGGGATGATGGAATCGACTCGGTAGGAGGTGATTCCATGAACCCTTTTGCGGAGCGGCTGAAGGTTGCGGCAGTGATCGTTTCGGTGGGCGCGTTGTGGGTGGGAGGCGCGCAGGCACAGAGCTTTACCGGTTCGGACAATGCGGCGATTGGCTCGGCGGGCGGGCGCGGCTCGGGAACTGGTGAGGCAGTGCGGCCTACGGCGGTGGAGATTATTGCGCGGCTGCTGGAGAAGAACAAGGAGCGGTCGGCGGCGCTGGACCATTACGAGTCGGAGCGGACGTACCGCGTGGAGTACACGGGCACCGGCGGGGAGCATCGCGCCGAGATCCAGGTGCAAGCGGAGTATTCGCGGCCGGACCGGAAACGGTTTACGGTGGTGACGGAGTCGGGATCGAAGTTTCTGTGCGAGAAGGTGCTGCGCAAGCTGGTGGAGAGCGAGCAGGAGGCGACGGCGCAGTCGAACCGGACGCAGACCACGCTTGGCCCGGAGAACTACGACGCGGAACTGGTAGGCGAGGAGACGGTGGCGACGGCGAGCGGGCGGGTGCGGACGTGGGTGCTGCGGGTGACGCCGAAGGTGGACAACAAGTTTACCTATCGTGGCAGGGTTTGGGTGAGCGAAGACGATGACGCAGTGGTGAGGATCCAGGGCGAGCCGGCGAAGAGCCCGTCGTGGTGGATCAACCGGGCGGCCTTCGAGTCGACGTACGTGCGGCGCGGAGATGTCTGGCTGCCGGCGAAGAATGTTTCCTCGAGCCATGTGCGGATCGGCGGCGAGGCGACGCTGACGATCGAGTACGGGACGTATCCGGTGGTCGCGGCGCGGGCGCTGAAGCCGGGAGACGAAGTCGCGGCGCGGCAGTAGCGGAGGGGCTTGTCGAGGCGGAGTCCTAGTTATTCCCTCAGGTGCCGCGACGGGCTAGACTCAGTTGCAGGTGCGAGTGTATGACGACGAAGCGTAAGAGCAAGGGCGCGTACATGATCTCGGCGGTGGCGGAGATGTATGACATCCATCCGCAGACGCTGCGTCTGTATGAACGCGAGGGGTTGCTGCTGCCCAGCCGAAGCGAGGGCAACACGCGGCTGTATACGGACGAGGACCTGGAGCGTCTGGAGTTCATCCTGAACCTGGCGCGCGATCTGGGCGTGAACATCGCGGGCATCGCGATTGTGCTGCAGATGCGCGAGCGCATGGAGGAGATGAACCGGCAGATGCAGGGATTCGTCGACTACGTTCGGACGGAGATGCTGGCGCGGATGCAACAGCAGCAGCCGGGTTCGGGGCTGGTTCCGGTGCCGCGGCCGGCGATCGTTCCCCAGCGGGCAGTGGCGGGCAAGCCGCTGCCGTTGAAGAGCGCGGTAACGGCCGGCAAGAGTGTGGCGAAGGCGGCCAAAGGCAGGTAGATTGCGGCGCACTCGTTAGGCAGGGGCGGAATGCTCTAGACTGGATACGGCGGTACCGGCGCTGGGCGCGGCGTTCCGGAGAACGATTGGTTGAGTAAGGTGAGATGAGTTTGTTCTTGCGGATTCTGTTTTACGGCGCACTCGCCGGCACGGTGACGTCGGCTGTTTATTGCGTGATGGTGCTGGTCGGCGCGGTGCGATTTGCACGGCGCAAGCGGCGCGAGGAATTGGCCCCGGCGGACTTCTCGCCTCCGGTGAGTGTGCTGAAGCCGCTGCATGGCACCGAGCCTGACCTTGAGGAAAACCTGCGGCGCTTCTTCGATCTGGATTATCCGGAGTTCGAGCTGCTCTTCTGTGCGCGCCATGAGACGGACACCGGGTTGCAATTGGCGAAGCGAATTGCGGCCGAGCATCCAGAGGTGCGGGCGCGCTTCCTGACCTGCGGCGAGCCGCGATTTCCAAATGCGAAGATGTGGTCGCTGACGGCGCTGAGCGAGGCCGCGGCCTACGACACGCTGGTGACCAGCGACGCCGATGCGCGGGTTTCGCGGGACTATCTGCGGCAGTGCGTGCAGGAGCTGGCCGACCCCAAGCGGGAGCTGGCGTCGTGTCTGTATGTGGGGCGGACGACGGGTGGGCTGGCCGCGCAACTGGACGCCGTGGGCAAGAGCGTGGAGATGTCGGGCGGCATCCTGGTGGCCGATATGCTGGAGGGCGGGACCAAGTTTGCGCTGGGTGTAAGCATGGTGCTGCGGCGCGGAGCGTTCTTGAAGGCCGGAGGTTACGAGGACCTGGGGCAGTACTACGCCGAGGACTTTGTTCTGGGGCACCAACTGGCGGAGCAGGGGTACGGCGTGCGCATGGCGAACTATGTGGTGCGGTTGATGGTGCTGCCGCAGGGATGGCGGGGATCGTTCCGCGACCAGCTTCGCTGGATGAAGAGCACACGGAGGTCGCGACCGGCGGGACACCTGGGCACGGGGCTGACCTATGCGGTTCCTTTCGGGCTGCTGGGGCTGGCGTGGGGCATGCTGGCAGGGCATCCGCTGGTTGGACTGCTGTGGCTGCTGGCGACGTGCGTCAACCGCTGGGCGATGGCGGCGGTGGTGCTATGGGCGCTCAAGGATGAGCAGGCGGGTAAGCCGACGCTGATCTATCCGCTGCGCGACCTGCTGGGGTTCGCGGTGTGGGTGGCGAGCTACATGGGCGACCGGATGCAGTATCACGGCGGGCGTTACTCGCTGGGAGCGGGCGGGCGGTTTGAGCCCGTGCAGCCGAAGGTGAAGCCGGGGGGCGGGTCGACCCTGCCGGATGTGGCAGTGCGGGGGAAGTAAGGCAGCAGTTGCTGGTGGTTAGAGCGGTTTCACAATTTATGTGGCCTTGGCAAAGGTAGTGCAAAGCGGTTTTCCTTGAAGGAAAACCGCGCGAGCGTTCCCGGTACCGGACATACCAATTGTGAAACCGCTGTAGCGGCATTCGCCCCGGTGAACAGTTCACCGGGAACCCGAAGTTGGCCAGGGACCCCATTCGCTAAAACCAGTTTCGTGTCGATTGGTCTCGTAAAGTGCACGGGGATAAATCCCGGCAGTCTTCAGTCCACGAAATCGACCTTTGCGCGGGTGGGGATGATGCCTCGGTCATAGCCCATTTCGAGCAGCTTGCGGATGGCCTCGCGGCCGTCTTCGCCGTAGTTCAGGGTACGCTCGTTGACGTACATGCCGACGAACTGGTTGGCGAGGGCGGGGTCGAGGTCGCGGGCAAACTGCATGGCGTAGGCGAGGGCTTCGTCGCGGTGGTCGAGCGCGTGCTGGATGCTGTCGCGCAGGGCGTTCGTCGTAATCCGCATTGTTTCCTCGCCCAAAGCCCGGCGGATGGCATTGCCTCCCAGCGGCAGGGGCAGGCCGGTCTGCTCGCGCCACCACTGGCCAAGGTCGAGCGCTTTGACGAGGCCGCTGTTGCCGTAGGTGAGTTGGCCTTCGTGGATGATGAGGCCGGCGTCGAACTCGCCGGCGACGACCGCTGGGATGATTTTGTCGAAGGGTACGACGACGGTATCGACCTCAGGTGCGAAGAGCTTGAGGGTGAGGACGGCGGTGGTGAGCTTGCCCGGAACGGCGATGCGCGTCTTTTTGATGTCGGCGAGCGAGAGCTTATGCGGCGAGACTACCATGGGGCCGTAGCCCTCGCCGACCGAGCCGCCGCAGGCCATCAGGGTGTAGTTGTCCTGCAGGTAGGGATAGGCGTGGAAGGAGATGGCGGTGACGTCGTAAAAGGCCTCGCGGATGGCGCGCTGGTTGAGGGTTTCGATGTCGGTGAGGGTGTGCGAGAACTTGAAGCCCGGGACACGCACCTTGTTGGTGGCCAGCCCGTAGAACATGAAGGCGTCGTCGGAGTCGGGACTGTGGGCGATGGAGATTTCCTGGATGGCGGGGCTGGCGGCGGTCATGTCTTAGGGGTTCCTCCAAGTTGGTGCAGGGAATAGGGGAGTGGAGTTCAGGAGCGATGCCAGCGGCGAAGCGTGGTAAGGCGCGGCAACGGCCAAATTCAAATAGCGGAACAGAGAACCACTGCGGGAGGGTCGCCGTGGGGTAAATATCACTGCTTAAGAATACCAAGCGGCGGGGAATTGTGCGTGGATGTTCGAAGGCGATAGGGAGAGTGCGCCAGCGGCTTGCCCAGTACAAACTTGATTCCTCCCGTGCATACGGCGGCGTCCTGGTATTGACACGCGCGATGGCTGACTCTCAACTGGAAGAATGGAAGTGAAGCCTGCAATTCCGGAGCGGCCCGGTCGTTTCGCGTCCCTGCGCGCGGCCTGCGGTGGGGTCTCGCTGAGGCGGCGGCGGGTGGCGACGCTGGCAGCCGCGGCGCTTGCGCTGGCGGTTGGGTATCACGTCGTGTTCGGTGCGAATGGGTTGACCGTGTATGAGCAGAAGCGGCACGAGACGCACGCTCTGACCCAGGAGATGCAGGAGCTGCAACGCGAGAACGACCGGTTGCAGGGGCACGTCGACCGGCTCCAGAGCGACCCGAGTGCGATTGAGCACCAGGCGCGCGAAGAACTGCACTACACGCGTCCGGGCGAGGTCATTTACGCGCTGCCTGCGAAGTAGAGGCGGGTGCCTGAACCGAGCGTCAAGTGGATGGTCAACGGTTCCGCGCTACCTGGGACCGAGCAGCACCTGGAAGCCGACGTAGGCGATCCAACTGGGCTGACTGTTGCCGGCGGAGACGGTCTGGAAGCTGCGGCCGGCCATCAGAAGCAGGTTCAGGGTATTGGTCTGGTTGAGCGATTGGCGTCCGCCGAGGCCGAGTGTGGTCTCGCGCTGTTTGGGGTAGCCGGTGGCGAACTGGCCGACCCCCTGGCCGGGAGCGATCCGGTTGGCATCCTGCTGATCGTAAAGTTCGAGGTAGGCCTCGGTGCGGTCGGAGAACTCATGGCCGACGATCAAGCCGCGGCCCCAACTCTGCGGTACCGCGTGGTTGCCGAAGTTGTAGCCGACCTCGCCGTCGAAGCGGAGGGGGCCGAGGCGGGCGTTGATCTCCACGGGCAAATAGAAGCTGGGGCCGGGAGCGACCACGCCACGAGGAACGGAGCGGGTCGGATTGTCGAGGAAGAGCTGCGGATAGGTGCCGATGCTGAGATTGACGACCTGCTCGGGAGCTTCAACGGCCCCGGGCGAGTCGCCGGAGGCAGCGGGCGGCTGGGCGGGTGCGGCGTGACGGAAGGCGCCGAGCAGGCCGGTGCCGAAGCGGTCGTGGATGGCGGGGTCGCCAGGGTGGTGCTCGTAAAAACGCCACTTGATGCCGAGCAGGCTTTCGCCGAGGCCACCGACGACCTGGCCGGGCTGGGCGGCCGCGCCGGGTGTTGCGGGCTGCGCGCGCGTTTCTTCGATGGCGATGGGGATTTCGTATTTGAGCTGGATGCGGTCGCCAAGACCGTAGTTGAAGTCGAAGTCGGGGACCTGATAGGCGCCGGCAGCGGGATTGCGGTCGCCGATCCAGCCGAAGTTGATCTCCCAATGCTTGTTGCCGGGAGTTTCGGGGTCGTCCGTGCGGAAGGGCGGACCGCCCTGGGCATGGGCTGCGACGGAGAAGGGGACCATGAGCGCGACGGCGAAGACGCGAGCCTGGCGGAGGCACAAAGAGCGGTGGCCGCTTCGCTGGGTTCGGTGCCCGTAGCGGGCCGGAAGAAAAAAGTCCATTCGATCGATTGTAAAGGTCTGAACCTCCGCGCAGCCTAAGGCGCAACGGGCACGCCCGACCGCTCGAAGATGATCAGCCGGAAAGCCTTGCCGGAAGCCAAGTCCTGTTTGCGTTCATAGATTTTGGGAAAACCGTGCGCCGCCAGCTTGCCGCTGAAGTCCTCCGGATCGACGAACGCGAAGTGGCCGGCGAACCGCGTGACCGATGCAACGTTGCTGCTACCGACGGCCCGATCAACGGTGCTTGGAAGTTGCAGGACGACGGAAAGTGCCCCGCCGGGCGTTAGCATTCGCAACGCGTTTTCGAGACAGCGGCCAATGCCTGCGTGTTCGAAGAGAAGCGCAGCGTGAACCAGCTCAACTGGCGCGACATTCAGCTCGTCCTCAGAGAGGTCCGACTGATAGAGTTCCAGGTTTGCGAGCTGGGAGTAACGTTCCCGCACAGAGTTCAGGTACTCCGGATTGATGTCCACTCCGACAATGCGCTGGGTTGTCCGCGGATCGACTCGATCCAGTCCGTTCCCGCCGGCAATTCCGAGAATCGCGAGACTGCGGGGGGCCTTGATCTTCAGGACTTCCGCGAATAGGGCGGCGAGCGCATCCAGCTGCTGGACTGCCGGTGAGCGCATATGCGCTTCATAGTCGGCGAGTGGAACTGAAAGCCAAGGGTTCGTCATCGGCGGTTGTCGGTGGCGGGTTCGGGGTGGATGAGGAGGCGATCGACCTCGGGGGCGTCGAGCTTGAATGCGCCTTCGAGCGCGGTGATGGCTGCGTGGACGCTTGACATGGGCAGGTCGTCGGGCAGGGTGCAGTGGCAGCTTACCTGGATGTGCTCTCCGGCCGGATCGCCGCTGCGGGCGCGGCGGCGGGTGACGAAGACCTCGTGAATGTCGAGGATCTCAGGGAAGCCGCCGGCGACGTTACGCAGCCGGACTTCGAGCTGGCGGTCGCGTTCCAGCGATGCGGGCTGCTCGATGGTGGCGGGCTCGCTCTCGATATGGGTGAGGATGGAAGTGATGGCGGGGACCTCGCGGAGCATCTCGGCCTCGAGGTCGGTGACCAGTTCGTGGGCCTGGCGGAGGGGCATGGTCTCGTCCACCTCCAGGTGCTGCTCGACGTGGAGGCCGTTGCCGACCTGCTGCACATTGATCTCGTGGATCGCGAGGTTGCGGCGCGCGGCGACAGCGCGGATGCGGTCATGGATGCTTTCGGCAATGGAGGCGGTGGGGACGGTGTGGATGACGACGTCGGCGCCGGGAAGGTGGCGCTGGACGGCTTCCGTGGCGGCCATGGTGAGCTGCTCGGAACGCTGGAAGGTGAGGTTGCGAGGCATGCCGAGGGTGACGTCGGCGAAGTAGTTGGCGCCGGAGCGGCGGGTGCGCAGGCGGTCGACGGAGAGCACGCCGGGGATGACGGAGAGGTCGTGGATGAGATTGCCGCGGAGTTCTTCCTTGGTGAGGGGATGGTTGCTGGTGGGGTCGGTCGTGGGAGTCGCGTCCAGCAGGGTGTCGACGGTGTAGCGGGCAAGCCGCCAACTGACGTGGAGGATGACGCCGGCGACAATGAGTGCGGCGATGGGGTCGGCGTACTCGAGCCAGGGCAGCCCGAAGCGCTCGCCGGCGAAGGTGGCGGCGAGGCCCAGCATGACGGCGAGGGACGCCCACATGTCGGTGGCGAAGTGGACGGAGTCGGCGGCGAGCGCGTCGGAACGGAACTGGCGCGCGATGCGGCCGAGGGTCCGGGAGCGGGTGTAATCGACGACGATGGAGCAGGCCAGCACGGCGAACGGCCACAGGGAGGGCTTGAGATCGTGGTGGTCGTGGAAGGCCGGGACCATGCGGCGGACGCCTTCCGCGACGATCCAGATGCAGGAGGCGAACATGATGCCGGTCTCGACGAAGGCGGAGAGCGACTCGACCTTGCCGTGGCCGTAGTTGTGGTCCTCGTCGGCGGGGCGGTCGGCGACCTGGACAGAGAAGAGCGTGATGGCAGAGGCGATGAGATCGACGGCGGAGTGGGCAGACTCGGACAACATGCCGAGCGAGCCGGTAAGGATGCCGGTGAGCAGCTTGAGCAGCGTGACCAAGCCGGCGGCGATGACGGAGAAGACCGCTGCCGAGCGTTTGACCGCGTGAGGTGTGGGCGGCGTTCGGGTTGGCGCTTCGTCCGTGGCCGCGGAGCTCATGGGAGAAATGCTACAGGTTTGGCGGCGCGAGCGCACGGCGATTGACGGCGAGTTTCAGGGTTTGGTGGCGCGGTAGAGGCCGGCGGTCGAGAGGGTGTAGCTGGTCCAGGTGGGATTGATGAAACCGGCGGCGAGGATGAGGGCCTTCATCTGCGGGGGGCGGGGGAACTTCATGACGGAGTCCGGCAGGTAGGCGTAGGCGCGGCGCTTGCCGGAGATGAGACCGCCAAGGGTGGGCAGCAGGTGATGGAAGTAGAAGGAGTAGAGCCAGCCGATGAGGCCGCCGGGCTGGTTGCACTCGAGGATGGCGATTTCACCGCCGGGGCGGAGGACGCGATGGAGTTCGGCGAGGCCCGCGGGATAGCTGGTGAGGTTGCGGAAGCCAAATGCCGATGTCACGAGGTCGACGGAGGCGTCGGCGAGCGGGAGATGGAGGGCGTCGGCTTCGATGGAGACGATGTTTTTGCCGGCGAATTTCTTTGCGGCGAGGGCGAGCATGGTGTGGGAGAAGTCGAGCGCCAGAATCGGCGCAGTGGTTAGTTGTTGGTTGTTAGTTGTTAGTTGAGGGCGGTGCTTGTCGAGGGCGAGGGTGAGGTCGCCGGTGCCGCAGCAGAGGTCGAGGACTTGGGCTTCGGGACGCTGGAGGATGGGGCGGAGGGTGCGGGCGGTGCGGTTCCACCAGGAGCGGTCGAGGCCGGCGGAGAGGATGTGGTTGGCGCGGTCATAGGTGGGGGCGATGGCGGAGAACATCTGCTGGATGTTCTGGGCGGCTTCGTCGGGCGAGGTGGTGCCGGCGGGGCGGGCTCCGGGGGTGAGGGTGGGGTCGGTGGGCACTGCTCTATGGTAGATGGTGCGGAGGCTGGGAGGTGGGGAGCAGCGGCTTGAGCCACGGCGGGACGGGAGGGAGCAGTTCAGCGATGCGGCCTGCGGCAGCAACTGCGACGAGGCGGTAGGGTGCGCGCAGGTCGGAGTTGTCGTACACGCGAACGAGCGGAAGGCGGCGAAGCGCGGCGCTGAGGTTGGCCAGCGTGCGCGGGAAGCGAGCCAGGATTTTTTCCGTGGGTACGTCGTGACCGCCCTGGGTAACACGCTGGGCGACCCTTTGGCGGGAGAGTTCGGGGGACGCAAGGCCGATGAAGCAGAGGGCAACGGTATAGCCGGAGTCCGCGGCGCGTTCGAGGAAGGCGAGTTTGTCACCCGCGGGGTCAGAGAAGACGGTTTCGAAGACGAAGCTTTCGCGCTGCCGGACGAGTTCGTCGCGGACGGCGGCGGCGGCGCGGGCGGCTTCGTAGACATCCATGTGGAGTTCGCGGGCGATGTTGTCGGCATTGACGAGGCACAAGCCGGCCCGCTTCAACGTGGAGTGGTAGAAGGTCGTCTTGCCGGCGCCGTTTGGACCGGCTACGGCGACGAGGAGGGGGCGCTGGTCGAGCAGAGAGTGCATCTATCGTGCGGCGGCGCGTGAGGAGCGGGGGCGGCCAACCGCGGCCTGGGGCTTGCGGCGGGAGTCTTTTACGGGCACGAACTGGCGATTGACGAAGCGGCCTTCGGTGCGGGCGCCGTTTTCCTCGGTGCGAATGAGGATGCCGGCGCGCGTGGGGTGCGCCTTGTAATGCGGAAACGGGAGCGATTCCAGGTAGGTGTCGAGTCGGGCGCGGCCTTCAGGAGCTTCGACCGTTTCGAGGAGGTGGGACAAGGGCTGCGTGGCTCGGGCGCGACAGAGTTGAAGGACTTGGTCGCCCTCGAGAATACGCTCGACGGAGCGGCCCAGGCGGGCCCAGAACTCGACTTGTCCCGCGATGGAGCGCTGGACAGTGTCGCCTGCGAGGCGGGCGTCGAGGACAAGGGCGTCGGAGAGCTTGACGGGCTGGGGCATGGAATGATGGTAGCATAATGCTACCTGGCTTGGGAATGCTGGATGTCTTGGGCGGCTTCGTCGGGCGAGGAGGTGCCGGCGGGGCGGCTCCGGGGGTGGGGGCGGGTGTGATTGATTGAGTCACTCTTTCACATCCACGGCAATGATTCGGTTCATGACGATTATCTCTTGGAACCAGTCGGGTGGCGGAGGCTGGAAGTGTTCGCGCAGCCTTAACAGCAATGTCTTATGGAGGGTCGTGCCTTCGAAGGTCACCTGCACGATGCTGTGGTCGAACGGACTGATGTGATGTTCCATCGTCGACAACTCTGCCGAGGGAGTCTGCGGGAGCTTGAACAATACAGGGGTGTCCGGACAGGCAGAGGACGTTAGACTCGCCCCCTCCATTCCCGTCTTTATTTCGGCGGTCATCACAAATTCCCGGCCAACGAAAAGGCGGCTGTTCTTTGCGTAGAAGCAGAGGTCGGTTTCAATTGGCTGGGCAACTTGAGGAGTTGTTAGATCTGAAAGAATCCGGTCGGTTGAAGCGCCGATAGTGAAGGCGATTGCGAGCGACAGAGCGACGATGATTCTTCGTTTCATTGGCCGAGATTGATGATGCAGATCGAGCGAAGACAAAAGCGGATTCCCTTCGGGAATGAAAAGCAAAGGTTAGGCTCGCTTCATGTCGGCGAGCATCGCAGTGGTGGCGGCGAGGAGTTCGGCGTCGGTGACGTCGTAGGCGATTTCGGTCGAGCCGATGCCGGTGGTGAGGACGAAGGCGCGGCGGCCAGAGCGCTTCTTCTTGTCGCCGGAGGTGAGGGCGACGAGCTTGGCGGCTGCTGCCTGCGGAGTCGAGGCAATCCGGAACGGCGGGATCGGGCCGTAGCGGAGGATGAGGTTGGCCATGCGGGCGAAGTCTTCGTGAGTGATGCGGCCTCGGTTGAGCGAGACATGCAGGGCGGCGATGGATCCCCAGGCGACCGCTTCGCCATGGAGGAGCTTGCGGTAGTGGGTGGCGGCCTCGATGGCGTGGCCGATGGTGTGGCCGAAGTTGAGGATCATGCGCAGGCCGGACTCTTTTTCATCCTTGGAGACGACGTCGGCCTTGACGCGGACGCTGGCGGTGATGACTTTCTCCAGTGCTTTGGAGTGAGGCCCGGACTCCCTATCCCACATCTCAGAAGCGAGATGTGGGGCACCCGACTCTGTGACAGTCCCGAGGATTGATGATGCATTTTGTTCTAGATAACGGAATAACTTCACGTCATAGATGATGCCGGATTTAATGGCTTCCTGGAGGCCGGAGCGGAGTTCGGCGGCGGGGAGCGTGGCGAGGGTGTCGATGTCGGAGTAGACGGCGAGGGGGTGGTGGAAGCTGCCGATGAGGTTCTTGCCGGCGAGGAGGTTGACGCCGGTTTTGCCGCCGAGGGAGGAGTCGACCTGAGCGAGGACGGTGGTGGGGATGCCGACGTAGCGGATGCCGCGCATGTAGATGGCGGCGAGGAAGCCGGTGAGGTCGCCGATGACTCCGCCGCCGAAGGCGAGGAGGATGGAGTCGCGGTCGGCGCCGGCATGGACGAGTTGCTCGGCGAGGGATTCGACAGTGGCGAGGCGCTTGTGACGCTCGCCGGCGGGAAGAAAGAGGACGGAGGGTTGGGCGTCCGCAGGGAAGCTGGCGAGGAAACGCTGGTGCCAGAGAGCCCAGATGTTGGGCGAGGTGACGACGAAGGTGCGGGGTGGCCGGGCACCCCTGCCTGCAAGCTGGCTGGGGACCCCGCTCTTGCCGGCGTTGAGCTTGCGCAGGCGGGGGTAAAGGGTGCGGAGAAGGCCGGGCGCGATGGTGACGTCGTAGCTGGCTTGCTGAGTGGTAACTCGAACGGAGGACACGGTAGCTCGATGGTAACGCAGGGTAGTTTCTAGCTGCTCTTGTTGGTTGAAAAGCAAAGACGAAGGGGAACTACTTCTCGTTATCGAGGCCGGTGTCGAAGCGGAGGTAGAAGTGGTGGAGGATGTTGTACTCGTCGGTGGTGATGTGGAGGAAGGAGCCGTGGTGGATGCCGTTGGGGAAGCTGATGCGGAGGGATTCGTCGTTCCAGTGGGTCATGTCCTTGGTAAAGGCGGCGCCGTAGTCCTGGGGATCGTGGGTGGGGTCCTGGGGGTTGTGGATGCGATGGTAGTAGACGAGGAGGCCGTCGGCGACCTGGATGGGAGCGGGCGCTTCAGCCCACGGGGGAGTGATGGGTTCGCTGATGCGCTGCCAGGGGCCGGTCATGGAGGGGCCTTCGGCGGCGTAGATGCGCTTCTGGAGCGGGCTGGTGCGCTCGTCGGTGAAGATGAGATAGAAGAGGCCGGGCATGCCGCTGCCGAGGAGGCTGGCGTCGGTGACGCTGTAGCCGGGGTCGAAGAAGAGCGCGGGGGGAGTGAACGACTTGAAGTCGGTAGTGGTGGAGTAATAGATGCGGTCCTGGGGCGGACTGCCGGCGGCGGCGGATGAGGAGGTCCAGAGGACCAGCCAATCCTTTTTAGACTCGCGATAGTAGACGGAGGGTGACCTTGCGGCGAGAGCGCCGGGGACGGCGGGGATGGTCAGCTTGCGATTCTTCGTCCAGTGAAGCAGGTCGTTGGAGCTGGCGTAGCCGATGGCGGGCGAGGAGGCGGACCAGGTCCAGACCATGTGGAAGGTGCCGTCGGGATCGCGCAGCACGAAGGGATCGAGCATCAACTCGTTGCGCTCGGATTGACGCACGATGGGCTTTCCGTCGCTCACGTAGGCCCAGTTGTAGCCATCCTTGCTGAGGGCCATGTAGATGCCGGTTTCGCCGCTCTTCTTGGAGCCAATGAAGAGCCAGCCGCCAGTCTCGTCCAGATTGCGGCCCAGAATCTGGTCGAGCAGGCTTGGCTTCTTGCTGGGCTGGTCTGGCGCCTGCGCGGAGGCGAGGGCCGAAGTGAGCGTTACCGCGATGGCGGCGAGGACGAACGAACGGCGGAGATGGAACCAGTTCATCGGGGAAGTGCTCCTATGAGTCACGTCGGATTCTACCGGCCAGCTTATAAGGATGTCGTTAGTTTTAGGCCGGTTCCACAGTGTATGAGCCGGTCAGGGAGGAACGATCCGGAGGAAAACAATACGGAGATTCTGGACGCTATGAAACCGAGTCGAGAATGACGCTTCAGGGATATTGTGACATTTTATGCGGGCTGGGTGACGGGAGGGGTGGAGGGTTCGCGGAGGGCGGGGGTGGCGAGGGCTGAATCGCTGAGGGCTGGATCACGCAGTTCCTGGTCGCGGTACTGGAGCTGGTAGAGCTTGTAGTAGAGGCCATGCTGGGCGAGGAGTTGTTGGTGGGTGCCGCGCTCGCGGAGCTGGCCTTTGTGCATGACGAGGATGGTGTCGGCGGACTGAACTGTAGACAGGCGGTGGGCGATGAGGACGCTGGTGCGGCCGGCGATCATGCGCGCGAGGGCGAGGCGGACACGGTGTTCGGTGTCGGTGTCGACGGAGCTGGTGGCCTCGTCGAGGATGAGGATGGCGGGGGAATGGGCGAGGGCGCGGGCGAAGGAAATGAGCTGTTTTTGCCCGGTGGAGAGGGTGGCGCCGCGCTCGCGGACGGGCTCGTTGAAACCGGCGGGGAGGGTGCGGATGAAGTCGGCGATGTTGACTTCTTCGGCGGCGCGTTCGAGGGCTGCGTCGGTGATCCAGGAGGAGCCGAGGCGGATGTTCTCGGCGATGGTGCCGGTGAAGAGGAATGAGTCCTGGAGGACGACGCCGAAGCGGCGGCGGAGGGCGGTGAGGTCCTGGTCGCGGATGTCGACGCCGTCGACGAGGATCTGGCCGGCCTGGATGTCGTAGAAGCGCATCATCAGGGAGATGATGGTGGTCTTGCCGGCGCCGGTATGGCCGACGATGGCGGCGGTTTCGCCGGGGGCGATGGTGAAGGAGACGCCGCGGAGGATCCATTCGATGTCGGCGAGGGGGCCGGTGGTGAGTGCGGTGGCGAGGTCGGAAATACGGGGATTCTTCGCTGCGCTCAGAATGACACCTTCCAAAAATGTGCGCTGCTCGTCGGTGAGGGATTGGTAGGTGAACCAGACGTTGCGGAATTCGATGGAGCCGGAGGGGGAGGCGGCGATGGGGTGGGCGGGGGAGACGATGGTGGGTTCGGTGTCGAGGAGCTTGAAGACGCGCTCGCTGGCGGCCATGGCAGCTTGCAGGATGTTGTACTTCTCGCTGAGGTCCATGATGGGGCGGAAGAAGCGCTGCGCGTACTGGATGAAGCCGATGAGGACGCCGACGGAGACGGTGCCGAAGAAGCCGGGCGCGCGCTGGAGCCACGGATGCGCGGCGAGGAATATGGTGTTATGCAAAACGGCGACGCCGCCGCGCCAGAGGACGCAGGCGATGGCGGTGGAGGAGAGAAGCTCGACGACGGGGTAGTACCAGGCGTAGGCGAAGATGGCGTCGGTCCAGGCCTGCTTGTTTTCGGCATTGACGGCGGAGAAGGAGTTGAAGGCGCGGCGCTCGCGATTGAAGAGCTGGACGATGGACATGCCGGAGACGTACTCCTGGGTGAAGGAGTTGATCTTGGCGGTGGCGGCGCGCTGGCGGCGGTAGCTGTCGCGGACGCGGGCGCGGAAGATGCGGGTGACGAAGAGGATGGCGGGGATGACGGAGACGGTGAGCAGAGCGAGGGGCCAGCTCTTCCAGATCATGATGCCGACGATAAAACAAAGAACGAAGACGTCTTCGAAGATGGCGAGCACGCCGGAGGTGAACATTTCGTTGAGGGCGTCGACGTCGGAGGTGAGGCGGGTGACGAGACGGCCGACGGGGTTGCGGTCGTAGAAGGCGGGCGACATGCGCTGGAGATGGCGGAAGATCTGGCGGCGCATGTCGAACATGATCTTCTGGCCGGTCCACTGCATGAGGTAGGTCTGGAGCAGTTCGAGCAGGAAGGTGAAGAGGAGACAACAGAGATAGATGGCGGCGATGAGCGTAACGCCGCGCATGGGAGTAAGGGCGTAGCGGCTGAGGTGACGTGGGAGCCAGGAGAGGTGCTCGGGCGGGGGCGACGACATGTAGGTGTCGACGGCGATCATTACCAGCAGCGGGCCGGCGCTGTCGGTTGCGGCCTTGAGGATGGTGGCGATCGAGGAGATGACGACCTGCAGCTTATAGGGGCGCAGGTAGGTGAGCAGACGACGCATGAGGCGCGAGTCGTAGGCCTTGCCGGCGACGTCGTCGTCCTGCGCGGGGCGGGCGGCGGGTTTGGCGGGCTGCTGCGGCTGCTTGGGTTTTTGGTCGTCGGGCATCCAGATTCATTTTAGATGGTGGGGAGGGGGTGGGGATTCGGATTGTGCGCTACTGTGGGGGCGATGAGGGCAACGATGCGACGGAGGTTGTGCTGGAGGGGCACGGATTTGCAGGGAAGGCAGCATCGGCGGGGTGGGCAGCGGGGGTGGCGCTGAGCACGCAGGAGGCCGCGCCGAGGACAGGGCCTATGCGCTTCGTCTGCGCGAAGACGACGAGGCGCATGCCGTTGAGGTCGACGGGGCCGTGGATCTGGATCGAGAACGGTGTTTTGTCCCCGTATATTTCGGAGCTCTTCCTGTGCCAGGATTCGCCGGCCTGCGCGAAGGCGCGCACGACGCCGGCGTGGTGAAGGGTGCGGCCGTTATTCTCGCCGCCGCGGACCTCGGTGGTGTCGATGGGGTCGACCAGGGCCGCGTAGACCCGGAGGTTTTCCGGGTGGGTTGCAGGGCCGTTCATCAGGGTGAAGGCAACATATTTGGGGCTGGAGTTTGGGTGGATTTCCACGCTGCGGATCTGGATAGGGACGGTCTGACTGGCGGCTTTTTCGATGGCCGATCCAATCCCCCGGCTATCGGCGCCGTTGAACTGCGCGGAGCCGTTGACGACGATTTGCGGGGTGTAGACGTCGTCGAGGTTGAAGTAGGCCTGGTAGTTCTTTTGTCGCTGAGTAAGGTCTGGCGAAGAGAAGCGGTCGTGCCAGCCGAGCTGATCCCAGTAGTCGACGTGTTCGCCGAGGACGATGATGTCGGCGTTGGGCACAGGCTGGTCGCGGTCGAGCTGCGCGAGGAGGGCGTCTGCGGGCGGGCAACTGGAACAGCCTTCGGAGGTGAAGAGCTCGACGAGTACGGGAGTGCGGGGAGCGGGTGGGGCGGGTTCGCTGACGAGTTGGGTATAGATGCGGTCTTGTTCGGCGAGGATGGACCGTTTGGCGGCGCGCGCCTGGACAACTTGCAGCGCGAAGAGAAGACAGAAGATTGCCACGGCGGCGAGGGCCGCAGCAGCGACGACGGTGCGGGAGCGAGGCGTTTCGAGGAAGGTCATGCGCGGGACCTCGTTTGGGCATTAGACGACCGGAGGGTGCGCGCGGAACCGGATTTTGCGTGAAAGAATTGGAGGGATGGGCGAGAGCGCTGGCGTTTACATTTCGGTGCCGTTTTGCCGGGCGAAGTGCACGTACTGCAACTTCGCTTCGGGGGTGTTTTCGGCGGAGCGGATGGATGGGTACGTGGAGCGGGTGTGCGCGGAGATGGGCGGGGTGCGCAGGTGGGCTTCGCGTGTGGGCGCAGAAGGGACTAACCCCACGATAGCCTCGCCTTTCGGCTCGGCGATCATGGGGCACCCGGTGCCGGAGGTGGTGGATTCGGTTTATTTCGGCGGAGGGACGCCGAGTTTGTTGGGAGCAGAGCAGATGCGGCGACTGTTTGCGGCGCTGCGCGGGGAGTTCGTGGTGAGCGCGGATGCGGAAGTGACGCTGGAGTGCGCGCCGGGACAGTTGAGCGACGAGACGCTGGAGGAGATGCTGCGGCAAGGGATGAACCGGGTGAGCTTCGGGGTGCAGTCGTTTGTGGATGCGGAGGCCAAGGCAGTGGGACGGCTGCATTCGCGGGAGATGTGCGAGGCGGAGATTCGGCGGATGCGGGCGGCAGGAGTGGGAAATATCAACGTGGATTTGATTGCGGGGCTGCCGGGGCAGACGGCGGAGAGCTGGCGGGAGTCGGTGAGCGTGGCTTTGGAGACGGGCGTTCCGCATGTGAGCGTGTACATGCTGGAGGTGGATGAGGACTCGCGGCTGGGGCGAGAGGTATTGAGAGCAGGGAATAGGGAACAGGGAACAGGGAGCGGGGAACAGGGAACAGGGGACAGGTTGAGGTATGGGGCGGGTGAGGTGCCGAGTGAGGATGAGATTGCGGAACGGTATGGGGCGGCCTGCGAGTGGCTGGAGGCGGGCGGGGTCGGGCAGTATGAGATTTCGAACTTTGCGCGTATGGGAAAACCTGGGTTGAGCGGGTCGCAGGGCAAAGACAACGACGGAGATTCTGACTCTTCCAAAGGGAAGGGGAAGGACTGCCGATCGCGGCACAATGTGAGGTATTGGCGGCGGGAGCCGTATTTGGGGTTTGGGCTGGACGCGCATTCGATGCTGCGGAGTGGGGTGGGCGGAGTGCGGTGGGCGAATGCGGATGAGCTGACGAGGTACCTGGAGAGCAGGGAACAGGGAACAGGGAGCAGGGAGCAGCAGGCGAGTCGTGAGTTGCGGGTGTTGCAGGCGCGGCCGGCGGTGGAGTGGATCGGACGCGAGAAGGCGTTTGAGGAGGCGATGTTTCTGGGGTTGCGGATGAATGAGGGGGTGGAGTTGGAGGAGATGCGGGTGGAGTTCGGCGACGAGTTGGTGCAGAGGGCGATAGAGGCGTTGGGGGATGTGGAGGGGGCTGGGTTAGTAGTGCATGAAGGCGGGAGAGTGAGGCTGACGGCGCGGGGGCGGATGGCTTCGAATGAGGTTTTTGGGAGGTTGCTGGTGGGGGCGGTGGTGTGAACTAGAGACGCATTACGAGCGGAGGAGCAACGACAGGGACAAAGGCAAATGCGGGGATTCCTCCGCTTCGGCTTTGCTCAGCGTCAGAATGACAAGCGTTTTATTGAAATTCGAAAGGAAGATGGCGTGATCGATTTGCGAAGCGATACGGTGACGCGGCCTACGGCGAAGATGCGGGCGGCGATGGCGGCGGCTGAGGTTGGCGACGATGTGTACGGCGAAGACCCAACGGTGAACCGGCTGGAGGCGCGGGCGGCGGAGGTGTTTGGGCGCGAGGCGGCGCTGTTTGTGCCGACGGGGTCGATGGGGAACCAGATTGCGATTCATCTGCACACCCAGCCGGGGCAGGAGGTGGTGTGCGAGGCGCGGGCGCACGTGCTGGATTGGGAGATGGGGATGGCGGCGGCGTTTTCCGGCTGCACGCTGCGGCCAGTGCAGGCGGAGCGGGGGACGCTGAGCTGGGAGCAGGTGCGCGCGGCGGTCTATCGCGACGTGAAGTTTCATGCGTCGACGGGGCTGATTTGTATCGAAAACACGCACATGGCTTCCGGCGGGACGGTGATGCCGGTGGCGACGGTGCGGGAGATCTGCGAAGGGGCCAATGCGATGGGACTGCCGGTGCATCTGGATGGAGCGCGGGTGTTCAACGCGGCGGCGGCGCTGGGAGTGAGCGTGGCAGAGTTGACGAGCGGGGTGGATACGGTGATGTTCTGTTTGTCGAAGGGGCTGGGCGCGCCGGTGGGGTCGATGTTAGTTGGTAGCGCGGAGGCGATGGCGCGGGCGCGGCTCTATCGCAAGGCGCTGGGCGGAGGGATGCGGCAGGCGGGCGTGCTGGCGGCGGCGGGGCTGATTGCGCTGGAGGAGATGCCGGCCCGGCTGGGCGAGGACCATGCGCATGCGCGGCTGCTGGCGGAGGCGGTTGCAGAGTGCGACGCGGCGGAGATCGATATGGCGAGCGTGCAGACGAATATGGTGGTTTTCATGCTGAAGCGGGGTGGGGATGCGGCGGCGTTTTGCGCGGCGCTGAAGGTGCGGGGTGTGCTGGCGGGTGGGTTGGGGCCGCGGGTGGTGCGGTTTGTGACGCACTTCGATGTGAGCAGGGAAGATTGTGTAACGGCGGCGGGAGTGATGCGGGAGGTGCTGACGGAGTGGTAGACCCCGCATCTCAAAAAGCGAGACGCCACCCCAAGCAAGCAAGCTGGCCGGGGACCCCCAGAATTGACGCACCCGGCCCTTGTCTTGAATCAGCGAAATACGGAGATTCTGATCCTTGCAGGGTCAGAATGACCGCGGTTAACCCGGCGGGGTCAGTCGCCGCCGGGTTCCATGATGGGCTTGGAGGCGAGGAAGACGGAGGCGGTGGTGCCGCGGTTGGGGCCCTCGGTGTTGCTGAAGAGATGGATGGAGCCGGCGTGCTTGCGGATGATGCCTTGGGAGACCCACAGGCCCAGGCCGGTGCCGCGTTCGCCCTTGGTGGTGAAGAAGGGTTGGAAGAGGCGATCCTGGACCTCGGGGGGAATTCCGGGGCCGTTGTCGATGACTTCGAGGATGGCTCCTTCTTCGATCGTCTGGCCGGAGGGGTTGAGGCCGGCGCGCTGGGGGACGATGCGAACCAGGACGGTGCCGCCCTGACCGGCTGCTTCCGCGGCATTGGTGATGAGGTTGGTTGCGACCTGGCGGAGTTCGGCGGGGAACCCATCGACGACGATTCCGGGCGGCAGGTCCGATGTGACGGTGACTCCGAGGGAGTTGAAGCGGCCTTCCATGAGCAGGAGCAAGTCGTCGAGCATGTCTTTGAGGTCGACGGGGACGGGCGCCTTGGATTCGCGATAGAGGCCGAGCATGGCGCGGCTGATCTGGGTGACGCGGGCCAGTTCGCTTTGGGCGATGTCGAGGAAGTGGCGGGCCTCGCCCTCGGCGGGATCGTGCTGGAGGAGATAGAGCAGATTGGCAACGGAGTCGAGGGGGTTGTGGATTTCGTGGGCGATGGTGGCGGCGAGGCGCCCGGCGACGGCGAGCTTTTCGTTGGCGAGCAGGGCAGCGCGTGTGCGGCGCTCCATGGTGATGTCGCGGAAGACCATGACGACGCCGGTGAGGTCGCCGGCTTCGTTGCGGATAGGGGATCCGCTGTCGTCGATTGCGACCTCGGAGCCGTCTTTGCGAATGAGGACGGTGTGGTTAGCGATGCCGACGACCCGATTGAGGCGCTGGACCTTGGTAACGGGGTTCTCGACGGGCTGGCGCGTGGTTTCGTTGATGATGTGGAAGACCTCGCCGATGAGGCGTCCGCGGGCCTGGGACTCGAGCCAGCCGGTGAGTTCCTGAGCGACGGGGTTCATCAGCTCGACTTTGCCGTTGGCGTCGCAGCTAATGACGCCATCGCCGATGGAGGCGAGGGTGGTGCGCAGGTGCTGCTCGGACTGGAAGAGCTCTTCGGCGCGGCTGCGCTGGAGGTCGAGCGAGCGGCGGAAGGCGTCGGAGACGTTCTGGAGGCGATCGCGGGTGAAGAGGCCGATGACCAGGCCAATGATCCCGGCAAGCACGACCAGACCCATGAGCACGTGGCGGGTCTGCTGACGGAATTCGGCGCTGCGCTCGGCACTGCGCTGCTCGGAGTACCCGACGATCCGATCGAGGAGGGCGCGCATGGCGTCCATTCTGGCCCTGCCGGTGAGGTTGAGGTCGTCGTCATTGGCCCGGCCGCCGGCGCCGATGACGGCGATGATGGGTTCGGCGAAGCCCTCATGCCAGGCTTGATGCTCCTGAACGAAGCGCTCGAGGGCGTCGGCTTCCTGCGGGCCGGCGATCGCCTGGAGCTGTTCGATGGCATGCTGCATGCGGGGTTCGGCGTCGTGATAGGGCTGAAGGAAACGCGGATCGGAGGTGACCTGATACCCGCGCAGGCCGGTCTCCTCGTCGACGACGAGGGTTTCTATCGACCTTGCCAGGGCAATTCTGCGGTCGGATTGCTCGATGAGGCCTACGGTGGTATCCGATTCGCGGGTTTGCCAAACGAGGACGCCTGCGAGCATAAGACAGGCCACGACCGGGAGAATCATGGCCTGCCGGAGGGTTCGTTGGAATCGTTTGAGTTCCAAGCCTTTTCGTCTTTCTTCCGCGGTTATCCCGACGGCCGGTTTTCCCGGGTATCTTTAGTGAGATGCGCCGCGGACGGCCAGCAGGTTGCCCAGCTTCTCAAGGAGTGCGGGTGCGCCCTCGCCTTTGGTCATGTAGACGTCGACCAGGGAGCTGACTTCTTCGGGCAGGCCGACGTAGGCGGAGAGGAGAAGAATGGGCACGCTGGGCTTGGTCTGGCGCATTTTCTTGGCGACTTCGCCACCGTGCATTCCGGGCATGGCGTAGTCGAGGACGACGGCTTCGACGGGTTCCGTGGCGAACAGTTCCAGGCCGGAGTAGCCGTCGGCGGCGGTGAGGACCTGGTAGCCGGCGCGTTCGAGCAGGATCTTGCGGACACGCAGACCGACGACCTCGTCGTCCACGCACAACACCAAATGGGTAGCATTCTCCATCAAAAAAATTCTCCGCGATGCTTCCTTACGGCCAGTATACCCGCCTGATGCGTGACGGGAACGAAGTTAAGGATTCATCGAACGTTAGCAAAAGAGACAGTGGAGTTGGGCTAAGCTAAGTTCGGTGCGCCGCGCGGCTAATATGTTTGACGAGAAGACGATGCGGACGAAAGCGAGCCATCGTGGAAGTCCCGGCAATTCGACGCAAGCCGGCGCGGGCAGGACCATGAAGTCGTAAACTTGTGTGGCAGAACGAGGGATTGCGCAGTGAGTCAGACTGTTTTCGTGCTGGAAGACGACGCCGACATCTCGCGGCTCGTTCAGTACCATCTGGAGGCCGCAGGCTTCGCGGTGCGGCCCTACATGACGGTGGGGACCATTGTGGCGGATGCGGAACGGCAGCCGCCAGCGGTATTCCTTCTGGACATCATGGTTCCCGGCGGGGATGGGCTGGATCTTTGCCGCCGCCTGCGCAAGAACCCGGCGCTGAGCACAGTGCCGATCATCTTCCTGACGGCGCGGGCCGCGGAGAACGACCGCGTGATGGGGTTGGAACTGGGCGCGGACGACTACATCACCAAGCCGTTCGGGACGCGCGAGCTGGTGGCGCGGGTAAAGGCGGTGCTGCGGCGGTTCGAGCGGCCGACAGTGCCATCGGTGGTGAAGTTCGAGGACGTTGAGATCGACGCAAACGCGATGCAGTTGCGGGTGGGCGGCGAACTGGTGACCACGACGGCGACAGAGTTCCGGCTGCTGGATTACCTGGCGCGGCATCCGGGGCGGGTGTTCAGCCGGGACCACCTGCTGGATGCGGTGTGGGGCGACGCGCGGTTCGTCACGCCGCGGTCAGTGGACGTGTACGTACGGCGGATTCGGGAGAAGATCGAGGCGGACGCGGAGACGCCGCGGTATCTTAAGACCATGCGTGGAGCTGGGTACCGGTTCGAGATACCAAAGAGCGCGACGGCATAGACGCTTGGGGCGCGGCGGATGAGGCGAAGTCTTTTCCTGACGTTTTTTCTGCGGATGATGCTCGCGTTTTTGCCCCTTGCGGTGGCAATCGGGGTGATCGTTGGACCCCGCCTGGGGGCCGGCGCAGTGATTGGGCTGCTGGCGGGCGCGACGCTGCTGGCGGCGATTGTGTCGTTCGGATTGACGCGGTTTGTGCGGCGGGCGCTGGTTCCGCTCCAGGTGTTGGCGCAGGCGGGGCCGGAGCGCGAGCCGACGCTGGAGGACCTGGAACTGCCGCGATACAGCGATTTCGACGATCTGGCGGGTGCGATTGCCGGAGCGTCCAGCAAAGCGCAGCAGATACTGAAAGACGCCTCCGAGAGCAGGCGCGAGCTGGAGGCGCTGCTGGACTCCATGCAGGACGCGGTGGTGGCGGTGGACGCGGCGGGACGCATCCAGTGGACGAACCAGAAGATGCAGCGGCTGATTCCGGGGTCGTCGGTGCAGAGCCCGGTGCGGGTGGGGCGCGCGCTGGTGCAGACGGTGCGCGACCCGGAGGTGCTGGAGTGCGTGAAGGCCGCGCTGGCGGAGCGGACGGTGTGCGAGCGGCGAACGACGACGCTGCTGCCGGGACGGATCTTCGAGGTGAACGCGTCGCCCATGCCGGGCGGCGGAGCGGTGGCGGTGCTGCACGACATTACGCGGATCGAGCAGGTGGAACGCACGCAGCGGGATTTTGTGGCGAATGTTTCGCATGAGCTGCGCACGCCACTGACATCGATTACGGGTTATGTAGAGACGTTGCTGGACCACGAAGCGCTGAGCCCGGTGGCGGAGGAATTTCTGGGGACGATCCTGAAAAATGCGACGCGGATGAACCGGCTGACCGAGGACCTGCTGACCATGGCGCGGGTGGAGTCGCCCGAGACTGAACTCCACCCCAAGCCGGTGCGCGCGGACGTGCTGATACGGGACGCGGTGGAGGCGATGCGCGGCCTGGTGCGGGACGAAGGAGCGGAGTTGGAGGCCGGCGCGACGACGGCCGCGGAGGTGATGGCGGACACGGACTCGATGATGCAGGTGCTGGGGAACCTGATCGAGAACGGGATCAAGTATGGGAAGGCCCGGAACGCGGCGAAGAGCCGGGTGGTGGTGAGTGCGCGGGAGGTCTCGGGGCTGAATGGGGACGAGGCCGGGGCGGTCGAGTTCAGCGTGCGCGACTTTGGCCAGGGAATTGCGTCGGAGCATCTGGGGCGGATCTTCGAGCGGTTCTACCGGGTGGACAAGGCCCGGTCGCGAGAGTCGGGCGGGACGGGGCTGGGGCTGGCAATCGCCCGGCACATGGTGGAGTCCCAGGGCGGGACGATCCGGGCGGAGAGCGAGCTGAATATGGGAAGCAGTTTTCTGGTGACGCTGCCGAAAGCGCGATAGCGGATGAATCGTTAGCGCATGTGCCATAAGGGTTTATTGCGCCGTTCACGAGTATGTAACCTTCCCGTAACAAAGCACGCGGAGACTATTGGGAGGCATCTCCAGGCAGAGCGCTAGGGTCGGAGACATCGAGCGGTTCGGTGTGCGGCACAGCGAGGACCTGGGATTGAGGGAGAGACGCGTGAAATTGAAATGGATTGCGGCAGTTGGGATGGCAATGGTGGCGGGGGCAGCGGTTGCCCAGAATATTAACGCCGCGGGGGCAACGTTTCCGGAGCCGATCTATAACAAGTGGTTTATCGAGTACGCGAAAGATCATCCCAGCGTGCACATCAACTACCAGCCCATCGGATCGGGGGGCGGCATCCGGCAGGTTTCGGACGGCACGGTCGATTTTGGCGCGAGCGATGCGATTATGACGGATGAGCAGATCGCGCAGGCCAAGGTGAAGGTGATGGCGCTGCCGACAGTGCTGGGCGCAGTGGTGCCGATCTATAACCTTCCCGTCAGCAAGCCGTTGAATTTCTCCGGCGATGTGATTGCGGACATTTACCTGGGCAAGATCGGCAAGTGGAACGATTCGCGGATTGCGAAGGACAACCCGGGCGTGAACCTGCCGGACAAGGCGATCCTGCCGGTCTACCGCTCGGACGGCAGCGGCACGACGTTTATCTTCACGGATTATCTCTCCAAGGTGAGCCCCGACTGGGCGAGCAGGGTGGGCAAGAATTCGTCGGTCAAGTGGCCGGCGGGTATTGGGGCCGTGAAAAGCGAAGGTGTCTCGGGGATGGTGCGGCAGACGCCGGGCGCGTTCGGCTATGTGGAGCTGACCTACGCGCTGCAGAACCACATTGAGTACGGCGCGGTGAAGAACGCGGCGGGCAAGTTCCTGCTGGGAACAGCGGACGGCGCAACGGCTGCCGCGGCCGCGTCGGCCAAGAACATGCCTGCGGATTACCGGGTGTCGATCACGAACGCGCCCGGGGCGGACTCCTATCCGATTTCGAGCTTCACCTGGCTGCTGATTCCGCGGCAGTTCGCCGATCCGGCGAAAGGGGCGGCGGTAAAGGGGTTCCTGAGCTGGATGCTCGATCACGGCGAGAGTGAAGCCTCTGCAATGTACTATGCACCGCTTCCGGCGCAGGTTCAGGCGATGGAGCGAAAGACGATTACGACGGTCAAATAGGCAATCCGAGCCGCGCGGAGTCGTTTAGGTTATTTTGGAGGGCTAAGTCGCCTCGGGGCGATTACCTCGAATCCGGCTTACAATCGGCGGGAGCCTGGCAGACGGGAGTTGGCAGTCTGGAAACGGGAATCAGGAAAGAAACGTGACTCAACCGCAGATGACGACTGAGCAGCCGAATTCGTCCGAACCAGCGATGCCACCTGCGGTCACGAACTTCGTGGCGGCGGCAGCGGCGGCGCCGGAAAGCGCACCATCGCCGATTCGGCAGTTTCTGAATGCGCGTGGCAGCGGGGGAATTGCCGACCGGATTTTTATGGGCGGGATGCTGCTGTGCGGGTTGAGCATCTTCGGCATCGTGGTTTTCATTTTGACGATCCTGACGGTGAATTCAAAGCTGAGCCTCACACAGTTCGGGCTCCACTTTTTTGTGCACTCGGGCTGGGACCCGGTGTCAGGCGACTTCGGCGCGTTGCCGTTTATAGCGGGCACGCTGGAGACATCCCTGCTGGCGCTGGCGATGGCGGTACCTCTGGCGCTGGGAGTCGCAATCTTCCTGAGTGAACTGTGCCCGGCGAAGTTGAGGGCGCCCATCTCCTTTGTAACGGAGTTGCTGGCGGCGATTCCGAGCGTGGTGTATGGATTGTGGGCGGTGTTTGTGCTGGTGCCGCTGATGCGCGACACGCTGGGGCCGCTTCTGTACAAGTATTTGGGTTGGACCCACCTGTTTGAGGGATACAACTTCGGGGTGGGCATCCTGACGGCGAGCATCATTCTGGCAATCATGATCCTGCCGATCATCTCATCGATCACGCGAGACATCATGCTGGCGGTGCCGACCTCGCAGCGCGAGGCGGTGCTGGCGCTGGGAGCGACGCGTTGGGAGATGATCCGGACGGGCGTGTTGCGGAACGCCCGGATAGGGATTGTGGGGGCGGTAATTCTCGGGCTGGGGCGCGCGCTGGGCGAGACGATGGCGGTGACCATGGTCATCGGCAACCATCCGGACATCGCGAAGAGCTTGTTTGCGCCGGGATACACGCTGGCCAGCGTGATTGCGAACGAGTTTTCCGAGGCCACCGGGGACATGTATTTGAGCGCTCTGATCGAAATCGGACTGGCGTTGTTTCTGGTGACCGTGGTGGTGAATGCGATTGCGCGCGCGCTGGTTTGGGCAGTGACGCGGGGCACGCCGGCGAGGGCAAGCTAAATGAGCACAAATCCTTTTCATGCTCCTCCTCCGCCGGGTGACAGTGCCATGCTGGCGCAGCCGCCGGACCATAAATCGCAGTGGGTGCGTTTCAACACGGTACGGCGCTACTTGGTGAACCATTTGATTACGGGGCTGGCGGTGTTAAGCACGGTGCTGGTTATCGTGCCGCTGGTGGCAATTCTGATTTACCTGATTTATATGGGGGCAAGTTCGCTGAATCTGGATTTCTTTACCAAGATTCCGGCGCCGGTGGGGGAACCCGGTGGAGGCATGGCGAACGCGATGCTGGGCTCCGGCGTTGTGCTGGCGCTGGCGAGCCTGATTGGTGTCCCCGTGGGCATTGCGGCCGGCGTTTATCTTGCGGAGTTCGGCAGGGGCAAGCTGCTGGCGGGTGCGATTCGATTCACGGCTGACGTGCTGAACGGCGTGCCGTCGATCGTGATGGGCATTTCGATCTATGCGCTGATTGTGAAGCCGCAGCAGCACTTCTCAGCTTTCGCCGGGGGTGTGGCGCTGGCGGTGATGATGGTGCCGACCATTGCCCGGACGACGGAAGAGATGCTGGCGACGGTGCCGCACGCGATCCGCGAAGCCGCGCTGGGGCTGGGCGTTCCCAAGTGGCGGACGGTGCTTTCGGTCAGCCTGAAGACGGCGTCGCCGGGAATCATCACCGGCTGTATGCTGGCGTTTGCGCGGGTTGCGGGCGAGACGGCGCCGCTGCTGTTCACGGCGTTCGGCAACCAGTTCTGGAGCTTCAAACTGACTGAGCCCATCGCGGCGCTGCCGCTGCAGATCTATGTATACGCAGTCTCGCCCTACGACGAGTGGCATCGGTTGGCGTGGGCAGGCTCGCTGGTGCTGATTGTGATGATTATGGTGGCGGTGACGCTGGTCCGCGTCTACGCGAGCCGCGGCGTATTGAAAGGGGCAAGTTAAGTGGGAGTCAGCATCAGTGTAGAGCACCTGAATGCGTGGTACGGGACGACGCACACGCTGCAGGACATCAACGTGGAGTTGCCCGCGAACCATGCGACGGCCCTGATTGGCCCGTCGGGATGCGGCAAGAGCACGTTTGTGCGCTGCCTGAACCGGATGCACGAGACCAACCCGATTGCGCGCGCCACGGGCGTGGTGAAGATGGGCGATCTGGACATCTACAAGGACGCGCAGCCGGTGCAGATCAGGCGGCGTGTGGGGATGGTGTTTCAGCGGCCGAACCCGTTTCCGACCATGTCGATCTACGACAATGTGGCGAGCGGACTGAAGCTGAATGGGTTTCGCAACCGGGCGGTGCTGGATGAGACGGTGGAGCGAAGCCTGAAGTCGGCCGCGCTATGGGAAGAGGTGAAGGACGACCTGAAGAAGAAGTCGGGCGCAAGTCTTTCCGGCGGGCAGCAGCAGAGAATGTGCATTGCGCGCGCGCTGGCGGTCGACCCCGAGGTGCTGTTGATGGATGAGCCGGCATCGGCTCTGGATCCGGTCTCTACGTCGAAGATCGAAGATCTGATCTTTCAGTTGAAGAGCCAGTATACGATCGTGATCGTGACGCATAATATGCAGCAGGCGGCGCGCGTGGCGGAGAATACGGGCTTCTTCCTGAACGGCAAGATGGTGGAGTTCGATTCGACGCATAAGATCTTCACCAACCCGAAGGACAAGCGGACTGAGGACTATATCACCGGGAGATTCGGATAAGCGGCAGGGCTTGTACCGTGCCCCGGTGAAGGGTCCAGGCGCCGTCGATATTGCGAGTGAGCGGCGCAAGCGGTCGGATTTCAAAAACGGCATCAGGAGAGAGTGGTTGCAATGGCAACACGCATCAAGTTCCAGCAAAATCTCGACGACTTGAAGGAACGGCTGCTCATCATGGCGGGGATGGCGGAACAGGCGATCCAGCGGTCCATCGAGGCCTACCGCACACGCGATCAGTCGATCTGCGAACTGGTGTTTCAGTCCGAGCCCGCGATCAACCGGCTGGAACGCGAGATCGATCAGATGGCCCTGGATCTGCTGGCGATGGAGCAGCCGATGGCGATCGACCTGCGCTTCATCCTCTCGGTGATCCGGATCAACGCCGACCTGGAGCGGGTGGGCGACCAGGCAGTGAACATCGCGGTGCGAGTGCGCGAGATGGGCGCGTTCGCGAACATCGATCTGCCCGTGGACATTCCCAAGCTGGCTGCAATGTCGTCGGCCATGGTGCGCAAGGCGCTGCAGGCGTTCATTGAAGGGGATGCGGAGTTGGCGCAGTCGGTGCTGGCGCTGGACGACCAGGTGGACGAGATGAACAATGGGGCGTTCTATGCGCTGAGCACGCTGATCAAGGACAAGCCGGAGCTGACGCCGCAGAGCCTGAACGCGCTGATCATCGCGCGCAACCTGGAGCGGGTGGGCGACCACGCCACCAACATCGCCGAAGATGTGATCTTCTGGGTGCGGGGCAAGGACGTGCGGCACCACAACGCTTCGGTTTAGTTTTCGAGGTTCGAGCTGACGGCTAACGGCTGTCCGGTGCGGGTGGAGCGGCATTCCACCACACGAGACGCGGGAGTGTGGGGAAGTAGACAGCCAGCCGGACTTGTTCGAGTGACTTTGCGCGCGCTGGGGCGAGAATGCCGGCATAGGTCTCAAGCTGCGGGCCGTAGGTAGCGCGCTGGGTGGCGAGGAAGTCGTCGAGGCCGGTGGGCCCGTGGCTGGCGGTCTTGTAGTCGACGATCCAGAGAAAATCCTGGCCGGGCGAGTGGGGTTCGGGACCGGCGTGGAAGATGCGGTCGATGCGGACTGACTCGGCGTATGGGCCGGTGCGGCCGGGTTCGCGAGGCGCGGTGAGCGCGGTGACGGCCAACTCGCTATCGCCGCCAGGGTGAGCCGCGAGCAGCCAGAGGCCGTCGGGATCGCGCAGAGTTTTTTCGAGGGTGGCGTGCGCCTCGCGGGTGAGCTGGGTGACGGTGGCCTGGGGCAGGCCGCCGGCGCGGAGGAGGGCTGCGATGCGAGGCGTCCAGGCGGGGAGCTCAGCGAGGAGCGAGGCCGGCGAGCAGCCCTGGTCGCGGACGCGATCGGCAAATACCTGCAGGCAGGCGTGTACGGCGTTGCCAAAGGAGCGTGCAGCGAAGGAGCCTTCGGGGCGGGCGAACGGAGTCTGCGGGGAAGCGCCGCTGTCGGCGGCTTGGTCGCCGGCTAGCTTGTGGGCGCGGCCTTCGGCGAAGCGGCTTGCGGGATCGAAGGCGAGCGGGAGCCGCTGCAGGAAATACGGGTCTGCGGCGGCAGCGAGAGCGAGCTCGAATGGCTGGGGTGCCGCGGTCGCGGCCGCCACGGCGGGTTGGGCGAAGTGGGGTTCGGCGGCGGGCCAGGCGGATTCGAGGAGGCTGTCGTAGCGGGGGTTGATGTCGCCTCTTGCGGAGATGTCAGGCGCTGCGAAGAGATGGAGCTCCTGGCGGGCGCGGGTGCAGGCAACGTAGAAGAGGCGCTTGCGCTCGGCGGCCTCGCGTTCGCGGTGAATGCGATTGAGCCAGCGGTAGAGGGGGTCGGGATCGTCGCCCTTGGCCGCTATGGGGGCGAGCATAATGGGCGCAGTGTCGTCCGGTGAGGCGCCGGGCGAATCGATTTCCGACCAGTTGAGCAGGCGCGGCTGGTTGCGGCCGGGACTGCGCTCGAGTGCGGGAACGAGGACGACGTCCCATTCGAGGCCCTTGGCCTTGTGGATGGTAAGGAGTTCGATACAGGGGGAGCCGGCGGGGACGGTGTCGGGTTCGGCGTAGAGATTTTGCAGGCGCTCCGCGAGGATTGCGGGGTCGATGCGGAGCGAGGCGGACTCGGCTTCGAGCGTGTCGAGGAGTTGAAAGAAGCGGCGCGCATTGGTGAGTTGGGTTGGCGCGAGCCACGCGTCGCCGCCGAGCGAGAGCCATGCCCGTTCGACGCGCTGGGCGGTGGTGAGGCGCGCGCGCTGGGCGGCTGCGGCCTGGAGGACATTCCACACGCGGGCCATACGCTGGCAGGAGTCATCGGGGAGAAGATGGCCGCGCGCTTCGATGAGGCGCGGGATGGAGAGGTCTCTGAAGGTGGGATCGTCGGCGCCGGTGAGGGTGTGCAGATCGGCGAGCGAGAGACCGCACCAGGGAGCGCGCAGGACGGCGAGCACGGCGACACGGTCGGCGGGATGAAGCAGAGCGCGGGTGAGAGCGCTGAGGTCGAGGACCTCCTGGCGCTCGTTAAGCGGCTCGATGTCGACGGCACGGACGAGAATGCGGTCGGCGTCCGGGTGGTCTGCGTTGAACTTCTTGAGAGCGGAGATGAGTTCGCTGAGATGGTTGCGGGTGCGGACGAGGACAGCGATCTTCCATGGTTCCGGTATTGCGTTTCCGGACTCGTCGCGTAAGGTTCTACGGCCTGCTGGTAGAGGCTCGGCGAACCAGCGGCGAGCGATGCGAAGGACCTCGCGGGCGTCGCGGCCCGCCTGTCGCTGACGTTTTTGTGCGGGCGTATTGCCGGGTGCGGTCAGGGAGAGGGGGTTGGCGTGCCAGGCGCGGCCGAAAGAGCGGGTGGATGCGGGCAGAATGGCGTCGGCGGCGGAGTAGGGGACGGAGTCCGAAGTGGAGCTGGAATCGTTGGGAAAGATGAGGCTGAAGTCCTGGTTGAACTGAGCGACGAGGTCGCGTTGGGAGCGGAAGTTTGCCGTGAGGTGGAGAGGCGTGAGGGGAACGTCGCCGAGGCGTTCGGTGTGCAGGGCGCGGATGAAGCGCTCGACCCGCGCCTGGCGGAAGAGATAGATGGACTGGAGCGGGTCGCCGACGAGGAAGACGGTCTGCGAGTAGCCGTCCCATGATCTGGTGAGGAGTTCGAGCAGCTCGTACTGACCGGTGGAAGTGTCCTGCATCTCGTCGACCAGGAGATGCTGGAGGCGTGCGCCGAGCGCGGCGGCGAGGTCCTCCGCTCCGGACTCTTCACCGAGAGCGCGGCGGGCGAGCAAGGTGAGTTCGGTGAAGTCGCACTGATTGCGTTCGGCGAAGACGAACTGAAGCTCGACGAGCGCGCGGCCGAGCACGCGAAAGAGGGATTTGGCGACGGCCCACTGATGGGTGGGATAGCCGGCGGGCGGGAGGGAGCGCACGTCTTCGAAGGCGAGCAGGAGATCGTCGCGGTTGCTGAGCTGATCGATCAGCGACTTCAGGCTGGCTTTGTGGAGGCGTTCCAATTTGCAACCGATGTGGTTGACATTGAAGCCGGTGCGCCAAACACCGCCGGAAGGAGTTGCCAGGAGGTGGATCAGTGCGAGCCAATGCTTGAGGTGGGAGCTGATGGCCTCCGGTGGCTCGGGACAATCGGCGCAGATTGCGATTGGTGAGGGATTGCCATTGTAGCCGTCGAGTGAGCCGAGTTCCGCAGTGAGTTCGCTTAATTCGCCTAGCAAGCCGGCGGGAAAGATCTGCTGGAGCTGCGCTAGGGTCGCGCAGATGACGCGATCGAGTGCGCGTTCGAGGCGTGGGAGCACGTTGGCGTCGAGATATGCGTCGTCCAGTTCGGCATTGGTGAGAGGGACCAGGCCGCCCCACTGATCGCGCAGGCGGAGCATGCCGGCGATGAGGGCCTGGCAGTTGGCGAGATTGTTGTCGCGGTGGAGGAGGAGGTCGCGCAAGGCGTCGTCGAAGGCGGGATCGTTGCCGGAGCCGAGGAGAAGGAGGGTGCGGCGCGCGGCTTCGTTGTGGAGGGGTGCGGCGTTTTCGGTGGGAGCGAGACGGCCGCCGCTGCCGGAGAGGACGGGAAGCGTGCGTGCGATCTCGGCGCAGACCGAGTCGATAGTGCGGATGTTGAGGCGGTGGGGATGGTCGAGGAGCCCCCAGCCGAGTTGCCGGTCGCGTTCGAGGACGGCAGCGGCAAGGGCGCGGGTCTGGCCGTCGAAGGTGTCCGTCGCGGGCGCGGCGGTGGAGTTGGGGCGGACCGCTTCAAGGTGCGCGAGAACACGGTCGCGCAGCTCGGCCGTTGCCTTGTTGGTGAAGGTGATGGCGAGGACTTGCTCAGGCTCGGCGACCGAGTCGTCGGCCAGGAGCTTGAGGAAACGCTGGATGAGCAGGCCGGTTTTGCCGGAGCCGGCAGGAGCTTCGACGATGAAAGAGCGTTGGATGTCCAGGGCCTGGCGGCGGGCTTCTGCGTCAGGCGGTGGGGGTTGCGTGGGCGGCGGCTCGGGCTCGCCGAAGAGGGGCAGGAAGGGAAGGACCTTAGCCAAAGTCGGCCTCCGCTGCGGGGTCGGCCAGGTCGGTCTGGGAATCGGTGTCGAAGTCTTCCAGGGCGTCGGCGTCGAGGGCCAAGGGATTGAGCCGGCAAAGCAGGCGCTGGTCGCAGTACTGGCAGGTCTGCGGGTACTGCTTGGGCGAGACGCTGGCTTTGCCGGAGTCGAAGTCTTCGGCGAGTGCGGTGAGAACATCGCGCCACTCGGCGACCTGGGCATCCAGGCTGTCGAATTTGAGCTTGGCAGGCTTGGGTAGAATGCCATCGTGGGCCTGATAGCCGTTGAGCTCCAGATATTTGCCGGGGCGAATGCTGGCGAAGGCGACAGCGGCGAGATTCGGGGATTCGGAGACGACGGCGTAGAGCGGAAGCTGGGGCGCATCCGGGCGCGGGCCGAGCCAGTCGGCGGGTTTGGCGGGGCCGGTCTTGTAGTCGAGGATGATGTCGCCGGCGGGTCCGTCGCCGTTGAGGTTGGCGTCTACGCGGTCGACACGAATGTCGAGCCGGAGCGGACCGATGCGGACGTCCTTGCGGGTTTCTTCGAGGGACTTGACGGCGAAGGGCGGGCGTTCGGAGGCTTCGTAGTCCAGCCAGCGACCAAGGAGGGTAAGCAGGCGCCGGCGTTCCGTGTTGAGATACGCGCTGGGCCAGCCGGGCTCGGGGCGGAGTCGATCTTCGGCAAGAGCTGCTTCGATGGAGCGGGCGAGCTGGGCGTCGCGCTGGTCGGGGGCCAATGCGATGAGCGCAGCCTGGGTTTTGACCTCGGCCCAAAAGTGCTGCAGGACCGCGTGGACGAGGCTGCCGCGCTCGCGGGGATCGAGGCCAAGCGACGTGGATTCGAGATCGGACGAGAAGAGACGCTTCTGGGCGAAGGCGCGGAAGCCGCAGGCGGCTTGCGCTTCAAGAATTCCAGCGCCGCCCTGGTGGACGCGGTCCGGCGGCGGTGGAATGGGAGCGTCGTCGGCGAAGTCGTCGAGGGCGATGGGTGCAGGTGCGAGCGCGGCGGGCGCGATGTCGGTGGCGCGACGGGCTTCGAGGGCGAGGCCGGCGAGGATGGGCGAGGCGCGCTGGGGGCCGTCGGCGAACTGCTGGGCATAACTGAAGATGACTGTGGGTGCGCTGGCGGCGATGCGTTCGGTGGTGCGGCGGGCCTGGGCGGAGTGGAGGGCCGGGTCGGCGCCGGGCATGGCGAGTTCGCGCTGAAGCAGCCAGGGCAGCAAGGGATTGGGAGCGGGCGTCGCGGGCCAGGCGAGGTCGTTGGCGCGAAGGAACCATATGGCGTCGAAGCCGGAACCGGCGGACTCGAGCGGACCCAGGACCTGGATGGGCGCGTGGCGGGATTCGGGAGCGAAAAGAGTTTCAGAGGCGATGCGTTCGAGTGCGGCGAGTGCGGCGGCGAAGGTGACGCGCGTGCCGTCGAAGTCGAGCGTGGCGAGCGAGTCGAGAGCGTCGTCCCATTTGGCGCGGGTTTGGAACTCGATGCTGTCGAGGCGGGAGAGCGGCGCCCAGGCGGCGGCTTCGAGAAGCTTGTGGAAGGCCGCAGCCCAGTCGGCGTGAGTGCGTTCACCGGCGAGTTCGCGCCGGGCGACGAGTGGGCGAAGAGCTCCGAGGTGGCCGAGGAGCGCGGGCAGATTGACTCTGTGCTGCGAGCGGGAAACGAGGTTGTGAAGGCGATCGAGCGAGAGCTGGGGTTCGAGGAGATGCTGGCGGCGGAGGACGAAGGCGTCGAACTCGGCGCGGGCGATGTGTTCTTTGTCGCCGGCGGCGAAGTGGGGCGAGAGCAGGAGGCTGGAGACGCGGTCGAGCGGCAGCGGGCCGTTGGTCCAGCGGAGAATGTCGAGCGCGGTTGCAGCCAGCGGCGTGCGGGCGAGCGGGATGCCCAGCGAGAACTCGTACGGAGCGGATGCGGCGGGTGCGGCGATGTCGTTGCGCTGAGGCGCGAGAATGTTGCGAAAGACGCGATCGATTTCGGCGCGGCCGGCGTCGATCTGGGGGAGGATGACGGCAATGTTGGCGTCGGGCTGCTCGGCGAGACGTGCGCGGAGCCAGCGGGCGCAGGCGGCGAGTTCGGCGTGCTCGTCGGGTGCGGAGGCGAGGATTTGGCCGGACGCGAGCGGCGCCGGCCCGGCTTCCTCGATCTCTGCGCCAGTGGAGCGGACGGTGTCGAGCAGGGCGGTCTGTGCGTGTGTTTTAGTGTCGAAGCCGACGAGGAGATAGCCGTCTTCAAGATTGAGATGGCCGGCGGCGATGGCGGCGCGGAGGGTCTCCGCGAGCTGCGCTTCGGTGAGGTACTGCGAGCGAGCGCAACTGCGTTCGAACTCGGCGACCCAGCGGGCGAAGGCGCGGGTGTCGGTGTTGCCCGGAAACGAGGTAAGGCGCGGACGGCCGCGGTAGTCGTGGAGTAGCTTCCAGGCGCCGGCGGCGGCTTCGGCGAGCGCGTCGACGGGGCGGAGGCTGGCGGTGGCGGCGTCGGCGGCTATGATTGCGCGCCAGACGGTGTGCTCCTGCGAGGAGGTCAGCAGGAGATCGGATGCGCGGCCGTCGAGCAGAAGGCGGTTCCAGAGGCTGGCGGTCCAGGTGTCCCAGGCGAGGACCGGCGGCGGCTCCCAGAGAGTTCGGCCGAGGGCGCGCTGGCGGAGATCGTGGGCGTGGCGGAGCGTGCGGGCGGCGCGCTGGTTGGCGGTGAGGACGACCCAGCCGCGCGCGAGGGCCTGTTCGATCTCGGGAGGCAGCGCGGGGGTGGAAGGCATACGCCTTTTATACGCCTTGAGCCGGCGGAAAAGAGGCGGCGGAGGCAGCGGGTCGGCAAGTCAGCGAGTTAGGGGCAATCGGGACGTATCATTGTGGGCAGGAGCGTGTGCGATGCGGTTTGCGTGGCGGGCGATGGTTTGCCTGGTGGTTGCGGCGGTTGGGGTTGGGTGCAAGCAGTCTGGCGGCGGTGCGTCCGGCGCGGGCGGTGCGTCGGTGGGTGAGGTGAAGACGTTTCCGATCCGGGGGAAGATTGTGAGCGTGAATCCGGCGAAGGGGAGCCTAGTGCTGGACCATGAGGCAGTGCCGGGCTTTATGGACGCGATGACGATGCCGTACAAGCTGAAAGACCCGACGGTCGCGAGTGAACTGCATCCCGGCGACCGGATTACGGCCAAGCTGCTGGTGCGGAAGGTTGGCGACGACTACGACGACGCCATGCTGGACGAGATTGTGGTGACAGCGCAGGCAAGGCCGGACTACAAGCCGGCGATGAGTTATCACGTGCCGCAGGCGGGCGATGCCGTGCCCGACTTCAAGCTGGTGAATCAGGACGGGAAGGCGATTCATCTGGGCCAGTTCAAGGGGCGAGTGGTGCTGCTGACGTTTATCTATACGCGGTGCCCGCTGGCGGACTTCTGCCCGCGGATGAACAAGAACTTTGCCGAGATCGACCAGGCGCTGGCGGCCGACCCGAAGCTGTACCGGGAGACGCATTTGTTGAGCATCAGCTTCGACCCGAAGTTCGACACGCCGGCGATCCTGAAGAGCTATGGCGGGATCTACACAGGCGGCAAGGCGGCGACGTTCGCGCACTGGGACTTTGCGGCGCCCGCGGAGGCCGACCTTCCGGCGATAGAGCAGTTCTTCGACGTGGGGGTGACGCCGGGAGATGCGGGAACGCTGACCCACTCGCTGTCGACGGCGCTGATTGGCAAGGACGGCAAGGTGCGGGCGTGGTATCCGACGAACGAGTGGGTACCGGCGGATGTGCTGGCGGCGATGAAGAACGCGGCGGGATAGGGT
>Ga0181529_10001060_pt1 | contig 37683 bp, 33 predicted proteins | sample PEATcosm2014_Bin_36_FD_119763 | JGI IMG/M metagenome (GOLD analysis project Ga0181529, IMG submission 119763) | Peatland microbial communities from MTU Mesocosm Facility, Houghton, MI, USA - PEATcosm2014_Bin10_30_metaG | ecosystem: Environmental > Terrestrial > Soil > Wetlands > Peat | place... | reverse complement strand
TGACAGCTATCCGTTTTCCGCCGGCGGTCATGAGTTTCGAAACCCAAAGTCTTCCGTCGAGAGTCCTGCCCGAAGGGGACCCCGCATGCCGTTGACGGGCGCCGGAAGTTCAGTACCAACTGAGTGCAACGTTCCCTGGCCAGGGATAAGAACTAGCAGCGGAGCTTAGCGCCACAGTCCCAATTCCAGTATGAACGGTGTGTCAAGGGATTTTAGGGCTAAGTGGTTGAGTTAGTGGGGTGGAAAGGCGGTGACTGACGGATGGAGTAAGTTTAGCGCGGTACAAAATGGAGTGACTCTCGACTCAGCACGCTGGACAGCGTCGCCACCGCCGCGCAGTTATTCCACCGCCGCACTATCCCGGCAGCTTCAACCGCGCCACGCAGCCGCTCGCGCTCTCACGGTTTTCCAGCGCTAACTCGCCCCCGTGGGCTTCGGCGATTTGGCGGCTGAGCACCAGGCCGATGCCGGACCCGCCGGGTTTGGTGGTGAAGAAGGGGACGAACAGATTCGCCGTGCCGGCCAGGCCGGGGCCATCGTCCTCCACCCAGATCTCAACCATCCCGCCCTCTTTTCTCCAGCCGGCACGCACGCCGCCTCCGCCCGGGAGCGCGGCATCGGCCGCATTGCGTAGGATGTTGATCAGCACCTGCTCCAACTGGTCCGGATCGCCGTGAATGACGACCTCGGGGCCGGGCTGCACCTGCACCGCGATGCGCGTTTCCAGGCGAACGGCGCGCAGCACGCAGTCGCCGGCGACGAGCGGTTGCAATTGCGGACGTGGCAGCTTGGCCAGCCGCGCGTAGGCGCCAACGAATCGCGTCAGGCTGTCGGAACGGGAGTGGATTACGCTCAGGCCGCGCGTCACATCTTCCAGCCAGTCCGCCGGAAGAGGATCGCGCGCCAGAATGCTTTCGAGACTGCCGGCGATCGACTTGATGGGCGCCAACGAGTTATTCAGTTCGTGGCCGAGCACACGCACCAACCGCTGCCAGGCTTGCAATTCCTGCTCGCGCATCGCCTCTGTGATATCGGAGATCACCACCAGGTCGAGCGGCAGCCCGTGCTCGCGGATACGCGTCCGGCGCACGCCCCAGCGCCCGGCGCGGCCGGGGAAGGCGGCCTGTAACGTGGCCTGCGGGGGTCCATCGAGACACTGTTCGAGTTGCAACTCAGCCGCCGTCGCCCCCAGCAGCCGCTCGGTAGGCGCATCCAACAGGCGCTCGCCGGCGCGGTTCACCAGGCGCAGCCGGCGGTGTTCGTCGAAGGTGAAAATGGCGACGTCGATTTCGCGCATCACGGTGCGCAGCAGCGTGGTGGCTTCCATCGCTCCCAGCCGTTGCTCGCGCAAGGTGACGCCGAGCGTGTTGATCTCGCGCATCACTTCGCCCAGCGCGTCGTCCGGCCGCGGCGAACGGCCGCGAATGGAAAAATCGCCTTCGCGCAACGCGCCCAGCAAGTTGGCCATGGTCTGCAAAGGGAACACCACGCGCTCGCGCAGTGCCGCCGCGAAGCCCAGCCAGCCGCCCACGATCGCCACCGTCAACGTCCACTCCGTGCGCGCCTGGTAGCCGCCGCTCCAGAGCAGCGCCAGCGCGCAGGCCGTCGCCGGCAGCGCCGCCAGCACGGCTAGCAGCATGATGCGGCTTTCGTAACCGATCCGGGAGCCTTTCTCGGTACGCGGCATGGTCAGGCAGCGGCGCGTTCAGAGCCCGTAACGCTGCAGCCTCCTGTAGAGTGCGCTGCGGCTCAGGCCGAGCGCGTTGGCGGCGTGGCTCACATTGCCATTGAAGCGCGCCAGCGCCTTCTTGATCAGCAGTGCCTCCACGTCTTCCAAACTCATCTCCTCCAGCCGCAGCGAAGCCTCGCGCCCGCCGCGCAAGCCCAGGTCGGCGGCGCGTATGGTCTCGCCTTCCGCCATCAGCACGGCGCGCTCCACGGCGTGATCGAGTTCGCGCACGTTGCCCGGCCAGGTGTGCGCGAGCAGTGCCTTCATCGCACCTTCGTCGAACAGGTTGATGGGTTTGCGGTAATGCCCCGCGTGCTGGCGTAGGAAGTGGGCGGCCAGCGGCGGAATATCCTCGCGCCGGTCGCGCAGTGGCGGCAGCCGCAGCTCGATCGTGTTGAGCCGGAACAGCAGGTCCTGGCGGAAGCGGCCCTCGTCCACGGCCGCGTGCAGGTCGGCGTTCGTGGCGGAAAAGACGCGGACGTCCACGCGCCGGCTCTTCGAGGATCCAACGCGCTCGAACTCGCCGGTTTCAAGCGTGCGCAGCAGCTTGCCTTGCAGCGCCTGCGAGATGTTGGCGATCTCGTCCAGGAACAGCGTGCCGCCATCGGCCATTTCAAACCGGCCTACGCGGTCGGACTTCGCATCGGTGAACGCCCCCTTCACGTGGCCGAACAGCTCGCTTTCGAAGATGCCTTCCGCCAAGCCGCCGGTGTTGACCGTCAACATCGGGTGCGTCGAGCGCAAGGAACTCGAATGCAGCGTTTGCGCCACCAGGCCTTTGCCGGTGCCATTCTCGCCGGTGATGAGCACGTTGGCGTCCGACGGCCCCACGCGCGAAATCATGTCGAGCACGGGGCGCATGGCGGCGGATTGTGCGATCAACTGCGGAAAGCGCTCGGCCCGCAGCGCGCGGTTTTCGGCTTCCAGCCGCTGCCCTTTGCGCAGCGCGCGGCCCAGCTCGATCTGCGTTTTGAGAATGGCCGAGAGGCGCGCGTTGTCCCACGGCTTCTGGATGAAATCGCGCGCGCCGCGGCGCATGGCTTCCACCGCCAGCTCTACCGATCCCCAGGCCGTCATCACGATCACCGGCAGCGCCGCGTCCAGCTCCAGAATCCGCCCCAGCAGCTCCAGGCCCTCCTGGCCGGAGGTCGTGTCGCGCGTGTAGTTCAGGTCCATCAGCACCGCGTCGAAGTCGCGCGCTTCGATTGTCTGGAGGGCCGCGGCGGGAGCGGTGACGGCTTCCGCCGTGTAGCCTTCGGCTTTAATCAACAGGCGCAATGCTTCGAGCACGTCGGCCTGGTCGTCGGCAATCAGGATCGATGGCCTGCGGTCTTCGTCGGCTTTCATTCCATTCTATTGATAGCGCAAAGCTACCGCTTCCGGTGAGGAGCACGCCAGTGCCCACTCGGTGAACGCGTGGTTACCGGCGCGCCAGCGGGTTGCGAAGCCCGCGCGTGTCCGTTTGCGGGACAGAGCGAACAGTGAAGGAACGGCCTGTTCCAGCTTGTCCTAATTCACACCCGACATCAGCCGCACCGTTGGCCGGATGAGGAGCATCAATACCAGCGCGGCGACGATGGTGCAGCCGGCCACGATGCCGAACAGCGACGGCAGCGGAATCGAGCTATATAGCGACGCGGCTTTGCCTGCCAGCCAGTTGCCGATGCTAATCGAGAGGAACCAGATGCCCATCATGAAACCGGCCGCGCGCGCCGGCGCCAGCTTGGTCATGGCGCTTAATCCCACCGGGCTCAGGCACAACTCGCCCAGCGTTTGCAGAAGATACGTCCCGGTGAGCCACCACGACGATACCAGCGCACCATGCGCCGCCATCATCGACGCAGGCACCAGAATGGCCAGCGCCAGGCCGCCCCACATCAGTCCCATCGAAAACTTGGCCGGGCTGGACGGCTCGGCGCGGCGCCGGTTGAGCGCCAGCCAGAGCCACGCGAACACCGGCGCCAGCAGAACCACGAAAATCGGCTGCACGAACTGAAACCAGCTCGCGGGGAATTCAAAGCCGAAGATGTGCCGGTCCGTGCTGCGCTCGGCGAACAGACTGAGCGACGAGCCGGCTTGCTCGAACGACGCCCAGAACACCGCCGATGCCACGAAAAGCACCAGGATGGCCGCCGACCGTTTGCGTTCCTCCGCTGTCCAGGTCTTCGAGAAGATCAGCCACGCAAACACCACCACCGAAATGCTCAACAGGACCCAGCCCAGCGAATCCGAGATCAGCTTGGCCGTGAAGGCGATCGCGCCGGCCGCGCCCAGCACGCCAAGTGCGGCAAACACCGCCAGACCTGCGCCCACGGCCCATATCGCGTTGCGCCGCTGACGTGCGTCGGCTGTGGCATCGCCGGTAGATGCGGGGCGCAGACCGGCATCGCCCAGGTACTTCGCACCGAGCACGTATTGAATCAGCCCGGCCAGCATTCCCAGGCCAGCCAGCCCGAAGCCCAGCCGCCAACTGATCCGCTCTCCCACCCAGCCGCAAAAGATCGGCGAAATCAGCGCGCCGATATTGATGCCCATGTAGAAGATGGAAAAACCGGAATCGCGCCGCGGATCGCCCTGCCGGTAAAGCTGTCCCACGATCGTGCTGACGTTGCCTTTCAGCAACCCAGTGCCCAGCATCAACAGCACCAGCGCCACGTAGAACGCGCCCTGGCTCGGCCCCATCAAACAAAACTCGCCGGCCGCGATGAACAGGCCGCCCATCAGCACCGCGCGCCGCTGCCCGACGATGCGATCCGCCACCCACCCGCCACCCAGGCACAGCAGGTAGACCATGGCTGTGTATAGGCCGTAGACGGCGCCGGCTTTATCGTCGTTGAAGCCCAGCCCGCCCTTGACGATTTTGTCGGTCATGTAGAAGATGAGGATCGCGCGCATGCCGTAATAGCTGAAGCGCTCCCACATCTCGGTGAAGAATAGCGTGGCCAATCCGCGCGGATGGCCGAAGAACCGCGTGTCGTATTGAGCGTGGGAAGGTTGCGCGTCGGGCAGGTTGGTGTTCATGGCAGGGTCTTGGGGCCAGTGTAGCGTGGTTCGGCCGTTGGCGCGGCAAGCTCGACAGAAAACCGGGTGGCGGGCCAGTTTCCGAGATGGCCCGCAGCCAAGGCTCTAGCGCTCGTTCCCTACGGTGTGGGAGCCCCTAAGTAGGGCAATCATTGCTGTGTCGTCGTTATGTTTAGCGAGGCGCCTCGAAGTGAAACCCAGTTCATTGTCGGCGTCCGCGTTTGCTCCACGAGAAAGTAATAGCTCGGCCACCTTCAGATGCCGACACATCACCGCGTAGTACAGCGGAGAACAGCTCATATCGCCTTTCGCATTCACGTCAGCGCCAGCGTCCAACAGGAGTCGCGCTGCATGTCTGTCGCCCCACAGGGCAGCGATATGGAGGGGCGTGTCGCCGTCACTCGCTCGGGAATTGACACTGAGCCTCTCGGGTTCTCCGCCCGGAAACAGAACGTCTGCCGCGCGGTGCAAGAACTGTTCCAAAGTCTCGCCGTGTTTCATGAAGAAGCAGAATAGAATAAACCGCATCCAATGGCAACCCCGCGCGACACCCCGCGCGACTTTTTCAACATTGCCGAAATTCGCATCCACGCTTTGGTCCCGCCGGCAGTTTATCTAATAGAGGATGAAAACTCTGGCACTGGTGGCGGCGGAGGCGGGCGACCAGCGGGAAGGCCCGGACAGCGTGCTCGAAGCCGCGCGTGCCGGCGACCGGGGGGCTTTCGATCTGCTGATGCGCCGCCATGAACGCCTGGTGCTGGGGACGGCCTTCCGTCTGGCGGGCAATCTCGAGGACGCGCAAGACGTTTCGCAGGAGGTGTTCCTGCGGCTTTACCGCAACCTCGCCAAGCTCGACACCGGCAACCTGGCCGCCTGGCTTTACCGGGTGACAGTGAACGTGTGCCACGATGCGCGGCGGCGCCGGCCAGCGACGGTTCCGGTGGATGACGCGCCCGAGTTGGCTGCCGCCGGCGATCCGCAGCAGTCGGCGGGAGAGGCCGAGCGAAGAGCGCTGCTGTTGCGCAGCCTGCGGACGCTCTCCGAAAGGGAGCGCGCCGCGCTGGTGCTGCACGACTTGGAAGGGCTTTCGACCGCCGAGGTGGCGGGCGTGTTGGGATCGAGCGTCGCCACCGTGCGCTCGCAGGTTTCCAAGGCCAGGTTGAAAATGCGGGATTTTGTGGAGCGCTATTCGCGGAGGCGCTTATGACTTGTGCGATGTGGGAAGAGCGGGTCGCGCTCTTTGCGGGTGGCGACCTGGGAACAGCCGAGGCAACCGCCGTGGAGCGGCACTTGAGCCAGTGCGTGGCGTGCCGTGCTCTGGCGGCGGAATTGCGCTTGGAATTGGATGGGCTGCGCCAAGTTCACGCGGAACCGCTGGCGGCGGAGCACTATGCGGTTGTGCGCGGGCGGGTGCTGGCGGAGCTGGCGAAACCGCAACGTGGGCGTGCGGCGTGGCCGTTGGCTTGGGCGGCGGCACTGGCCGTCGCGGCGGCTGCGGTGTGGGTGGTGGTGATGATGAAGCTGCCCGCAATACCGGCGCCGGAACTGCCGCGAGTGGTGTCCATCGCGCCGATGGTGGAACGGCCGGTACCGCGAGAGCCTGGAAGTAAGCGGTCCCTCAAAAGACGTGAAAGAACCGGTTGGCAGGCGAAAGCGCCTGCCCCACTCGCTGGCGGCAAAGTGGGACAGACGCTTTCGTCTGTCAACCTGCAGGTAAATCCGGTTGTTTCACGGCCCGCCGCCGAAGATTCCCCGGTGCGCATGGTGCAATTGGCGACCGCCGATCCGAACGTGGTGATCTATTGGCTATTCGAAGAAAAGGGAGAAGAACGATGAAACGAATCGCTGCTGTATTGATGCTGGCCGCCCTGTCTTTGGCGGCGCAGGATAACAAGAGCACTCAATCGAGACCACCCGCCGTCACGGTGGAGAAACTCTTCGTGCTGAAGTACGCCGATCCAGTGCAAGTCGTGAACCTGGTGCGCGCGCTGGGAGGCTCCGCGGAACAGAATACCCAGATGCGCGCGATCGCCGTTACGGCCGAGAAGGGCGCGATGGCTGTGATCGAGGACGCGGTCCGGCAGTTGGATACACCGGCCGCTGCTCCCAAGAACATCGAGCTGACGGTCAACCTGATGGTGGGCAGCGACGGCGACAGCGGCGTCGGCAATCCCGTCCCCAAGGAGTTGGAGAGCGTGGTGGCACAGCTTAAGGGCGCGTTTCCGTTCAAGAATTACCGCCAGGTGGATCTGATCGAGTTGCGGACACGCACCGGCGAAAACGCAAAGACCGTCAGCGACAGCGGACCGGTCAACGGCACGCCTGGTGGGTCAATTCTGACCAACATCCATTTTCACGCCGTTGGGCTGGCTCAAGATGGATCGACTGTGCGGCTGGATGGCATGGAGGTGTCCCTGCTTTGGCCCGGCGTTAACAACGCCTTGGCTCTCCAGGCGAGCGTCGACGTGAAAGAGAGCCAGAAAGTGGTAGTTGGGCGCATCGGTGTGGGACATGATCAGGCCCTGTTCGTCGTGCTGACCGCCCGCGTAGTTCAGTAGCCCCCGGCGCGGTAACCAGTGACGCCGGCGGTCTCGCCGCCGGTCCATCCGCTGTGGGTGTACGACATTAAAGTGGAGTGCATGCTCCAACATTTGGTGCGGGCCAAGCCCCGGAGGGGCGTCAGAGAGTAGCCCACGGCGCAAGCCGTGGGGAGAAGATCGCGGCGAGCCAAGCCCCGGAACGGGGCGTAAGACGTCGTTCGCGAGTGATCTTCCGCCCCGTTCCGGGGCTCGCAGGGAACCATCGGCTCTCCCACGGCTTGCGCCGTGGGCTACTCTCTAACGCTCTCCGGGCTGAAGACCTATCCGGATGTACCTGAACGCTCGGACACAGACAGATTCCCTCGGAATCCGATGCGGCGCAACTTTCATGTCGGCGGCCTGTCCGCTGTTTGCCGGCGCGGATTGTGATACAGTTCAGGATAAGATGGCAAAAAGCGTCAACAAAGTCATATTGCTCGGCAATCTCGGCAAGGACGCCGAGACCAAATTCACGCCCAGCGGCATCTCGGTTTCCAAGTTCTCGCTGGCCACGGGCCGGCGCCAGAAGGACGCGCAGACGGGCGAGTGGAAAGACATCACCGACTGGCACAACGTCGTCGTCTGGAAAACGGAGCACGTCTCCGGCTTCCTGCTGAAAGGCAAGCAGGTCTATCTGGAAGGCCGCATCGAGACCCGCAGCTATGAGGACAAGGAAGGCCAGAAGAAGTACTTCACGGAAGTGATTTGCGACGCCAACAGCCTGGTGCTTCTCGGCGGAGGCAGCCGCGGTGAAGGCGGCGATTCCGACCGCGTCGTCTCCATGCCTCGCGCCGGCGGCCGTCCGCAAGCCGCGCCCTCCGCCCCACCCGACGATATGAGCCAGGGCATCACCGACGACGACGTCCCGTTTTAAGACAGCCTCCGTTTTCTTGTCCACCTACGGTGAGAAGTTGGCGGCCGCCTCGCACTATTGAGGCGTGATGGAGGTTTTTCGCCATGGCTCTGACGGCTCAAAGCGACCCACCGGTGGGCGACCTTGCCCGATTGGACGAAGAATGGACGAAGACGACGGTTCCTTCGGACGACTTGAATCCGGACATTCCGGACGGAACCTACGATGCGGTGATTGAAGAGGCGCATCTGACGGAGACTGTGTCGACCGGTCGCCCGGTCGTCGTTTGGAAACTGCGCATCCGGGGGCCGCAAGCGGCCAATCGCGTCGTGACAAAGAATCGAGTTATCACCGAGAACACTCTCCAGTACCTCAGGGAGGACTTAGAGAAGTGCCGGTTGGCCGTATCGCGCCTGTCCGAGTTGCCGGCCCGTCTCAGTGAACTGGTGGACCGGCCCATCGGAATCGAAAAGCGCACGAAGGATGGACGGGCCAATATCTACTTCCGGTGGCAGCCCAATCGAACGGACCAGAGCGGTCTGAGCGACGACGTGCCGTTCTAGCCCGGATCTAGACGTTTTCGGCATAGCCACTGTTATACCGTCGCCCGGTTTGCTGGATGCGTGGTTGGTCGGCGCAGCGCAGCCGAGCGGGACCTTGAGCGTCTATTGAAACCGACCGCATCCGGTGTTACGTTCAGCTTGTGAATACCCGCATCCCCTGTGCCCTACTCGCAGCGGCAGTCGGTGTTGTGAACGCCCAGGCACGGTTCCCGATGAAATACCTCGATGAGGTCGGTAATCTCGGGGGGATGGACAAGAGAACAACCGTGGACCTGGGGATCGCGAAGGTATTCGCCGAACCCGGAGAACACCTCCGGTTCGAGGGCCGTGACGTAAAAGGCAAGCTTTGGCGCGTCTGGCTGGCGCGCGGCACTGGGGCGGAGGTCTGGGGCGCCGATTTCGATCACAACGGCCGCCAAGACTTGCTGATCGCCGCGGCCCCCACAAAGCTTGGGCTGTGCGGCGATGAGCAGACCATCTACACGCTGATGTTCGATGAGCAGGGGCGACCGGTGTCGTGGGTGGTGCAGTCCAACAGTTTTGCCGGCTACGGTCGTCCTCCCGTTGCCCTTGTGGCCGCGAGCGGTGACAGGCGGGCTGAACTGGTGACAGTGGGATGTGAATTCTCCGATCCAGCGACGGGTTTCCGCGAGGATCGCCGGATTAGTGGAGTCTATGAAGCCAAAGACGCGCGCTGGCGTCCCATGCGGACCGCGCCTGACGGCCCTTATCTGGCTGCGGCAATACGCCAGCTCGGCAGGGCGGCGTTAGCATCTGTGCGATGGCTCCCAACAGATTCTGCCCATTGGCCCGATTTTCTGGCCGGCTACGACGACCGGCCGTGGACACAGATGCGGTCGCTGCTCGCCGGAGGGGCCCGCTGCAGAGGAGTCAACATCCCACTTGTCGGTCCTCCCGGCGGCCCGTTGAAAGCCGTCGCCCCACCGAAAGATGATCCTTGCGAGTTGCTCAGCAATAATCGAATCGTCTTCTCGGATGGTGAGCAGCGCCGGGGCTGGCCGCTGGTTGTGATCGACTCGCCCGAAGGCCGCGACGTGTTCCTGTCGGAGCCAGAGAAGCCCCTGAGAAGCGTTCTGAAAATGGGCTATGGTTTTCGGGCTCTCGGGGATCCGGCGTCCCCGAGCCTGCTATGGGTCGATTCGAACTGGAAACCCGCGCGCTGACGGCACGCCTACCGGAAGACGCGCCTGACGCGGTGAGGTCCCGACTATTCTTCCGCCCCCCTATTGCATCACCCACAGCATGACCAGGAAGAACAGCACCATCACGACGCCGATGGCGAGCCACACAAACACGTAGAAGCGTTCTTGTTCCGGAGGCGGCGTGCTGATGCCGATAGTGCCGTGCAACCCGCGCATCAGAGCCACCAGAAATCGCATCAACATCTTGAGCCTCCCGTGTTTCGACGGCGGTGCTCCCACGCGCGGCGCCAAGGGGCGCGCCGGCATGCCAGCGCAAGCGGTGCCTGTCGCATCCGCCCGGCTACGGTTTCTTGAATAGCTTGTCGAAGGCGCTGCGCGCGTCTTCCGGGTTGCGCGGCGCCGGTGGTCCAGCCGGCCCCGAATACTGCGCGCCGGCGCCGTTGGAGGTTCCTTCGCGCGCCACCGTCACGCGCGGCTGGAACAGGCCGCACTCGTTGGCGCCGTCCTTCACCGGGATGCGCAACGGGATCGGCTTCAAACATTGGAAGCGCGTGGACGGCTCGAAGTGCGAGCACTGCTTGCAACAGTGCAGCGCGACGTTGCACTTCGGGCACGCGCCGTTGAAGTCGACGCCCTCCGGCAAGGCCGTCGAGCAGTTATAGCAGCGGGAGGCCGCCACGTGTTGTACCAGACGCGGCAAGCGGGGGCCGGTCACATCGATGGGCGGGCGCGGACCTTGCGGCTTGGGACTACCGTCCCGGGGACCCCTGCCGTCCTGGTCCGTATCCATGTACCCGTGTTGTCTGTATTTGCGATCGCTGTCCATGGAGGTGTACTCCGTATCTGCGGGAAAAGAGAGCTTTCGATTATCGAATCGGCTATTCCGGGCGTTGACGAATTCTAACCAAACCACGTCCGCCGCAGGCCGGTCCATGGGCCAGGTGGGCGACGTGGGATTACTAGAGGGGCGGCGGCGGGGTACCCAACTGCGGGCCGAACAGGCTCGGCCTCCCGCCAGTGCCTAAACTCATACATACCACGGAACGGGGTGTAATTGCATCCCCCCTCAAAACAAAAGTAGTGGTATTGCCGCCGCTCGTTCCCTCACTTACGATTGCTAACCGCCCGAACTCCACTTCAACAGGCTCGTGCAGGGCCGTGTCAGTGGGTCGTCGAAATGGTTCGGGCTGACCCGGAGGGCATAGCCAAGCCGCCCCGTGCGATCGGGCAGAATCTCCTTGCCGAATACGGTCGCCGTACCTTGTTGTTCGAACACCGGCAACACCATCACCTCGGTTTCCTCCAGGTGTCCGTTGCTGCCCATGCGCCCCATCACCAGTTCCACTCTCACGTCCTCCGGCCGCAACCCCGCGAGGTCGATGGTGGCGCGCACCGGCACCGGTTTGCCGCTGATCCAGGAGCCGGTCGGGCCGTCGCCGGAATCGACGAACCGCACGCGATCCCAGGCCTCCCGCACGCGCGCGTTCCAGTGTGCCCTGTCATGCGTCAGACGGAATTGCCCAGCCGCGGTGCGCAGATGCTGCTCGTGAGCCGGCTGATACAGTTGCTCCATGTATTCCTTCACCATGCGCCGGCAATCGAACTGCGGAGTAATGTACATCAGCGATTGCTTCATCCGCCGCACCCACTCGCGCGGGCCTTGCTCGCGCCGCTCGAAGAACATTGGGACAATCTCGTTCTCGAGCAGGTAGTAAATGGCGCTGGCGTGCAGCACGTCCTGGTCCTCGGAGTAAGCTTCGCGCTCGCCGATCGCCCAGCCTCCCGAGTTCTCGTAGGCTTCGTCGAACCAACCGTCCAGGATGCTGAGGTTGAGCACGCCGTTGATGGCGGCCTTCATGCCGCTGGTGCCGCACGCTTCCTCGCCGCGCCGCGGATTGTTCACCCACAAATCCACGCCCTGCACCAGCTCGCGCGCCACCTTCATGTCGTAGTCTTCCAGAAAAACCACGTGCTTCCACAGCTCCGGATCGCGCGAAAGCTGGACAATCTCGCGAATGAAACTCTTGCCGGGCTGATCCTTCGGATGCGCCTTGCCGGCGATGACGATTTGCACCGGCATGTCTTTGTTCAGCAGGACGCGCTTCAGCCGCTCGACATCGCGGAACAACAGCGTAGCGCGCTTATACGTCGCGAAGCGGCGCGCAAAGCCGATGGTGAAAGCGTTGGGGTCCAGCACCTCGCTCGAATGCCGCACCTCCGCCACCGGCGCCTGCCGCCGCGCGGCCGAAGAGCTCTGCCGCTCTCGCACAAAGGCCACCAGCCGCCGCTTCCGCCGCCGGTGCGCTTCCAGCAGTTCCTCGCCGGGGATGTCCTTGACTTGCTCCCAAATCGAAACGTCGTTGAACCGCTCGCGCCAGTCCGGCTGCAGGTACTGGTCGTATAGCCCAGCCAGGTCTGCGTTCAGCCAGCTCGGCGCGTGAACGCCGTTGGTGATCGAAGTGATCGGAACTTCCCACACCGGTAATTGCGGCCACAGGTCGTGAAACATTTCCTGCGAGATGTTTCGATGCAGCCGGCTTACCGCGTTGCGGTACGCCGAAGTCTTCAACGCCAGCACGGCCATCGAAAAACGCTCGTCGCGGTCGAGTGGATTGCGCCTGCCGAGGCCCATCAACTGGTTGAAGTCGATGCCGATCTCCGCGCAGTACGCGGAAAAATAGTGGTACATCATGCCGGGGTCAAACAGGTCGATCCCCGCCGGCACCGGCGTGTGGGTGGTGAATACGTTGCTCGATCGCGCCGCGTCCAGGGCTTCCTCGAAGCTCAGCTTCTCCTCGCCCATGTAGCGCCGCACCTGCTCCAGCACCAAAAACGCCGAGTGCCCTTCGTTCATGTGGAACACGGTGGGCTTTAGGCCGACCGCCGCCAGCGCCCGCATTCCGCCAATGCCCAATACGATCTCCTGCCGGATGCGCGTATCGATGTCGCCGCCGTACAGCGAATCGGTGATGTCGCGATCTTGCGGGAGCACGTTCTCCGCCACGTTGGTGTCCAGCAGATAGAGCGTGATGCGTCCCACATCCAGCTTCCACACCTGGATGAACACATCGCCCGTCGGCAGCGGCACGGTAACCTTCAGGTCGTGGCCCGCCTCGTTCTTCAGCGGTACCAACGGCAGCGTGTAGAAGTCGTTGGTCGGATAGCGCTCCTGCTGCCACCCGTCCGGATTCAACGCCTGGCGGAAATACCCCTGTTGATACAGCAGCCCGATCCCGACCAGCGGGTAATCCTGGTCGCTCGAAGACTTCAGATGATCGCCGGACAGGATTCCCAAGCCGCCCGAATATACCGGCAGGCACTCGGTGAGACCGTACTCCGCGGAAAAGTACGCGATCAGCTTACCATCGGCCGGCGGCGGCGCCTTCTTCACGTGGGCGTCGAAAGTCTCGCACGCCAGCTTATACAGCGCGAGGTACCTGGCGTCCGCCGCCGCTTTGTCCAGCGTCGATTGCGACACCCGGCCCAGCATCAGCACGGAGTTGTATCCGCAGTCCCGCCACAACACCGGGTCCAGGCGCCGAAAGAGCGCGCGTTGCAGCGGCTCCCAACTCCACAAAATGTTGTAGGCCAGATCCGTCATCCGGGAGAGAGAAGCCGGCAGCGCCGGTCGAACCAGAAACTCCCGAATCGGTTGGATGTGAAACGGCATATGCCTAGGGGCTCCCTTTACGATATCAAATCGCCAAAAACTCAAATAGACTGCACACCGGCAGCCTGCGGTGCGTCAAACTATAAGAAGGCCATGCGTCTTGCGCCAATCGTCTGGATGATCGCAGCCACCACCGGGTGGGCCGGAGAATTCGCCGTCTTCGCGAGCGGATCGCGATTACACGTGGACGGTCACCAACTTACCGGCTCTCAAGTCCGGCTGTATTCGGGCACTGGCTATACCGAAATCGCCCGCTCCGCTATCGCCGGCTTCGAACCGGATGGCCTGCCAGCACCCGCACCCGTGCTTTCGGGTGAACCGCAAAAGGCGGACCCCATCGCCGCAATGGCCCCGCTCGAACTGGCCGATGCTGCCGCCGATAAGTACGGGCTGCCTCGCCAATTGGTTCGCAGCGTCATGGCTGCGGAATCCGGGTTCGACCCGCGAGCATTATCTCCTAAAGGCGCCGTGGGACTGATGCAATTGATGCCACTCACGGCCCAGAACCTGGGAGTCGATCCGAACAACCCGGCTCAAAACGTGGATGCCGGCGCCCGCTACCTGCGCGACCTGCTCCTCAAGTACGACGGACTTCTCTGGCACGCTCTGGCCGCCTACAACGCCGGCCCCGAGGCCCTGGAGAAATATCATAACCAAATTCCGCCCTACCGTGAAACCATCGGCTATATCCAAAAGATTGATCGGGACCTGAAGCGCGCCTCGGGCGCGGCGCAGTAGCCACGCAGCGCCCCGTTGCACACGTATCGCAACCGCGATGGCGGTACAATCGACGAGCCGCAGTTCTTCCAAAATCACTCCCCGATGGTGGTGGCTGTCCAGCCTGCTGTGCCAATCGGTCATCTCGAAATCCATTGGCGTCTGCGGCGTCGAATTGCGCAGAGTCGCTCGACACGGCACACGTTCAGCCCGCACCGCCAACAGAAAGCCGGTAGTGGGTCCATTTGGATCTGCGAATGCGCTGTCGCACTTGACAAGCGGGAGCGGTTTGGCATCTGTGCGAAGATTGACAGTATGGAAGAAGACACCAAACAGGGTCTCATTGTCAACTACGGACTGGGGCTTCTCATGGTGGCGCTGGCCGCGTACTTAGACTATAGACACGCGGGTCCTTGGTGGATCGCCGGGACGGCGCTCGCTGGACTTATACTAATACTTCACGGGCATTTTCCAAGGGCTTTCAGTGTCAGGCGTATCGTTCGGGGCGTTGTCGTGTTGGGCGTTGTGGCTTTGTTGTTTGGCGCTGGTTGGTTTATGGGTCAGCACCAGCAGCAGAAGAAGGCAGCCCATAAAGGTGTTACTGTTTGGGAACCGCAGCCACCGCCCCAGTCGCCAAAGCAGCCGGAGGGCAAGAAGGAACCTATAGTGCCAAAGCGGCCACCTAATCGCTTGGAACCGGCGAAGAAGGAACCAGCGAATGCCGATACTCCCGAAGGCCGTCGAGAGTCTGGAACAAATACAGAAGCCACCCGAGCGCAACCAGTTCCACCAGATACGGTAAATAACTGCCCGGGTGGAATCTGCATTTCAGGCGGTACCGTAACCAACCCCACTGTCGTCAATGGGCCGCCACCAGCAAAGCTCAGAATTACGCCAAGCCAGCAAAACCAGAAGAATTTCGCAGCGGTTGCCGTTAACGGAAGACCAAATCCAGAGAACCTTTACCATTCTATTTTCTTGATCGACGTAAAGGATTCAGCGATACCTGGTCTAGTTGTGTCCGCAAGGGGAGCGAAACTCCGGCAGTTGGAATGCGGTCAGCAAATGGGAATGTATCCGACGATAACCGCAGTTAATGGTGAGGCGTCGTGCCCCATGAATGGCGTGTTCGGGAGCGGCTGGTTTTTTGGTATACAAACGCTCTCGCCAGTGGGCCCAGGAGACGTACGCATAGACCTGGTTTGTTCCGGGATTAGATGTGAGCAATGATGGTTGCTATGCCGCAGTTGCCTCAAAGTGAACACTCAGGGAGGCTACCGCCAGTTTCAAATAGACCCACTGCCAGAAAGCCCAATGCGGAAGCCCTGGGAAAAAACGGCCAACAGCAAGGAGCCCCGGAAAGGGCGGAAGCAAAGCCTCAGGCAGCTTCGTCCGCCCCCACCACCGCGGCCAGCGCGTGCATCGTCGCCGCGATGCGGATGGCGGCCAGCACGGTTTCCTCGTTCAGCCCTTTTTCCCGCACCGCGTGTTCGTGCGAATCCACGCACACCTGGCAGCCGTTGACGGCCGACACGGCTAAGCACCACAGCTCGAAATCGGCTGGGTCCGCGCCATGGTTGCGAATGCTTTGCATGCGCAACCGCGCGGGCAACGCACCGTATTTCTCGTTGCTCGCGAAGTGGCGGAAGCGGTAGAAGATGTTGTTCATCCCCATCACCGCCGCCGCCGCCCGCGCGCCAAACAGAGCCTGCGGTGTCAACTTTCCGCTGGCCTCGGAGAGCACGGCTCCATATAACTCCCGGTTGCGCGCCGCCAGCGAACAGGCCACCGCCGTCCCCCAGGCCTGCTGCGCCGTCAGTTCGCTCTGTTCCATTACGTTGCTCAGATTCAGCTTCAAATCCTTGGCATACTCCGGAATGGAATCCACCAGTTCGCTATAAGTCATCGCCGCTCCATAAGACTCAAGACACTTCAGAGACACTACACTAAATGACCGGCTTCAGTACCTGTTCGCCCTTGTGCCAGTTGCACGGGCAAAGCTCGTCGGTCTGCAGCGCGTCCAGCACCCGCAGCACCTCTTGCGGATTGCGGCCCACCGACAGATCGTTCACCGATGCGAAGCGGATCACGTTGTGCGGGTCCACGACGAAGGTTGCGCGTTGCGCCACTCCCTCTTGCGGGTCCAGAATTCCCAACTTCTCGCACAGTTCACGCTTGATGTCGGCCAGCATGGGAAACGGCAGCGCTCGCAGGTCTGGATGGTCCTTCCGCCATGCCAGGTGTACGAATTCCGAATCCGTGCTGCCGCCCAACACTTGCGCGTCACGATCGGCGAAATCCTTGTTCAGCTTGCCGAACGCCGCGATCTCGGTCGGGCAGACGAAGGTGAAATCCTTCGGCCAGAAGAAATACACCTTCCACTTGCCCGAATAATCCTCGTCGGTGATGGTGGCAAACGTCTTGCCCGTCTCCAGGCTCACCGTCGCCTGCAATGAGAATGGGGGAAACTTCTGTCCAACTCCTAACATGTTCGTTTTCTCTCCTCGTGTCGATTAGACTTCAAATACAGTATCGATTTTGGCCGCCAGAATAAAATCGCTCTCGGTCAGGCCGTCGATTTTGTGGGTCCAGATCTTGGCTTCCACGCGTCCCCAAGCCAGGTAGAGGTCCGGATGGTGGCCCTCCCGCTCAGCCAGTTCCCCAACGCGGTCCACGAAAGCCAGCGCCGCGCGGAAATCCGGGAACGCAAACATCTTCTGCAAATGATGGGCACCCACCACCTGCCAGCCCTGCAACTGCGTCTGCAAGCCTGCCAGCTCTTCGCCCTTCAGCGCCGCCACGCCTCCCGTGCACGGCTTGCACTGCTTTCCAGCCAGACTCATGTCGTCTCTCCCGTCAGTGGTTGCGCCCCGCCGCATTTCTCACAAACGCCGCGTAACACGACCTCGAAACTTCGCACCTGGCGCGCTCCCAGCGGTTGTTTCCCCGCCGCCGAAAGTTCGAACCAGGCAATGTCTTCCACTTCGCCGCAGCGCTCGCAGACAAAATGATGGTGCGGATGCAAGCTGGCGTCGAATCGTGCAGCTTTACCATCCGAAACCACCTCCCGCACCAGCCCGGCGCGGGTCAGCGATTTCAGGCTATTGTATACCGTCGCACGCGACGCCCTCGGGTCCTGCTGGTTCACGGCTCGGAAAATCTCGTCCGCTGTGGCGTGAACCCGGTTCCTCGCTAAGTAATGCAGCACGGCGAAGCGCTGCACGGTCGGCCGCACCTCGGCCGCGAGAAAAGCCTGCCGCAACTCGTCGTTCATGCTAGACATAATACAAATTTAGAATAAATCTAACTAAGGTACCTGTCAAGCTTGTTCCTTCTGGCGTCCGCCGGCCAATCACTCGAGCACCCTCGTTCCACTGGTAAGATGTTTAAGAGTGGATTCCGAGATCACGCCCGATGCCCCGCCTCCGGGGCCCGAGCCAAACCCTGCTTGGAAGCGCGTGCAACTGGCCCGGCATCCGAAGCGACCGCACTCGCTCGACTACATCGAACGCCTGTTCACCGATTTCCAGGAGCTGCATGGCGACCGCTTTTTTGCCGACGACCCCGCCATCATCGCCGGCATTGCGCGTTTCGAGGGCCGGCCCATCGTCATTGTGGCGGAAGAAAAAGGCCGCAATACCAAGGAGCGGCTGCAACGCAACTTCGGCATGCCCAAGCCGGAGGGCTATCGCAAAGCCCTGCGCGTGATGCAACTGGCCGCCAAGTTCGGCCGCCCTGTGATTACGTTCCTCGATACCACCGGCGCCTACCCTGGCATCGATGCCGAAGAGCGCGGCCAGGCGGAAGCCATCGCCCGCAACCTGCGCGAGATGGCGCGGCTGGCGATCCCTGTGATCGTGGTCTGCATCGGCGAGGGCGGCAGCGGGGGCGCGCTCGCACTGGGCGTTGGCAACACTGTCCTGATGTTCGAAAATGCAGTTTATAGCGTGATTTCGCCGGAGAGCTGCGCTTCCATCATCTACCGAGATTCCGGCCAGGCCGAACGCGCCGCCGCCGCGTTGCGCCTCACCTCCGAGGATCTCGATCGGCTCGGCCTCATCGATACCGTCATTCCCGAACCCGAGGGCGGAGCGCAGGAGAACCCCGAAGCCGCAGCCGAGAATCTGCGCCAGGCACTTCACCACAGCCTGCTCGCGCTCGCCGGCCTGAACGGCGAACAACTGGTCGAGCACCGCTACGCCAAGTTCCGTAAGATGGGCAATTTCTTCGCCTGACGTGGCGCGGGCAGTTCTGCCTGCTGTGCGCGAGATTCAACTCGACAGTTGCTTTTCCCGGAAACGCCGCCATGACTGGCAACGCTGCAGGCAAGACTGCCCGCGCCACGAAGCGGCCCCCACGTCCGCTAATCTTTCGCCCCTTCCAGCGTCTTCCGGAAGGGTACACCAACCTCCGCCGCGGACGTCGCGGCCGGACGATGTAAAATAAGGGTGAACTCCCACCCACAGAATTGCGTCTAAAGCTGGTGACAAGGACATTCGTCGTGAAAACAAAGTGGAAAGTGATCATCACACTGGCGGCGCTGCTGGTGGCCGCCATCGGAGTTTACGCGAGCACGGCATATAGCAAGCGCGGCGTGGTTACGGTGCAGACCGGACAGGTGTCGCGCGGCGACCTGGCTGCCATCGTCACTTCCTCGGGCGAGATCAAGCCCAAGAATTACATCAATATCGGCGCCAATGCGATGGGAAACATAACGGAAATTCTGGTCAAGGAAGGCGACAACGTCCGCAAGGGCCAATTGCTGGCGCGTGTGGAAAACACCCAACCCGCGGCCGATGTGGCGGCGTATCAGGCTTCCGTCAGCTCCGCGGAGGCCGACACGACGGCTTCGGAAGCCGGGCTCAAAGCGGCCGATGAAAATATTCACACCATGGAAGCCGGCCTGGAGCACGACAGAGCCGACCTGGATCGCATGAAGGCCGATTACGATCGCGCCCAGGAGCTATACAACGAAAAGCTGCTCGCTCGCCAGGATTTCGAGCTCAAGAAGTTCACTTACGAAGCGCAGAAAGCGCAGATTTCACAATCGGAAGCCCGCATCGTGCAGGCTAGAGCGCAGCGCGAGCAGAACGCGGCGCAGGTTGCATCCACCGAGCGGCACATCACCCAGGCGCGCGCCAACCTCAACCGCTTCGCGGACATCCTGCACAAGTACGATACCATTGCACCGCTCGACGGTGTGGTCACCAACCTACCCGTGCGTGTCGGCGAATCGGTCGTGCCCGGCATCCAGAATACCGAGGGTAGCGTCATTATGACCATCGCCGACATGTCGGTCATCACGGCCGAGGTCAAAGTGGATGAGACCGATATCGTGAGCGTGCACCTGGGCCAGCCGGCCGATATCACCATCGACGCGATTCCCAATAAGACGTTCAAGGGGCACGTGACCGAGATCGGCGACACGGCGATTCTGCGCTCCACCGGCCTGGCCGCGTCGCAAAGCGCCATCTCCAGTCAGGAGGCCAAGGACTTCAAAGTGGTCATCGCGATGGATAATCCGCCGGCTGAGGTTCGGCCAGGCCTTTCCTGCACCGCCAAGGTCACCACCGCGACGCGTGCCAACGCGGTGACGATTCCCATTCAGGCGCTCACCATCCGCCAGCGCGGCGACCTGGAGCAGCCGAAGCCCGGCTCGTCGTCCACCGCGCAGGCCGCCACCAAGCCCGATCCCGCCGCCGAAAAGGCGCGCAAGGAAGAAATCCAGGGCGTCTTCGTCGTCAATGCCGGCAAAGCCGAATTCCGCAAGGTCGAAACCGGCATCACGGGCGCCACCGACATCGAAGTCCTCGACGGGTTGAAGCCAGGCGACCAGATCGTCACCGGTTCCTACCAGGTCATCCGCACCATCAAGAACGGGGCCATGGTTAAGATCGATAATACGGCTCCGGTCGCCGCTGCGACCACCTAGGAATCGAGACCCCTTATGTCAGCCGTCGCCGACAACTCATTACTGGAACGCGCCGAGCAACTCAAGCGGGATGGTGTGGTCATCCGCACGTACGATCTCTGGAAGACTTACACGATGGGCGATCAGACCATCCATGCGGTTTCCGGCGTCGATATCGAGATCAAGCGCGGAGAATACGTCGCCATCATGGGCCCTTCCGGCTCCGGCAAGTCCACGTTGATGAACCTGATCGGCTGCCTCGACACGCCCACCAGCGGCCAGTATTTCATAAACGGCCATCTGGTGAGCGAGATGACGGACGATGAGCTGGCCCGCATCCGCAACAAGGAAATCGGTTTCGTTTTCCAGACCTTCAACCTGCTGCCGCGCGCGACCGCTTTGCACAACGTCGAGCTGCCGCTCATCTACGCCGGGATGCCCGCCGCCGAACGTCTCGAACGCGCCAAGCAGGCGATGCGCCACGTGGACCTGGAACAGCGCATGCTGCACAAGCCCAATGAGCTGTCCGGCGGACAGCGGCAGAGGGTGGCCGTCGCACGCGCGCTGGTCAACAACCCGTCGATCCTGCTGGCCGACGAACCCACCGGCAACCTGGACACGGCCACCGGCAACGAGATTATGGCCCTCTTCGCGCGCCTGCACGAGCAGGGCAACACCATTATTCTGGTCACCCACGAACACGACATCGCCCAGCACGCCTGGCGCGTCATCCACATCCGCGACGGGAAGATCGAGAAAGACGAAAAGATAAGGTAGTTGGACAGGTCCTCGGCCTGCCAATCGGGCGAAGCTCGGCGGGCTCTTTCCTTACCCATCCCTCAATTCGGACCAATCTCTCGCGGCCGGGTGTAAGATCGCTCTATACGTGCCTCGCCTGCTCCCAAGTTTCTATCCTGCCTGTCTTCTGCTGTGCGCATCGTTGGCGCTCGCTCAATCGAGCGCGCCGCTGTTTAAAGCCGACGTCAATCTGCAATCGATTGCCGTTCAAGTCACCGACAAGGAAGGTCGCGATGTGCGCGGGCTCTCCGCTCGGGACTTCACCATTTTGGAGGATGGCCACCCGCAGACGATTTCATTCTTCGGTGCGGAAGATCAATCCATCAGCCTCGTGGTCCTGCTGGATTCCAGCAGCAGCATGGAGTCCAGCAAGAAGCTTGCGGGAGTTCGGGCTCTGCTCAGCCCGCTTCTCCACGGCAATCGGCCGGAGGATGAGGTCTTGCTGGCTCCGTTCACCGGCCGCGTCGGGGCCTTCGAGCAACTCTCCGCTGACCAGCGCGTGACCTCCCCGGCGGCTAGAGTCGCCTCGATGGGAGGCGGAACCGCCCTCTATGACGCCCTCGCAACCGGGCTCTGCAACCTGCGCTCCGCCACCAACGTCAGACAGGCCGTGGTCGTGATCACCGATGGGGCCGACCAGCATAGCCGCTTGCGGTTGCAACAACTGATTCAGCTTGCGCAGTCTTCGGAATCGCAGATCTTCATGATCGGCTTCTTCGACAAATCGGAATACGACTCCTATCGCGAGAGTGGGAAGACCGTGAACCTGGTTAGCGGGCAGGAAATCGACAACCCGCTCCAGGTCTTCGACCGTATCGCCAAAGAGAGCGGAGCCGAATCGTTCTTCCCTGCATCCGAACGGGATCTGCAAAAGGCGATCGGCCATATTCTCGGCATCTTACAGGCGCAGTATACCGTCGCTTACTACCCGCAGGACCCTGGGAAATTCCGCCGGATTCAGGTGAAAGTGAATCGCGCCGGGGTCAATGTGGCGACACGTCGCTCAGTCGGCTCCGAAGGCACGGATAAGGCCCCCGTTCACTTCTCGGCAAACTCGTGCGAGGTGTCACCTACGGCGCATCCCTATCCATGGGAACCGCATGTGACACAGAGCCCCTCCCACGCCACGCTCTATCAGGACGATTTTTCCGATCCGCACAGCGGGTGGCCGAACCACCCCGGCTCGCGTTACGTGCAGGGAGGGTATGAGATCTCAGCAGTCGCCAATGCGTCGAAGTCGGCGGAGGCGGACGGGGGAGCGCCCCGTAGCCGGGCCGGCGGGCTAGATATTACTTCCAGCCAGCCAGCGCCGCAATATGGTGGTTTCGGGGAAGGGTCCCTCGCGGCCTACGGCCCATGGTGGAGCAACTTCCGCGGATCGGTGTCGATGGAAGTCTCCGGCCCTGCGGCCAGGGGTATGGTCTTTCGTCTGAATGACGAAGGCTGCTATGTGTTGTTGCTTTCGGGCGCCGAGAAAGCCAAAGACATATCGTTCAAGCTGGTGAAAAAGATCTTTCCATTCAACGGGGAAGTCCCGTTGATTCCCTGGACGCACATCACCGGGCCGGCCCTCGCGGCACTGGACCGAGACGGGGCGAAGCATCGCGTTACAGTGGAATGCATCCGCGATCGGATTACGATCCTGCTGAATGGTGTGCAGGCGACTGGGATCAGCGATTCGAGCTTCCTGGAGGGCTATGTGGGAATGGCGCACTACGGTTCGGGCCGCACCTTGTTCCGCGAATTGCAAATAGAGAGCCTGCCGTAATCGGCGATATCGCTCACCACGGCAGGAACCGGTAAGACAGACGATCATTCGTTGTCGTCAAAACGGCGCGCCTTAGCGAGGCCCGACCACGAAAGGCAATGGCCTCTTCTACTTGCTGGTGGACGGCGCGGCTGGTTGCGGCTGATTGGCGGTCTTAACGACGTCCTGCTTGGTGGGCATCTGCGAGTTGTCCCAGCCGCCGCCCAGGTTCACCACCAATTGGACGCTGGCTTCCAGGCGGCGCGTCAGTAGATCGATTTGGGTTCTTTTGGCGGCCAGCGCGGTGGCTTGCGCGGTCAACACGGTGAGATACGCCGTGGTGCCGGCTTTGTACTGCTCGGTCGAAATCAGTAAGGCGCGGTCCGCGGATTTGACGCTTTCGTCGGCGACCACGGATTCCTCGGCCAGGATGCGCAACGTGGAAAGGCTGTCCTCCACCTGCTGGAACGCGGTCAGCACGCTCTGGCGATATGCGGCTACGGTGGCATCGTAGGCGGCCAGGTCCTGCGCAACCTGCGCGCGGCGGCGGCCCGCGTCGAAAATGGTCTGAGCCAGGGTGGGGCCGACCGAGAAGAAACGGCTGGGCCAGCTTAGCCAGGTGGTGATGCGCGAAGCTTGCAAGCCGGCCGTAGCGGCCAGCGTGAGCGAGGGGAAGAAAGCCGCTTGGGCGATGCCGACTTGTTCGTTTGCGGTGGCGGCCAGCCGCTCATTGGCCGCGATGTCGGGGCGCCGCTCGAGCAATTGCGATGGCAGCTCGATCGGCACGGGCGGTGGTGGCGTCGTGAAGGTCTTGGCGGAAATGGCGACCGCAACCGGCGGCTGGCCGGTGAGCACGGCGATGGCATGCTCCAGTTGCGCGCGCGTCACGCCGAAATCGACTAGCTCGGTCTGCGCCGCGTAGAGTTGCGATTCGGCCTGGGCCACATCGAGATCGGAGGCAATACCACCGGCAAAGCGGTTGTGCGTCAAGTCCAGGTATTCGCTGTATGACTTGACGGTGCGCGTCAGCAGTTCAATATCGCGATCCAGACCGTGCAAGGCAAAATAATCCTGTGCCAGTTCGGACTGGTAAAGCAGGCGCGCGTTCGCAAGATCCGCGGCCGACGCTTGCGCCTGAGCGGCGGCGGCGGTCACACTGCGGCGGATGTTCCCCCACAGGTCGGGCTCCCAGGAGGCGCTGATGGGAAGGCTGAAACTGCTGCGCATGCCCGGCAGCGCTCCCGCGTTCGGCGAGTTGCGCGACTCGGTGATGGAAGGCGCGGAGGAGACGGTTGGGTAAAGCCCGGAGCGGACGATTTTCACCGCCGCGACGGCCTCGCGGTACTGGGCTTCGGCCTGGAGCACGTTCTGATTACCGATGGCCACCCGCTCTTCGAGCGCGTTCAGTTCCGCATCGTTATAGATTTCCCACCACTTGCCTTTGAGCTGGCCGTCGGCGGGCTGGGCCTGTTTCCAGCCCTGCGTTTCCTTGAAGTCCGCGGGAGGCTGCTCCTTAAACGCCGGCGGCACAACCGCGCTGGGGCGTTGGTACGTGGGTCCGGGGGTACATCCGGCCAACGCCAGCACGCCGGCCAGCGCCGTCCCAAGACATGGCTTCATGCTTCGCATTCGGTGTACTTCAAGCCTCCGATCCGATCATGTGGGCCTCGCGGCCGCGAACCCGGTTCCACCACCCCTGGAAGCGGTCAAAGTAGAGATAGACCACTGGCGTGGTGTAAAGGGTGAGCGCTTGACTGAGCACTAGCCCGCCGATGATGGTAATGCCGAGCGGGCGGCGCAATTCCGATCCGACGCCGGTGCCGAAGGCCAGCGGCACGGCGCCCAGCATGGCCGCCATGGTGGTCATCATAATGGGGCGGAAGCGCAACAGGCAGGCTTCGAAAATGGCGTCACGCGCGTTCTTTCCCTCGATCCGCTCCGCCGCCAGGGCAAAATCGATCATCATGATGGCGTTCTTTTTGACGATACCGATCAGCAGAATGATGCCGATCAAGGCGATGACGGTCAAATCCGTGTGGGTAATGGTCAGCGCCAGCAGCGCGCCCACGCCGGCCGAGGGGATCGTGGAAAGAATCGTGATGGGATGAATGTAGCTTTCGTAGAGGATGCCGAGCACCAGGTAGACGGTGAGAAGCGCGGCGCCGATGAGGATGGGCTGATTGCCGAGCGAGTCCATATAGGCCTGCGCGGTTCCGGCGAACATGGTCTGAATCGTAGGTGGCAGGCCGACCTTCTGGGCAGTGGCCTCGATGGCATCGACCGCGTCTCCCAGCGCCACGCCCGGCTTCAAGTTGAACGAAATGGTGACGGCGGGAAAGAGGCCCTGGTGGTTGACCGAGAGCGGGGCCGTGGCGGGAGCGAACTGGGCGAAGGCGCTGAGCGGCACCTGCGATCCGCTGGGCGCGCGCACATAGATATCGCGGAGTATCTGCGGGTCCTGCCAGTAGACCGGCGCCACCTCCATCACCACGTGGTACTGGTTCAGCGGCTTGTACATGGTGGAGGCCTGGCGCTGTCCGAAGGCGTCGTACAGCGTGTTGTCGATCAACTGCGGTGAGATGCCGAAGCGCGCCGCCGTGGCGCGGTCGTAAGTGACCAGCGACTGGAGACCGCGATTCTGCTGATCGGTGTTGACGTCGGCGATGATGGGGATCTTGGACAGTTGCTGAAACATGCGCGGCGCGTAGGCGAGCAGATCGTCGAGGTTATCGCCGCGCATGGTGTACTGATACTGCGCCGCGCTGTTGCGTCCGCCGACGCGGATATCCTGGGCGGCCTGCAGGTAGAGGGTGGCGCCGGGCACACGTCCCAGCTTGGGCCGCAGCCGCGCGATGACCAGGTCGGCGGAGATTTTGCGCTCCGCCAGCGGCTTGAGCGAAATGAACATGCTGCCAGTGTTGGTGGACCCGCCGCGGCCTCCACCGGTGAAGCCGTTCACCGCGTCCACCCCCGGATCGGCGGCGACGATGTTCACCATCTGCAGAAGGATCTTATTCATGGCCTGGAAGGAGGTGTCCTGGTCGGCCAGAATCTGGCCCTGCAGGCGGCCGTTATCCTGCTGCGGGAAGAAGCCCTTGGGCACCTTCACAAACAGCCGCACGTTGAGAGCGACGGTGGCCAGCAGGACGCAGAGCGTGATAAACCGATGGCGCAGCACGAACTGGAGCGAGCTGCCGTAGGCGCCAATCACGGCGCGGAAGCCGCGCTCGGTGGTGCGGTACATCCAGCCGTGATCCGTGTGCTCCTTGAGCATGTGGGCGCACATCATCGGCGTAGCGGTGAGCGACACGACCATGGAAACGGCGATGGCCGCGGAAAGCGTCACGGAGAACTCGCGGAACAGGCGGCCCACCACGCCGCCCATCAGCAGCAGGGGCAGGAAAACCGAGACGAGGGAGATGCTAATCGTCATCACGGTGAAGCCGATTTCCTGGGCTCCCTTGAGTGCGGCGGCGAAGGGCTGCACACCCATTTCCAGGTGGCGGGTGATGTTTTCGATGACCACAATGGCGTCATCCACCACGAATCCGGTGGAAATGCACAGTGCCATCAGCGACAGGTTGTCCAAGCTATAGCCGAGCAGGTACATGGCGCCAAAGGTGCCCAGGAGAGAAACCGGGACGGCCACGCTGGGGATGAATGTGGTGCGCGGGCTGCGCAGAAACAGAAACACCACTAGAATCACCAGCAGCACGGATATGATGAGGGTGCGCTCGACGTCGTGCACCGAACCGCGGATGGTCAGCGTCTGATCCATGACGACGCGCAAGTCGATGGACTGCGGAATAGCGGCTTTCAACTGCGGCAGTGTGGCGCGAATGCGGTCCACGGTCTCGATAATATTGGCGCCGGGCTGGCGGAAGATGACGAGCAGCACGCTGGGGCTGCCGTTCATGTAACCGGCGTTGCGCAGGTCTTCCACCGAATCCAACGCCTGGCCCACATCGGCGATGCGCACGGCCGTTCCGTTGTGATACGCGATCACCATGGGGCGATAGTCGACCGCTTTGAAAATCTGGTCGCTGGCGCCCACCTCCCACATCCTCGTGCCGTCGGAAAAGTGGCCTTTCGGCGTATTGGTGTTGGCGCCGTTCAGAATGGTGCGTACCTGTTCGAGGCCGATGCCGTATTTGGAGAGCGCGTAGGGATCCAGCTCGACGCGCACGCCGGGAAGCGCGCTGCCGCCGACGAAGACCTGACCGACTCCCGCAACCTGCGACAGTTTCTGCGCCATGATGCTGGAGGCGGCGTCGTACATGGCGCCCTTGTCGAGCACCTTGGAGGTGAGCGCCAGCAGCAGGATGGGCGCGTCGGCTGGATTCACCTTGCGGTAATTCGGGTTCGAGGGGAGGTTGGTCGGCAGATAGCCGCGGGCGGCGGCGATGGCGGCCTGCACGTCGCGGGCGGCGGCATCGATATTGCGGTTCAAGTCGAACTGGAGAGTAATGCTGCTGGAGCCAAGGCCACTCGACGAAGTCATCTCAGTGACCGACGCGATGCGGCCGAACTGGCGCTCGAGCGGGGTGGCGACCGAAGTCGCCATGGTTTCCGGGCTGGCTCCCGGCAAGCCCGCACCGACGTTCACGGTCGGAAAGTCCACCTGCGGCAGTGGCGACACCGGCAGCAAGCGGAATGCCACACTGCCGGCGAGGGCGATTGCGACCAGCAACAGTGTGGTGGCGACCGGCCGGCGGATGAATGGCGCGCAGATATTCATGGCTTATTGCGCCACCGCCGGTTCGTGACTGGCTTCCGCCGGGTGTTCGCCCTTGTGCGAGAAACGCCGCGCCAGGCGGTCGAAGAAAAGGTAGATCACCGGCGTCGTGTAGAGCGTGAGCATCTGGCTGAAGATCAGACCGCCGATGATGGTGATGCCGAGCGGGCGGCGGAGTTCCGATCCCACACCGGTGCCGAAGGCCAGCGGAACCCCGGCGAGCAGGGCGGCCATGGTGGTCATCATGATGGGCCGGAAACGCAGCAGGCAGGCCTGGTAAATGGCCTTCTCGGGTTCCATCCCCTCCTTGCGCTCGGCGTCGAGGGCGAAATCGATCATCATGATGGCGTTCTTCTTCACGATGCCGATCAGCAGCACAATGCCGATCAGCGCAATCACGCTGAAATCGCTATGGCAGATGTTGAGCGCCAGCAACGCGCCGACGCCGGCCGAGGGCAGCGTGGAAAGGATGGTGACGGGGTGAATGTAGCTTTCATACAGTACGCCCAGCACGATATAGACGGTCACCAGCGCGGCCAGAATGAGAATCCACTCATTCGCCAGCGCGGCTTGAAACGCCTGCGCGCTGCCTTGGAACGCCGCTTGAATGCTGGCCGGCATGCCCAGTGTGGTCTTCAGCCGGTTCACCCCGTTTACCGCGTCACCCAGCGAAGAGTTGGGCGTGAGGTTGAAGGAGAATGTCACCACGGGGAACTGGCCCTGGTGGTTGACGGTGATGGGCACGGAGTTCAACTCGACGCGGCTGAATGCGCTCAGCGGCACCTGGCCGCCGTTGGGAAAGACGCTGGCCGAAGGGATGGCCGCACCGAACACGGCGCTCGATTGAGCCGAGGAGTTACCGAGAGCCGCCGTGCTGGCAGCCGCGCCGGGGGCCAGGTTGGAGGGCCCGCTAGCGACGGCGGCGGTCGAAGATCCGCCCGAGACCACGCCCGTCGATCCCGACGGATAGCCGGTGGCGGTGCGTATGTAGAGCTCGTTCAAGTTCTCGGGGTTGCGCGCGAATTCCCGTGCCACCTCCAGAATCACGTGATATTGGTTCAACTGCGTGAACATGGTGGAGACTTCGCGCTGGCCGTAGGCGTCGTAGAGCGTTTGGTCGATGCTCGAAGGCGTGATGCCGACGCGCGCGGCGGTGTCGCGGTCGAATACGATGTTCGCCCGCAGCCCTTGCACCTGTTGGTCGCTGGCGACGTCCGTCAGATCGGGCAGCCGCTTCATGCCCTCCAGCATTTTCGGCGCGAAGACGTTCAGCTCATCGGCGCTGGGATCTTCCAGCGTGTACTGAAACTGGGTGCGGCTGACGCGGTCGTCCACCGTGATATCCTGCACCGGCTGCATGAAGAGGGTGATGCCGGCCACCTGCGCCAGCTCCGGTTGCAATCGCCGGATCACGTCGCTTGCCGAGCCGGTGCGCTGGTCGAGCGGCTTCAGATTAATCAGCACGCGACCGCTGTTGAGAGTCGTATTGGTGCCATCGATGCCGATGAACGACGACAGGCTGTCGACCGCCGGGTCATTCATAATCACTTTGGTGAGCGATTGCTGCAGCCGCGACATTTCCCCAAACGACACGGTCTGCGCGGCCTCGGAAACGCCCTGGATGACGCCGGTATCCTGGATTGGGAAGAAGCCCTTCGGAATAAAGTAGAACTGCACCGCCGTCACGATCAGCGTGGCGACGGCAATCAGCAGCGTGATGGTCTGGAAGCGGAGCACGACGCGCAAGGTTCTGCCGTAGAAGGCAATCACCGCGTCGAAGGCGCGCTCGGAGGTGCGATAGAACCAACCCTGCTGCGCCGCGGGAGTGTGCTTGAGCAGCTTGGAGCACATCATGGGCGTGAGGGTGAGCGATACGACCGCGGAAACCAGAATGGTGACCGCCAGCGTGACGGCGAACTCGCGGAACAGGCGGCCCACAATGTCGCCCATGAACAGCAGCGGAATCAGCACCGCGATCAGCGAGATGGTCAGCGACACGATAGTGAAGCCGATTTGCGCGGAGCCGCGCAGGGCGGCCTGAAGCGCGCTGTCGCCTTCCTCGATGTAGCGGGCGATGTTCTCGATCATGACGATGGCGTCGTCCACCACGAAGCCGGTGGAAATGGTCAGCGCCATCAGGGTCAGATTGTTCAGGCTATACCCGAGAAGGTACATCACGCCGAAGGTGCCCACGATCGATAGCGGGACCGCGACGCTGGGGATGACCGTGGCGGCCACGTTGCGCAGGAACAGGAAAATCACCATCACCACCAGTGCGACCGTGAGCATCAGCTCGAACTGCACGTCCTCGACGGAAGCGCGGATGGTGTTGGTGCGGTCGGTCAGGATCGTCACGTTGACCGACTTGGGCAGCGCCGCGGTGAGCTGAGGCAGCAGCGTCTTTATGCGGTCGACCACCGAGATGATGTTGGCGCCGGGCTGCCGCTGGATGTTCATGATGACGGCCGGAGTGCGGTTCATCCATGCCGCCTGGCGCAGATTCTCGGCCTCGTCCTTCACCACCGCGACGTCCGACAGCGTAACGGGCGCGTTGTTACGGTAAGCGATGATCAGCGGCTTGTAGTCCCCGCTAGAAAGCAACTGGTCGTTGGCGCCGATCTGGTAAGACTGGTGCGCCCCATCGAAATTTCCCTTGGCCAGGTTGACGTTGGCGGCCAGGATCGCGCTGCGCAGATCCTCGAGGTTCATGCCGTAGGAGGCCATCTGGGTCGGATTGGCTTGTATGCGGACGGCGGGCTTCTGGCCGCCGCTGATGCTCACCAGGCCGACTCCGGCCAGTTGCGAAATCTTGGGCGCCAGGCGAGTATCCGCCAAGTCCTCGACCTTGGTCAGCGGCAGCGCGGTAGAAGTCAGCGCCAGCGTTAGGATGGGCGCGTCGGCGGGGTTGGTCTTGCTGTAGATCGGCGGCGCGGGAAGGTCGGCGGGGAGGAAAGTGCCGGAGGCGTTGATGGATTGCTGCACCTCCTGTTCGGCCACATCGATATTCAGATTGAGGTTGAATTGGAGCGTAATGACCGAGCTGCCGTCGGAGCTGGTCGAGGTCATCTGCTGCAGACCGGGCACCTGGCCGAACTGGCGTTCGAGCGGCGCGGTAACCGACGACGCCATCACGTCCGGACTGGCGCCGGGGTAGAACGTCGCCACCTGAATGGTGGGGTAATCCACTTCGGGAAGCGCCGATACCGGCAACTGCTTGTATGCGACCGCGCCGGCGAGCAGGATGCCGACCATCAGCAGCGAGGTTGCGACCGGACGAAGAATGAATGTCTGGGACGGGCTCACTGCGCGTTCCCTCTGCCGGCCTTTCCGGCGCCGCCCTGGCCGCCGCGACCGCCATGTCCGCCCGATCCACCGGTCCCGGCCGCCGGCTGCTCACCGGCGATAGTGACGACCACCTTGCTGCCTTCGTTCAACTTGTCGACGCCCTGCATCACCAGCACGTCGCCGGCGTTGAGGCCCGACACCACTTCGGTTTGATCGCCCTCGGTGGTGCCGACGACGATGTTGCGCACCGTAACGGTTGAATCCGGCTTCACCAGGTACACGTACTTGTTGTCGGTGGTAATTTGCACCGCGCCATTGGGAACCAGCACCACGCCGCGCTTTTGTTCGACCAGCAGCCGCACGTTGACGAACTGGTTGGGGAACAGAGCGTTATCCGCGTTGGGGTAAATCGCCCGCAAGCGCAGCGTGCCGGTGGTTTGATCGATCTCGTTGTCGATGGTCGACAAAGCGCCAGTGGCAAATTTCTTGTGCGGGTCGCTGAACGTTCCGGCGTCGCGGTCCCAGGCTTCCACCGGGAGCTTCTGGCCGGCGCGGTAGCGGGGCAGCACGGTGTGCAGCTTGTCTTCGGGTATGGTGAAGACCACGCTGATGGGTTGAATCTGGGTAATGACCACCAGGCCGGCGGCATCCGAGGCGTGCACGATATTGCCGGCGTCCACCAGGCGCAAACCGACGCGCCCGGTGATGGGCGACGCGATGTGGCAGTACACCAGGTTGAGCTTGGCCGCATCGATCTGCCCCTGGTCCGTCTTGACCACTCCTTCTTCCTGTGCCACCAGCGCCTTCTGCGTGGCATATTGTTGCTCGGGAATGGCGTTCTGCTTCAGCAGGCCCGCGTAACGGCTCAGATCCACGTTGGCGTTGGCGAGCAGCGCCTGGTCGCGGAGCAGTTGGCCCTCGGCCTGTTCCAGCGCAACCTGGTAGGGGCGCGTGTCGATCTCCACCAGCGGCGCGCCCTGCTGGACGATATCGCCTTCCTTGTACTTCACCTCCATCAACTGGCCGTCCACGCGGCTCTTGATGGTGACCGTACTCAGAGGCGTGACATTGCCGAGCGCTTCGACATAGACGGAGATATCGCCCTTCTTGGCGCGTGCGGCCACCACTGGGGTAGCGCCGAAGCCGCGGCCGCGGCCGCCGGGACCGCCTGCGCCACCCGCCGCAGGCGCATTGCCGGCGCCGGGATTGCCGCCCGATTTGGAATAGAAATAGTAACCGGCTGCGGCTGCCACCAGCAGCACCAGCAGCCAGATCCAGCCTTTACCGGATCGCGGCCTTTGCGGAGGGTCCTCCCGCTGCCGCCCAGGAGCGCCAACTACCGGCGCGGAGGAGGTCGATTCGCTCATCGAACGCTCACTCTCATTTCGGCCCAATTCGAGGCACGCTTCGTTATCATCATCCAGTACACCATTTCACCAGTCCGCCGGCCTGGTCGTGGGGGCCTAATCGTTTGGGACCAGGCACATACGGCCCGAGGTAGAAACACAAAGATACCATTGGGCCGTTTTCGTTGCTTGAAATGGCGACAGGACACCCCGGCAAGGTTACCGGACGGCGGGTAGCTCTTTTGAGGCAGGGCCTGCAGGAGATGCGCAGTACCGGCGCGCCCGCACACGGTGGCGCGGCGGCAGCGGATAATGTTGATTAGATGTCGGCTCCCTTTCGTTCTTTCGTGCTGGTGTCGCGCGAGCAGATCGCGCGCAATTATCGGAACGTTTGCTCGGTGGTTGGCGCCGGAGTGGATGTTCTCGGCGTGGTGAAGGCCGATGCCTACGGCCACGGCGCCATCGAAGTGGCGCGGGTTCTGGTGAGAGAAGGCGCCGGCTGGCTGGCGGTAAGCTCCGTGGATGAAGGGGTGACGCTGCGCGCCGCCGGAGTGACCGCTCCGCGCATTTTGGTGATGGGAGGGTTTCTGCCGTTTGAAGCGGCGGCGCTGGCGGAGCACGATCTGACGCCGGCGGTACACTCGCTCGGGCAGATGCGCGATCTCGACCGGCTGGCGGCGGCGGCCGGCAAACCGCTGCGCTATCACCTCAAGATCGATTCCGGAATGGGCCGCCTGGGCACCCGCGCGCCGGCGGCGGAGATCGTGGCGACGATCCAGACCACCCCGCACGCGCAACTGGAAGGCGTGATGACCCACTTCGCCTCGGCGGCGGATTACACCAGCCCGCAGACCGACGATCAACTGGCTTACTTCGGGAAGATCGCCGCGGCCATCGAACTCGCCGGCTATCGCAATCTGCGTCTGCACACGTCGAGCACCAACGCCATCGCCTACGGCTGCGCCAGCGCCGGCCACAACCTGGTGCGGGCGGGCCACGCGCTGTACGGCTACGTCTCGCCGGCGCGCGGCCAGGCGCCGGCCCAGAGGCTGGATGTGAGGCCGGCGCTCACCTGGAAGGCCAGGCTGCTGGCGGTCAAGGAATTGCCGGAAGGCGCGTTGGTTGGTTACGGCGGCACGTTCCGCACGCCGCGCGCGATGCGCATCGGGGTGCTCGGTGCGGGCTACGCCGACGGCATCTTCCACCGGCTCTCGAATCGCGGCCAGGTGATCGCCGATGGTAAGCTGACGCCGATCCTGGGAACGATTTCGATGGACCTAACCACCATCGACCTCAGCCACACCACAGCCCTCGGCCCGGGCGATGAAGTGACTCTGCTCGGCCAGGAAGGCGAGGCGCGGTTGGACGCGCAGCAGATCGCGCGCGTGGCCGGCACCATCTCCTACAACATTTTGTGCAGCATCAGTGCCCGCGTGCGCAGGGTCTACGTGTGAAGGGCTTCGAGCCTGCCAGGAAATAGCCAGTTGAATTGCCAGCGGCCGTGAGAAGCCGGAAAAAAACGCGCCCGCAAGCGGGCGTTGGCATGCCCCACCCGCTCCATGTCACTTCTTATTTGTGGCAGCCTTGGCGGCGTTTTGTTTTGCGAGTTCCCTGCGCAGGCCATACAGCATGGACTCGATCTCCTTGTGGAGATCGTCGTAGACCGGGTCGGGCGGCTCGACGGTCTTTAGGGCGCGGTCGAGAAGGGTTTTGGTGGGAGCGGCCTTGCCCTGCTCCCACTGCCAACTGGCTTCCGTTTCGAGGCCGGTTGCCAACGAGCGTGCGCGGATGGCGTTGGCATGGTTCTCGGCTTCCTGTGCCTGATCGAATTTCTTCTGCTCCTTGTAAAAGACGGCGACCTTATCGAGCGCGATCGCGACCATCGGATGGTCGTTGCCCACAGAGAAGATCCACAGATCGATGAGGCGGCGGTAGAGCGGCTCGGCTTGGTCATATTTCTGCTGTCCGAAACAGGCGTAGGCCAAGCCATCGACGCTAGCGATCAGATCGGCGTGGACCTTGCCGTAAACGCTTTCGCGAATCACCAGCGCGCGGCGGTAAATGTATTCGGCGTTGTCGTACTGGCGCAAGGCGACATAGGCCTCCGCCAGACGGTCAAAATCCGGAACCAGGGTGACATCCATGGGGCCGGCGAGCGCGGTGCGGATGCTGAGCGCCAAGTTGAGCGGGCCGACGGCTGAGTCCGCCATCTTTTGGTCCATGTAGATTTGCGCCATGCGGCTATAGTCGTCGGCCACGGGTTTCGAGTCCGGGCCCGAGGCTGCGTTATCGAGCGCCAGGACGCGACGCAGCAGAAACATGGCGCGATCGAAATCCTTCAGCCCGCGGCAAATGCCGACGGCTGCGAGCAGGTCGGCGGGGAGTTTGGGATCGTCCGGGCCGAAGGTGCTCTCGCGCCATGAGATGGCCTGCTGGAGGTAGCGATCGGCCCCGGCCAAGTCGCCGGAGGCGGCAGAGACGCGCATCAGCCGCTTGAGGACGTCGTAACGGGCGGGGTCGTTGGTGGCGGTGTTACGGCCGAGTTCCCACGCGGCCTCGAAGGACTGGCGCGCAGCATCGTAGTCGCCGTGCATGTAGCTGGCATCGCCAGAGTCCAGCAGGGACTGGATACCGGCTGCGGGCTCCTGCGCGGCCGCGCCGGCCAAGGCCAGACAGGCGATTGCGATCGTGCATCGGGCAGACATGCTAAATGAATAGTACTAATTGATTAGCAAAGTCAAGCGGGGTTGAAAGGAGCGGGCCGGCGGCTGGGCGAGCTATGCTGGACACTGATGCGGATCGTCGTGCTGGTGGGTTTGCCGGGCTCTGGGAAATCGACTTACCTCGACCGGTTGGGCGTGGTTGGAGTGTCGTCCGATATGGTCCGCCAACTGCTGGCCGACGATGTAAACGACCAGACCATTCACGAACGCGTGTTTGAGACGGTGCGGTATCTGCTGCGGCAGCGTCTCGCACTGGCGCGGCCGGTGACGTACATCGACGCGACGAATTTGACGCCGCAGGAACGCCGCCCGTACGTCGCCATTGGGGCCGACTATGGCTGCGAAGTCGAGGCGATCTACTTCGATGTGCCACTGACGGTGTGCCGCGAGCGCAATGCGCGGCGGGCGCGCGTGGTTCCGGACGAAGCTCTGGCCAAAATGCAGGAGAAGCTGGTAGTGCCAACGGCAGCCGAAGGGTTCGCGTGCGTCACCCGGATCTCGCAAGTGGAGCCGCCGCAGGCGAGGAAGTAATCTTCGTTCGTGCGAGCACGGGCAGGCTAACGCATGCCCGCCACCGAGACCCGCACCGCGCGTCACGCCGTCAGAAACTCCGTGACCTTGGGAGCGATTGACTCCAGCACGTTCAGCATCTCGTGGCCCGAATCGACGATCTCCAGCGCGGCGTTTGGATGGCCGGCCACGAAGCGGCGCGAGAGTTCCACGGGAACTACATCGTCGTGCTCGCCGTGAAAAATCAGAGCCGGTTGCGCGAAGTCGGGGTAGTCTTCGTACTGCGCGCCATCTTCCAGCAGCGCATAGGATACGGCGCGCTGGCGGCCTTCGGCATAGTGGAACACCTCCATCCAGCCGGTGCGGCGCCAGGTTTCAACGGCTTCGGCGCCCAGGCTCTCCGGCCATCGCCGCGCAAAGCCGAAGGCCGGCGCCAGCAGCACCAACCGCGTTACCTCAGGGTGAAGCGCGGCATAAAGCGCGGCGAGGTAGCCTCCCATGCTGGAACCCATCAACGCCACCGGTTCGCCCGCCGCGGCCTGTTCGACCACTTGCAGTTGGCCGGAGATGGTGAGGTGCTCGAAATCGCCGCGGGCCAGGTCGAGTGCGGCCACCCGCGCCCCGGCGGCTTCCAGGCGCCGCGAAAAGAAGCGCGCTTTGTTCGACGCCGGACCGGAGGCGAAGCCGTGCAGGTAAAGGATGCGCGTCATGGCTTCACCGGCGCGGGCGGCGGTTCCGGCGCGTCGGTGAATTTGATCTCCGTCTCTGCACCGAACATTCTGAAGGGCTGGTATCGGTAGAGGTTCTCGGTCATCACCTGACCGTCCACGGAATGGCGGTGGACGACCGATGCCGGTGTCAGAAAACCGTGTGGCGACATCCGGTACTCGACGCTGGCCTGGTCGCGCACCAAATGGCCGCCATCCTGCAATTCGGCCCAAGCTTCCACGCGGAGCGGTAACCCATCGGACTTGCGCATCCAGAGCCGTCCTTCGAGCGATTGATGCACCTCACGACGCCCATGGAATTCCAGCTCGCCGCCGGTTGTCGAACGCTGCTTCCAGCCCAACACGAGGGCCGTAGATGTACCCAGCCGCGCCTCCCCGGCGGGACCGAATTGCAGGTTCGCCCATCCGCGCCGCGTGAATTCGAGCAGGATCAGACCGTAATCGGTGGCGACGTCCACCAGGCCATGTTTGGCGAATTGCTCCAGCATTCGTTTACGGATACGGTCGCTCTGCGACTGCACGCCCTGCGAAAGGGCGCGTTGCGCGCTTGCCTCGGTCTGCACCGGCTTCCCGTCCACCGAAATCACCTCGCGAAACTCGTGCAAATCCCGGGACTCGGTTTCGTTGAGCGTGCCGACGCTGTACTCGGAAACGATCTGGCGCACCGAGGAGCGCGCCGACGGCGCCTCGGGGGCTGTCCCAGCGCGCGGTCGAAACCGCGTCGGCGGCCGGACGCTGCGCTGATCGAGTGTCTCGATTGTCAGCGTCCTGGGGATGTTCTGCGCCATCGCGTCGGCCTCTTCCGCCACGCGCGCGAGTTGAGGGCGGAATGCAGCTTCGATGCCAGGACCAGCGCCAGAGATTGCAGGAGGCGGATTCTGGCCGGCCATTGCTAACGGCGCCAGAACCACAAGGAAAGCCAGCCGCATGGCTCTCATTGTAGCAAGCCATGTAACGGCAGGGACATTTTTAACTAACGCGGTTTCAGGTACTTACGATATAGTTGTCATTATTTCTTAAAAATGCCTTGCATCTCGTCTTCCGACTCTGATATTCTGAACAGGTCGCCCGATGTGAGGTCTTCCGGTACGTAGACGGGGTTTGTAACTGCCGGGCGAAGTGTGGTATAGGTAGTAAGACCTCTGCAAGGAACGGTAACAAAGCTTTTCCGGGCCACCGGGGAAGTGGAATACGGCCTTCCTGTTTGGATCTTTTTGAATTTCAAGCTTAATTGATAGCAGGTGCGCAGTGTGCGCCGCTGTCGGTATCGAGTTTCGAGGCCTGCAGTCAGTTCCGGCATTATCGATGTCGGTTCGGGCTGCGCAGATCTTTGACAATCTGGTTGGATGCAGTAAGAAGAACTCGTCAGAGAACTCTGAGTAAATAGCGGAGCGATCTTGAGGTCGGGGCTTGTCCCTGGCCATTCTCATTAATTTCAATGAGAGTTTGATCCCGGCTCAGAATCAACGCTGGCGGCGCGCTTAACACATGCAAGTCGAACGAGAAAGCTGGAGCAATCCAGTGAGTAAAGTGGCGTACGGGTGAGTAACACGTGGATCATCTACCTCTTAGTGTGGAATAACCATGGGAAACCGTGGCTAATAC